>ERZ795043.11-NODE-11-length-311067-cov-26.578283_pt1 | contig 311067 bp, 295 predicted proteins | sample MGYA00375127_ERZ795043 | MGnify/ENA primary metagenome ERZ795043 (study PRJEB30172, sample SAMN05518447) | compost metagenome | isolation source: Feedstock adapted compost from Newby Island compost facility, Milpitas, CA | place: USA:Newby Island compost...
TGAAACAGCCGGATCGACGGAACGGCTGAAACAGGTGGAACGGCTGAGACAGCTGAGACAGCTGAGACAGCTGAGACAGCTGAGACAGCTGAGACAGCTGAGACAGCTGAGACAATTTGATTTTCCACCAGAATTGGTTCGATCGCCCGGGGCCAGCGGATGTGTCAACCCCCAGTCGATCCGCCGGGTCATGGGTAGCCCTGCCCTAGGATCGGCCGTCCGCAGCCGTTCGTCCGGAACGGAGACGTCGGTGCGGCACCGCGGCGGCGACCCAGCCCTCGTTGCACGCAAGAGGCCCCGGATGCAGATGCATCCGGGGCCTTTGCACCTTTAAGCTGGGCCGGGCCGTCCTCGAACGGGATGACGCCTACAGGCTACGTCGCGTATGCCCTATCCTGCCACGCGACTCGCCGCGCTGGCGACCGCCTTCAGCGACGCCGTCAGGACATTGCGGTCGAGCCCCACGCCGAAGAGCCTGGTCCCGTCCGGCGTTTCGATCTGCACATAGGCGGCCGCCGTGGCATCCGCGCCGGGGCGCACCGCATGTTCGCGATAATCGACGATCTTGAACGCGATGCCGCAGTCGCGCTGCAGTGCATTGACGAGCGCCTCGATCGGGCCGTTCCCCTCGCCCGAAATGTTGCGCCGGGTTCCGCCATGCGTCACGACGGCGGTCACGGTACGGCGCTCGCTCGCGTGCGCATCGGTGCGGACCTGGTATTCCTCGAGCCGGAGCGGCGCGTCCGCCGCCATGTAGGTCGCGTTGAAGAGCTGCCAGATCTCGGCGGAACTCAGCTCCTTGCCGGTCCTGTCGGTCACGTCCTGCACGACCTTGCTGAACTCGATCTGCAGGGCGCGCGGCAGGTCGAGCCCGTAATCGGTCTTGAGCACATAGGCGATACCGCCCTTCCCGGACTGGCTGTTGATCCGGATGACCGCTTCGTAGCTTCGGCCGATGTCCTTCGGGTCGATCGGCAGATAGGGAACCTCCCACAGCCCCGAGTTGCTGCGGGCCAGCGCCTCGAAACCTTTCTTGATCGCATCCTGGTGCGAGCCGGAGAACGCCGTGAATACCAGCTCCCCGGCATAGGGATGGCGCGGATGGACCGGCAGCTGGTTGCAGTACTCGACGGTGCGGACGATTTCGTTGATGTCGTCGATGACGAGGCCCGGATCGACGCCCTGGCTGAACAGGTTGAGCGCCAGCGTGATCACGTCGACGTTGCCGGTGCGCTCGCCGTTGCCGAACAGCGTCCCTTCGACGCGCTCGGCGCCGGCCATCATCGCCAGTTCGGCGGCGGCGATGCCGGTGCCGCGGTCGTTGTGCGGATGGACGCTCAGGATGAACCTGTCCCGTCCGCGGATATGCCGCCCGAACCATTCGATCTGGTCGGCGAAGACGTTCGGTGTTGCCATTTCGACGGTCGACGGCAGGTTCAGGATCATCTTGCGATCCGGGCGCGGCTGCCAGACGTCCATCACCGCCTCGCAGATCTCGACCGCGAACGGCAGCTCGGTGCCGGTGAAGCTCTCCGGCGAGTATTCGAGGATCACTTCCGTTCCGGAGAGCGCCGCCGCATGGTCGCGGATGAGTTTGGCCCCGTTGACGGCGATGTCGATGATGCCGCGCTCGTCGAGGCCGAAGACGACGCGCCGTTGCAGCGTCGAGGTGGAATTGTAGAGATGGACGATGGCGCGCCGGCAGCCGCGGATCGCCTCGAAGGTGCGCGCGATGAGTTCGGGCCGTGCCTGCGTGAGCACCTGAATCGTGACGTCGTCGGGAATCAGATCCTGCTCGATCAGCAGCCGGACGAAGTCGAAATCGGTCTGCGAAGCGGACGGAAAACCGACTTCGATCTCCTTGAACCCGAGCTTCAGCAACAGGTCGTACATGCGCCGCTTGCGGTCGCTGCCCATGGGTTCGATCAGGGCCTGATTGCCGTCGCGCAGATCGACGCTGCACCAGATGGGCGCATGATCGATCACGCGCGACGGCCAGGTACGGTCGGGCAGATGGATCGGCGGAAACGGACGGTACTTGTGAATCGGCATTGCGGTCATCGTCGGAACTCCTCGATTGGCCGCCCCGGGGCGGCGCGATTGCGGAATGGATCAGGGACGGTCCGGCCGTCGGGCGTAGGCTTACGCGCGACGACCGCCGCTAAGTCGATCGAGGTTCGCCGACAGCGGCCGCAGGCCGGCTGCAACGGAACGCTTTGCTGAGAATGGAAATCCGCCGAACGGGCGGGCAGATCGGTCTGAGATCATGGAATGCGGACGAACAGGTTGCGGGACAGCAGGACTTTGGGCCCGGCGCCGTCAGGGCGCCGGGTTCATAAGTCGCAGGCTGTTCTGCAACGTCGTCAGCATGTCGGTTAAGCTATCGGAGCCGCGGGTACCGGTCAATGCCGACGTGTCGGGCCGGTCGTATTGCCCGGCCGGTTCAAGAAAACTTTGAAGCGCCTTGAGAAAAGCTAGATTGCCCGCCCCTGCGGCGACATGCATACCCCTGACCGGCTTGACCTGAGGCAGGCCGGATCGATGACGCGGTCAGGTTGTCTTCTGGCCGGAACGGGTAAAAATGGGTTTGCGCGGCGACCGGGGTGGCGGGACGACCGGTCGGCGCACACGAGTTCGGGGAGGCTTCTGATCCGATGAAGAGGAGATATGCATCCATGTGGCTGTACGCCCCCATCTTCGGTGTCGCGGCGCTGCTGACCGCGGGTGCCTTCGTGCCTGCGGCGGCCCAGAACGCCGACCCACAGCTCCTCAGCCTCAGCTGCGCCGGGTGTCACGGTCCGCAGGGCCGCAGTCCGGCGACGATCCCCTCGATCTACGGCCGTTCCGCCGAATCATTGGCGGAGACGCTGCGCGCCTTCCGCGACGGACAACGTCAGGCGACGGTCATGAACCGCATCGCCAAGGGCTATACGGATGCCGAGATCGACGCGCTCGCGCGCGAGATCGCGGCAAACTGGAAGTGAGGGAGACCCCGATGACCAAGCGCTTCGGCACCACGATCTCACGCCGCCGCTTTGCCCAGCTCGCCGGCGCTGCGGTGGCGAGCTCGGCCCTCGGCGTCAATTTCGCCGTGCGGGCTGCCGACAAAGGCCGCGTCGTCGTCATCGGCGGCGGGTTCGGCGGGGCGACGGCCGCAAAGAAGATCCGCGAGCTCGACCCGGCGATCGACGTCACCCTCGTCGAACCGGCGCGGGTCTTTCACACCTGTCCGTTCAGCAACTACGTCCTCGCCGGTTTCAAGAGCATGGACGACATCGCGCATAATTACGATGCGCTCCAGAACCGGCACGGAGTCCGCGTCATTCACGACACGGCCGTGGCCCTCGATCCCGTGGCGCGCACCGTGCGGCTCGCGGGCGGCCAGACCCTCAACTACGACCGTGCGATCGTATCGCCCGGAATCGACATCCGCTGGGGTGCGATCGAGGGTTACGACGAGAGTGCGGCGGAGCGCATGCCGCACGCCTGGAAGGCCGGGCCGCAGACCGTTCTCCTGCGACGCCAACTCGAGGCGATGCCGGATGGCGGCGTCGTCATCCTGGCGCCGCCGGCGAACCCGTTCCGGTGCCCGCCCGGCCCCTACGAGCGCGCCTCGATGATCGCCTACTATCTCAAGAACAACAAACCGCGCTCGAAGGTCCTGATCCTCGACGCCAAGGAGACGTTCTCGAAGCAGGGACTCTTCCAAGCGGGCTGGCGCCAGCTCTACGGCGACATGATCGAATGGGTGCCGCTGTCGAAGGACGGCAAGGTGGTCAGCGTAGACCCGGCCGAAATGACCGTGACGACCGAGTTCGGCACCCGTCACCGCGGCGACGTCGTGAACGTGATCCCGCCGCAATGGGCAGGAAAGATCGCGCGCGATGTCGGACTCGCCAATCAGACCGGATGGTGCCCGGTCGACCCTGTCACGTTCGAATCGACCATCCACAAGAACGTGCACGTCATCGGGGATGCCAGCATCGCCGGGGCCATGCCGAAGTCGGGCTTCGCCGCCAACAGCCAGGGCAAGGTCGCGGCCATGGCGGTGGTGAACGCGCTCAATGGTCGGCCGCCCGTGACGCCTACCTACGTCAATACCTGCTACAGCCTGCTCGCGCCGGACTATGGCATCTCGGTTGCCGACGTCTATCGCGTTACGCCGCAGGGAATTGCCGCGGTGCAGAACGCTGGCGGCGTGAGCCCCGCCAATGCCGATGCCAGCTTCCGGCTCGCCGAGGCGCGCTATGCCGAGGGCTGGTACGCCTCGATGTCGCGCGAAATCTGGGACGCCTGAACGAAAGGCAGCGCGCTCGCGACAACCCCCGCCCGGCTCATGCCGGGTGGGTTTTTCGTCGCCGCACTTCTGGTCCGCAGCGCCGGCGCGGAATGTCACGTCCTGCGGCCGGGCGTCCCAGCGGCAGTCCCGAAAATCATGCGCCGACTTTTGAAAGGACGTCGGGTTTCAGGAAACGCTCGACGACGAGCATGAAGGCGATCGACGGCACCAGCAATATCAGGGCGGTAATCGACGAGATCTGATAGTTGCCGGCCATGCTCGCCGTGAACATCAGCAGCGGCAGCGTCGTCACCTCCGGCGCGCCGACGAAGTACGAGCCGGTGAACTCGTCCAGTGACTCGAGGAACACGAAGATCGCGCTGGCGACGATGCCCGGCGCGGCGAGCGGAAGCGTCACCGTGAAGAACGTCCGCAGGGCGGACGCGCCGAGATTGCGGGCCGCCTGCTCGAGTTCGGCGTCGACCGCCGCGAACGCCGCCGTCGTGATCCACACGGCGTAGACGAGGCCGTGCAGCGTGTGGACGAGCACGACGCCGGCAACCGTGCCGTTCAGCCCGAACTCGTAGAAGATGCGGGCGACGTTGATGTAGATCGGCAGGCTCGGGAAGGCCTGGGGCAGCAGGAAGGCGAGCATGATCAGCGGACGCCACGGCAGCCGTCCGCGGGCGAGCGCCAGGCCCGCCGGAACCGAGATCGCCAGACACGTGACGACCGTCAGCAGCGCGATCGAGATGCTCATGCCGAGCGCCTCCATGGCGCGGCCGGTCGGCCGGAACACGTGCTCCCAGAACCGGAAGCCCCATTGCGAGGGCAGCTTGTGGGGGAAATACCAGGCCTCGGCGAACGACCACAGCAACAGGCTCGCGAGCGGCCCAAAGACCGCAAAGGCAAGCACGCCGAGGAGAATGCCCCGGGGCAGCCAACCGAGCGCGCGCATCGCCGTCATGTCCGCTCCCTCTCGCGCATAGTCTCGCGCAGGTAGATCCATGCGACCGCGCCCGTCATCAGATAGGAGATCAGGCCCAGCGCGTTAGCGACGCCGTAGTCGCCGAACGCGTTGATGCGATAGGCCATGTCCACCGTCAGCATGGTCGGCGTGCCGCCGCTCACCATCAGCGGCACGGACAGGACCGACAGCGTCGTCACGAACGAAAGGATCAGGCCGACGATGAGAGTCGGCCGGATCTGCGGCACGACGATCTCGACGAGGATGCGAAGGCGTGATGCCCCCAGGTTCCGCGCGACTTCGATGGTCGCACGGTCGAGCGCCGCCATGGCGCCCGCCACCATCAGGGCGACGAACGGTGTCTGCTTCCAGACGAAGGTGATGATGATGCCGCGCCAATCGAGCAGGCTCTGGGTCGTCTCGATGTCGACCAGGCCCAACGCGACGAAGCCGTTGTTCATCAGCCCGTTCTTGGCGAGGAACATATACATGCACTGCGCCTCGACGATGAACGGGACGAACAGCGGCCAGCGATAGAACCAGGCCAGGATGGCAACGGCCGTCCGGTTCTCGCCAAGGACCAGATAGCCGCCGATCGCGACCGAGAAGAGCCCGATCAACGCCGTCGAGATGCCGATGATGACGAACGTGAACAGGATGTCGCGGTCGTAGAACTCGAACGCCTTCGTGAAGTTGGCGATGCTGAGCCTGCCTTCCACGGTGACGGCGCTCGCGATCGAGAAAAGAAGCGGATTAGGCGAAGAGAGCCAGCACCACGGCGAGCGCCGGCGCCACCAGCAGGAGTGCGAGGAGATTCGCCCGGATCGACTCCGTCGCGTGCCGGCGGGCCTCGCCCTTCAACGGTTTCAGGGCGAGGCCCTCATGTCGGCTTTCCCCGTGCCGGGTTTCGTGAAGCATGAGGGCTTCACCGCACGGTCATCGATCTAATTCGCGACCTGGTGCTCGTACGCCTCCTGGATCTCCTTGAAGTACTCGGCGATGGGCATCGACTTGCCCTTGGTGGCAAGGTCCTGCGGTGGGATGTCGTTGAAGAGCTTCTCCCAGACCGCGCGGTCGAGATGCGCCTGGACATGCTGTGCGTCAATGCCCGGATACCAGTTGAACCGCTTCACGATACCCTCGGCCTGGATCGCGGGGCTGGTCGCGAACTCGACGAACTTCTTGGCCGCCTCCATGTTCGCCGCCTTCTGCGGGATCACGTAGTACATCGGCTGGCTCGGAAGCCCCGGCGCGATGAGCTGCAGCCGCATGGTCGGCGGCAGCTTGCCGTCCGCTTGCCAGGTGTAGAACATGTCGACCCACACCGGCCCCATCGCGATCTCGCGCGGTTCAGCATGTCCAGCGTGCCGGCATTGCCGGGCGTGATGACGACGTTCTGATTGAACTCCTTGAGCTTGGCGAGCGCGGGGCCCCCAGCTTTCCTTGACCTTCGGGTCATAGGGCCCTTCCATCAGCTGCTGCGGGTTCGGCGAATGGGCGTAGATCCAGCCGAACACGAACGCGACCCCCGACATGCCGCCTTTGATGCCGTTATAGCCGAACTTCTTTGGGTTGGCCTTGGTCCAGGCGACGAGTTCCTCGAACGTCTTCGGCGGTTCCGAGACGAGCGCCGGGTTGTCGGCGATCGCCGTCTGGCTGTGGAACATCGGGATCACATAGCCGTCGACGTTGGCGCCCAGTGCATTCCTCGCCGTGTCGCGCGTGACGAGCGCGCCGGTCTTGACCTCGTCCCGGTAGCGCGCGAGGACGCCCTCCTTCACCATCTGGCCGGCCATGCGCTAATGCACCACCGCGACGTCGACGTCTCAGGTGGCGGCGTTGGCGCTGCGCTGGGCGTCGATGCGCTCACAGATCTTCTGAGATCCCGCGTCACCGGGGCCGGTGCCGACCGCGCGCACGCGAATGCCGGGATTCTGTTTTTCGAAGGCCGGTCCGAGATAGTCGGTGATGTAGTCGACTATGTTCTGGTCGCCGGCCGTCATCACGTTGATCGTAACGCGCTGCTGCGCGATGGCCGGCGACACGAACGCGATCGCCGCCGCACCACAGAGCGATGCCAGGAATACTCGTCGGTCCATGTACGTCCTCCCTGATGAGCGGCGAAACTGTAGCCGCCGCCCGTTGCATTATCGTGTCAGGCCCCAGCCTCTTCAGGGTCCGTTGTCCGGATAAAGATGTAACGCATGCGCCGGCAGCCGGACACCGACCGGCGCACCAACTTCCAGACGACGCTCGTCGTCCACCAGGAAATGCTGTCCGCCCACATCGACGCCATAACGCCAGAATCCGCCCGGATAGGCGGCCTGCACGATGCGCCCCTTGAGCACGAGATCGCGGGCGTCGTCCGCCACGTCGTCCGGCGCCGTCAGCTGCGCCTGCTCGCTGCGGAAGTACGCCGTAACCGGCCCGGGCATGAGGCGCGCTCTCGCCGGATGCGTCACGGCGATGCGCGCCGGCCCGTTGTCCGGTTCGGGTTCGATCATCAAGTCGTCCCCACTGGCCCGAACCCTGAGGCGGATCATGTTGCCAGCCCCCATGAAGGCTGCGACGAACGGCGAAGCCGGACGATTGTAGACCTCCTCGGGCGATCCGACCTGCGCGATGCGTCCCGCATCGAGAATGACGATACGGTCGGCCATGATCATCGTCTCTTCCCGGTGGTGCGTCACGTGGATGGCGGTGATGCCGAGCGATTTCTGTATGGCCTTGATCTCGTGCCGGACCTCCTCGCGGATGCGTGCGTCGAGGTTCGACAGCGGTTCATCCAGAAGCAGGATCTGCGGGTTCACCGCAAGCGCGCGCCCAAGTGCGACGCGCTGGCTCTGACCGCCGGAGAGGCGCGTGATCGGCCGATCGCCGAGGCCTTCCAGCTTCAACATGCGCAGGATCTCGTCGACGCGACGGGCGATGTCGGCGCGCCGCCATCGCCGGATGCGTAGTCCGTAGGCGATGTTCTGCGCTGCCGTCATGTGCAGCCACAGCGCATACGACTGAAAGACCATGGCCATGTCGCGCCGGTCGGGCGGCAGATGCGTGATGTCCCGCCCGCCGACCCGGATCGCGCCGCGCGCAACCGGCACGAACCCGGAGATCGCCCGAAGGAGAGTCGTCTTGCCGCAACCCGACGACCCCAGCAGGGCAACGAATTCCCCGGGTGCCACATCGAGCGACACGCCGCGGAGAACAGACACGCTCCGTAGGCGACTTCGACCTGATCGATCTCGCGCGCGGCGGTCATACGGCAGACATAATTCTTTTTGTCCTTCCAATACTATGTAATCGGTCGCGGAAAGCAAAATGCACGGAAAACGGCCACCTCGGCCGCCCGCGCGCCGGGCACACCCAGGCGACGCGCGGGATGTCATGCGCATTGTCAGCGGAAGCCCGATCCCCGACAATGCCGCCTCGATTCGCCAGGAGGAATAGAGGGATGAATCAGATCGATTTGGCCGGACGCAAGGCGGTGGTTACCGGCGGCGCGCGCGGCATCGGCCTTGCAATCGCCGAGCGTCTGCTCGCCTCGGGCGCAGAGGTCAGTCTGTGGGACATGGACGCCCACGCGCTCGACGCCGCGACCAAACGTCTCGTCGGCAAGGGTGCCGTCTATGCGACAGTCGTGGACGTCGCCGACGCCGCTTCCGTCAATGCTGCGTGTCAGGCCGCGATCGGCCAGCTCGGGAAGATCGACATCCTCGTCAACAATGCGGGGATCACCGGCCCGAATCGCAAGACGTGGGAATACTCGCCGGAAGACTGGCGCAAGGTGCTCGAGGTCGATCTGACCGGACCTTTCCTTTGCACGCGCGCGATCGTGCCGCGCATGATCAAGGACGGCTACGGACGCATCGTCAATATTGCCTCGATCGCCGGCAAGGAAGGCAACCCCAACGCACCGGCCTACAGCGCCGCGAAGGCGGGCCTGATCGGTCTGACCAAGTCGCTCGGCAAGGAGCTGGCCGGAACCGGCGTGATCGTGAACTGCGTGACACCGGCGGCGGTCGAGACCGAAATCTTCAAGCAGATGACGGAAGAGCACATCCAGTACATGCTCTCGAAGATCCCGATGGGCCGCTTCGGCAAGGTCGAGGAGATCGCGGCGCTGGTCGCTTGGCTGTGCTCGGAAGATTGCAGCTTCTCGACCGGCGCGGTGTTCGACATCTCCGGCGGCCGCGCCACCTATTGAGGCGCGTCGCGGGACGGCAGCGCACACGGCCGGATCACGATCCGGCCAGAAGCTTCTCGATCTCGTCGCGGGTCGGTGCGCCCGAGGCGCCGCCGAAACGTGTGCACTTGAGCGCCGCCGCGGCATTGGCGAACCGCGCGCTGGCTTCGACCGATTGCCGCTCGGCAAGCGCCAGCGCGAAGGCGCCGTGGAAGACGTCGCCGGCACAGAGCGTGTCGACGGCGTCCACCTGCGGCGCGGGTGCATGTCGAAGTGCGGCGCCGTCGAGCCAATAGAATCCGTCGGCCCCGGCGGTGACGCCGACTAGAGCATCGGCAACGGCCGTCGCGGCTCGGAGCGCCGGTTCGATCGCATCCTTGCCGGTGAACGACAAAAGGGCTGGCGCGGCGAACACGACATGGCTCGCGTGCGGGACGAGAGCGGCGAGCACGTCGTGGGACGCCACGTCGGCATCCAGAACGGCCATCATTCCTCGCGCCTTGGCCGCCTTCAGCACGAGCGCTGCGCCGGCCGGCCAGCGCACGTCCGTGACCACCGCGTCGAAGCGGTCGAGTTCGGCGATCGGCAGCCAGCCGGGGTCGGGATCGAGCTCGGGATCGAGGAACGGACAGACCAGCCGTTCGCCGGTACGGTCGACCAGGATCGCCGACATCGGCGACCGCGCACCGGGAACGCGGCGCAGGTGCGTGACATCGACGCCGTCGCGCGCCAGCTCGGCGGCAATCCGTTCGCCGACGTCGTCGTCGCCGACGCGCCCCCAGAAATAGACGCGCGCGCCGAGCCGAGCCGCGGCAAGGGCGGCGGCGGCCGCCATGCCGCCGACCGATTGGGCGAAATCGAAGGCCGGCACCTTGGTCGGCGTCGCCGGGATGGTATCGACGCGATAGATGGTATCGAGCGTCGCGTGGCCGAGGCAGAGCAGCGTCGCCACGCGCCCCTCCCCGCCCCGTTCAGCGGATACCGGCGACGATCTCGCGGGCGAGCGTCTCGATCGCGCGCCAATCCCGGCGCTTTACGAGATCGGCGGACGTCATGAACGTTCCGCCGACGGCAATCACGTTGCGAAGCTTCAGATAGTCGAGGTAATCCGCGGCCGTGATACCGCCCGTCGGACAGAACACGACGTCCGGGAACACCGGCGCGAAGGACTGCAGCGCCTGCTGTCCACCTGCTGCCTTCGCCGGAAAGAACTTGAGGGCGGTAAAGCCGAGGCGTCGGGCGGCCATGATCTCCGACCCGGTCTGAACGGCCGGCATGTACGGAATGCCGTCCGCCTGTGCGGCCTGGCACAGCTCGGGGTCGAGCCCGGGGCTCACTGCGAACCGGGCTCCCGCCTCGCGCGCACGGCGCAGTTCGTCGACTTTCGTCACGGTACCCACACCGACCACGGCCTCGGGCAGCTCGCGCGCGATCCGCTCGATGGCGGCAAGCGCAACAGACGTCCGCAACGTGATTTCGAGGACATTGAGTCCGCCGCTGACGAGTGCGCGCGCCGTGGCAAGTCCCGCGTCGACATCATCGACGGTCATGACCGGTACGACGCGGGCCTGCGCAAACACGTCCTGGATGTTCATGAAGACCTCGAGGTGGAAATGCGCTCAACGATAGAACACCGACGGCAGCCACAGAACCATCTCGGGCCAGTAAGTGCAGATGAGGAGCGTCAGCAGCAGCGGGATCAGAAATGGCAGGACTGCCTTGGTCGCCTGCTCGAACGAGATGTTTGCGACGCGGGCGAGCACGTACAGTACCAGTCCCACAGGCGGCGTCACCAGACCGATCATGAGGTTGAGGACCATGATCAGCCCGAAATGCACCGGATCGACGCCGATGCTCTCCATGATCGGCAGCAGAACAGGCACCAGAATGGTGATCGCGGCGATCGTCTCCATGAAGCAGCCGACGATCAGCAGGAAGATGTTGACGAGCAGCAGGACCGCCCACGGTTCGTCAGTGATCGACAGCACGATCGTCGCGATCTCGTCGGCGACGCGGGTGGTCGTGATCAGATACCCGAAGATCGACGCGCCGGCGACGATGAGGAGAATGATCGCCGTCGTCTCGGCCGTTTCCATGCTGATCTTGATGACGCTGCGCCAGGTGAGCGTGCCGTAGACGAACCGGCCGAGGATCAGCGCATAGGCCGTGGCCGCGATCGCCGCCTCGGTCGGCGTGAATGCGCCGGTCGTCATGCCCCCGATCAACAGCACCGGAGTCATCAGCGGCAGCAAGGCGCGCTTGAAGGCATGCCACAGGACGGACAGCCGGAACGCGGCGTCGCGGTGGAACCCGCGGGTATGCGCGTAGTACGTGACCATGCCCATGAGCGTCGCGGCCATTATCAATCCCGGAATGACGCCAGCCGCAAAGAGCTGTCCGATCGAGGTGTTCGCCATGACGCCGTAGATCACCATGGGCAAGGACGGCGGAATGATCGGGCCGATCGTGGCCGAAGCACCGGTGATGCCGACCGCGAAGTCCGTGCTGTAACCATGGTCGCGCATCGCCTTGATCTCGATATTGCCGAGCCCGCCGGCGTCGGCGACCGCCGTGCCCGACATGCCGGCAAAGATCACGGATCCCACCACGTTGACGTGGCCGAGACCGCCCTTCAGCCAGCCCACCAGTGCCATGGCGAAGGCATAGATGCGTTCGGTGATGCCCGACGTGTTCATCAGGCTTCCGGCCATGATGAAGAACGGAATGGCGAGCAGCGGAAACGAATCGACGCCGCTGACCATCCGGTGGACCACGACCAGGAGCGGCGAATCCCCTTGAAGCCACACGTAGAGAAGCGAAGAACCGCCGAGCGCGATCGCGACGGGAATGCCCACGACCAGCAGGGCGAGGAAGGAGATCAGCAGGACGGCTGTCATTGGTGACGCCCCTCCGCGGCAACGCGGGTAAGATCGCTCGATCCGGCGCGCCAATGGCGGACGGCCACCTGGATCGCACGCAACGTCATCGCGGCGAAACCAAGGAAGACGACCGCATAGACGTAACTCATCGGCCAGTCGATCACCACCATGCGCTGGAACCGCATGACGTCCATGACCTGCCATGCGAGCCATGTACCGACGCCGAAAAAGATGATCCGGAGGATATCGACGGCCGTGGAAAGCGCGAAACCGAGGCGCCGCGGCAGGAACAGATAAATGAATTCGACGTGAATATGGGTGTTGCGACGGACCGCCGCGGCTGCACCGATGAACGTCACGCAGATGAGCAGGTAGCGCGCGATCTCCTCGGTCCACGCCAGGGAGTCGTTCAGCACATAGCGCGTGAAGAACTGCAGAAAGACAATGATGGCGAGCGCCCAGAAGAAGGCGAACGTGATCCAGTCCTCGGGGCCATACTGGCGCAGGTCGACGTCGTCATCCGGACTGCCGGTGATCGGCGACCCCTCTTCAGGCAGGTTAGGCGAGATATTGGTCACGGCACTCCCCGTATGTTTGGTTCTTGCGCGATGGATCCCGCGAAACGGCGGACATTTCACGTGACGTCCTTCACCATTGCAAGCGAAAATAGCCGAAACGCACTGCTTTTAGAGCATCTTACGGGGGAGCCGCCATGTCCAAGATCGCGCGCATCGAAATCTCGCTGGTCGATCTCAAGCCCAAGGTGAAGCGCACCGATGCGATCCAGGCCTTCACCAGCCAAGAAACACCGATCGTCCGCATCGTCACCGACGACGGCGCGGAAGGCACCGGCTACACCTACACGATTGGCCAGGGCGGCTCGTCGGTCGTCGCCCTGATCCGCGACCACATGGCGCCATGGCTGATCGGCCGCGATCCGGCGATGGTGGAGGAGCTGTGGAAGGGGCTGTTCTTCCTGACCCATGCGACGTCGGTCGGCGCCATCACCAGCCTCGCCCTCGCCGCCATCGACACCGCGCTGTGGGATCTGCGCTGCCGCCGGGCGGGTCTGCCGCTGCACGTCATGGCCGGGGGTGCGCAGCGCCGCATCCCGGTCTACAGCACCGAAGGTGGCTGGCTGCATATCGACAAGCAGGCGATCGTCGATGACGCGCTGGCGATCAAAGCGCAGGGCTTCGGCGGCACCAAGATCAAGGTCGGCCGGCCGCGCATCGCCGAGGACGTCGAGCGCCTGGCGGCGGTGCGCGATGCGGTCGGCCCGGCCTTCGAGATCATGACCGATGCCAACCAAGCGTTCACCGTGTCCGAGGCGATCCGGCGCGCGCGGGCCTATGACGGGCTCGACCTCGCCTGGTTCGAGGAGCCGCTGCCCGCCGAGGACATCGACGGCCATGTGCGTCTCGCGCAGACGACGTCGATTCCCATTGCCGTCGGCGAGTCGCTCTATCACCCGAGTCATTTCCGCGAGTACCTGCAGCGCGGCGCCTGTTCGATCGTCCAGGTCGACGTGGCGCGGATCGGCGGCATCACGCCCTGGCTCAAGACCGCGCATCTGGCCGAGACGTTCAATGTCATGGTCTGTCCGCACTTCCTGATGGAACTGCATGTCGCGCTGTGCGCCGCCGTGCCCAACGCGGCCTGGGTGGAGTACATCCCGCAGCTTGACGACATCACGACCAGTCGGATCCGCATCGAGGATGGCCACGCCATCCCGTCGACCGAGCCCGGCCTCGGCATTTCCTGGGACTGGGCGGCGATCGAGAAGCTCGCGGGCAAGCCGGTCGTCGTGCGGTAAGACGGCCTGAAACAGGACTGCCGCCCGCCGCCATATCGTGGCCGACCCGTAGGCCGGCCACGATTCTCCACGCGGTTCAGCGGATGGCCTGGACGCGTTCGTAATGCTCCGGCGACCACGGCAGGCCGGCCTGGGTCAGCATGGGTGCCATCGCTTTGCGGAATGCATCCCGATCGACCTGCATGACCGTCACGCCGAAGCTCTTCTCCATTTCCGCCGCGAGCTTCGCCTCCTCAGCCCGGATCTCGTCGGTGCAGCGCGCCGCCGCCTCGCGATACACGGCCTGGAATATCTCCTGGTCGGCCGGCGACAGCTTTGTCCAGGTCGGGCCGCCGACCAGGATGAGCAGGCTGTCAATCAAATGCCCCGTGAGCGCGATGTATTTCTGGACTTCGTAGAACTTCTTGGCGCGGATCGTCGGCAGGGGATTCTCCTGCCCGTCCACCGTGCCCTGCTGAAGCGCCAAGTACACCTCGGCGAAGGCGATCGGCGCCGGGTTTGCGCCCACCGCCTTGGGCAGCAGCATGTACATCGGCGAGTTTGGCACGCGCAGCTTCATGCCCTTCATGTCCTCGGGCGTGCGAATCGGCTTGTTCGACGTGACGTGCCGCTCGCCGTAATAGACGAGACCGAGGACCTTCTGCCCGGTCGTCTTGTGGAAGCCATCCGCTAGCTCCTGGAACATCGGGCTGTCGCGATACGCAAGCCAGTGCGCCTGGTCGCGGAACATGTAGGGAGCGCTGCTGATCGCCATCGGCCCGAAGCGGGAGGCAGCATAGAAGCTGCCCGTATAGCTCATGTTGATGGTGCCGAGGGCGAGCCCGGCGAAAATGTCCTCTTCCTTGCCCAGCGAGGAAGCCGGAAACACGTCGATCTGATAGCGCCCATTGGTGCGCTTCTTGACCTCGTCGGCCGCCCACACGGCCCATTTGTGGTAGGCCTCGGTCGTTTCGTAGACATGCGCGAACCTGAGTTTTTGCTGCGCGTACGCCGCGCCGGTCGGTAGCAGAAGTCCTGCCGCGATGCCGAGACACACGGCCAGACCGATGGTGGACATCGTGTTGATCCTGCGTTTCATAGCTCCCCTTCCCTTACTGTCGACGAGACTGCTTCTTCGATGCGACCGGCCGCCCGTCAGGCGCCGCAGATCAGACAATTTTATGTTTCATGCCCGTTGGTTAGATGATATTATCATATAATATGATCGTTAGGTCAACGTTCCTGAACGAGGCTGGACCAGTCCGGCGCAATCTCTGTGCCCAGGTCGTGGACCGGCTCGGCAAACAGATCGTCGGCGGCACGTTCAGCGAAGGCCAGACCATCCCCAACGAGGCGGTACTCGGCCGCGAATTCGGCGTCAGCCGGTCGGTCGTCCGCGAGGCCGTAAAGCAGCTCGCGGCCAAGGGCCTTGTCGAATCGCGCGCAAAGACCGGCACGCGGGTCCGGCCGCGGATGTTCTGGAACCTGCTCGACATCGACGTGCTGGGCTGGCGCTATGCGACCATGCCGCGGCGGGATTTCTTCCGGTCCCTGTTCGAAGTGCGCACTGTGATCGAGCCGTCTGCGGCCGAACTTGCGGCAACGAAGGCATCGGACGAGGAGATCGCCGCGTTAGGCAAGGCATGCAACGAAATGGAAGCGGCAGATCCCGATGGCGACGACGCGATTGCAGCTGACGTCGCCTTTCATCGGCAGATCCTTCTCGCCTGCCACAACGAGCTGCTGCTGCAGATGGGCATGCTGATCGGCGTCGGTCTGTTCACGAGTCACCGCATTTCGACCAAATCGTACCCGGCGTCGCTGCCGATGCACCGGCCGATCTTCGAGGCGATCCGCAGGCGCGATCCTGCCGCGGCGCGCGCGGCGATGCAGCATCTGTTGACCGAGACCGCCGCCTTCATCGAGCGGGAACTCTGCAGCGACGACCACACCTGAGGCGAACGGACAGAAGAGGGGGCACGCATGGCGAAGTATCCGGGCAGCGAGCGCGAGCGGCGCATACGCGCCGAGGACCTTCAAGAGGTCGTCACCGCCATATTTCGGAGCTGCGGTATGCCGCCGGACCCGGCCGCGCTGCTGGCCCACACGCTTGTCCTAGCGGATCTGCGCGGCGTCCATTCGCACGGCGTGCTCCGCGTACCGGACTATGTTGCGAAGCTGACGAAAGAAGGTGTCGACCCGGCCGGCGTGCCGCGCGTCGTCCAGGATTCCGGCGCGGCGATCGTGATCGACGGCGGCAACAGCATGGGACAGATCGGCGGTACGTTCGCGATGGAAAAGGCGATCGAGCGCGCGCGCGACATCAACGTCGCGGTCGCCGCGGTCCGCGGCAGCAATCACTGCGGTGCGATGGACTACTACGCAATGATGGCGCTTCCGCACGACATGATCGGCATCGCGATGACGAACGCACTGCCGACCATGGCGCCATGGGGCAGCACGGAAAAGATCCTCGGCATCAATCCTATTGCCGTCGCCATTCCGGCCGGCCGCGAGGATCCCATCGTACTCGACATCGCCTTCGCGGCGACGGCTCACGGCAAAATTCGCGTGTACCATCAGAAGGGCCTTCCGATTCCCGAAGGCTGGGCTTTCGACCGGGACGGCAATCCGACGACCGACACCGCGAAGGCGCTCGAAGGTCTGCTTGCCCCGATCGGCGGATACAAGGGCACCGGCCTCGCGCTCATCACCGGCATCCTGTCAACGCTGCTCTCGGGCGCCGCCTTCGGGACTGAACTGGGAAACATGGTTGATGGGCCGAAGCCCGGCGCCGACGGCCATCTGTTCATGGCGATCCGCGTGGGCGCCTTCGAGAAGATCGAGCGTTTCAAGGCACGGGTCGACGACATCGTTCGCCAGATCAAGACGGGCCGCCCTGCCCCCGGCGTAACACAGATTTATCCACCAGGCGGCCTCGAGGCGGAGTTCGAACGCCGCTACCGTGCCGAGGGCATTCCGCTCAACGACGCAACGCTCAACGACATTCTCACGATTGCTCGGGCGCGCGGTATCCAAGCCACGCCGATCGAGACCCTGCTCCAGAACCCGGTCGCCATCTGACGTTCAAACCGGCCCGCCGAACGGCACCTGCAACGCGCGTCCGACTTCACCATTGGGGGACTTGGTCGGATATCGCGAACGCGCGTATCGTCGTGGCCGGCTCAACAGATTTTTCCCCAATGCAACCGGAGGTCCGGAATCATGTTCGACCTGGACCAGTTCATTGCCGATTACCGCTCTGCCGCCGTGGCAGGGCGGAGCCACAAATCCGCCCGCGCGATCGTCGCGCACGCCGTTTGCGACCGCGAGGGCATTTTCATCGGTATCCACAGGGAATGATACACCCGAGCGGGAGACGTCATGCGCCATCTCCGAGACATGATCCCAGCCGGGGCCGTCGTCCTGGTCCTGTCCGTGTTGACCGCCTGCGGAAGCAGCGGCCCGGCCTACCAGCCCCCATCCGCCGATGTCGCGGCGGCGGTCGAAATGTCCGGCTTCTCGTTTACGCCGGCCATGGTGCGAATTCAGGCCGGCGAAACCGTCGAGTGGAGGAACAAGTCGATATTTACGCACACGGTCACCTTCGAACCGGCCAACACATCCGAGGTTGCCGCGCCGACCGGTGAGAGATCGGTGGATTCCGGGGAGATCCCGGCAGGCGGCGTGTTCCGCCACACTTTCGTGTCGCCCGGCACCTTCCAATACATATGCAGGCCGCACCACATACTGGGAATGACCGGAACGGTCGTCGTCGAACCGCGCCCCTGAAGACGCCCTGCGGCCGGCCGCCACATCACTCGTGATCCGCATCACGGCTGCGCCAAAGCAAAAAGGGCGAGCCTGAGCCCGCCCTTTCCGCCGGAGAACGGCTGACGCTCAGTTCGTCTTGGCAGCGAGCCGCTGCAGCCGGTCGTAGTGCTCCTTGGTCCAGCCGGCGCCGGCCGAGGGATCATTATGCAGCTTCTCGGCCGCCTCGCGGAACGCCTTGAGGTCCGGGTTCACGATCGTCTTGCCCTGCGCCTTGAACCATTCGGGCAGCTTGAGCTCCGCCTCGCGGATGGCCTTGCTCGCCCGTTCCGCCGCCTGCTTGAAGACCTCCTCGAAGATCTTGCGCTCGTCGTCGTTCAGCTTTCTCCACAACGGCCCGCCGACGACGGTCACCAGGCTCTCGATGATGTGTCCGGTCAGATTGATGTGCGACTGTACCTCGTAGAACTTTTTCGCCTGAATGGTCGGCAGCGGATTCTCCTGCCCGTCGACCGTACCTTGCTGGAGAGCGAGATACACTTCCGCAAAGGCGATGGGCGTGGCGTTTGCGCCAACCGCCTTGGGGTACATGAGGTAGAGCGGCGCCTGCGGCACGCGCAGCTTCATGCCTTTCATGTCGGCCGGCGTGTTGATTGGCCGGTTCGCAGTCGTGTGTCGCGCGCCGTAGTAGGTTAGCGCCAGGACCTTGTTGCCGCTCGCCTTGTCATAGCCGGCGGCGAGTTCCCTGAACAGGTCGCTCTCGGAATAGGCCTTCCAATGATCGAAATCACGGAACATGTAAGGCGCGTTGCTGATCGAGATCGGCTTGTACGTCGCGCCTGCGAACGCAACTCCCGTATAGATCATGTCGATCGTTCCCAGCGGCAACGCCTGGTTGATCTGCTGCTCGTTGCCCAGTGCCGAGGCCGGGAACACCTCAATCTGATACTTGTTGTTGGTGCGCTTCGCGATCTCGCCCGCCGCCCACACCGCTTCGGTGTGGTACGGCTCGCTCGTCTCGTAGACGTGAGCAAATTTGAGCTTCGTCTGCGCTTCGGCAGCGCCGAACGGCAGTGCGAAAGCCAATGCTGCGGTGACAGCCGCAAGGTGACGGAACGTCATTCGCTTCTCCTCCTCCCTGAGCGGCCGTGCCCCCTTATCGCGGGGGGCACGGTCCGGTTACGTTGCGAGCTTGTCTGAACGGTTACATGCGATCAAGTCTCTGAACGGTTACAGTCGATCAAATCAGTCGATCAAATCCTAACCACGGAACGCCACGACCTTCTGCTGTTGTTCGCCAAGGCCGTCGACGCCGAGACGCACAACGTCGCCGGCCTTCAGGTACTGCGGCGGCTTCATACCGAGCCCCACGCCGGGCGGCGTGCCGGTCGTGATGATGTCGCCGGGCTCGAGCGTCATGAAACGGCTGAGATAGCTGACCAGATGCGCGACGGTGAAGATCATGGTCTTCGTCGAACCGTTCTGGACCATCTTGCCGTTGACCTCGAGCCAGAGCCGCAGATTCTGCGGATCCTTGATCTCGTCGCGCGTAACCAGCCACGGTCCGATCGGACCGAAGGTGTCACAGCCCTTGCCCTTGTCCCACTGGCCGCCGCTGCGCTCGAGCTGGTACTCGCGCTCCGACACGTCGTTCACGACCAGATAGCCGGCGACGTACGACAGCGCCTTTTCTTCGGGCACGTAGCGCGCCATGCGGCCGATCACGACGCCGAGTTCGACCTCCCAGTCGGTCTTCTGCGAATCCTTCGGCAGCATGATCGGGTCGTTCGGCCCCGAAATGCAGCTCGTCGCCTTCATGAACACGACGGGCTCCTTGGGGATCGGCGCCCCGCTCTCGCGCGCATGGTCCTCGTAGTTGAGGCCGATGGCGATGAACTTGCGCACACCATTGATAGGCGGGCCGAGGCGCGGACGGCCCTTCACTACCGGCAGCCGTGCGACATTGAGCTTCTTGAGCTTGTTGAGCGTCGCCGGCTCGAGCGTCGCCGGCGTGATGTCCTTTATCTGACGCGACAGGTCCCGGATCTTGCCGTCTTCGTCGAGAAGGCCCGGCTTCTCCTTGCCCTTCGGTCCGTATCGCAGAAGCTTCATAGGATGTTCCCCCAAAGATGTAGAGTGTTCGTAACGGGTCTCAGAGCACACGACCGACGCGCCGACGCGCGCAGCACCGGTGCCCATACGGCAGGATCAGCGCGCACCACCGCTCCTTGTGGAATACGGACACCGGAGATTGTGACCGATCCGCCAGATTCGACACCGCAGACCCGGCATACCGCCGAAACGAGAATCGCGGACACACGTTTCGATTGTAACCGTGCGCCCAAGACCCACCTTCGACAATAGCCCGTCGAAACGGGTGGCGGATCGTAGAGGTCAAGAGCCTGCCTTGGCAAGTCGCGGCCGAGGCATCGTATAATGCCCACCATACGAGCAAAGGAGTCTTACGGTCATGGCTGATGCCGCGGCGAAGCTGACCATCCGTCTGCACGAATCGGACAACGTGGTCGTGGCGCGGACGGATATTCTGCCGGGGACGGCGCTTCCGGGCGAGGAGGTGGTGACGCGCGCCGCCATCCCGGCCGGGCACAAGGTCGCTACCCGCCCGATTGCCACGGGCGAACCGGTACGGCGCTACGCGCAGATCATCGGCTTCGCCACCACAGCCATCCAACCCGGCGACCACGTCCACACCCACAACTGCGCCATGGGCGAGTTTGCGCGCGAGTACGCCTTCGGTGCGGATGCCCGGCCGACGCAGTACATCGACCCGCCTGCCACCTTCCAGGGCATCGTGCGCCCGGACGGACGGGTGGCGACGCGCAACTACATCGGCATCCTGACCTCGGTGAACTGCTCGGCCACGGTCGCCAACTACATCGCCGAAGCGTTCAAGGCCAACCCCTTCACCGGCCACGATCCGCTCGCCGACTTTCCCAATGTCGACGGCGTGGTCGCGCTCACCCACAAGACCGGCTGCGGCATGAACGACGGCGACGCGCTCGACGTACTGCGTCGGACGCTCGCCGGCTATGCCCGTCACCCCAACTTCGCCGCCGTCTTCGTGATCGGGCTGGGTTGCGAGGTCAACCAAATCGGCGGCCTGATGACGGCGGGCGGCCTGGTCGAGGGCGACCGCTTCCGCGCCTTCACCATCCAGGAATCCGGCGGCACCCGGAAGAGCGTGGCGCGCGGCATCGCCCAGATCCGCGAGCTGTTGCCCGACGTGAACCGGGTGACGCGCACGCCGGTGCCCGCCTCTCACCTCACCATCGGGCTGCAGTGCGGCGGCTCGGACGGCTATTCGGGCATCTCGGCCAACCCAGCATTGGGCGCGGCCGCGGACCTCGTGGTACGGCACGGCGGCACCGTGATCCTGTCGGAGACACCGGAAACCTACGGTGCCGAGCACCTGCTCGCCCGTCGCGCCGTGAGCCGGGAAGTGGGCGAGAAGCTGATCGCGCTGATGGGCTGGTGGGAAGACTACACCCGCCGCCATGCCGGCGAGCTGAACCAGAACCCCTCGCCGGGCAACAAGGCGGGCGGCATCACCACCATTCTCGAAAAGTCGCTCGGCGCCGCCGCCAAGGCCGGCACCACCAACCTGGTCGAGGTCTATCGCTATGCCGAGACGGTCACGGCCAAGGGCTTCGTGTTCATGGACACGCCCGGCTACGATCCGGTCTCGGCGACGGGGCAGGTCGCCGGGGGAGCCAACCTGATCTGCTTCACGACCGGGCGCGGCTCGGTGTTCGGCTGCAAGCCGGCGCCGTCGATCAAGCTCGCCACCAACACCCCGCTCTATCAGCGCATGGCCGACGACATGGATATCAACTGCGGTACCATCCTCGATGGCAGCGAGACGGTCGAGGAGTGCGGCCGCCGCATCTTCGAACGGATCCTGCGCGTCGCCTCGGGCGAGAAGACCAAGAGCGAGGTGCTTGGCTTCGGCGCTGACGAGTTCGCTCCCTGGCAGCTCGGCGCCGTCATGTGACGGACGCGTCGCCGGCGCATTGCAGCCGGAGCCTTCCTTCGTAAGCCGAAGGCGATCCTCATCGCGGCCCGGGTGGACGTGACGGCAAGGCTGCATCGTTGCCTTCTCCACGCGCTCCTCAGTGCAGCGGCTCCGCCGCAAACGCGGCTGCGGTCGGATGAACCCCGGCGCGATACCCGGCGGCGAACGCCGCAACGATCGACACCGGCGTGATCAGGCTGACGGTGCCGGCGGCCGGTCGCGGGCGGGACATGTCATAGCCGAACGGAGACCAGCGTATCAGATGGCTGCCGGCCACGAGCCATGGCGTTCCTGTCTCGTCGTCATGGATGAAGACGCCGTCCGGCAGATCGCCAATGGCAGCCCTGATTGGACCGTAGCGACGTCGGCCGACCCGTTCCGCATGGATGATTCTATCGATCGCTTGGACCGGCGCCTCGACGTCGAGGTTGTACCGATGATTGCCGGCGCACCATGCCGCCTTGAAATTCCGATACGCATCGCGACGACATTCGCCGCAGGGCCGATGACCGACGGCAAGCGCCGTCGCCTCGTCGAGAAAGAACAGCTCGGTATACCGGCCGGGTGCCATGATCGTCCGCCGGCGCCCCTGGAAGGACAACCGGCAGGCAATCCAGGCCTGTGTCGTCCATTGCCGCCTCGTGAGCCGGCCGTCCGCATCGTGCAAACAGCCGCGATTGCCCATGAGCGTGCCGCGCGCCGACGTGGCAATGAGATTGCCGTAAGGATCGACGCGGTTCTGTCGCGGCATGGTCCGCCTCTGCCCTGTCAGCGGTGGCGCACATGGCGCTGACGCAGGTCCCGGGCGATGCCGGGACTGCCGGCTGAAACGCCGCATGCGCATCTTCCGGTCGTCGCACTCCTCCTTTGCGGCCTAAAACCCGTAAAGCCGGGCCGGGTTCTCGACCAGGATCTTGTGACGAACTTGCTCATCCGGCGCCCAATCGAGCAGGAGATCAAGCAGATTCGCGTCGTCAGGCATGCGGCCCGCCGGGGCCGACGGATGTGGCCAGTTGGTTGCCCACACCATGCGCTCGGGCGCCGCCTGCACCAGCGCACGGGCAAGCGCGCCGACATCGGCATAGCTTGGCGCCCCCACCTTCGATACCTCGTACGGCGCCGAAAGTTTGACATAGACGCGTCCGGTATCGACGAGGCCAAGCAGCGTGCGGAAGGACGCATGATCGACCGGGACCGGTTCGAGAAACTTGCCCACATGGTCGATGACGAGCAGCCCCGGCAGGCGCCGCAACTGAGCCTCGCGCTCCGGCAACAGGCACCCGTCCATCTGCAGCTGCACGTGCCAGCCGAAGGCGTGGACGCGGGCGGCCAACTCGTCGAGTGCTTCCCACGGCAGCACGCCGCCGGGAAACATCTGGAACCGGATGCCGCGGATGCCGCGCCGGGTCAGATCCTCGAGATCGGCGTCGGTGACGCTGCGATCGACGACCGCGACGCCGCGCGCGCTCCCGCCCATTCCGGCGATGGCCTCGAGCGTGCAGCTATTGTCGGTGCCATAGGCGACCGGCTGCACGACGACGCTGCGCGTTATTCCGAGCCGTGCGCGGACGCGCAGGTAATCCTTGAGCGGAGCGACCGGCGGCTTGGCGACATCGGACCGGGACTTATAACGCGGATGGTAGACATGCATGTGGCAGTCGCACGTCCCGGGGGGCGCGATGAGCCGCGGTTTCGTTTCCTCGCCGTTCGACATCCTTCGTTCCTCCCGCTTTCCTTTTCTTCTTCATTTCCGCAGATTCTTCCGCCGATCGCCGCACCGATCATGCGCGCCGGAGCCGTGCCAGGCGAACCGCCCGGTCGGGATTGACTGCGCCCTTGGGCACGCATCCCTGCGCGATCTCGGCCGCCTGCCGCACCGTCTCGAGTGCCTGGTGCTCGACCGCAGGAAGCGTCAAACCGGCCACGTGCGGCGTCGCGACGACATTGTCGCGTCGTGCCAGCTCAGGCGACGGCATCTGGTCCGGCGCACGGCCAACATCCAGGGCCGCACCGGCAATGCGCCCTTCGTCGAGCGCGCGCGCCAGCGCCGCTTCGTCGACGAGGTTGCCGCGCGATGCGTTGATGAAATAGGCCGTCGGCCGCATGCGCGCGAACTGCGACGGTCCCAACACCCCCTCGGTCTCGGCGTTGGCGACGGCAAGGCAGACCACGAAGTCCGACTCCTCGAGCAACCTGTCGAGGTCGACCTGCGTCAGCGACGGATCTTCGACCCTGACATAAGGATCGTCGACGAGCACACGCATGCCCATCGCAAGCCCTAGCCGGCAGACATAACGGCCGATTGCGCCGTAGCCGATCACGCCGAGCGTGCTGCCCGCCAGCTGAACGCCCATGCGGGCCTCGGGCACACGACCCTGCCGATAAGCCGACGTATAGTGACTGGTATGCCAGGCGAGATCGATCATGGCGCCGATGACCCATTCGGCCACGGACTGCACGAAGCCGGGGCTCGCATGAGTCACGAGAACGCCGTTGGCGCTGGCCGCCTCGACATCGATGTTGCGGATGTCGACGGCCACACGGGCGAACGCCACGAGATCCGGCAGCGAATCGAAGACGATTCTTTCACCCGGCGTCTGCCGATCGGAGATGATGATCTGACAACCTTGGGCCGCATTGATGAGCTCGCGCGCCGACAACACTCGGCCGAGCGGATTGACGACGACCTTGCCGACGGCCTCGAGCTGCGCCAACGCCTTCTTGCCGTAATAGTTCTGCAGCGCCTCGGGCGGATGGGTCAGGAAGATCTGGACGGGCCTCATGTCGTCATCCGGTACTCATGTCGAATCGGTTCGCCGCGCAACCGAACCGTACCGGCACCGCATGAGGCTGCCGGCGGCAGCGCTTTGCCGTCGTCACTGCTTCAACCGATGGCATCGCCGAAGGCCGTGACCAGCAGCCGCTGCAGCTCCGCCATCTCGTCGTCCGTCAGATCGGTGAGCGGCGGCCGCACCGGGCCGGCCGACCGTCCGACCAGGCGCATGCCCGCCTTCACGATGCTGACGGCGTAGCCGCGGCGACGATTGCGCAGCGCGATATACGGCAGGAAAAACCGCTGCAGCATGGCATCGGTCGTCGCCGTGTCGCCGCAACGTACCGCCGCGTAGAATTTTTGCGCGAGCTGCGGGATGAAGTTGAACACCGCCGACGAGTACGTCGTGAATCCGGCCGCGAAATACGGGACGGCAAAGACCTCGGCCGTCGGCATGCCGCCGATGTAGACGAAGCGGTCGCCGATGCGCTGGCGGATCCGGACGAGCTGTTCGACATCGCCGTGCCCGTCCTTGAAGCCCATCAGGTTCGGACAGGACTCCGCCAGCCGCTCGAGCGTCTCCGGGGCGAACAGCGAATTGTCGCGGTTGTAAACGATGACGCCGATCCCGACTGAACGGCAGATCGCTTCGATGTGGCGCCGCAGACCTTCCTGTTCGACGTTCATCAGATACGGCGGCAGGACGAGGAGACCGTCGGCCCCTGCCGCTTCCGCCGCCCGCGCGAACTCGATCGCCATCGCCGTGCCATAGCCGGTGCCGGCGATGATCGGCAGACGCCCCGCGGCTTCGTCGACGGCGGCGGCGACGACACGGCGGAACTCGTCGAGCGTGAGCGAAAAGAACTCGCCCGTTCCGCCCGGCGCGAACAGGCCGGCCGGACCGTCCTTGATGTTGACCTGGATGTTCGCCCGATAGGCCGGCTCGTCGAAGGCGCCGTCGGCCGTGAAGTGGGTGACCGGAAACGCGAGCAGACCCGAGCCGAGGGTCGTTTTGAGCTTGGTGAGATCCATGGCCATGGCGCGCCCTTCAATCGCGGAACGGATCGAATTCGCCCGCGAATTCCTGGCTGCAGAAAGGACCACCCTGATAATGGCGGCCGATCGGATCTGCGGGCAGCTTCGCCTCCGCGGCGAGGGCCGCGTCGCGGTACTGCTCGGCCTTGCCAGTCGGACGGTAGCCATAGCGATACGCGACGCTGTTGTCCCACCATCCACGCTCGTTGTCGGACACGCCGTACATGACCTCGTACACGAGGTCCGGATGCTCAAGCCCGATGCGGACGAGCTGGACAAGATCCTCGGGCTTCAGCCAGATCGACAGACGCCGGAGATCGGCCGGCGCGTCGTCCACGTTGCCAATACGCAGGCAGAGAACGCGAAGGCCATACTTGTAAGCATAAAGCGCGCCGAGCGCTTCGCCGAACGCCTTGCTGACGCCGTAGCGGCTGTCGGGGCGAAGAAGCGCCTCCGGCCCAAGACGTCGATGGCGTGGATAGAAGCCGACGACGTGATTGGACGAAGCGAAGACGACGCGCTTGACGCCATGACGCCGCGCCGCCTCGAACAGATTGTAGGTTCCGATGATGTTCGACTGGAGGATCGTCTCCCAGGGGCCCTCGACCGAGAATCCGCCGAGATGAATGATGCCTTCGACGCCGGCAACCGCACGGTCCACCTGCGCCGGATCGGCGAGATCGGCCTCGACGAACGCCTCGTCGGCGGCAATGTCATCGGGCGTCCTGATGTCGCTGAGACGAAGTTCGGGATAAACCCCCTTCAGCAACCGTCGAAGGCGCCTGCCGACGTTGCCGGCTGCCCCCGTCATCAGGATCTTCCGCATGTCTCCCCCAACTCGGTTATGTACCGCGGGCGCGCAAAGTCCGATCAGCGCATCGTGGCACCAGCCGCCCACGGCGCCGGTACTCGCGCCCCCTTATTCGCCGTTGCTCTTGGCCGCGAGCCGCCGGTACCGCTCGCGGCCATTCATCAGGTGTCGGCGCATCGCCTCGCGCGCGTCTGCGACGTTACGGTCACGGATCGCGTCGTAGATCCGGCAATGCTCGGCCTGGATCGTCTCCAGATACCCCTTGCTCTCCGACGGCCTTATCGCCGTCACACGGATACTCTGACGGGGGATGATGAAACGACCGAGGAACTCCAGGAATCTCGCGAATTGCGGATTGCCGGTCGCCTTGGCGATGGCATGGTGAAACTCGAAGTCCTGATCGATGGCGGGCTCGCCGCGCTTGATCGCGCGCTCGATCGCATTCAGGGCCTTGCTGATCGCGCGAATGTCGGAAACGCCACAGCGCTCGGCCGCGAATGCCGCGGCTTCGACCTCCACCGCCATGCGCAATTCCATGACGTTGAGCACTTCCGTGATCGACCGAAGACCGTCCGGATCGATTCGGAACGGGCGGCGCTGGACGTCGGCGGCGACGAAGGCCCCTGCACCCTGGCGGGTGATGACGAGTCCCTCCGCCTTCAGCGCGGCCACCGCCTCGCGGACGACGGTGCGGCTTACGCCGAGCGCCGCCATGAGCGCCTGCTCGGTCGGAAGACGTGCGCCAGGCTTGAGCTTGCCGCTGGTGATCTCGGTCCTCAGCCGCTCCACGACCTCGCTCGTCCGGTTGCGCAACGGTGCGAGCGGCGTAAGCAGGGAGCGCTTGTCAGTCAGTTTGGGCGATGCTAGTGTCATCATATGTACGTCATCGTACAAGTTACAATTAACATGCTAATGAACAGGGGGTCAACGCCAATCAGACCGCAGCCGCGAACGTTGCCAGCCGGCCCATAAGCCGGCGACGCACGCCGAAGTGCAAACGAAAAATCCGCCCGTTCGCGGCCAAACAATAATGCGCACGACGCATCCGGTCCGACGCCTGATCGGACAACGCACAGAATCCAACAGGGAGGACGCAACGATGAAACGACGTGATTTCATCCGCACCAGCGCCGCCGCGCTGGCGCTTTGCACCGTGACGTTCGGCTTCGACTCCGCCGCCGTCGCGCAGCAGAAAATGGTTCTGAAGGCCGCGGATGTACACCCGCTCGGCTACCCCACCGTCGAGGCGGTGGTGCAAATGGGCAAGAAGCTCGAACAGGCGACCAATGGACGCCTCAGCATCCAGATGTATCCGGCGATGCAGCTCGGCGGCGAGAAGGAAATGATCGAGCAGGCACAGGTCGGCGCGCTCCAGTTCGCGCGCATCAGCGTCGGCCCGGTCGGAACCATCATCGACGAGCTCAACGTCTTCAACCTGCCCTTCATGTTCCGGAACGAAGAGCACATGCGCAAGGTCATTGACGGGCAGATCGGCGACGAGCTTCTCGAGAAGATCTCCAACAACCCGCAGACGCGCCTGATCGCGCTCGCGTGGATGGATGCGGGTTCGCGCAATGTCTACACCAGGCGGCCGGTCCGTAAGCCCGAGGACCTCAAGGGTCTGAAGATCCGCATGATGGGCAACCCCATCTTCGTCGACACGATGAACGCGATGGGCGGAAACGGCATCTCGATGGGCTTCAACGAGCTGTACAATGCGATGCAGACCGGCGTGGTCGACGGCGCCGAGAACAACGCACCGACGTTCGTCACGCACAACCACCACCAGATCACGAAGTACTTCTCGTTCACGGAGCACCTGATCATTCCCGAGATCCTCGTGTTTTCGCGGCGGACCTGGGAGACCCTGTCGAAGGAGGACCAAGACCTGATCAGGAAACTCGCGCGCGAGGCGCAAGCGGAAGAGCGGCAGCTCTGGGATGCGATGGTCAAAGAGTCGATGGAGAAGCTCAAGGCCGCGGGTGTCGAGTTCGTCACGGACGTCGACAAGAAGGCGTTCAGGGATTCGGTGAAACCCGTCTACGACAAGTACGCTGGCAAGTGGCAGGGACTGATCGAGCGCATTCAGGCCGTCCAGTAACGCGGTCAACCGGGCCTGACGCCTGTATCCAGCCCGGATCGCGACATCCGGGCTGGATGCTTCTTTCGACGTCCCAGGAGAGGAAACGATGAAAGCCGCCTACGTCAGGGCGATGGATGGATTGTATCTGACCTGCGTCGCGCTCGCCGGCCTTAGCCTGACATTGATGGCGCTCATCATCCCCTGGGGGGTGTTCACGCGTTATGTACTCAACACCGGATCGTCCTGGCCGGAACCGCTGTCGATCCTGCTGATGATCGTATTCACCTTCGCCGGGGCGGCCGCCTGCTATCGCGCCAAGGCGCATATCGCCGTCACACTGTTCGCCAATCTCGCCCCCGCGCCGATCCAGACCGCGTTTGCGGCACTGGTCGAGGTGGCGATGGCGGTGCTCAGCCTGTTCATGGTGATCTGGGGCGCGGAGCTGGTCGGCGTGACCTGGAACCAGGTCATTGCCGAGTTCCCGTTCCTTTCAGTCGGCGTCACCTATCTGCCGCTGCCGATCGGCGGTGCCATTACTCTCCTGTTCATCGTCGAGCGTGCCTGGATCGGACCGCCCTCGCGGGATTCGATCGTGTTTCGCGAGCCTGCCAGCGCCGACTGACAGCACCGGAGCATCGAGTCCCATGGACGCGCTCATCCTTCTCGGCAGCCTGTTCCTCATGATCGCGATCGGGGTCCCCGTCGCCTATGCGCTCGGCCTCGCCGCGCTCGTCGGCGCCATCTGGATCGACATCCCACTCGAGGCGTTGATGCTCAAGATCTCCGACGGCGTCGACAATTTCTCGCTCCTCGCCATCCCCTTCTTCGTCCTCGCCGGCGCCATCATGGCCGAAGGCGGCATGGCGCGACGCTTGGTTGCGCTCGCGAACGTGATTGTCGGGTTCATTCGCGGCGGGCTGTCGCTGGTGAACATCCTGGCCTCGACCTTCTTCGGTTGCATTTCCGGATCATCGGTGGCCGATACGGCGTCGATCGGCTCGGTGATGATCCCGCAGATGGAGAAAGAGGGATATCCGCGCATTTTTGCGACGAACGTGACGATCACCGGTTCGGTCCAGGCGATCCTCATCCCGCCATCGCACAACGCGGTGATCTATTCCCTGGCCGCCGGCGGCACCGTGTCGATCGCTCATCTGTTCCTGGCCGGCGTGATTCCCGGCCTGCTGCTCGGCCTGTCGCTGATGACCCTGTGCCTGGCGATCGCGCAGCGTGAAGGCTATCCGAAAGGCAAACTGGTCCCCTTGCGGGAAGCGGGCAAGATCGCGATCGAGGCCTTCTGGGGCCTGCTGACCATGTTCATCATCCTCGGCGGCATCCTGTCGGGCGTGTTCACGGCGACCGAGTCCGCCTCGATCGCCTGCGTCTACGCCTTCCTGGTCACGATGTTCATCTACCGGGACTACAAGTGGCGGGACCTGCCGCATCTCGTCCATCGCACGGTCAAGACCGTGGCGATGGTGATGATCCTGATCGGCTTCGCCTCGGGCTTCGGCTACATCATGGCCCTGATGCAGCTGCCGTTCAAAGTGACGGAGTTCTTCCTGTCGATTTCCGACAACAAGTACGTCATCCTGCTGCTGATCAACCTGATGCTGCTGGCGCTCGGGACGCTCATGGATCTGGCGCCGCTGCTGCTGATCTGCACGCCGATCCTGCTGCCCGTGGTCGTCAAGTTCGGCGTCGATCCGGTGCATTTCGGCATGATCATGCTGGTCAATCTCGGCATCGGCCTGATCACGCCCCCTGTCGGCTCCGTCCTCTTCGTCGGTTGTGCCGTCAGCAAGGTCTCGATCGAGCAAGTGACCAAGACGATCTGGCCGTTCTACCTCACCATGTTGATCGTGCTGATGCTGGTGACGTACGTTCCGGCGATTTCGCTGTGGATCCCGTCGATGGTCAGGTTCTGACACGGCGCCGCCGGAGGAAACGCGGAGCAAGCGCTAGAATGATCCGGAGGTATGCATGTTCTCGCTGAAAGGCCGTATTGCGCTCGTGACGGGGGCGTCGCGGGGCCTCGGTCTCGCCATGGCACGCGCACTCGGCAAGGCCGGCGCCACCGTCGTCATCAATGCGCGCAACGCCGAGGCGCTCGATGCGGCGGCCAAGACGCTGACATCCGAGGGCATCGCCGCGACCGCGCTTGCCTTCGACGTCTCTGACGAACCCGCCGTCGTGCGCGCGGTCGAAGGCATCGTTCGCGATCACGGGCGGCTCGACATCCTGATCTCGAACGCCGGCATCAACATCCGCAAGCCGCTGCTCAAGTACCTGACGGCCGATTTCCAGACTGTCATCGCCACGAACCTGACGTCCTGCTTCGTCCTTGCGCGCGAGGCCGCCAAGATGATGTCGCGCAACCGGTTCGGCCGGATCATCCACACGACCTCGATCATGGGCCGGCTCGCGCGCCCGACGATCGCCGCCTATTGCGCCGCCAAGGCCGGGCTGGATTCGCTGACGCGGGCGCTCGCCGTCGAGCTTGCGCCGAATGGCATCACGGTGAACGCGATCGCGCCGGGGTTCTTCGCGACCGAGCTCAACGCGCCGTTGCTCGCGGACAAGACGTTCACGGCCTGGATCGAGCGACGCACGCCAGTCGGACGGTGGGGCGACCCGAAGGAGCTGGGCGGTGCCGCCGTGTTCCTCGCCTCCGACGAGGCGGCATACGTCACCGGCCACACGCTGGTCGTCGACGGCGGGCTGACCATCGCGGTGTAGGCGACGTACCGCTCCTCGCCCGCCGCGAAACGTCAGGCCGCCCGCGGCGCCATTGCTGCCGTCTCGGCCGGATGACGGGGCGTGAGCAGCGCACCGGCAAAGACCAGCAGCCCGAAAGCCGCCAGCACGACATAGACCGACGTGAACCCGCCGGCGCCTTCATGGAGAAGGGCGACGAGCGGTACGGCAGCGGCGCTCGCGGTGAACGAGACGAGGTAGCGGACCGCATAGACGCGGGCCCGCCATTCATCCGTCGTGTACCGCGCGACGAAGGTGTCGTTGATGGTCACCTGTCCGAAAACGGCGAACATCATCACCGCCGCCACGACGAAGAGCGCGGCGTCGGTGACATGGCCGGCAGCGAACAGGGCCGGCGCCTGCAGCGCCGCAAGCGGCATGAACACCGCCCGCAACGGATAGCGGTCGAGCAGCCGGCCGACGATGATCTGCGCCGTCGCGCCGATCACATAGACGGCCGCAGCAAGCGCGCCGATACCGGACGGCGTCGCGACGAGGCCGGCAAGCCGCTCGTCGAACAGCTTCGGTATCGACACGGTCGTGGCATTGAACACGAGGCCGCCCGCCACCGTGACCGCAGCGAGGACGGCGAAGGCCTGCACGATCGTGCGTCGCGGCAGATCCGCGATTTTCCTGTCCAGGCCCTTCTTCGGCGTCCGAATGTCGGGAACCATCGCCAGGAACGTGATACCGACGGCGACCGCGATCGCGCCGGGCAGGATGAAGGCGACGCGCCAGCCGAAGTGCTGCGTGAGCGCACCGGTGACGAGGGCGGCGCCCGCGACGCCCAGATTGCCCCAGACCCCGTTGATGCCGATCGCGCGCCCGACTTTCTCCGAATGTGCCACCAGCATCGCGGTACCGACCGGGTGGTAGATCGAGGCGAACAGACCGATCAGCGTCAAACCTACGGCGAGCCCGATCGGGGTCGTCGTGAACCCGGTCGCGGCCGTGGCAAGGCCGATACCGATGAAGAAGACGGCCATCATGTTGCGTCGGCTCCACAGATCGCCGAGCCAGCCAGAGGGGATCGAGCCGGCGCCGAAGGCGATGAAGCCGCCGACCGACAGGGCGAGGAGCTCGCCGTAGGGGCGGCCGAACTCTGCCTCCATGCCGAGCACCGCCGTCGGCAGGATCAGCATGAACATGTGATCGATCACGTGCGCGACATTGATGAACGAGACGATCGTCCGCGACGAGCTCATTGCCAGTTCCTTCCGGCTCCCCCCACGTCCTTGACGCCCGTTGGCCCCGGCGCGCCGTCCGCGGCACGGACGTGATCCGATGGACAAGATAGCCATGTCCCATACAAGATGTCCTGCCATCTTTCGTCGCGAAACGGACATAGGGCCAGAAAGCATGGGCGCGCGACAGACGTCGAGGCCGCAGCGCAGCGTCGACGCCAAGGATTACCAGCACGTCCCGCGCCCGATCACGGCTCTCGCCAAGAGCTTTGCGAACGGCGCGCATGTCGCGCCGCATTCGCACCCGCGTGCGCAGTTCCTGTATGCCGTCGACGGCGTCATGCGCGTCACGACGACGGACGGCGCCTGGGTGGTTCCGCCTTCGCATGCCGTGTGGATACCGCCCCGGGTCGAACACGAGATCCGGATGGACGGCAACGTGGCGATGCGCACGCTCTACATCGATCCGGGCGCAGCGCCATGGCTGCCCGACGTCTGTACGGTCGTGGCGGTGACGCCGCTCGTGCGCGAACTCATCCTTGCGGCGGTCGAGGAGCCGGTCGCCTATCCGCTCGGCGGGCGCGCCGAGGCCGTCATGCAGCTTCTTCTCCATGAACTGCAGCGCCTGGCAACGGTGCCGCTGCGCATTCCACTGCCGCACGAGCGGCGCCTTGCTGCGCTATGCCGCGCGCTCCTCGACAACCCGGCGGCGGACGACACCCTCGACGATTGGGCGATCAAGGTCGGCGCCAGCGCTCGCACGCTCGCCCGCCTGTTCCGTCGCGAAGCGGGCTTGAGCTTCGGCGCCTGGCGGCAGCAGGTGCGCCTCGCCGAAGCGCTGTCGCGTCTCGCGCTGGGTGAGCCGGTGGCGACGGTCGCCCGGCAGCTCGGCTATGCGAGCCCGAGCGCCTTCACCGCGATGTTCCGCCGCGCCCTCGGCATCCCGCCGACCCAGTACATCGCCCGCAACCTGATGCGGGCGCGCTGACGCGCCACCCGCCGTCGCTCGAGGACGTCAGCGTCGCCGGCAGCGAAGATCGGCACCGCGCGGCAGTCTGCACGCCGGCCGGATGTATTCTGTGACGCTGGGCCGCCCACGACCCGCGCCGTTCAGTTCACGCGCTCGACCCTTTCTCCGCCGCCGCCGGTGGCGTGGTGCGATCCGGCGAACCGGCGCGCGCGGAGTTCCTCATAAGCGGCGCTGATCCAGGCCTGGCCGTGGCTGCGTTCGAGCCGTCGCACGATGAAGTGGCCGCGGGCAATGGTCTGGAAATGATCGATGAAGGCATAGTTGATCGCGGCGCCGCCGAGCGCGCCGATGACCGGCACGAGCTGCGCGGCCATCTTGTGGCTGACCGCAATGCCGAACCGCGCGCCGATCTTGGCGATGAACTTGGTCACCGGCGATACCGGATAGGCGCCCGCACCGGCCGCGGCGAGGTAGCGTGCGGCATCCGATACGACGGTCGCGAGCGACGAGCGGATGGCGAAGTAGCCGGCCTCCGCATCGTCGTCGGCGTCGGTCCGGGCGCCGAGCGCAAAGACCTCCATGCAGGCAAGGCCGGTTTCGGGTCGCGACAGATCCTCGCCCTCCTCGCGCGCGATATCGGCGATCGACCGCAGCATCAGCACCGTCGTGATCGGCAGCTCGATCGGCAGGGCGGCGAGCCCGAGCCCGCCGCCAAGGGCGCCGGACGCGGCGACCGCCGCCTTGTGCAGCAGGTCCGACGACGCCCGCCGCTCCTCCGCAAGCGTCATCAGGGCGACCTCGGCCGCCCGGTCGAGGGCGATGCGCGTCGCGGCGACGACGCGCGCGCTCAACGGCGCCGGCAGGGCCGAGACGATGCGGACCATCGGCCGGCCGATGGCCTGGGCGAGACGCGCGGGCAACCGCACGTCCTCGAGCAAATCGATCGCGCGCCTCAGGTCGTCGATCTCGTCCCTTCGCAGTCCCTCGAGAGCCATCCGCCCGTCACCGTCGTCACTGCAACCTGCGTTCAGGTGCCTGGATCAACAAGGCACAAAGATCGCCAAGCAGCGACCCGGCGCGCCAGGCGCCCGAAACATTCCTCGGCGTCGTTCGGCAAGCCGGCGGTCTACCCGACCCGGCGAGACGCAGCGGAATATCCAGCGTCAGTCGTGTGGCGAAAAGAAGGACGATCTGCAGCCGCGATTCTATTCGGCAGGCTTCAGGTCGTCTTCGATGAACGCCTGGATGATGGCGTCGAGCGACGGATCGGCTTCGAAGCCCATCGCCCGCGCCCGCCTGCTGTCGAGGCGCCGCGGCCAGCCGTTGACGATCTTCTGGATGAGTGAGTCCGGCCGCCACACGATGCGCTTATAGGCATCGGCGCCGGCGACGCGTTTGACCGCCTCGGCCATTTCGCCGACCGTCGCGTCGAGCGACGGCAGCATCAGGGAACGGTTCCAGCCCCATGCCTCGGACGGCAGATCGTGGGCCCGGATGAACGCCTCGACCGTCTTGCGCGGACTGAGCAGCGGCATCCAGTTGTCGGGACGGACCGGGCAGATCGCCTCCTGCCCCTGCAGCGGCTCGCGAATGATCGACGACGCGAAGGTGGACGCCGCCTTGTTCGGCTTGCCCGGCCGCACGACGATCGTCGGCAGGCGCAGCGAGCGCCCATCGATGAAGCCCTTGCGCGTGTAGTCGGCAACGAGCAGCTCGCCCATCGCCTTCTGTGCACCGTAGGACGTCTGCGGCGTGAGCTTCTGCTCGTCCGTTATCACCTCGGGCAGATCGCCGCCGTAGACGGCGATCGAGGACGTGAACACGACGCGCGGTGGCCGCGGCAGCGCACGGCACGCCTCCAGCACGGCGCGCGTACCGTCGAGGTTGACGCGGTAGCCGAGATCGAAATCGGCCTCGGCGCCCGCGCTGACGACGGCGGCGAAATGGAACACGCTGCCGGTATCGCCTGCGATCACCTTGCGCATGAGCGACGCATCCGACACTTCGCCGGCAACGAACGACACGCGCGGATCCTGGGGGAGATCCGGCGCCTCGACCACGTCGAGCAGGATCAGCCGTTCGATCTTCGTCTGCGTGCCGTCCGGCCCGGCGAGCGTTCCGCGCTCGAGGAGCTTTTTCGCCAACTTCTTCCCCAACATGCCGGCACCGCCGGTAATGACCACTTGCATGTTCGTCCGTCTCGTGTCGGTTGATTTGTCCTGTTCCGCCTTCAATTCGGCCACCGGTGAGCTTGCGCCACCCGGTACGTGCCTTCGACGTTCAGCGGAAACATCTGCTCCTCGCCTGCCCGGTTCGCATCGCCGGGCATCCTGATCCCTGCTTCATCTCCCCGGGCGGCCTGCCTTCCTGTGCACCAGAGGCGCGCCCTTGTCCACATCATGATGGGTTCTGCTGCTGGCCCTTCATGGACGAACGGCAACCGATCGTACCTTACTCCTTCACCGCGCCGGTGAGGCTTGAGACATAGTGCTCGACGAAGAAGGAGTAAAGGATCGCCACCGGCAGCGACCCCAGCAGCGCGCCGGCCATCAGCGCGCCCCAGTGATAGACGTCGCCTTCGACGAGCTGGGTCAGCACGCCGACCGGCACCGTCTTCTGTTCCGACGAGGAAATGAAGGCGAGCGCGTAAATGAACTCGTTCCACGACAACGTGAAGGCGAAGATGCCGGCCGAAATGAGGCCCGGTACCGCGAGCGGCAGCGTGATCTTCCACAGGATCTGCAACCGGGTCGCGCCGTCGATCAGGGCGCATTCCTCGAGCTCATACGGGATGGACTTGAAGTAGCCCATCAGCAGCCACGTGCAGAACGGGATGAGGAACGTCGGATAGGTCAGGATCAGCGCCCAGCTGGTATCGTAGATCCCGAGCGCGAACACCATCGTCGCCAGCGGAATGAACAGGATGCTCGGCGGGACGAGGTAGGCCAGGAAGATCAGCAGGCCCACGGTCTGTGCGCCCTTGAAGCGCAGGCGCGTGATCGCATAGGCGGCAAGCACGCTCGCGAAGATCGACAGGAACGTGGCCGCCACCGCGACGACCATGGTGTTGAGCAGCCATGCCGGATAGTCGGTCTGGAACAGCAGCTTGTTGATGTTGGCGAACGTCGGGTTCGAGATCCAGAACGGATTGTGTTCCGAAAAATTGTAAAGCTCGTCGTTGGGTTTGAACGTCGTCACGCCCATCCAGTAGAACGGGAAGAGCAGGACGAAGAGGAAAATCGCGAGCGGGATGTAGAGCGTGATGACGCGGCGCGGCAGCGTCTCGAGATAGGCCATGCCGGTCGAATCGGCCATCGGTGCGGCCACAGGCTTCGCTGTCTCGGTCATCGGCGCCTCAGTCATCGGCCGCTCCCTGCTGCCACTTGCGGCGCTGCAGACCGTAGTAGCTGAACACCGTGGCGAACACCAGGAACGGGATCATGGCGGTGGCGATCGCCGCTCCCTCGCCGAGCTGGCCGCCCGGTATGGCGCGCTGGAACGCCAGCGTCGCCATGAGATGCGTCGCGTTCATCGGTCCGCCGCGGGTGATGGCATAGATGAGCTGGAAGTCGGTGAACGTGAACAGCACCGAAAACGTCAGCACGATCGACAGGATCGGCATCAGCATCGGCACGGTCACGTGCCGGAACCGCTGCCACGCATTGGCGCCGTCGAGCGCCGCGGCCTCGTAGAGCGAGGGCGAGATCGTCTGCAGCCCGGCGAGCAGGCAGATGGCGACGAAGGGAATGCCCCGCCATACATTGGCGGCGATCAACGACCATCGCGCATTCCACGGATCGCCGAGGAAATCGATATAGCGGTCGATGAGCCCGAGCCGCTCGAGCGACCAGGAGATGATCGAGAACTGCGCGTCGTAGATCCACCAGAAGGCGATCGCCGAAAGCACCGTGGGGATGATGTAGGGCAGCAGCACGATCGCGCGGATGAACGCCTTGAATGGCAATGAATGGTTGAGCAGCAGCGCCAACCACAGGCCGAGCCCGAACTTGAGCACGGTGGCGACGGTCGTATAGAGCAGCGTATTGAAGACGGACAGCCAGAAGACGCCGTCGTACCACAGCGAGATGTAGTTCTCGAGCCCGATGAAAACGCCTGGCCTGCCGATCCTGACGTCGGTGAATCCCATCCAAATCCCGAGCCCCAACGGATAAGTCAGGAACAGCAGGAGGATCGAGGCAGCCGGCAGCATGAAGATCACCGACAGCACGGTCGGGTGATCCAGGATCCGCGACAGCGTCGCGAGACGCGGTGAGACCGATTGCGGCTTCAGAACGGTTGCCATGCGTCACGCCAACGCGGCCTCCGGCGGCGTGCGCCGGAGGCCGTCGTCTCGAGGCTCAGAGCTTGTAGTAACGCTCGGCGCGACGCTGCGCCTCGGCTGCCGCCTCCTTCGGCGTCTTGGCGCCCGAGGCCGCCTGCGCCACCATGTTGACGATGATGAAGTCGGCCATGGCGCCCGCCGAAGCATAACCCAACGAACCCGCGTAGCCGGGCCAGAGCATCTTGCTCATCAGGTCCCGGTACGGCGTGTGCTTCGGATCCGAGGTCCAGATCGGGCTCTGCTCGTAGGCACGCAACGGCTGGCTGAAGTAGCCGATCGACGCGTTCTGCCACGGCACGTACTGCTCCTGCTCCATCATGAAGCGGATGTAGTCCTTGGCCGCGTTCGGATACTTCGTGTACTTGAAGACCATGGCTGGCACGGTCAGATGCAGCTCGGTGGGCCTGCCGACCGGTCCGATGGGAAGCTCGGCATGCTCGATGTCCTCCGCCATCGCCTTAAGCTGGGGATCGTTCGAGGTCTTGGCGGAGTAGTAGACCGAGATGCCGTTGATGGTCCAACTGATCTGGCCGTCGATGAACGCCTTGTTGTTGTTCGCATCGAGCCAGGACAGCGTACCCGGTATGAACGTCTCGTAGAGCTGCTTCGCGTATTCGAGCGCCGCGATCGTCTCCGGACTGTTGATGACGACGCGGTCCTGCTCGTCGACCATCTTGCCGCCAAACGCCCACACGATCCAGTGGCACCACGTGTTGGCGTCGCCGACCGCGTTGCCGAGCGCGAGGCCGCCCGGCTTGCCCTTCGCCTTCAACGCCTGACAGGCCTTGAGCATGCCGTCGAGGTCTTTCGGCCATGTCTCGAACCCGGCCTCGTTGAGCCAGGACTTGCGATACACGATCCGCGCGCCCGCGGCACCAAGCGGGATCGCGATCCACCGGCCGTCCCGCATGCCGAACTTTCTGCAGACGTCGTACCAGCCGCCGTACTTCTTATCGAGGTATTCGGCGAGATCGGTAAGGTCGAGGAGCTTCTCGGGGTACTGGTGAGCGTCGTCGTACCAGCCGTAGACGATGTCGGGCCCCTTGCCGACGTTCGCGGCCACCGCCGATTTGGGCCGAAGGTCTTCCCAGCCTTCGCTCTCGACCCGGACCTGGACCCCCGTCAGCTCGGTGTACTTCTTGGTGTTCTCCAGCCAGACCGTCTCGTCGCCCTGCACGAACTTCACGGGCCGCAGCACGCGCAGGGTAGCACCCGGCTCGATTTGATAGCTGAGGGTGGGGGCCCCCTGCGCCCGGGCGTCCGTGCCGCCGATCGTGCTGGCCACCGCCGCGCCGGCGACGACGCCGGCCCCGAGCTTCAGGGCATCGCGTCTCGAGAAATCACTCATAAGCGTCTCCTCCATTGATGAGTTATTGATCCGTCGACGACTTAAAGATGACGGCCGGTCTCCGCATCGAACAGATGAACGCAATCCAGGCGTGGACTGAGCGCGATGCGTTCGCCAGACCGGAACGGATGGCGTTCGGTGAAGACGGCGGTCACCTGGGTACCCGCCATCTCGACGAACACCTGCGTCTCGGCGCCGGTCGGCTCGACGACCTCGACGCGCGCCGGCACGCCGTCCGACCCGTTGGCGAGCATCAGGTGCTCGGGCCGGATGCCGTAGATGACCTGGCGCCCCGCCTCGGCTGGCGCATCGGCCGGCAACGGCAGCCGAACCCCCTGCCCGGCTTCGACCCAGGCGTCGGATCCGTTACGGCTGACGGTGCCAGCGATGAAGTTCATGGCCGGCGAACCGATGAAGCCGGCGACGAAGAGATTGGCAGGCCGGTCGTAGAGCTCGAGCGGCGTTCCGATCTGCTCGACGACGCCATCATGCATGACGACGATGCGGTCGGCCATCGTCATCGCCTCGATCTGGTCGTGCGTGACGTAGATCGTCGTCGTCTTCAGACGCTGATGCAGCGCCTTGATCTCGGTGCGCATCTGGACGCGCAGCTTGGCATCGAGATTCGACAGCGGCTCGTCGAACAGGAACACCTGCGGATCGCGCACGATCGCGCGGCCCATCGCCACGCGCTGGCGCTGCCCGCCCGAGAGCTGGCGGGGATAACGCTGCAGATAGTCGCTGAGATTGAGAATTTCCGCGGCCTTGCGCACCCGCTCGTCGATGACCGCCTTGTCGGCCTTGCGCAACTTCAGGCTGAACGCCATGTTGTCGTAGACCGTCATGTGCGGATAGAGCGCGTAGTTCTGGAACACCATCGCCACGTCGCGATCCTTCGGCGGGACATTGTTGACCTGCCGGCCGCCGATCCAGATCGAGCCGCTGGTGATTTCCTCCAGCCCCGCGATCATCCGTAGCAGCGTCGACTTGCCACAGCCCGACGGACCGACGAGCACGACAAATTCGCCGTCGGCAATGTCGACGTTGATGCCGTGAATAACCTTGACGCTGCCGAACGCCTTCTCGACGTCGCGGACTACTACCCCTGCCATATGCTCCCTGTTCCTCCCTGCCTTATGATCTTATTGGCTTGACCGGCAGAGGCTCTGATCTAACCCGGTTTCGGTTCAGCCTGCAAGGGCAAGCAAGATTCAAACCCGGCCCGTGCGGCCACCAGCCAGAGGCCGCGCGCCGCGGCCACGTCGCCTGCGACCTCGGTGGTTCCGACATTCGCTATCGCGAGCGCTGTCTGATAGCGCTTGGCTAGATTTTCGGCGCCGACCAGCACAACATGCCGGGACGGCATGCTTTCCAGTGCCGCCCGGACCTCGTGGCCGATCAGAAGGCCGGACATGAACGAGCCGAGCGATTTCGCGTCGATGCGACCGAACAGTCCTTCGGTGCGGACGGCGAAGAGCTGATGCAGCAATCCGCCGGCCGTATGGCCGCGCGCGAGACCGTCGGTGAATGCGGCCGGATCGTGGACGTCGTCCGTCATGAGACGCCCCAGGATCGAATGCGCGCGCAGCACGCCGTAAATCTCGCCGGTCATGAACGTTGCGAAGCGGACGATGCGGCGTCCCTCAACCACGACCCACTTGCTGTGGGTGCCCGGCAGGCAGAGGACGCCATCAGTGATGCCCGCGATGTCGAGCGCACCGATCACCTGCGTCTCCTCGCCCCGGATGACGTCGTCGCCGCCGGCAAGCGCCGGGCCCACGAGCCCAGGCACGATGCGCACCGCGCGGTCGCCGAACGCCACCGGCGCGAGCTGTGCGGCAAGCGCATCCACGTCCGCGGGAAGCCGAACGTAAGGCGCCTCGACCCATCCCTGGCGACTGCCGATCATGCCCGCCATGACGACCGGCGTCGCGGCATCGGCCGCCAGCCAATCGCCCACGAGCGAACGGAGCGCCCCGGCGAAGTCGCCGTCCCGCACCGCAAGGATGCCTTGCGCGGCGAAACGGGTTTCGAGCACGCGGCCGTCAGACGCCATCCGGAACGCGCGGCAGTTCGTCGTGCCCCAATCCAACGCGATAAGGCTGCTGTCAGGATTCATGTGTGTTATTTCGCTTTCACGCGCCGGCACACCCGGCGTCACGACAGCATCGGCTCGAGCCGGTCGAGCGCTTCGGACAACCGCGCCGGACTGGTCGCAAAGCACAGCCGGAGCCAGCCTTCGCCCTCCGGACCGAAGGCGATCCCCGGCGCGAGGCCGACATTGGTCCTGGCGACGATCTCCTTGGCAAACGCAAGCGAATCGGAAACGCCGTCAACGCGGAAGAACGCATAGAATGCAGCCGCCGGCGGCGTGAGCCGTACGCGCCGCATCGCGCCGAGCCGCTGAACGACCAGGTCGCGCGCCTGTCGGTATTGCGCCACGATCTCGGCGACGAACGGTTCGCCGTCGCGAATTGCCGCCACGCCGGCGTGCTGGACGAACGTGGTCGCGCCCGACATGTTGAATTCGTTGATCTTGCCGAGAACGTCGCCATAGGCCGGCGGCGCCACGACCCAGCCCAGACGCCAGCCGGTCATGCACCACGCCTTGGAAAAGCTGTTGATCGAGATCACCGGATCGTCCGGCTCCGCGATGTCCAGGAGCGACGGGGCGGCGCGGCGGTCGTACACGATGCGCTGATAGACCTCGTCGGCGATCGCCCAGATGCCGCGCCGGCGACAGAACGCAAGAATCGCCGCGAGATCGTCAGACGACGCCATCCAGCCGGTCGGGTTGCCCGGCGAATTGACGAAGATGGCGCGCGTGCGGTCATCGCACGCCGCGAACAGGCGGTCAAGGTCGAGCGACCAGCCGCCCGGCCCCGGCACGAGGGCGACGCGACGCGCCTCTCCCCCGAGAATCTCGATCGCATCCGCACAGTTCGGCCAGAGCGGCGTGACGATGACGACGTTATCCCCGGCATCGACCAGGCTCTGCATCACCAGCATGATCGCGCTGACCCCCGATGCGGTGATGCTCACCCGCGCCACGTCGACCGGCCGTCCGTGCAGCTTTCCGAGATATTCCGATACGGCCGCACGCAGTTCCGGAATGCCGCGGTTCGGCGTGTAGAACGTGTGTCCGTTCTGCATCGCCTGCGCCGCCGCACGGCGGATGAAATCCGGCGTGACGCGATCCGACTCGCCGAACCACAGCGGGATGATTCCGGGGCGGCCGAACGCCGCTTCGGTCACGGCCCGGATGCGCGACCCTTCAAGGCTTTCGACGTGCGACCGAAGCGGCGCCGGCAGATTCGGACTCAATGGCTCTCGCGTCCGACAGGTGCGCCGGACCCGCCCACGAGGAAGTCGAGGTCGACGCCCTGGTCGGCTTGCAACACATGATCGAAATACATCTTCACGTAGCCGCGCTTGTCCGGTGGTGCCGGCGGCTTCCATGCCTTGCGACGATTCTCGAGTTCCGCGTCCGAGACCTCGAGATGGAGCCGGCGGTTGGGCACGTCGAGTTCGATGATGTCCCCGTTCCGGACCAAGGCAAGCGGTCCGCCCACCGCGGCCTCGGGCGCGGTGTGCAGCACGACGGTCCCATAAGCGGTGCCGCTCATGCGTGCATCGGAAATGCGGACCATGTCGGTGATGCCCTTCTTCAGGATCTTCTTCGGCAAGGCAAAGTTGCCGACCTCCGGAAAGCCGGGATAGCCCTTGGGGCCGCAGTTCTTGAGAACCAGGATGCAGTTCTCGTCGACATCGAGGTTCGGATCGTCGATTCGCGCGTTGTAGTCGTCGATGTCCTCGAATACGACCGCACGGCCGCGGTGCTGCATCAGCTTCGGTGTCGCCGCCGACGGCTTGAGCACCGCGCCGCGCGGCGCGAGATTGCCGCGGAGCACGGCGATGCCTCCCTGGGGCTTGAAGGGCTTGTCGAGCGGGAAGATCACGTCCCGGTTCCAGCAGGGCGCATCCTTCACGTTCTCCCACACGGTCCGCCCGTTCACCGTGAGCGCATCCTTGTGCAGCAGATCGCCGATCTCGCGCATCACCGCGGGCAGCCCGCCGGCATAATAGAAGTCTTCCATCAGGTATTTGCCGGACGGCATCAGATTGACGAGGCACGGCACGTCGCGCCCCAGCCGGTCCCAGTCGTCGAGCGTGAGGTCGACGCCGATGCGGCCCGCGATCGCCAGCAGGTGGACCACGGCATTGGTCGAACCGCCGATCGCGCCGTTGACCCGGATCGCGTTCTCGAATGCCTGTTTGGTGAGCACCTTCGACATGACGAGGTTCTCGCGCACCATCTCGACGATCCGGCGTCCGGCCATGTGGGCGAGGACGTAGCGCCGCGAGTCGGCCGCCGGAATCGCCGCATTCGAGGGCAGACCGATGCCGAGCGCCTCGACCATCGACGCCATCGTGGACGCGGTGCCCATGGTCATGCAGTGACCGGGAGAGCGCGACATGCAGGCCTCGGCCTCGATCATGTCGGCCGTGCTCATCTCACCGGTCTTCAGCATCTCGGTGAATTTCCAGACATGGGTGCCCGAGCCGATGCGTTCGCTGCGGAACCAGCCGTTGAGCATCGGGCCGCCGGAAACCGCGATCGTCGGCAGATCGCAGCTCGCCGCGCCCATCAGCAGGGCCGGGGTCGTCTTGTCGCACCCCACCAGAAGGACGACCCCGTCGATCGGGTTAGCCCGAATCGACTCCTCGACGTCCATGCTGCAGAGATTCCGGAAGAGCATGGTCGTCGGCCGCATCAGCGTCTCGCCCAGGCTCATCACCGGGAATTCGAGAGGGAAACCACCGGCCTCGTATACACCCCGCTTCACGTATTCCGCGACCCGGCGGAGATGGGCATTGCACGGGGTCAGTTCCGACCACGTATTGCAGATGCCGATGACCGGCCGCCCGTCGAAGAGATGATGCGGCAGCCCCTGATTTTTCATCCAGCTGCGATGAATGAGCCCGTCGCGATCGGTGCGACCGAACCATTCGGCGCTGCGGAATCTACTTTTGCGGGTATCGTCCTTGTTATCGGCCACGACGTTTCCTCTCCTAATTGCGCACGTGCGCGGGGCGATCCTAATGGTGGCTCTCGCCCGAGACAATGGCCACCGCCACCCGCGACATCCAGGACGCCGACCGGCAGGCGCCGCGCGCGACAACGCCGTTACCGCACGCGACGTGGCCCCCTTACCGCACGCGACGTTGCCAGCGGCCGTACGGAATTGTGACTCAGAATGTCACCGGTGCGACAAAGATTATCGGGAACAATGTCCCTCGCCCGCGATTAGCCTACGTAGGAAGGCGGGGACCGGATACGCGACATGCGCAAAGCCGCAAAGCCCTGCAAGACTTGCATGTCTTGCACACCACAGGAGTCGCGAAATATCCGGCTAGTACGGCCAAAAGTAGGATCACAGGCCGTAAAGACGTGATAAAATAAACCTCAAAATGAATTGACCGTCGGCTGCCACAGATAACTGGAGGTCATCGATGGAACACAAGACATTGGAGGAAATCAGGCAGGTAGCCGAAATCCGGCCGCATAAGCCTCTCTCGCGGCGTGAACGTCTCGAACGCTGGGCGGAAGCGCTCGAGCGGTTGAACGGCGCCCGTGTTCGCTCGCTGGTACGCACCGAGTACGTACCGCGCGAGGAGCGTGACCTGATGCGGGTCGACAATTCGCCGCTGAGCGTGGCGTTTGAAGACCCAGTCCTCCGTGCCGAGGGCTTGAAGAGCGACCGTCTGGGCGATGCCACGACGTTCTTCGGCCTCTCCGAATCCGAGATGCACTACATCGTCTGCTACTGCCACTATGGCGAGACGATGTCGTCGGAGGAAGTGGCCCGCCGGATCCGGGCGACGGCCCGGCAGAGCGACGCAGGCACGCGCACCAGCCCGCATGCGTTCGTGACACTCGGTTCGATTGCGGCTGTTGCGGCGGTCGTGATCTCGGCGATCTGACCTCTCGGCAGGGCGTCGCGGCTGCCCGCGAACGGTCCGGCATGAACCGGCGTCGCTAGAGCCTGGGCTGCGCCGCGAATAGATCGGCGAGGTATTCTCGCACGCGGCCGTTTGATCACCTTTCCTCACCCTGGGCGCGGCTCCCGAGCGGGACCCACGACCCGGGGTGGGGTTCCAGTCAAGGGCCGCAACGGCTCCGTCGCGGTACGGTTTCGTGTGTCTCGATCAGTCGTGCGCGGCGGCGCGCTTGAGTGCGGCCTCGCGCAACGCCGTCAGCGTCGTGCGCGTGGTGACGAGTTCAGGGTCCGTTTGCAGTTCGATCACGGCCGGCTTACCGGCAGCGATCGCCCGCTCCAAGGCAGGCTGAAACTCGTCCGTCCGCGTCACCGTTTCACCGTGACATCCCATGGCGCGGGCAAGCGCCGCAAAATCCGGATTCACCAGATCCGTACCCACGACCCGCCCCGGATGCTCACGTTCCTGGTGCATCCGGATGGTGCCGTACATGCGGTTGTTGAGAACGAACGTGATGACGTTCGCCCCGTACTGTACGGCCGTCGCCATCTCCTGCCCGCTCATCATGAAGCCGCCGTCCCCGACGAAGCTGAGCACCAGCCGGTCGGGGTGCACCAGCTTCGCGGCGACGGCCGCCGGAACGGAATACCCCATCGCCCCGCTCGTGGGCCCAAGCTCGCGGCCCGGCCGGCCATAGCTCAGGTAACGCTGCGGCCAGCCGGTATGGTTGCCGGCGTCGAGCGTGATGATCGCATCCCGCGGCAGCCAGTCGCGCAACTGCGCCAGCGCGCGGCCGACATCGAGAGCGCCATTGTAGGGGGTCGGTTCGAGCGTCGCGAGATAGTCCGCGCGCGCGGCCTCCGTCCATGCCTTCCATTTCGTCCCGTCGACCGGTCGTGCCTTGGCCGCAAGGGCGGCAAACGCCACCGACGACGATTGAATCGCGAGCGTCGGCCGATAAACGCGGCCGAGCTCATCCGCATCGGCGTGCACGTGCACCAGCTTCTGCCGCGGCTCGGGCGCGTCCATGATCGTGTAACCCTGCGTCGTCATCTCGCCCAGCCGCGCGCCGACGACGATGAGCAAGTCCGCCTCCTTGACGCGCTTGATCAGAGCCGGCGGTCCCGACGTGCCGAGGTCGCCGGCGTAGACCGGGCTGCGGTTGTCGAGCACGTCCTGGCGCCGGAACGAGGCGCAGGCGGGAATGTTGTTCGCCTCGGCAAAGGCAGTGATCTGGCGGCAGGCCTCGTCGGACCAGCCCGGACCGCCGACCAGCAGAAGCGGCCGCCATGCATGCTCGAGCAGCTTCATGAGTTCGGCGAGTTGCGCTTCCGTCGCCTTCGCCTGGACCGGAACATAGGGGGCGGCATCCGCGACCACGACACGCTCGACGAGCATGTCGTCGGGAAGGGCCAGGACGACGGGCCCAGGCCGGCCCGAGGTCGCGACGTGGAATGCGCGCGACATGTATTCGGGAATGCGGTCGGCCCGATCGATCTGCGCCACCCATTTGGCGACGGGCCGGAACATCTGCCGATAATCGATCTCCTGAAAGGCCTCGCGATCCATCATGTCGCGTCCGACCTGCCCGACGAGCATGATCATCGGCGTCGAATCCTGAAAGGCCGTATGCACGCCGACCGACGCATGGCATGCGCCGGGGCCGCGCGTGACGAGACAGATGCCCGGACGGCCCGTGAGTTTGCCGTAGGCTTCGGCCATGTTCGCCGCACCGGCCTCGTGACGCGCGTTCACGAGCCTGAGGCGCGGGGCCGCGTCATAAAGCGCATCCAGTACTTCGAGATAGCTCTCGCCGGGAACGCAGAACGCCATGTCGGCGCCGTGAATGAGCAACTGATCGACGAGGATCTTGCCGCCGGAACGCAGCCCGGGTTTCGACATGGCATCACCTGACTGGGACGGAGCACGAAATCGAGCGGAGTTAAGAGCCGTTCATTCCACCTGTCAATCGGCGCCGCCTGCTGCAACTGCAGACCAATGGATTCCGGACGGCGAACGGGCTAGGGTTGCGCCGCCATGGAAGAGTCGACCACACCGCCCCTACATCGGACCGACGTTCCGAGCGGATTTCGACAGCTCGTCGGCTATCGCGTCAGCGAATGGCGCGATGGCGAGGCCGCCATTTCCCTGACGATCGGCCCTCGGCATCTGAACCGCAGCGGCGTCCTGCACGGCGGCGTCATCGCGACTCTCATCGATGCCGCCGGCGGTTATGCCGGATGCTACTGCCCGTATCCCGGCCGCGTACGCCGCTCGGTGACGATATCGCTGACGACCCAGTTCGTGGCCCAGGCGAAGACTGGTTCGCTGGTCGCGCGCGCCCGCGTCCGCGGCGGCGGCAAACGCATCTTCATCGCCAGTATCGAGGTCCATGACAGCACCGGTCAGCTCGTCGCCCTCGGCGAAGGTGTTTATCGGTACCGCACGGGAAGCGAGAGCCCCGAAGGCGTCCCGGTCGAGCAGAGCGGCGAACGGCGCGGCACGTCGCTCGGCTGAACCTCAGCGCGCCACAACCGCGATCCCGGCGCCGATCATCATGGTACCTGCGGTGCGGTTGAGATTGCGGACCGCGCGCCGGCTCCTGACGAAATTGCGCGCCCGCGCCGCGAGCAGCGCGTAGAGAAGATTCGTCGAGAACAGGACGCCCGTGACGACGACAACCATCATGCCCCACTCGCGCGCCGTGACGTTCGCCAGATCGACGAAGGTCGGCAGGAATGCCGCATAGAAGACGATCGCCTTGGGATTTCCCAGCGTGAGGAGAAAGCCGGCGAGCGCATCGCGCCGAAACTGCCCGTTCACGATCACATCGGCCGCGCGCGGCGCTTCGGGCTCGGCGCGCCACAGTTTCCAGCCGAGCCACACCAGGTACATTCCGCCCGCGATCTTCACGACGACGAACAGCTCGCCCATCGCCAGCGCGACGGCGGCAAGGCCGATCACGGCGAGCGAGAGCAGCACGAGGTCGCCGGCGACCACGCCGACGTTGAACGCGACTGCCGGCCACAGGCCCGACGCGATAGCACGGGCGACCATTGCGAACACGGCCGGTCCCGGCGTGACGGCGAGGACGAATACCGCGAATGCCAGCGCCAGCGTCGTCGTGAGTGTCACATCATTCCCCTTTGCCGATGATCAGATCAGCGCCGTCTCGGCAAGATACGACATCGCCGCCTCTACGCCGCCCTTCCTGTGCGGCACCTTGGCGAGGCCGAGCCCCATTTCGACGCCGGCGAGCGTGCCCATGAGCATCAGATCGTTGAAGTCGCCCAGGTGGCCGATCCGGAAGATCCGGCCCTTGAGTTTTCCCAAGCCCTGGCCCAGCGACATGTCGAAGGCATCCAGGATCACGCGGCGCAGCTCGTCGGCATCATGTCCTTCCGGCATCAGCACGGCCGTGAGGGAGTTGGAGTATTCCGCCGGGTTCTTTGCGACGATCTCGAGTCCCCAGGCACGTACGGCACGCCGTGTCGCCTCGGCATGGCGCGCATGTCGCGCGAACACGTTGTCGAGCCCTTCCTCCAACAGCATCGCGATTGCCTCGCGCAGGCCGTAGAGCAGGTTGGTCCCCGGCGTATACGGGAAGAAGCCGTTCTGGTTGGCGCTCAGCATGGCGCCCCAATCCCAGTACGAGCGCGGCAGCTTCGCGTTCTTGCTCGCCGCCAGCGCCTTTTCGCTGATCGCGTTGAACGACAGGCCGGGTGGCAGCATGAGGCCCTTCTGCGAGCCGCCGACGGTGACGTCAACGCCCCATTCATCGTGCCGGTAATCGATCGAGCCGAGCGAGGAGATCGTGTCGACGAGGAACAGGGCCGGATGCCTGGCGCGATCGATGGCCTTGCGCAGGTCGGCGATGCGGGTGGCGACGCCGGTCGAGGTCTCGTTGTGAACGGCCGCGACCGCCTTGATCCGATGCTGCTTGTCGGTGACGAGCTTCTCTTCGAGCGCCGCGGGATCGACGCCGTGACGCCAATCGCCCGGCACGAAATCGACCTCGAGGCCGAGCCGCTGCGCAAGCTCGCGCCACAGCGTGGCGAAGTGGCCGGTCTCGAACATCAGCACGCGATCGCCCGGCGAAAGCGTGTTGACCAGCGCCGCCTCCCAGGCGCCGGTGCCGGAGGCCGGATAGATCACGACCGGGCCCCTGGTCTTGAAGATCTGTTTCAGGCCTTCGAGCACGTCGCGACCCAGCCGTCCGAACTCCGGCCCGCGATGGTCTATCGTCGGCCGATCGATCGCCCGCAGCACGCGATCGGGCACGTTGGTCGGCCCCGGAATCTGCAGGAAGTGCCGCCCGGCGCGATGACGATTGCTGTCGCGGGCCGTGGTGCGTGTCGTCATGAGAGCTCTCCTTGTTCGTCGCGCAATGTGGCCACCGCCGCCTGTGCCTTGTGTCGCAAATGGTCGGCCATGAGCCGGGCAAGCGTCGCGCCGTCGCGGGCCACGAGTGCGGCAAGGATCGCCTCGTGCTCGCGCACCGCCTCGTCCCAGCGTGCCGGCGACAGGTTCGCCGCATAGCGCGCCCGCCGGATGCGGACGGCAAGGCTATTGTAGATGCCGGTCAGCACACTGTTTCCGGCGATCTCGACGATGCGGCGATGGATCGCCTGGTTCAGGTCGAAGTATCCGGGCCGGTCGCCGGCGTGATACCGCTCCACCATCCGCGCATGCAGCGCGCGAATCTCCTCGATCTCGCTGTCACGGATCCGGCGGCAAGCCGCTTCACCCGCGGCGGCCTCGAGCACGGCCATCACCGCGAACATCTCTTCCGCCTCCTTGGGCGTGAGCCGCGTGACCTCCGCGCCACGATTCGGCAGTAGCCTGACCAGCCCCTCGGCGGCCAGCACCTTGAGGGCCTCGCGCAACGGTGTTCGCGACACGCCGAACCGCTCGCACAACATCTTTTCCGGGACACGCATCCCCGGCGCGAGCTCGCCTTCGAGAACGAGTTCCCGCAACCGGGCGACGACCTCGTCATGAAGCGACACCCGGCGGATCGGAACGGTCGAACGGATGCCGGGCTCGGGTGCGGACTGCACGTTGCCGCTCACGCGTCAGCCCCTCTCTTGCCATACGCGATTGAGTAATGCATTTTGCATTCATAATGAAAAGCACGGCCAGGGGCAAATCCGGCCGTGCCGATATGCCGGTCGACGGGCCTGAGGCCGTCTCGACCGCCGGACTCTGTTGCGCCGTCCGGCCCGATACGTCTAATGGCGCGACATGATCGGGAGGATCTCCATGCGTCGTCTTGCTGCCGCCTGCCTTCTTGGCGCCGTCCTTGCGTTCCCGGCGGCCGCCCAAACACCCTGCGGCCCGTCGGGCTATCCGAACGAACTCGCCGACGCCTGGCTAAAGCGCAGATCTGTCGCCAGCCCTGGCGAGACGCTGACCATGGCGGAGGGAATCTGCATTCAGACTCGGCTCATCGACCTCCTCGCCAAGACGCAGGGCAAACCGATCGGCTACAAGGTCGGCTTGACGTCCCCTGCCGCACAGCAGGCGCTGGGCGTGGACACGCCGGTCGCCGGCATCCTGCTCGAAAAAATGATTCTTCCGGACGGTGCCGTGGTCCCGGCGAATTTCGGCGCGCGCCCGATCATCGAGAGCGATCTGATCGCGACCGTGCGCGACGAGGGCGTCAATGACGCGAAGACGCCGCTCGAGGTCGCCGCGCACATCGTCACGATCCAGCCGTTCATCGAGCTTCCCGATCTCCTCCTTGCCGAGGGGCAGAAGTTGACCGGTCCCATCGTCAAGGCCATCAACGTTGGCGCGCGACGCGGCGTCGTCGGCGAGCCCGTGCTCGTGCGCGCCGACCCAACCTTCGTCGACGCGCTGGCGAACATGGAGGTGATCCTGACCGACGGCAGCGGGGCCGAACTCGGCAAGGCGCCCGGCCGCGCGATTCTGGGGCACCCGTTCAACGCCGTGATCTTCCTCGCCAAGGATCTCGCCGCGCGCGGCCAGCGTTTGAAAGCCGGAGACGTCATCAGCCTCGGCTCCTTCGGTCGCCCGTTGCCGCCGAAGGCCGGACAAAAGGTCACCGCGCGCTACGAAGGACTCCCGACCGGCCCCATGACGGTATCGGTCTCGTTCAAATAGGTCGTCGATGCCACTCGATGAGCGCGCCCCTTCCCGGATACTGCGCGCCGCCAACGTAACACCGGGCGACAGCCGTCTCGCGGCGCGGCTCAGGAAAGAGCTCGAAGGCGAGGTTCTTTTCGATGCGTTCAGCCGCGGGCGCTATTCGACCGACGCTTCGATCTACCAGATCGAACCGATCGGGGTGGTCGTTCCGAAGCGCATCGACGACATCACCGCCGCGATACAGATCGCACGCGAGGAGGGTGTGCCCGTTCTGCCGCGCGGCGGCGGAACCTCGCAATGCGGCCAGACTGTCGGTCGCGCCCTCATCGTCGATACGTCGAAGTATCTGAACCGCGTGCTCAGCGTCGACACCGACGCGCGCACCTGTTGGGTCGAGCCCGGCGTCACGCTCGATGCGCTCCAGAAGCGGCTGAAGCCGCATGGCCTCACCTTTCCCGTCGACATCTCGACGGGCAGCCGCGCCACGCTCGGCGGCATGGCGGGCAACAACTCCTGCGGCGCGCGTTCGATCCGGTACGGCAACATGGTGCACAACGTCCGCGCCATCGACGCCGTGCTCGCCGACGGCACGACGGTGCAGTTCGGCGAAGTGCCGGAAGACCTCGAAGGATTCCCCGCTCAGCCGCGCTACCTCGAACTCATCCGGCGGTCGCGCGCGATCGCTGACAGCATTGCCGACGAACTCAGGTCGGACCGCTGGCCGCGTCTGCTGCGCCGGGTAGGCGGCTACAACATCGACATGATCCGGCCGCATACAGTACCCGGCCTCAACCGGAACGAGCCCGGCCACAACATGGCGAAGCTGCTCGTCGGCTCCGAGGGCACGCTCGCGTTCTTCACGCGCCTTCAGCTCCAACTCTCCACCATTCCGCCGGCACGCGTCCTCGGCGTCTGCCATTTCCCGACCTTCTACCAGGCGATGGATGCGACGCAGCACATCGTGAAGCTCGACCCGTCGGCGGTGGAACTCGTCGATCGCACGATGATCGAGCTGTCGCGCGACATCGCCATGTTCCGCCCGGTGGTCGATCGCTTCGTGCGCGGCGAGCCGGATGCCATCCTGCTGGTCGAGTTCGCCGGCGAGGACCTCGCGGCCGAGACCCGGAAACTCAAGCAGCTCGTCGAGCTGATGGGCGATCTCGGCTTCCCGGACAGCGTCGTCGAGGCGACCGACCCGGCCTTCCAAAATGCGATCTGGGAGGTCCGCAAACAGGGTCTCAACATCATGATGTCGATGAAGGGCGACGGAAAGCCGGTGTCCTTCATCGAGGACTGCGCCGTGCCGCTCGAGAATCTGGCCGAATACACCGATCGGTTGACTCGCGTGTTCCGCAAGTACGGCACCGACGGCACCTGGTACGCCCATGCCTCGGTCGGCACCCTTCACGTCCGCCCCATCATCAATCTCAAGGATCCGGACGGCGCCCGAAAAATGCGCGCCATCGCCGAAGAGGCGTTCGCGATCGTGCGCGAATACAAGGGCTCGCACTCCGGCGAACACGGCGACGGCATCGTGCGCTCCGAATTCCACGAGAAGATGTTCGGACCGCGGATGGTGCGCGCGTTCGAGGCGGTGAAGGACAGCTTCGACCCCGACGGCCTGTTCAATCCGGGCAAGATCGTGCGGCCGCCCAAGATGGACGACCGCACCCTCTTCCGCTATCCGCCGGGCTATCGTGCGCTGCCGATCGAAACGGCGCTCGACTGGTCTGCCTGGGGCGGTTTCGCCGGCGCCGTCGAGATGTGCAACAACAACGGCGAGTGCCGGAAGTTCGATGCGGGCGTGATGTGCCCCTCGTATCGTGTCACGCGCGACGAGCAGCATCTGACGCGCGGACGCGCCAACACGCTGCGGCTCGCCGTCACCGGCCAGCTCGGGCCCGACGCCTTCACCTCGGACGAGATGCGGGCGACCCTCGACCTTTGCGTTTCCTGCAAGGGCTGCAAGCGCGAATGCCCGACCGGCGTCGACATGGCGCGCATGAAAATCGAATTCAGGCACGCCTCGGCGCGGCGCCATGGGCTTTCACTGCGGGCACGGCTCATCGCGTATCTGCCGCGCTATGCGCCGATCGCATCCAGGCTCGCCCCGCTTCTCAATCTGCGCGACCGCATACCGGGGCTTGCGCTCGTCACGGAGAAGCTCCTCGGCTTCAGCGCCCGGCGAACGCTGCCCGCCTGGCGCCGCGACCGGTTCGACGACGGCGAGGCGCGTACGGACCCCGCGACCAAGGAGGTCGTCCTGTTCGTCGACACGTTTACCCGATACTTCGAACCGGAAAACGCGCGCGCCGCCATCCGCGTGCTCGAGGCGGCAGGCTATCGCGTGCACCTTCCGGCCGCGCCGGATGGCAACCGGCCGCTCTGTTGCGGACGGACCTTCCTTGCCGAAGGCCTCGTCGCCGAAGCGCGCGCAGAAGCGCGGCGCATGCTGGATGCGCTCCGGCCCTATGTCGAACGCGGTGTTGCGATCGTCGGGCTGGAGCCTTCGTGCCTGTTCACGCTGAAGGATGAATTCGCGGCCATGATGCCGGGCGCCGAGGTCGATGCGCTCGCCGCACACGCCATGCTGTTCGAGGAATTCCTCGTCGCCGAGCACAAGGCCGGCCGCCTCGACCTGAAGCTGAGGCCGCTGACGCAGCGCAAGGCGCTGGTTCACGGCCACTGTCACCAGAAGGCTTTCGGTGCGATGGCCGCGATCCAGTCCGCCCTCCGTCTCATCCCCGATCTGGACGTACAGGTCGTGGAGTCGAGCTGTTGCGGCATGGCCGGGGCCTTCGGCTACGAGGCCGAGCATTACGAGGTTTCGATGAAGATGGCGGAGATGTCGGTCCTGCCCGCGGTGCGGGCCGCGGGCGACGATACGTTGCTCGTCGCCGACGGCACCTCGTGCCGACATCAGATCCGCGACGGCGCCGCACGCGAGGCGGTGCACGTCGCACGTGTCCTCGAACGCGCGCTTGCATGACGGCGAAGGCTCTTGCGTCCTCCAGGACGGGTCACGACCCGACCGTCTTCCCATCGTGGCTACGGTCCGTGTTCGCACCCATTGTCATGCCGCGAAGCTCATCCGGCACCGGGCGACCGCTGGCGGGCCGGCGGTTGGTGCACTCGCGGCGATCCTTCCGGCGGGTGCGAGCGTTATTGTCACTGTCGCTGGCGCCCGCATCGCGGCGGCGCCCGCGCGAGGTGCGCCGCTGAAGCCGGAGTAGTCGGACTTGCCGATCAACCAGGATGTCGAATTCCATTATGCGCGCGGCGATCTGGTTGCGGCCATCCGCGAGGCGCTGAAGGCCGCCGGCAAGCATCCGAGCGCGCTGGCGGTCGACGACCTGACCGCCATCGACCAGATGCACGTGCGCGGCCGCGAAGCCACGCGCGAGCTGGCCCAACGCCTTGGCCTGACGGCCGACATGCGCGTCCTCGACGTCGGCAGCGGTATCGGCGGCCCGTCACGTCTGCTCGCGGCCGAGTACGGTTGTCACGTCGTGGGGATCGACATCACCGACGACTATTGTCGGGCGGCGACGGCGATCGCGCACTGGCTCGGCCTCGACAGCCGTCTCGAATACCGTCATGGCGATGCGCTCGCGATGCCGTTCGGCGATGCAAGCTTCGACGTCGTGTGGACACAGCACGCGGCGATGAACATTCCGGACAAGGCGCGGCTCTATGCCCAGATCTTCCGCGTGCTCCGGCCGAATGGTCGCCTCGCCCTTTACGACGTGCTGCAGGGGCCGGGCGGCGCGCCGCATTTCCCGGTGCCGTGGGCGTCCGAGCCCGCGATCAGCTTTCTCGTCACCCCCGACGAACTGCGGCAATTGCTGGAGAGCGCCGGCTTCGCCGTGGAGAGCTGGACGGACCGAAGCGCCGAGGGATGCGCATGGGCGCGACGGACGGACGAGCGCCTGTCCGCAGGCGCTGCGCCGCCACTCGGCGGCGCTCTGCTTCACGGCGGCGATTTCGCGGTCAAAGTGAAGAACCTCCGCCGCAACCTCGACGAACATCGGATCGTCCTGATCGAGGCGGTCTGCCGACGTCCTTAGGCCGTGGGCCTCGGGGGCAACGGCGTGCCGCCGCGTTGCACGTGCCCGATGCGGCCCGCAAAAACGTTTGCCGGCCGCAACGCCTGGCCTTAAACAACCGACAGTCAACCGGACCGGTCACCATGCCCCGCTTTTCGGCAAATCTTTCAATGCTCTTCGGCGAAGTCGCGCCGATCGACCGAATCGAGGCCGCGGCACGGGCAGGCTTCGATGGCGTCGAAATCCAGTTTCCCTACGACATCCCGGTGGAGGACCTTGCCAAAGCCTGCCAACGCGCGCGGCTTCCGCTGGTGCTGATCAACATTCCTGCCGGCGATTTCGCGAAAGGCGACCGGGGCCTGGGCGCGCTGCCGGGACGGGAGGCGGAGTTCCGCGCCGCCGTCGACCGTGCGCGGACCTATGCCGCGGCACTCCAGGTCGGACGGGTCAATCTGCTGGCCGGCGTACCGGGGCCAGACGCGGATCCGGCCCGTTGCCGGGCGACGCTCGTCGACAACATCCGTTACGCCGCGCGTATCCTGGGCGACATCGGCGTGACCGTCTGCATCGAAGCGATCAACAGCCGTGACGTACCGGGCTTTTTCGTCAACGACCCCGATCAGGCGATCTCGATCCTGGACGAGGCCGGCGTTCCGAACACCGCCCTGCAGTACGACCTCTATCACATGCAGATCATGCGCGGAGATCTGATCCCGACCCTCACGCGCCTCAAGCACCGGATCGGTCACATCCAGTTCGCCGACACGCCGGGCCGTCACGAACCGGGCACGGGCGAGATAAATTTCGAGAACGTGTTCGAGGCCCTGGATCGCATCGGCTATGACGGATGGGTCGGCGCCGAGTACGTGCCCCGGACCACGACGTCGGAAAGCCTGGGCTGGCTCGAGGCGTGGCGCGACCGCGCCGTCCGCACTAAGCTTGCCGGATGATCCGCGCCCCGATCGTCAAGCTTCTCCTCGCCCTGCTGATAGCGATCGCGACCCTGTCGTCGCCGGCCCGTACCGCGAATGCGAAGGACGAACTCGTCATCGGGCTGACCCAGTTTCCCTCGACCTTCAATCCATTCATCGACGCCATGGTCGCCAAATCCTACGTGCTGGCCATGACGCGCCGGCCGTTGGTCGCCTACGACCAGAACTGGAATCTGGTGTGCATGCTGTGCACCGAGGTTCCGACGATCGAGAACGGCCGGGCCAAGCCGTTCGACAACCCGGACGGCAGCCGGGGAATCGCGATCACCTATACGATTCATCCGAAGGCGACCTGGGGCGACGGCACGCCGGTGACCAGCGATGACGTCGTCTTCGCGTGGGAGGTCGGCAGACATCCGAAAAGCGCGGTCGACGGCACGGAGTATTTCCGGCGCGTGAGCCGGATCGAGGTGCACGACAGCAAGACGTTCACGGTGTACGCGGACAAGCTCACCTTCAACTACGCCGCGCTCTATGCCTTTGATCCGCTGCCGGCGCATCTCGAGCGGGCGGCCTTCATGGTGGACCCGGAAGGCTACAAGCGCCGCACCGTCTACGACGCCGACACGACCAATCCCGGGCTCTATTACGGCCCCTACCGCATCACCCAGGTGACGCCCGGCGCGAGCGTCGTGCTGGAGCCGAACCCGACCTGGTACGGCGAGAAGCCGCATTTCAGGAAGATCACCGTGCGGGTCATCGAAAACACCGCGGCGCTGGAGGCCAACCTGCTGTCGGGCGCGATCGACTATATCGCCGGCGAACTCGGCCTGACGCTGGACCAGGCCCTTGCCCTCGAGAAGCGCCATGGCGACCGCTTCGACGTCATCTACAAGGCCGGGCTGGCCTACGAGCACGTCGACCTCAACCTCGACAACCCGGCGCTCAAGGACAAACGGGTGCGCCAGGCCCTGCTCTATGGTCTCGATCGCGCCGCAATCAGCCGCCAGCTCTTTACCGGCAAGCAGCCTGTCGCGCATTCCTTCGTCAGTCCGCTCGACTGGATCGCCGCCGTCGACCTCAAGACCTATCCGTACGCCCCGAAGAAGGCCGCCGCGCTGTTGGACGAAGCCGGCTGGAACGTGATGAAGGGCGGAATCCGCCACAACGCGGCGGGCGAGCGCCTGTCGCTGGAACTGATGACGACCGCCGGCAACCGCTCGCGGGAGACGGTGCAGCAGGTCCTGCAGAGCCAGTGGCGCAAGCTCGGCATCGATGTCCGCATCCGCAACGAGCCGGCGCGCGTGTTCTTCGGCGAGACCGTGCGCCGGCGCCAGTTCTCGGCCATGGCGATGTTCGCGTGGATCAGCGCGCCGGAAAGCCTGCCGCGATCCATCCTGCACTCTCAGGAGATTCCCGTCCCGGAACGGAACTTCTCGGGACAGAACTACACCGGCTTCCGCAATGCGGAAGTGGACGCGCTCATCGACCGGATCGAGGTCGAGCTCGACCGGGCAAGACGCAAAGAGCTCTGGCACCGACTGCAGGAGATCTACGTCGAGGAGCTGCCGGCGTTGCCGCTCTATTACCGCGCCGATTCGTTCTTCGTGCCGAAATGGCTCGAAGGCGTCGAACCGACCGGCCACCTGGTCCCGACCACGATGTGGATCGAGAGGTGGCGACCGCGTTCGCGATGAAGCCGTTCGTGCGCACCGCCGCCCTTCTGCTCGCGACCGTCATTTCCTTCGCCGCGCCCGCGGCGCAGGCGAAGGATGAGCTCGTCATCGGCGTGACGCAGTTTCCTTCGAGTTTCCATCCGGGCATGGATCCCCTGCTCGCCAAGTCCTACGTGCTGGCGATGACGCGGCGGCCCTTCACCGCCCATGATCCGGACTGGAATCTCGTCTGCCTGCTCTGCACCGAGCTGCCCACGCTCGAAAACGGGCACGCAAAGCTGACCGAGCGGCCGGACGGAACCAGGGGGATCGCGGTCACCTACACCATCCATCCGAAGGCCGCGTGGGGCGACGGCACCCCGGTGACGAGCGAGGACGTCGTCTTCACCTGGGAGGTGGGGCGCCATCCTGAGACCGCGATCGGCGCCGGCGCGTTCTTCCAGCGAATCGAGAAGATCGACGTCGTCGACGCCAAGACCTTCACGCTGCATTTCGACCGGCCGGCCTACGACTACAACGCGATCAACGATCTCGACCTGCTGCCCGCGCACATCGAACGCGCGGCCTTCGCCGATCCCGCGAGCTACCGCCGCCGCACGGCATACGACGCCGATACCACGAACGCGGGGCTTTATTACGGCCCATATCTCATCACCGAAGTGCAGCCCGGCTCCCACATCGTCCTCGAGCCGAACCCGACCTGGTACGGCGAGAAGCCGCATTTCAGAAAGATCACCGTACGGGTCATCGAAAACAGTGCCGCGCTCGAGGCGAACCTGCTGTCAGGCGCCATCGATTACATTCCGGGCGAGCTGGGGTTGACGCTGGATCAGGCACTTGCGCTCGAGAAGCGGCACAAGGACCGGTTCACGTTCATCTACAAGCCGGGGCTCAAATACGAGCACATCCCGCTCAACCTCGAACATCCCGCGCTCGCGGACCGGCGCGTCCGCCAGGCGCTGCTCCATGCGCTCGACCGCGACGCGCTCACGCGCCGGCTCTTTGCCGGCCGTCAACCCGTCGCTCACGGTTTCGTGAGTCCGCTCGACCCCGTTGCGGCGCCGGATCTTCCGACCTATGCCTACGACCCGAAGAAGGCCGCCGCTCTGCTCGACGACGCCGGCTGGCGCATGGGGAAGGATGGCGTCCGCCACAACGCGGCCGGCGAACGGCTGTCGCTCGAGCTCCTCACCACGATCGAGGACAGCACGCGGCGCCTCGTGCAGCAGGTGCTGCAAAGCCAATGGCGCAAGGCCGGCATCGAGGTACGGCTGCGGAACGAGCCGGCGCGCGTGCTGATCGGCGAGAGCATGCGCCGGCGCCAGTTCACGATGGCGATGTACTTCTCGTTCAGCGCGCCGGAGCTCAGCCCACGCGGCTTCCTCCACTCGAGCCAGATTCCGACAGCGGCGAACAACTTTGCCGGCCAGAACCGGTCCGGACTGCGCAACGCGGAGATCGACGCGCTGATCGATCGCATCGAGGCGACGCTCGACCCTGCCGCGCGCCGCGACCTGTGGTACCGTCTTCAGGTGCTCTATGCGCAGAAACTGCCCGCCCTGCCGCTCTATTTCCGCACCGACCCCTACGTGATTCCGAAATGGCTCGCGGGCATCACGCCGACCGGTCATCAGGGCCCGAGCACGCTCTGGGTCGAGCGATGGCACGTGCTGCGATAGCGTAATGCCGCGGAGCCGTATCAATCGGCGCACCGGCCGGACGTCATGGCCGGGTGCAGTCGAATCGACCGTGACATCCCCTGTGCAACCGGCGCACACGGCCCACGAAGTGCTGCGAACCGAGCCATGATCCGTTACCTCGCCGAACGCATCGTCCAGGGGCTCGTGGTCGTCGCGATCATGTCGTTCGTCATCTACGGCCTGATCGGGCTCATGCCAGGCGATCCCGTCGACCTGATGATCAGCGCGAACCCGCAGCTGACGACCGAGGACGCAGAGCGGCTGCGGCGCATCCATGGCCTCGACCGTCCGATCTGGGAGCGCTACGCGGCCTGGGCGACGTCGGCCCTGCAAGGCGATTTCGGCTACAGCCGCACCTTCGCGCGACCGGTCCTGGAGGTGCTCGGGCCGCGGCTCGCCAACACGGCCGCCCTCATGCTCGGCGCCTTCGCGGTCGCGCTGATGATCGGCCTGCCCGCCGGAATTTACGCGGCCTCGCGCCCCGGCAGCATCGCGGACACCCTCGTCAATCTCGCGAGCTTCGTGTCGATCTCGGTGCCGACCTTCTGGCTCGCCCTGATGATGATCATCCTCTTCGCGGTCACGCTCGGCTGGCTGCCGGCGAGCGGTCTGCCGACCGGCCCGGCGGGGTTCTGGGAGCATGTCCGCCATCTGATCCTGCCGGTCGCCACGCTCGCCATCGTCGAGGCCGGCGCCTATGTGCGCTACATGCGCGCGGCGATGATCGAGGCGCTGCGCCACGATTACGTCCGGACCGCCCGCGCCAAGGGCGCGAGCCGGACACGCACGATCCTGGGACATGCGCTCCGCAATGCGCTGGTCCCGGTCGTGACGGTCATGGCCCTGAGCTTCGGCGGGCTGTTCTCCGGCGCCCTCGTGACCGAAACCATGTTCGCCTATCCGGGCATGGGAAAGCTGATCTTCGATTCGATCATGGGCAACGACTACAATCTCGCGCTCGTCGCCCTGTTGTTCGCGACCATCCTGACGCTGGTCGGGAACCTGATTGCCGATCTCGCCTACGTCGCTCTCGACCCTCGCATCGGCCTCGGCACGGGTCCCGGCACGGAGCGGGCGCGATGACGGATGCGAGACGCAGCCTCGGCATCGCGGCCGCCGCGACGCTGGCAACGCTCGTCGTCCTGGCGGCCGCAGCCCCCCTCATCGCCGCGGCGATGGGTCACGACATAACCGAGGCCGACCTGTTGCAGCGTTACGAGCCGCCGTCCCTCGCGCATCCGCTCGGCACCGACGAGCTTGGACGCGACGTTCTGTTGCGCCTGCTCTATGGCGGGCGGATTTCCCTTACGGTCGGCATCGTCGCGGCGATCATGGCCGCATCGATCGGCACCGTCGTCGGCCTGTTGGCCGGATATTTCGGTGGCCGGCTCGACACTATGCTGATGCGGGTGACCGATGGCGTGATCGCGCTGCCGCTGCTGCCGCTCCTGATCGTACTGGCGGCCGTCGATCTCGGCGAACTCGGCCTCCCGCCGGCGATTGCCGAATCCGAGCGCGTGAGCCTCTACCGCATCATCCTGATCACCGCCCTCGTCGGCTGGACGACCGTCGCGCGGCTCGTCCGCGGCACCACACTCAGCCTGAAGAGCCGCGATTTCGTGCGCGCCGCCGCCGCACTCGGCGCGGGTCACGTGCGTATCATGGCCGTCCACATCCTGCCCAACGCGGCCTCGCCGATCATCGTCGCGACGACGCTCGCTGTCGGCCAGATCATCCTGTTCGAGTCAGTGCTGAGCTTCCTCGGGCTCGGCATTCAACCGCCGCTGCCGAGCTGGGGCAACATGCTGACGAATGCCCAGGAAGTGATCTGGGAGGCGCCGCTGCTGGCGTTCTACCCGGGCGTCCTGATCCTGATCACGGTCAGCGCATGCAACCTGCTGGGCGATGCCATTCAGGAATGGCTGGATCCGCGGGCAGTCGTGCGACGGTAGCGCTCAAGGCTTCGACCCCGGCACCACGCCGCCGCTCTGGCCTGCGGTGGCCGCCGCCCGGCCCGGACCGACCGCACCGCGCCCCACCGCTATGGCCATGCCGATCGTGACCAGCACGACGCCGACGAGTGTGGACGTCGTCAGCGCCTCGCCCAGCACCGGTACGGCCAGCGCCGCGGCCATGGCCGGCACCAGCGAGACGAACAGAGCCGCGCGCCCGGCGCCGAGCAGGGCGACAGTACGCATGTAAAGGGCGAGCGCGATCACGCCGGTGATGAGCCCCTGATAGATGCCCTGGAACGCCACCTCGAGCACCGGCGCCGCCAGCAGACGTCCGCCGGCAATCAGCAGATAGAACGGCAGATAGGTGACGAACGAGACCACGGACACGATCGCGGTGGCGACGAGCGCATCGATGCGCCAGGCCCGGGCAGTTACGGTGAACACCGACCAGAGCAGCGTCGCGGCGACGAACAGCAGATGTCCGCGGCCAATGTCGGTGTCGCCGGCCAACCCGTGCCAGCCGATCGCCCCGACGCCGGCCATCACAACGGTCATGCCGGCAAGCTGACGGCGGTCGAACCGCTCACCGAGGAAAAGGGCGCTCAGCCCCGCCGTAAACAGGAGAACCCCTGACGGACCGATTACTGCCTGATGGCTGGCCGGCGCCACCTGCAGCCCGGCAAAGACGACGAGTGCGTAGGGTGCGCCCGCACCGATCAGCATGAGGAAGATGGCATGCCACGGGACACCGGCAATGCCGTGCCAATTCACCCGCTGCCGCAGCAGGACCGGGAGCAGCACGATACCGGAAACCGTGTAGCGCAGGGCGGTGACGTCGTGGAAATCCAGTGCACCAGTCAGTCCGACGCGCGAGACCACCGCCCAACTTCCCCACAGCAGGGCGGTGACGAGTCCGGTGCCGAGGCCGAGCCAGAGTGTGGCACGCGTATCGGCGGTGGTGACGGTCGACATGGCGGCCAGAATAATCCGTCATACTGTCCGGGGCCCGTGCCGCTTTCGCGCGCCAGCCTTGACCGTACGTCAGATCACGAACGGCTCTGGTCCGGCGCGATGCCATCCCTAATGCGACATGAGTACGGGAACCGTCATGTGCGCGAGCAGATGGCGCGTCACGCCGCCGAACACCATCTCGCGGGCACGCGTGTGTCCATAGCCGCCCGCCACGATCATGTCGGCCCCGAGATCTGCGGCATGCGACAGCAGAACGTCGCCAACGTCGATATCCTTGGCATAGGCGCTCGTCGCCTCTACTTTCACGCCGTGTCGGGCGAGATGCAGCGCGACATCCGCCCCGGGTATGCGCCGGGCGGCATCCGGCGGATCGACCGACAGCACCGTGACCGCCTTCGCCCGCTTCAGGATTGGCAGCGCATCGTTGAGGGCGCGGGCGGCCTCGCGCGTCGCGTTCCACGCAACCAGCACCCGCTCGCCGACCGTCGGAAAGCGCCCGTAGCTGGGCACGACCAGGACCGGGCGGCCGCTGCCGAGCAGGAGACTCTCGACCACCATGCGCGACAGGTTCGGCCGATCGTCCTCCTCGTCTGCCCCTTGGCCGACGATGGTCAGGTCCGCATGGCGCGCGTGGATCATTGCCGCTTCCGGCATCGCGTCCCCGACGAGGCGCCATTCCAGCGCGATCCCAGCGCGGTCGCCGGCATCCCGCACCTGCTTTTCCAACCGCGATGCAATCTCTTCGGCCATGCGCGCGCTTTCCTCGATCACCGCCGGCGGCAGGTGTGCGGACACGAAGGTCGGGATGGCGCGCCCGGCCGGCGAATACAACGTGGTCAAATGCGCCTCGTGGGCCTGGGCGAAACGAAGCGCATAGTCGAGCCGGTCGTCATTCGCCCGGTCCGTACCGACATGCACGAGCAGGTCTTTGAAGGGCATGGCATCCTCCTGAGGTACCGGCCGGAGACCGACCGGCCGGCGGCATGGAATGAGACGCAACCGAAGCCGAACCGGTGCGTCTCGCAGCGACTTAACTCGATGGATGCGGCCAAGGTTCCTGCATACGGTATTGGCGACGTTCGGGATTTGCGCTAGCAGAAACACTCCAGCATGAGGGCGACATGGCCGATGAGCCGAAGATCGTACCGGTAATTCTGTCGGGCGGCGCAGGTACGCGCCTGTGGCCATTGTCGCGCGAGCTTTATCCCAAACAGCTTCTGCCGCTCGTCTCGGAATACAGCCTATTTCAGGAGACGGTCCGCCGCATCAGCGGCGCGTCGTATGCGCCGCCGCTGGTCGTCTGCAACGACGAACATCGCTTCATCATCGCCGAGCAACTCCGCCTACTGGACATCAAGCCGCGGGCGATCGTGCTCGAACCGCTGCCGCGCAACACGGCGCCGGCGGTCGCCGTCGCAGCGATCATGGCCGCGGCGGACGATCCCGATGCCCTGATCCTGGTCCTGCCGTCGGACCATGTCGTCACCGAGCTCGCGGCGTTCCATGCGGCCGTGGCAACGGCAGCAGCGGCCGCCCGCACCGGCAGACTCGTCACCTTCGGCATCGCCCCGACCGGTCCGGAGACCGGCTACGGCTACATCCGCCGCGATGCCGCACTGCAGGGAATCGACGGAGCCTACGCGATCGCGCGTTTCGTAGAGAAGCCGGACCTGGCGACGGCACGATCCTTCATCGCCGACGGCGCGTGGTCATGGAACAGCGGCATGTTCCTGTTTCCGGCGCGGCTCTTCCTCGACGAGCTGGCCCGGTACGAACCCGAGATGCTGCAGGCGGCCCAGGATGCGGTTGCTGGTGCCGTGACCGATCTCGAATTCGTGCGCCTGGCCAAGGACGCGTTCGCGCGCTGTCCGTCGAAATCGGTGGACTACGCCGTCATGGAAAAGACGAACGTCGCGGCGGTCGTGCCGGCGCAGCTCGGGTGGAGCGACGTCGGCGCCTGGTCGGCACTGTGGGAACTGGGCGACAAGGATGCCGGCGGCAACGTGACGATCGGCGACGTCATTGCCCACGATACGCGCAACTCCTATCTGCGCAGCGACCGCATTCTGCTGTCGACCCTCGGCGTCGAGGACGTGGTCGTGGTCGCGACCAGCGACGTGGTCCTCGTCGCGAAGAAAGATCGCGTCCAGAACGTCAAGAACATCGTGGAGGAACTCAAGGCCAAGGGCCGCAGCGAGGCGACGTCGCACCCGATCGTGTACCGGCCCTGGGGCAGCTACCAGTGCATCGATGCCGGCCCGCGGCATCAGGTGAAGCACATCATGGTCAAGCCCGGACACAAGCTGTCGCTGCAGAAGCATGCGCATCGTGCCGAACACTGGGTGGTGGTCAGCGGCGTCGCCCGCGTCACGCGCGACGAGGACCTCCTCACCCTGCGCGAGAATATGTCGACCTACATCCCGGTCGGCTGCATCCATCGCCTCGAGAATCCGGGCCCCGGTCCGCTTCACCTGATCGAGGTGCAGTCGGGCAGTTATCTCGGCGAGGATGACATCGTCCGCCTCGACGACACCTATGGGCGGAAGTGACGCCGCGGCACGGGCGTATTTCAGGACTTCGGCGCGGATCCCAGCAGAAACTCCCTCAGCGCGACGGCGTTGTTGTGCTCCCGGTCGCGCGCGCCGAAGACGAGGGTCAACGTGCCCGTCTGCGCATGGCGCCGCAGCAAGGCAAGCGCCTCGCCTTTGCCGGCGAGCTCGCGGGCATAGCGCCGGCGGAACTCGTCCCAGCGGGCGGGATCATGGTCGAACCATTGCCGGAGCTCGGTGCTGGGCGCGACGTCCTTGAGCCACAGGTCGATCCCCGCCCTTTCCTTGGTGACGCCGCGCGGCCAGATCCGGTCCACCAGAACGCGGAAGCCGTCATCTGGCGTCCGCTCGTCGTGAACGTTCTTGACCCTGATCATGCCTTGGCCCCGCCTGCTGTCTACGCCGTCGGCGGCAACGCGGCCATCAGCGCCGTGCAGCGCTCGATGTTGTGCACATGCACGTCGCGCATCTCGCGCAGATCGGCGTAAAGGGATTCGTCCTGAATCCGCGGCAGCGTTTCGTTGAGCTTGCGCACCACCCAATCCTGCCCGCGGTTGAGGAACGCGAGCCGCGCCCTCAGCCCCGCGACGGCGCGAAATTTCCCGTAGAACGCGCCGGTCGTCGGGCTCGGCGTCCCGCCGAGGCGCGTGATGTGCCGCGACAGCATCGCGCAGAACCGCCCCTCGTCCACGCCGACCGGATGAACCGCCTGCCGAAAATCGTCCGACGCCGCCTCCGACTGCAGCAAGGCGGCAGCCTTCGCCCCCGCCCGCTCACCTTCCAGCAAGACGTTGAGGAAGGCAATGATCTCGTCCCGCGCCATATAGCCGGCATAGACGGGATCCATCTCGTGCGCGAAACACGGCGGCGAGCTCGTCTCGATGCGCGCCTCGCGTTCGTGGCCGTCGTCGTTGCCGGGATCGGGTGTGGATTTGGGCATCGTCCCTCCTCAACGCTGCCTTAATGAGTCGATGCGGAAGACCGGCGCCGGGTTCCGCGCAGCCGTTTCGAGAGCCAAGCCTGGGCTTCGGCGAGGTCGCGGAAGATCATCGGCGGGTCCGACTGGATGCGCCGGTCGCACGCTGCGGTCAGGATCACCTCGCCGTCCATGCCTGCGCTCAGGATACCCCGCACGGCCCCCTCGGACAGAACGAGCCAGCCTGCGGCCCGACGCCCGCGGTCGCCGAGACGGACAGGATACAGCACTGCAATCATGTTCCCTATATGTTCACACCCTGGTCCCCAAACGCAAGCGCCCAGGGCCGCCGGCCGGGGAATTGTGCACGCTAGATCGGAGAACCCGGCGGAACGGCGCGCGCGGGTGGCAGGCGGCGCTCCTCCACGGCATGGCATGCGACGAGCGCGCCGTTTGGCGCCGGCTTCATCTCCGGCCGCTCGCGCGTGCACCGTTCATTGGCCCACGGGCAACGCGGATGGAAGGCGCAGCCGGCCGGCGGATTAATCGGGTTGGGCACCTCGCCCGCAACGGGCGTGCGGGGGCGACCCGTCATCTCGAGATCGGGGATCGCGTCGAGCAGCATGCGCGTATAGGGGTGCTGCGGCCGCGCGAACAGCTCCTCCACGTCGGCCAGCTCGACGAGCCGACCGAGATACATGACCCCGACCCTATCCGAGATGTGATAGACGACGGCGAGGTTGTGCGAGATGAACAGGTAGGTAAGCCCCAGCTCGCGCTGCAGGTCCTTCATCAGGTTCAGGATCTGCGCCTGCACCGAGACGTCGAGCGCCGAGGTCGGTTCGTCGCACACGAGGAAATCGGGCTTGCTCGACAGGGCCCGCGCAATCGAGATGCGCTGGCGTTGGCCGCCGGAGAACTCGTGCGGGTATTTCTCGCCGTCCGAGGGTGAAAGGCCGACCTGCCGGAGCAGCTCGTCGACCCGGCGACGGATCGCCGCCCGGTCCGTCATCAGACGGTGCGTACGGATCGGTTCTGCGATGATATCCGCGACCCGCCAGCGCGGATTCAGGCTGGCATACGGGTCCTGAAAAATCATCTGGAAGCGGCGGCGTATCGGTGCGGCCTGTGCGCGGGTACGCAGCGTCGCAAGATCGACGCCCTCGAACATGATCGAGCCCCGGGTCGGTTGATAGAGCCCGACGATGAGACGCGCGACGGTCGACTTGCCGCAACCCGACTCGCCAACCAGCGACAGCGTCTCGCCGCGCCGGATGGCGAAGTCGACGCCGTCGACGGCGCGCAGGATCTGACGCGGCTGGCCTTCGATCACGCGGTTGAGCCAGGGCGGCGACACGTCGAAATAACGCGCAAGATCCTGCGCGACGAGAAGCGGCTGTTCGTCGGTGGACATCATGGCGTCATTCATCGACGACGGCCCCCACCCGCACGTCGTCACGGTCGTAGAGCCAGCATGCGACGTGACTGCGGTCGACATGGATCGGATCGGGCCGTTCGACGCGGCAGCGGTCGAACGCCTTGGGACAGCGCGGATGAAAGGCGCAGCCGGGCGGAATGGCGTTGAGCCGGGGCATGGCGCCGTCGATCTGTGCCAGCCGGGCCTCGCGGCGGTCGATCTTGGGAATCGAACCCATGAGCCCGATCGTATAGGGATGCTTCGGCGTCTTGATGACATCCCGCACGGGGCCGATCTCGGCAATCCGGCCGGCATACATGACGGCGACGCGGTCTGCGGTCTCGGCGATCACGCCCATGTCGTGCGTCACCAGCATCACCGCCGTGCCGTGCTCGCGGCACAGCCGCTTCAACAGGGTGATGATCTGGGCCTGGATCGAGACGTCGAGCGCCGTGGTCGGCTCGTCCGCGATGACGAGGCGCGGATTGGCACAAAGTGCCAGCGCGATGACGACGCGCTGACGCATGCCGCCGGAAAACTGGTGCGGATAGTGATCGATCCGTCGCTCCGCCCCCGGAATGCCGACGTCCTGGAGCAGACGGATCGCGCGTTCCCGCGCCTCGGCCGGCGTGACATCCAGGTGGGTCAGGATCGTCTCTGTCAACTGACGGCCGATCGTGTAGAGCGGGTTCAGCGAGGTCAGCGGATCCTGGAAGACCGCGCCGATCTCCTTGCCGCGCAGGCGCCGCATCTGCTCATACGGAAGGTTGTCGATGCGGCGCCCGTCGAAACGGATCTCGCCGCCGGCGATACGCCCGGGCGGCTCGAGCAGGCCGATGATGGCGGCCCCCGTAAGCGACTTGCCGGCGCCCGACTCGCCGACCACGCCGAGCACCTCGCCCGGATCGATATGGAACGAAACCCCGTCGACGGCGACGAGCGTACCGCGCCGCGTCGGAAACTCGACCCGCAGGTCGCGGACCTCGAGCAGGGGATGGTTGGCGGGCGGGCGCGCCATGGCCTCAGCGGAGCTTGGGGTTGAGCGCATCGCGCAGCCAGTCACCGAGCAGATTCACGGCGAGCACCATGGTCACCAGGGCGCCCCCCGGGAACAGCGTGATCCACCATTCCCCCGAGAACAGGAAATCGTTGCCGACGCGGATCAAGGTGCCGAGCGACGGCTGCGTGGGCGGCATGCCGACGCCGAGGAACGACAGCGTCGCCTCGGTAATGATAGCGAGCGCCAAATTGATGGTCGCGATCACCAGCACCGGGCCGATGACGTTCGGCAGAATGTGAGAGAAGAGAATCCGGACCGGTCGCACGCCGATGACACGGGCCGCCTGAACGTATTCCCTGTTCTTCTCGACCAGCGTCGATCCGCGGACCGTACGCGCGTACTGCACCCAGTAGGACAGGCCGATCGCGAAGATCAGGACATAGAGCGCGAGTTGATCGTGAAGGTCACGCGGAAAGGCGGCACGGACGATGCCGTCGATAAGCAGCGCGATCAGGATCGCCGGGAACGTAAGCTGTACATCGGCGATGCGCATGATGAGCGAATCGATCGCCCCGCCGGCATAGCCCGCGACGAGACCGAGCGTAATGCCCAGCGCCATCGCGAAGATCACCGAACAGAAGCCGACGATAAGCGAGATGCGCGCCCCGTACATGATCGCCGACAGCAGGTCGCGGCCCTGATCGTCAGTGCCGAGGATGAAGCGCGGATTACCCTCCGCCATCCAGACGGGCGGGGTATAGGCGTCCATCAGATCGACGGAGCTGAGATCGAGCGGATTGTGCGGCGCAATCCAGGGCGCAAGGAATGCACCCGCGAAGCACACGACGGTGACGATGGCAGCGGCGATCGTCAGCGGCGAGCGCCGGAAGCTGTAGAAGATGTCGCTGTCGAGGAAGCGCGCCCACAGGCTGGGCGTCGTCTTCGGGTCGGAGTCGAGCGTCGTCGCCATGCCGCTTATCCGGTATGTCCGCCCGCGACGCCGCGGTCGGCGCGTAGCCGCGGGTCGACGACGTAATAGAGAAGATCAACGATCAGGTTGATTACCACGAAGAAGAACGCGATCAAGCATAGATATGCAGCCATCACCGGGATGTCGGCGAAGTTCACCGACTGAATGAACAAGAGGCCCATGCCCGGCCACTGGAACACCGTCTCGGTGATGATCGAGAAGGCAATGATCGATCCGAGCTGTAGGCCGGTGATCGTGATCACCGGCACCAGCGTGTTCTTGAGCGCATGGCCGAAATGAATGGCGCGATTGGTAAGGCCGCGCGCGCGGGCGAACTTGATGTAGTCGGTCCGCAGCACCTCGAGCATTTCCGACCGGACGAGCCGCATGATCAGGGTCATCTGGAACAGCCCGAGGGTGATCGCCGGCAGGATCAGCGCTTTGAGCCCACTTACGGTAAGCAGCCCCGTCGACCACCATCCGATGTGGACGACCTCGCCCCGACCGAACGAAGGCAGCCAGCCGAGGTGAACGGCGAAAACGAAGATGAGCAGAATGCCGATGAGAAAGGTCGGCAGCGACACGCCGATCAGCGACACGGTCATGAACACCCGGCTCAGCCACGAGTCGCGGTTGAGACCGGTATAGACGCCCATCGGAACGCCGACGACGAGGGCGAAGATAGCAGCAACGAGGCTCAGCTCGAGCGTCGCCGGCAGTCGTTCCGCAATCAGCTCATCGACCGGCCGCGCCAGCCGGTAGGACAGCCCGAACTCGCCCTGTACCGCATTCGCCACGAAGCGGGCGAATTGCACAAAGAACGGGCGATCAAGGCCAAGCTCGGCCGCGATGCGGGCGCGATCGGCCTCGGTGTAGTCCTGTCCGAGCATGATCGAGATGGGGTCGCCGACGTACGTGAACAGCGAAAACGCGACGAACGCCACCACGATCATGACCAGGACCGACTGAATCAGGCGTCGGATGACGAAAGCGATCATGTCGTTCGCAGCAAACGCGGATTATCGCGCGGGAATAGCGAGTTACGCCCCGCGAAGCAAGTGTACCATGCCGACGCGGACGAACGGGCGCAATTTCACAACCTGGGATATCCCCTGCAAACGGTCAGGCCCGCCCCTATGGACGCCGGCCTGACCTCTCGGGCCCTCAGTTGATGGTCCCCCAGCGGACCTCGACGCGGCCGTCTGCCCCGGTGGACCACGTCGACGGCGCTCCGCATCGCCCACGGGATCATCTGGTGATGAAGCGGTACATGGGCCACCTGGGCGTTATGAAGCTTGAGCGCCTGGGCAATCAGGCCGTTGCGCTTCTCCTGATCGATCTCGATCTTGATCTGGTTGACCTGCGCATCGAACTCGGCGTTGGAGAAACGGGCCGAGGTTGAAGTTGCCGTCCCCGGTCTTGGGATCGACGGTCTGCGCCAGGCTCTGCAGCAAATAGAGCGCATCGAAGGCCGGCACACCCCAACCAAGCAGGCAGAAGCCGGTGTCGTATTTCTGGATCTCCGGGAAGTAGGTCAGCCGCGGCATCGCGTTCAGGCGCACCTGAATGCCGACCTGCGCGAGCATCGCGGTCACAGCCTGGCAAATCTCCTCGTCATTGAGGTAGCGGTTGTTCGGGCAGTCCAGCACCACCTCGAAGCCATTGGGATAGCCCGCCTCGGCCAGGAGCTGTTTGGCGCTTGCCCGGTCGAGCGGAAGCCGGACGTCGGCCTCCTTCGTGAAGCCGTTCACCTGCGGGCGATGATCGAGCCGGTCGGCAGCGACAGGCCACGCATGGTGTGGCTCTTGATCGCCTCGATGCGATCGCGTGATAGCCGGTCTGGCGAACGCGCAGGTTCTCGAACGGTTTTTTGTCCTTCACGTTCGAATAGAGCAGCTCGTCACGATGCCGGTCGAAACCGAGGAAGATCGTCCGGTTCTCGTACCCTCGACGATCTTGATGTTGCCGCTCCGCTTCAACCGCTCGATGTCCTGCACCGGCGGATCCAGAACGAGATCGATCTCGCCCGACAGCAGCGCCGCCTTGCGCGTCGCATCCAATTTGATCGGCCGATACACGATCTCCGTCACGTTGCCGTCGCGTTTGCTCCACCAGTTGGGATTCTCGACGGAGTTCCGGGGCCGGATCACGTTGTGCTTTTCCGCCCAGGCCTCGCTCATGATCCGCACCTCGGTCAGCTGCCGGAACAGAACCGGGTTCGGACCGTCGGTCAGGATGTCGCCCTGGCTGGACCAGCGGAGGGTCTTGGCCTCCTCCCCGCCCAGCACCGCCCGGTGATGACCGCAGCAACGGCCAACCTGCCGACCATGCGAACGGCTTTCATGCGCATGATGCTCTCCCTGTTCGCCTGTTTCTCGGGGGCGGCCGGGCGTCCCGCCGTCGTTCGGATCCCGGCGCTCCCGCAGGTGACCATGCCCCCCGGAATCCGAAACTCAGCCAGTCCGGTGCTCAGCGCCAAGTCAGTCGGCCGGCGCCGATCGGCCGTGCCGCGACCTATCGGCGCGCCGGAAGCGATGGCGGTCGACACCTCCCGGGGCAGCGGCCTAAAGTAAAGTTTTCAACGCCGACACGAGTCGACCCGGACGCGACGCGTTCCGGGTCGCGCCGATGTTTTCGAACACCCGCGAGGAGACCGGGGCATGAACGACGCACGCACGAATCTCAGAGGCAACTCGATCAGCAGCCGCGACATCGCTAGCCTGATCCACCCATACACCAATCTGAAGGTTCACGAGCAGGAAGGCCCCCTCGTCATCTCCCGCGGCAAGGGCATCTACATCTATGACGACGGCGGCAAGGAATATATCGAGGGTCTGGCCGGGCTCTGGTGCACGTCGCTCGGCTTCTCGGAGGAACGCCTGATCGACGCTGCGGTGCAGCAGATGCGCAATCTGCCCTCGTACCACGTCTTCGCGCACAAGTCGCACGAGCCCGGCATCGAACTCGCCGAACGGCTACTGAGCATGGCGCCGGTCCCGATGTCGAAGGTGTTCTTCGCGAACTCCGGGTCCGAGGCCAATGACACCGCGATCAAGCTGGTGTGGTACTACAACAATGCGCTCGGCAGGCCCAACAAGAAGAAGATCATCTCGCGCATGCGCGCCTATCACGGCGTGACCATCGCATCGGCGAGCCTGACCGGGCTTCCGGCCAACCATCGCGACTTCGACCTGCCGATCGCCAATATCGTGCACGCCGACTGCCCGCATTATTACACCGGCGCCGAGCCGGGCGAGAGCGAAGCGGCGTTCGTCGACCGGCTCGCCGACAACCTCGAGAAGCTGATCCAGCGCGAGGGTCCCGAGACCATCGCGGCGTTCATCGCCGAGCCGGTGATGGGTGCGGGCGGCGTGCTGATCCCGCCGCCCGGCTATTTTGCCAGGATCCAGCCGATCCTCAAGAAGTACGACATTCTTTTCATCTGCGACGAGGTCATCTGCGGCTTCTATCGCACCGGCAATCTGTGGGGAGCTCAGACCTTCGACATCCGCCCCGACATGATGACGGTGGCGAAGGCGCTGTCCTCCGCCTATCTGCCGATCTCGGCCCTGCTCGTGTCCGAACCGATCTATCGCGCCATGGTGCGCGAGAGCGAAAAGATCGGCACCTTCGGACACGGATTCACCTACTCCGCCCATCCGGCCGCCGCCGCCGTCGCGATCGAGACGCTGAAGATCTACGAGGAGCGCGACATCGGCAGCCATGTCCGGCGGGTAGCCCCGCGCTTCCAGGCCGGCCTTGCGCAGTTTGCCGATCACCCGCTCGTCGGCGAGGTCCAGTCGGTCGGACTGATCGGGGCCATCCAGCTCGTCCGCAGCAAGTCGCCGCGCCAGTATTTCGAACCGGCCCAGGCCATGGCGCAGTACTTCACCAAACGGGCGCAGGAGCATGGGCTGATCGTGCGGCCGCTGTTCGGCGACCGCGTCGCCCTGTGCCCGCCGCTGATCATCACCGAAGATCAGATCGACGAGATGGTCCGGCGCTTCGGCCGCGCCCTCGACGACACGGCGGCAATGGTCCGCGAGAAGCAGCTCGCGTCCGTTTGAACCGGACCGGGCGGGAAATCCCGGCCGCCGCGCCAGGTCCGCACCCATCGGCCGTCCCATAGGCGGACGGCCGGTGGACACTGCCTGCGCGAGGTCGGGCACGTTGTCGCACCGCCCGGAAACAGGCTCGTTAACCCTTTGCAGTGCCTCGCTTTGGTGCTTAACTGCCGCGCCATGAACGGAAAACCGGGACGAAGGGAGTGGATTCCCGGATGGATTACGAGCGCTATTTCACCGATGCGCTGAACCGATTGCGCGCCGAGGGACGGTATCGGGTCTTTGCGGATCTCGAGCGGATCCGCGGCGCCTTTCCACGGGCCATCTGGCATGGGCCGGACGGACCGGTGGAAGTTACGGTGTGGTGCTCCAACGACTATCTCGGCATGGCGCAGCACCCGGCCGTCATTGCCGCCATGCAGGAAGCACTCGCCCGTTGCGGCGCCGGCGCCGGCGGCACACGGAACATCTCCGGCACCAATCACTATCACGTTCTGTTGGAACGGGAGCTCGCCGATCTCCACGGCAAAGAGGCCGCGCTCATCTTTACCTCCGGCTACAACGCCAACGAGGCCGCGCTGTCGACCATTGGTCGATTGATGCCCGGCTGCGTGATCCTGTCGGATGCGCTCAACCACGCCTCGATGATCGAAGGCATCCGCCACAGCGGGTGCGAGAAGCAGATCTTCGCCCACAACGATCCGGCCGACCTCGAACGGCGGCTGCGGAGCATTGATCCGGCGCGTCCCAAGCTGATCGCGTTCGAGTCGGTCTATTCAATGGACGGCGACATCGCACCGATCAAGACGTTCTGCGACCTTGCCGCGCGCTACGGCGCCATGACCTATCTCGACGAGGTCCATGCCGTGGGCCTCTATGGGCCGCACGGCGCCGGCGTTGCCGAACGCGACGGCGTCATGGACCGCGTCGACGTGATCCAAGGCACGCTTGCCAAGGGCTTCGGCATCGTCGGGGGCTACGTTACGGGCAAGAGCGCGGTGATCGATGCGATCCGCAGCTTCGCGCCAGCGTTCATCTTCTCGACGGCGATGCCGCCGGTGATCGCGGCCGGCGCGCTCGCCTCCGTACGCTACCTCCGGCAGAGCCAGGTCGAGCGCACACGCCACCAGGAGCGCGCCGCGCGCCTGAAGAAGGCGCTCGCCGAAGCGGGCCTTCCGGTAATGCCGTCGGAAAGCCATATCGTTCCGGTGTTCGTCGGTGATCCGGTCGCCTGCAAGCAGGCATCGGACGAGCTTCTGGTCCGGCACCGGATCTATGTGCAGCCGATCAACTATCCGACGGTGCCGCGGGGCCGCGAGCGGCTCCGGATCACGCCGACACCGCTCCATGACGATGCCGAAATGGACCGTCTGGTCGACAGCCTTCGGGACGTCTGGTCCCGCCTGCGCCTCGCCCGCGCGGCGTGACCCGACGGGCCGGCGCGCATGCGCATGACCCCGCCCGAGCCCGACATGAGCAAACTGCGCCACGTCCTCGCCCAGCTTCGCGGCGTGCGAAAGACCTATGACGGCGAGACGCTCGTCGTCAAAGATCTCGACCTCGATATCTTCGACGGCGAGTTCCTGACGCTGCTGGGACCGTCGGGCTCGGGCAAGACCACGACCCTGATGATGCTCGCCGGGTTCGAGACCCCGACGGCCGGGCAGATCATGCTGGCCGGCCGCGACCTCGCGCGGGTGCCGCCGCATCGGCGCGACATCGGCGTCGTCTTCCAGAATTACGCGCTGTTCCCGCATATGACGGTTGCGGAAAACATTGCTTTTCCGCTGAGCGTGCGCGGCGTGCCGCGGTCGGACATAGCAGTGCGGGTCGCCCGCGCGCTGGACACGGTCCGGCTGTCGGGCTTCGGCGAACGGCGGCCTGCGCAGCTGTCCGGCGGCCAACAGCAGCGTGTCGCGCTTGCCCGTGCACTCGTGTTCGAGCCGAAACTCGTGCTGATGGACGAGCCGCTCGGCGCCCTCGACAAGCAGCTCCGCGAGGAGATGCAACTCGAGATCCGCCGCCTTCACGAACGGCTGGGAATCACCATCGTCTACGTGACGCACGACCAGGCCGAAGCGCTCACCATGTCGGATCGGATCGCGGTCTTCCATCGCGGGGTGATCCAGCAGATCGACACGCCGGCCGCGGTCTACGAACAGCCCCGCAATGCATTCGTCGCCAGCTTCATCGGCGAGAGCAATCGCCTCGCCGGCGTGGTCGAGGCGATTGACGGCGCGCATTGCCGGGTGCGGCTCGACGACGGCACGCCGATTCTCGCAAGGCCAATCGACGTCGGAACCGGGGACGCAACATCCGTTCTGCTGCGGCCGGAACGGATCACGCTCGCCGATCCGTCCGATCCCGACGGATCATCGGCACGCAACCGCCTAGCCGCCGAAATTCGCGAGGTGATCTATCTCGGCGACCATACGCGCCTCCGGGTGTCGCTTGCCGGCCGGCACGACTGCGCGATCAAGCTTCCGGCCGGACGCCGCAATCCCGTTCCCCTTCCGGGAATGCGTGTCGAGGCCGTCTTCGAGGCGGCAGACTGCCTCGCGTTCAGGCCCGAATAGACCTCGGGGCCGTCCCGCCATCTTGTCGTTGCCGTAGCCGAATCATACACTCGGTGCCTCGACTGGCCCCGTCAGAACGGGCCGCTTTCCCGTGGAGGCTCCGATGAATGGCCGTAAGACCATCCTCGCCGGAATAGCCGCCGGCGCACTCGTTACCGTCGCCGTTGCCGGTCCGGCAGCAGCCCGTGACCTCACCGTCGTGTCCTGGGGCGGTGCCTATCAGGATGCGCAACGAGAGGTTTATTTCAAACCGTTCGTTGAGGCGACCAAGATCAAACTGCTCGAGGAAAGCTGGGACGGCGGCGTCGGCGTCCTGCGCGCGAAGATTCAGGGCGGAAACAACAACTGGGACGTCGTCCAGGTGGAGTCCGAGGAACTCGTCCTCGGCTGCGAGGAAGGCCTGTACGAGAAGATCGACTGGGAGAAGGTCGGCGGCAAGGACAAGCTCATGGACGACGCGGTGCATGAGTGCGGCGTCGGCACCATCGTCTACAACTTCATCCTGTCCTACGACGCGGACCGCATCAAGGACGGGCCGAAATCGTGGGCCGACTTCTGGAACGTGCAGAAGTGGCCGGGCAAGCGCGCGCTGCGCAAGGGCCCGAAGACCAATCTCGAGATCGCGCTGATGGCCGACGGCGTGCCGCCGGCGGAGGTCTACAAGACGCTCGCGACCGAGGCGGGGATCGAGCGCGCCTTCCGCAAGCTGGACGAGCTGAAGCCCCATCTGATCTGGTGGGAAAAGGGATCGCAGCCGCCGCAGCTTCTCGCCGCGGGCGAGGTCGCGATGACGTCCGCATATAACGGCCGCATCGCCGCCGCCAACCAGAATGACAAGAAGAACTTCCGCATCGTCTGGCAGAACAGCCTGTATACGGTCGACTATTGGGTGATCATGAAAGGCACGCCCAACAAGGCGCAGGCCGAGCAGTTCATCCACTTCGCCAGCCTGCCCGAGAACCAGGCAAAGCTGCCGGCCAAAATTCCCTATGGCGTGACAGCGAAGGCAGCGACCGCAATGATCGATCCGAAAATCCTGCCCGAGCTGCCGACGGCGCCCGAGAACATCGCGACCGCCCTCTACATCAACGAGCCGTTCTGGGTCGAGAACCTTGACCGGCTGAACCAGCGTTTTAACGCGTGGGTGGCACGCTAGAAGCAACCGCACCGGGACCGATCCGTACGCCAGGGCTGCCGGCGCGCACCGGCCGTGGTCCGGTGCGACCGGCCTGCCGTCCGTCGGGATATCAACGGTGATTCAGGCAGCCACCGTCGAAACGACCGAGATTCCCGCGCTCAAACGCCTGCTGCGGCGCAGCCAGCGCCGACAGCAGGTGACGGCGATCGCCCTCGTCGCGCCGCTGCTCGTCTTCCTGCTGCTGACGTATATCGGCCCGATCGGCGCGCTGCTTTCGCGCGGCATCTTGGACCCCGAGGTACCGAGCGTGCTTCCGCGCACGACCGCCGCGCTCGCGACGTGGGACGGCCGGGAGCTCCCGCCGGAGGTGGCATTCGCGGCGCTGGTCGCCGACATGCGCGAGGCGCGCTCGGCCGGCACGCTGGCCGCGGCGGCTACCCGCCTCAACTACGACATCAACGGGTTCCGATCCCTGATGTTCTCGACGGCACGGCGTCTGCCGGCCGAGATCGACAGCGCCCGCGACACCCTGATCGGGATCGACCCCAAATGGGGCGAGCGGGAGACCTGGGCCGCGATCCGTCGCGCCAGTGGCCCGGTCGGCGACTTCTACCTGCTGGCCGCCCTCGATCTGCGGCGCGATGCCGACGGGAACATCGTCGCGGCACCCGAAGACCAGGCGATTTTCATCGACGTGATCGCGCGAACATTCCTGATTTCCGGCGTGGTCACGGCGCTTTGCCTCGTGCTCGGCTATCCCGTTGCCTATGTGCTGGCCACGCTGCCGGCCCGTTCGGCAGGCCTGTTGATGATCTTCGTGCTCCTGCCGTTCTGGACATCGCTTCTGGTGCGCACGGCAGCATGGGTCATCGTCCTGCAGCGCGAAGGCATCGTCAACAGCCTGCTGCTCGGAATCGGGATCATCGAGCAGCCGCTGGAAATGATCTTCAACCGCTTCGCCGTCTACGTGGCGATGACCCATATTCTGCTTCCCTTCATGATTCTCCCGCTCTACAGCGTGATGAAGGGGATTCCAGCCGTGCATCTGCGGGCGGCCGCCTCGCTGGGTGCGCCACCGTTCACCGTTTTCCGCCGCGTCTATCTGCCGCAGACTTTGCCGGGGATCGGCGCCGGCTGTCTGCTCGTGTTCATTCAGGCACTCGGCTATTACATAACGCCGGCCCTCGTCGGCGGCGCCGAAGACCAGATGATCAGCTATCTGATCGCGTTCTATGCCAGCCGGACCATCAACTGGGGCATGGCCGCCGCGCTGTCGATCCTGCTGCTCGCGGCAACGCTCGTGCTCTGCGCCGTCTACGGACGGCTCGTCGGGTTCGGCCGGGTGAGACCCGGGTGAAACGCATGGCGCTGCCGCCGAACGCAACCACCGGCCAGCGGATCTCGCGCGTCGTCCTTTATGCGGTCACGGCGCTCGTTTGCCTGTTCCTCGTACTGCCGATCCTGGCGATCGTGCCGCTGTCGTTCAGCGCCGGGTCTTTCCTGCACTATCCCCTGCCCGGGCTCAGCACGCGCTGGTACGCGGAGTTCTTCACGTCGCAGTTCTGGCTGCCGGCCATCTGGAACAGCCTTGTCGTCGGGATCGCGGCGACGGTACTGGCATCGGCACTTGGAACGCTCGCCGCGATCGGTCTGTGGCGCACCCGCTTCCCCGGCCGGGCCGCCGCCATCGCCTTCATCGCCTCGCCCATGGTCGTGCCGGAGGTGGTCGCGGCGGTCGGCATCTACTTCGCCTTCGCCCCTGCCGGCCTGACGAACAGCTATACGGGGTTGATCCTCGCCCACACCGCGCTCGCGACACCGTTCGTCGTGATCACCGTGCTCGCCACGCTGACCGGATTCGATCCGACGCTGCTGCGTGCCGCCGGCAGCCTGGGGGCCAGCCCCGTCACGGCGTTCTTCCGGGTCATGCTGCCGCTGATCATGCCCGGAGTTGTCTCGGGCGCGCTGTTCGCGTTCGCGATCTCATTCGACGACGTCATCATGGCGCTGTTCCTCGCCGGCCCCGGCCAGCGTACGCTGCCGCGCCAGATGTTCAGCGGAATCAACGAGAATATAAGCCTGACGATCACCGCCGCCGCGACCCTGCTGATCCTCACCTCGGTCGCACTGATGGCCTGCGTCGAGCTCCTGCGCCGACGTGCGGCGCGGTTGCGCGGCGAGGCGTGATTTCGCCGCACCGGACGCCCAAGACATGGTAGAGTGATGCCGATGTTCCGCGACCAGTCACTCATCCCGACGGAAGCTGTCCGCCTGGCGTCTCTGGGTATCCTGTCCGCCGGGCCGAAGCACTATGGCGAGCTCGCCGTCGAGGTGCGCCATTTCGTCAGCCGCATGCTGGGACCGACGCTGGACATCCTCGGCACGTCGATCGAGCTTCTGCGGTATGAGGGCCTGATCGAGCCGATCGGGCCGCGTGCCGCCCCCGGCCAAAGCCTGACGGCCGACACCCAGGTTCAGCTGACCGATGCCGGGCGCGCCGCATTGCACAAGCTGCTGACGAGCCGGGTGCGCACGCCGTTGACCGACCTGTCGAAACTGGTCATCGCGCTCAAGCTCCGCTTCCTTCATCTGCTGCCCGTGCATGATCAACGCGCCCAGCTCGACATGCTCGTCGAGCTGACGACCGCCGAGATCACCCGCCTCAACGACCTGCGCCAGCAGTACGCGGAGGGCAACCTGCTCGGCGACTGGCTGAAGCAGGACATCGCGCAGGCGGAAGAGCGCCTTGCCTGGTACAAGGAGCGGCGCGCGGCGCTCTAGCGCCGGGAACTTGAAGATTTGGAGACACCCCGATCTTGCCCTCGTGCGCCGAATAGGCTCAACATGAGGACTGCCCTCCAGCCTGTCGAGGGATAAGGCCCGCCCTTATCTCCTGTCCGCATCGCGACGGTGATATGCAGCTCATCCGCGACTGGCTCGCCCGCACGTTCTCCGACCCCCAGGTCGTCGTCCTGGTTGCGCTCCTGCTGGTGGCGACCGTGGCGATCGCGCTGCTCGGACGGATCATGGCGCCGATCATCGCCGGGATCGTCGTCGCATACCTGCTGCACGGGCTGGTTGTCCGCTTGAGCCGTTTCGGCGTCCCGCGTGGCATCGCCGTATGGACCGTGTTCATTGCCTTCCTGGCGGTGCTGCTGCTGACAGTGACGGCGCTGCTGCCGATCCTGATCCGCCAGACGACCGACCTGATCTCGCAGCTCCCGGCAATGCTGGCGAGCGCACGCCAGGCCCTGCTCGAGTTGCCGGAGCAGTATCCGAAGCTCGTTTCCGCCGAACAGATCGAGGCCGCCATCGCGCAGCTTCAGCGCGAGCTGCTCTTGGCCAGCCAGCATATCCTCGCCTATTCCGTCTCCTCGCTCAGCGCGCTTGCCACCGCCGCCATATACCTGGTGCTGGTGCCGTTCCTCGTCTTCTTCTTCATGCGGGACCAGTCCCGGATCGCGGCCTGGGTGGCGGATCTGCTGCCGAGCGAACGCGACCTGTCGATCCGGGTTTGGCGCGAGACGATGTTGCAGATCGACAACTACGTCCGCGGCAAGCTGCTCGAAATCGTGATCGTCGGCGTGGTGACCTACCTCGTCTTCGCCCTGATGGGGCTGCAGTATGCGGCACTGCTTGCGGTGCTCAGCGGGCTGTCGACGCTGCTGCCCTTCGTCGGTGCGACCGTCGTCACCGTGCCTGTCGCCGCCGTCGCCTACTTTCAATGGGGCATCGGCGCCGAGTTCGTTTACGTGGTCGCCGCCTACACGGTGATCCACATGCTGGACGGCTACGTCCTCAACCCGCTTCTCATGAGCGAGGTAGTGAATCTCCACCCGGTCGCCGTGATCGTCGCCATCCTGTTCTTCGGCGGCCTGTGGGGATTCTGGGGCGCGTTCTTCGCGGTGCCGCTGGCCACCTTCGTTCAGGCGGTACTGCACGCCTGGCCGCGCGCGAACAAGGACTTGCCACGCGAGGATCCGGCGCCTTTCAAGAAGTCGTGTCAGTCTTGAGTGTCGAAACCTGACCGACCGCACTATCGATCGCGGTAGACGAGCTGTCGCGCAATCGCGCCGGACGGCAGCTTGCATTAATCAAGACCGCAAAACAAAAATTGTCGACGTGCTGCCCACGTTGCCGCTTGCGGACCGCACAGACGGCGCGCCTTGTCTACACCGCCACGCCGAGCGCGTGCTCGATCTCCATGTCCCAAGGCGCCTTGTCCCCGATCTCGCCGGCGATGAAGTCGAGAAAGCTGCGGATGACGGGATTGCCGTGCTTGCTCTTGAAGTACATGGCATAGAGGGTATGCGACATGGCCGCGCGGTACTGCGGCAGCACCAGCGACACTTCCTTTGCGACGATGCTTTTGGAGGCCACGTAGGTCGGAAGGCAGGCGATGCCCTGGCCGCTGAGCACGGCCTGCAAGATCGCCGAGCTGCTGTTGCAGATCATCGCCGGGTTGATCTTGATCTCCTCCACCTGGTCATCACGGCGGAACGACCATAGGCCGTTGGGCATCATGGCCGGGTAGGCAAGACACCGGTGGTTCACGAGGTCGCTCGGCCGCAACGGCTCCCCCCGGGCCTCCAGATAGCGCGGGGATGCGCAGTAAACCCAGCGGATCGGGCCAAGGTTTCGGGCCGCGTAGCCCCAGTCGCTGGCAGCAGTCACGCGCACCGCCACGTCGAATTGTTCCTCGGCGAGGTTCACGAAGCGGTCGTCCAGCGACAGGACGATCGTCACGTGGGGGTGGGCTTCCATATAGCGCGCAAATGAGCGGCTGGAGCTGCGACAGACCGAAGGCGATAGAACTGGTAATGCGCAGCGTGCCTTCGAGACGCGTCCTGAAGCGGTTGGTCTCCTCGATCGCCCGCTCGATCTCCTCCAGCAGCGTGCGGGCGTGCTCGAAGAAGGCGTATCCCTGATCGGTCAGCGACAGGCTGCGCGTCGTGCGCTTCACCAGCAAAACGCCCAGGCGATCCTCGAGCTGGGAAAGCGATTTGCTGACCGCCGAGGGGGTCACGTTCAGCTCGCGCGCCGCCTTCGTCAGGCTGCCCGTCTCCGCGATCTTCGCGAAGGCGATCAACTGAGAGATCGAGCCGATTCCCCTCATCGCATTTTCCCGTGCCATTTGTGAAATTTTCTCAAGAATGAAATGAGAATCAATCGCTTTTCCCTGTATTTGCCGCTGTTTAACAATCGCAGCGTGACCGTCCGGGGGACAGTACAGGCTGTATCAGGGCGCGGCGCCAACGGCCCGAAAGAAAGGTGCAATCAACGCCAGGATCGCGCCCGGGAAGGCAGCCGCCGCCTGATCGACGGCTCGAAACTACAGGGGGCAAACAATGTTTAGGCGCACAATTTCGGCTGTTGCCACGGCTGTTTTCACGCTTCTCTGGGCGGCACCGCCGGCCAAAGCCGGCGCCACGATGGACGCGGTTCTCGCCCGGGGAGAACTCGTCTGCGGCATCAATACCGGCTTCATCGGCTTCAGCTATCCCAACGAGCGCGGCGAGTGGAAAGGGCTGGACGTCGATCTCTGCCGCGGCCTTGCCGCGGCGCTCTTCGGCGACCCGCAGAAGGTCCGTTTCGTGCCGCTGACGCCCTCGACACGGTTCACGGCAGTCACCTCCGGTGAGGTCGACGTGCTGTTCCGCAACAGTACCGAGACCATGCTGCGCGACGTCACCCTGGGGCTGAGGGCGATCACGCCGTACTTCTACGACGGCCACAGCTTCATGGTTGCCGCCAGCTCAGGCATCAACAAGGCGGTCGAGTTGGACGGGGCCACCATCTGCCTGCTCCAGGGAACCACCAACGAGCAGATCACTGCCGACTTCTTCCGCCGCAACAATCTCAGTTTCACGCCGGTGGTGTTCGAGCGCTCCGAGCAGGCGCGCGACGCGCTGAAGGCCGGCCGCTGCGACAGCTTCGGTTCAGACGTCGGCAACCTGGCGGCCGTGAGGCTCTCGATGGAGGATCCCAGTGCCTGGAAGATCCTGGACGAACGCCTGTCCAAGGAGCCCTACGGCCCCTTCGTGCGCCGTGGCGACGACGAATGGTACGACGTGGTCCGCTGGTACGTGAACGCCCTCTTTCAGGCCGAGGAAAGCGGCATTACCGCGGCGAACGTCGAACAGATCGCGGCATCCACCAACGACGCCGATCTGCGCCGGCTGCTGGGCGTGACGCCGGAGCTGGGCAAGGCGCTGAAACTGGACCCGAAGTGGGTGGTTAACGCGATCAAGGCAGTCGGCAACTACGGCGAGATGTTCGAGCGGAATCTCGGACGCAACAGTCCGCTGGGCCTGCCGCGCGGCCTCAATGAACAGTGGACCAAGGGGGGCCTGATCTACGCATTGCCGATGCGCTAGATCGCTGGGAGAAGGCGGCCGGCTGTCGCAAGCCGGCCGCAAACTTCCCAATAGGCTCGACACCGATACATCGCCCCCGCCCGACCTCCGGGCAAGAAAGCAGGACATGATCAGCGACCGATTTCCGCGGCTGCGTGTTGCGCATCTGCCTACCCCGCTGGAACCGTTGGACCGGCTCAGCGCCTTGCTCGGCGGCCCGCGCATCTGGATCAAGCGCGACGACTGCACCGGCCTCGCAACGGGAGGCAACAAGGTGAGGAAGCTGGAGTTTCTCCTCGCCGACGCGCTGCGGGCCAAGGCCGATGTCGTCATCACCACCGGGGCCGTCCAGTCGAACCATGTGCGCCAGACCGCGGCGTTTTGCGCGAAGCTCGGCCTCGAGCTGGTGGCACTGCTCGAAGACCGCGGTGCCTGCGACCCGACATTCAAGCGTAGCGGCAACCTGTTCCTCGACCGCCTCTTCGCCGCGCAAACGAGGATCGTGCCGGCCGGAACCGACATGCGCGCGCTCAGCGCAGCGACCGCCGAGGCGCTGCGCGCCGCCGGGCGCCAGCCATACGTCATCCCGACCGGTGGCTCGAACGCCATCGGCGCCCTCGGCTACGTGGAGGCTGCGGCCGAGTTGCTCGATCAGGCGGCGGCGATGGACCTCACCATCGACGAGATCGTCCACCCCACCGGCAGCGCGGGGACGCAGGCGGGGCTGCTGGTCGGCTTGGCCGCCCGCAGGCAGCCCGTGCCCGTGCTCGGCGTGAGCGTGGGAAAGCCGCGACAGGAGCTGGAGGCCATCGTGCTGGCCATTGCGCAGGAAACGGCCGCCTACGCCTTGCCCGAGGTGACCGTCGATCCGCAGGCCGTGCGCGTCGACTCCGACTATGTGGGTGAGGGCTATGGCCAGCCGACCACCGCAATGGTGGAGGCGGTCAAGCTGGTCGCCCGTTGCGAGGGGCTCCTGCTCGACCCCGTCTACACGGGCAAGGCCATGGCCGGTCTCATTGCCAGAATAAGGGCAGGACGCCATGCCGCCTCGCGCAACATCGTCTTCTGGCATACCGGTGGAAGCGCGGGCCTCTTCGCCTATCCTGCGGCGCTGGGATTGACCGCTGAGGCAGAAGAGACCGGAGCAACCGCGCTCGGCATCGCATGAGCGCGGCTCCTGCGCCCGTGGAAGCGTCCGCGAGGCTTACATGACCGCGACCAGGCTCCACGATCGGACCACACAGGCCCTGCGGACAAAAAGGCCGGGACGACGCTGGTCCTGGCGCGATCCCGCGTTGCGCGGCGTCGTGTGGCAGGTTCTCGTCGTCGGTGCCGTCTTGGTTGCCGTCGGCTGGCTCGCGGTCAACACGCATCAGAATCTCATGAGTCGCCGCATCGCGAGCGGCTTCGGCTTTCTCGGCAGCGAGTCCGGTCTGCCCATCGGCGAGCACCTGATCAGCTATGCCCCCACCGACACGTATTTCCGGGCGCTGCTGGTCGGCTCGCTGAACACGCTGCGCGTCGCCGTATCGGGCATCCTGCTGGCGACCATTCTCGGTACGGCGATCGGCCTTGCGCGGCTGTCGCGCAACTGGCTGCTGGCGAAGTTCGCGGCAGTCTATGTCGAGGCGCTCCGCAACCTGCCGCTGCTCTTGCACCTGCTGCTGATATACGCGTTGTTGCAGGCGCTACCCCCGCCGCGCGCGGCGCTCAATCCGCTCGCCGGCATCTATCTTTCGAATCGCGGATTGGTGCTGCCGATCCTCGAATGGGCGCCTGCGCATGGCTGGTGTCTAGCGGCGCTGGCACTGGGTGTGGCGGGCACGTTCGCCTACGGCCGCTGGGCACGATGGCGCCAGGCGAAGGACGGGCAGCCACGCCGCATTGCCCCTGTGGCGCTCGTCCTGATCGCAGGTCTCCCAACCCTCGCTGCGATCGCGACGGATGCGCCTCTCTCGACCGTTTGGCCGGAGCTTCGCGGGTTCAATTTCCGCGGCGGCGTCAGCCTGTCGCCCGAATACTTTGCCCTGCTACTCGGCCTGGTGCTCTACACGGCCGCGTTCATCGCCGAGATCGTGCGCGCAGGCGTGCTTTCCGTGCGCAAGGGACAATGGGAGGCGGCCCAGGCCCTCGGCCTCCCCAGGAGCCTGATCCTGCGCAAGATCGTGCTGCCGCAAGCGCTACGGGTGATCATTCCACCCCTCATCAACCAGTATCTCAATCTCACGAAGAACTCCTCGCTCGCGGTCGCGATCGGCTTCCAGGATATCGTCTCCGTCGCCAACACGACGATCAACCAGACAGGACAGGCCATCGAGGGGATCGCGATCGTCATGGCGGTCTATCTCACGATCAGTCTTTCGATCAGCCTGTTCATGAACTGGTACAACAGGCGGACCGCCTGGGCGGAGCGCTGAAGATGGCCCGTGCTTCCGAAGGCACCGCCGCGCTGGCCGCCGAGAGACGGTTTGCCACCGAAGGGACCGCCAAGAAACGGTTTGGCGCCGCGCTGGCTTGGCTGCGCGCCAACCTCTTCTATTCCTGGCTGTCCACGGCGATCACGCTCGCCCTTTGCTACTTGGGCGCCCGCGTCGGCCTCGCCCTGGTGGACTGGGCCTTCGCCAGCGCCGTCTGGCAGGTGCCGTCAGGTGCCGAGGGAGCCGACACCAGCGCCTGCCGCGCGCCGGAGGCCGGTGCCTGCTGGGCGATCGTTGCCGAAAAGTATCGCTTCATTCTCTTCGGCACCTATCCCTATGAAGAGCACTGGCGGCCGGCGCTTTGCGTCCTCGTCTTTGCCGCCCTCTACGCGGCCACGACTTGGCGCCGTTTGTGGGGCAAAACACTGGCTGTCATCTGGGTCGTCGGTGCGACCGCAGTCGGCCTGCTGATGTGGGGCGGCATCGGCGGCCTTTCCCTGGTCCCAACCGAACGCTGGGGCGGGCTGGTGATCACACTGATCCTTGCCACGTTCGGCCTGGTGTCTGCCTTTCCGCTGGCCGTCCTCATCGCGCTCGGCCGACGTTCGAGCCTCCCCGCGATCCGCGTCCTCTGCGTCGTCTATGTCGAGTTCATCCGCGGCGTGCCGCTCATCTCGCTGCTGTTCATGGCCAGCGTGGTGCTGCCGCTCTTCCTTCCTGACGGAATGACGCTCGACAAGCTGCTACGGGCGCAAATCGCCATTACCCTGTTCGCCGCCGCCTATCTTGCAGAGGTCGTGCGCGGCGGTCTGCAGGCGGTGCCCAAAGGACAATACGAAGCCGCCGACGCCCTGGGTTTGAGCTATTGGAACAAGATCAGGCTGATCGTACTGCCGCAGGCCCTGCGCATCGTCATCGCGCCGCTCGTGAACACCTTCATCGCCATCGTCAAGGATACCAGCCTCGTCCTCGTCATCGGCATCTTCGACCTGCTGGGTGCGGGAAAGATGTCGGCGATGGAGCCTGCCTGGCAGGGCTTCGCGATCGAGGCGTTCCTTTTCTGCGGCCTCATCTATTTCGTCATCTGCTTCACGATGTCCCGCTTCAGCCAAAGGCTCGAGGCGGATCTCGGCGCCAGCGAAAGCCGCTGACCGCGTCTCCGACCGCGTCGAACTTCGATGTGCGGCTGGAAGCCGGTCGGCAACCTTCCAACCGAACGGTTCAGCACGGTCGGGCGCCTTCCGGACACAACCGGAAAGCGCCCGACTCCTGGCAGCTCCAGGCCGCTTCAACGAGCGCGGCTGACACGCCCTTTCAAAAAAGGTGCTGACCGCCGGTAATGAAGATCTCGGTCCCGGTCACATAGGCGAAATCCGGGCTGCAGAGCTGAAAGATCACCCCCGCCACCTCCGCCGGCGTGCCCATGCGATGCATCGGAATGCGCGTGATCAGCGGTTCGTATTCGGCGCCGATCATCTCCGTCTGAATCTCGCCAGGCGCAACCGCGTTGACCCGCACGCCGATCTGCGCGAACTCGACCGCCATCTCGCGCGTCAGTGCGGACAGGGCCGCCTTCGACGTCGAATACGCCGATCCGGCGAAGGGATGGACCGCATGCCCGGCGATCGAAGTCACGTTGACGATCGCACCGCGCGCCTTGGCAAGGCCCGAGGCAAACCCGCGCGCCAGTTCGAGCGCAGCATAGAAGTTGAGCTCGAAAACGTACCGCCATCCGTCGATTTCGCCGTGCAGGACGCCGAGCCGTTCCTTGTACGGCGTCTTCGGCGACACGCCAGCATTGTTCACCAAGGCATGTACCGGCGCGCCATCCAGACGGGCGTTCACTTCCGCGATGAATTTCCGCCGGCTTTCGGGATCGGCAAGGTCGGTCGGTATGTGGTGGACCCAATTGGGATCCCGCCGGCATTCGGCCGGAACGTCCTCGCGCGAGCAGGTGAAGATGCGCCAGCCGGCCGCACTGAACCGCGCGACCGTCGCATGGCCGATACCCCGGCTCGCGCCGGTCAGAATCAGCGTCTTCGGCTCCGACATGGCGCGGAGATTAGCAGAAACCGGTGCGTGCGCCAGAACGTGTCTGCGACTTGCGAGCGGCGGCGCCTAGTCGGAGCACGAGTCGGTGGGTCTATCTGATCGAGACGATGCGGAACGGCCGCGTGACGCCGTCGTGCTCGGTGATCGAGATATACTCGCCCTCCTTGAACACGTGGCGATCAAGCCGGAAGATCGGCTCGTCATCATCGTCGCCGGGCGCGTAGGAGAACACCCAGCGTCCGTTGGACTTGCGGATCAGGTTTCCCCTCTCGTCGTCCTCCCCTTGCCAGAAGCGCCGGACGGTGCACGCTTCCCGCGCCTGCTCCCATCCCTTCGCATCGAGATGGCCGTCGGGCGTCAGAGGGGCGACCAACTCGTAGCCGCAATGTGAATTGCCCTCTGGAAACTCCTTGGTGCGGGCGAGCTCGAGCCGGATTCGCTTCAGGTTCATGGTTTTAACCTCTCCGAACGCCGCCGCACGTCGAACCGGACATGCGGAATGTGCGCCTAGACTTAATAACGCCCCCCAGCCGAGGTTCCCGTCGGCAACGGCTCAGTGCACCATGAGCACCGGCAGCCGGGCGTTGGCGAGCACGTACTCGGTCACGCCGCCGAACACCATGCGGCGCAACCGGCTGCGCGTATACGCCCCCATGACCAGCAGGCCGGCCTGACGCGCCTCGACCTCCGCGAGGATCTGCGCGCCGACCGAGGCGGCCTTGACCGTAAGCCGGACGACTTCGGCATCGACGCCGTGCCAACGGAGATAACCGGCGACCACGTCCGCGTCGGCACCGCTGCTGCCTTCGATCACCGAGAGGATCACGACGCGGCGACCCGAAGCGAGAAACGGCAGGGCGGCGGAGATCGCGCGCGCAGCTTCGATGCTGCCGTTCCAGGCAATGACTGCCAATCCGTCGCCGAGACGGGCGAGGCCGCCGTCGGCGAGCGGCGCTGCAAGGACCGGACGGCCGGTGTCGAGCAGGGCCGCCTCGAACGACACGGTCGTGACCACGTTGCCGTCGGCCGCCGGCTGGGGCACGACGATCAGGTCGGCCAACCGACCGCGCCGCGCGATGACCTCGTCCTCGGGCCCGACCTCCTCTCGCCAGGACACCGTCGCGCCCGATGCCTCGCCCGGTGCGGCGACGAGAGGAAGCCCGGTCCGGCCGCGCCATGACTCGAAGGCTTCCTTGGCCCGCGACAGGCGCGACTGCGTATCGCGCTGCGCGGCCTCCATGATCTGCTGGATCAGCGCCCCGGACGCCCCTTCGCCTAGGAACGGGACGGCCTCGCGAGGATCGACTTGGCAATGGAGCGCATCGATGTGGGCCTGAAACCGCTGCGCCACGACCGATGCCGCCTCGAGCACGACGCGATCGCCGTCGGCGCCGACGACGGGCGCCAGGATAACTCTGATCGTCATGACCGCCTCCCTCGACGGTTGGCCACGTTAGTCAAGCCGAGCTTAACACCGATTCGACTGTTCGGCTTGAGCTATATCAAGCCCTGGACGGTCGCCGCGGTCGCCGAGGGGTCACCGCCGGCGTCGACCCGCTCCCACGCGATTTTCCCCAGTTCGTAAGTCAATTGCTGCTCGAGGACCGCCACCGTCGCGTCCGATGCGTCTCCCGTGCGCCCCCTGATGCGTGCACGAAGTTCGGCCGCCGGCGCCGTAAGCCAGATACCCGTGAACGGCACCGCGGCCGACCGCGCCGCTTCTTCGATGAGGGATCGTTCCTCCGGCTTCGCGAAAACGGCATCTGCGATCACCACCTGCCCGGCCGCAGCGATGCGGTGCGCCCGCTCGGCAAGCTCGCGGTAGACCCTGGTCGACACCGCCGGCGTGTACGCGGCAGCGTCGAGACGCGTCGTCGGGGGCACGCCGGCAAGCCGCTTGCGGATCACGTCGCTGCGCAGCACGACGGCGCCGGGCGCACGCCCGAGCCGAGGCGCGATGGCGCGCGCCACCGTCGACTTGCCCGTTCCAGAAAGCCCGCCGATCGCCACGATGCGCCCGGCCGTCGGCGCGAGGAATTGTGGCGCAAGCGACAGATATGACCGCGCCGCGTCGATCAGCGTGCGCCGGCGCATTTCATCCGATTGGGCGCGGGCGGCAGCGGCGGAGGTGTGCGCGCGCACGCCCGCTCGACAGGCAAGAAACAGCGGCAGTGCCGCAAGGCCGCCATCATCCCCGGTTGTGTCGAGATAGGCATTGAGGGCCGCGTTGGCGAGATCACGAAGCCGCCGATGCTCGAGGTCCATCAGCAGGAACGCGAAATCGTACAGCGTATCGATCGAGGCAATGTGTTCATTGAACTCGATCGCATCGAAAAGAACCGGCCGTCCATCGATCAGGCAGATATTGCCCAGATGAAGATCGCCATGACACCGGCGCACGAAGCCGTCCTGGCGCCGCCGGTCGAGCAGATCGGCCACCGCCGCCAATGCCTGCCGACACTGCGCATCGAACGCCGTCACGGCACCGGTATCGAGAATCGCCGGTGCCGCCTCGAGAAGGCTGGCGCGGTTTCCGTCCACGACCGCGGCCATCGCCGCGGCACCGCCGAACGCCGTCGCCGGCGGTGCGATAGCGTGGAATGCTGCCACGGCCTCGGCGATCGCGACGATCAGGTCACGCGTCAGTTCGCCCCGCGCGGCCACCCGGTCCAAAAGGGCCTCCTGATCGAAGCGCCGCATAACGACCAGCCAGTCGACCGCGGGCCCCAGGCCGCCGATCCGCAGCCCGTCCGCCTCGCGCGTCACCGGGCATACCGCCTCGTAGAGCATCGGTGCCGTCTGCCGGTTGATCGACAGCTCCGCTTCGCACATCGCGCGCCGACGCTCTGGCGTGGAATAGTCCATGTAGGGAAAGCGGACCGCGCGTTTCAGCTTGTACGCGCGCGTACCGGCGAGGAACACGATCGCGCCGTGGGTCTCGATGCGTTCGACCTTCTCGACCGTCGGACCGTAGCTCTGGGGCCGGCTCAGAAACTCGATGACCTCGCGTTGTGCATTTTCCTGCGACATCGTCACCACGATGCGCGAGCCGGATGGTTCGACGGCTCCTCGAGACCAGCGGGATCCTGATGGATGATGACCTCGGCGTTCGGGAACGCTTTCCGGATCTCGGCCTCGACCTCGTCGGCGATCTCGTGAGCGCGCTGGAGCGTCATGTCCCCGTCCATCTCGAGATGCATCTGGATGAAGATGTCAGGACCGGCCGACCGCGTCCGCAGATCATGAAGGTTGCGTACTTCGGGATGACCGAGCGCGATTGATCGGATACGTGCGCGATCGGCGTCCGCCAGCTCGCGGTCCATGAGTAGATCGAGCGACATTCGGCCGATGCCGACCGCCCCCCACAGGATGTAGAGACCGATCCCGATCCCGAACAGCGGATCGATCCACGCCACGTCGAGCCACATCCCGAGCAGGAGCGACAAGATGACCGCGCTGTTGACCATCAAGTCGCCGCGGTAGTGCAGCGAATCGGCACTGATAGCGACCGAGCCGGTCGCCCTGATCACGTTCCGCTGATACAGGACAAGCGCGATCGTGACCAAGATCGACAGCAGCATCACGGCGATGCCGATTTCCTCGTGCGCAACCGGCGCCGGTGCGCTCAGGCGCTGGACCGCCTCCATCAGCAGCAGCATGGCCGAACCGGCGACGAAGGCCGCCTGCCCCAGACCGGCGAGCGGCTCGGCCTTGCCATGGCCGAAGCGGTGTTCGTGGTCGGCCGGCGTCAGTGAATGCCGGACTGCAAACAGATTGACGAGCGATGCCAAGGCGTCGAGCAGCGAGTCGATCAAACTGGAGAGCACGCTAACCGATCCGGTCAGCAGCCAAGCCACCGTCTTCGCGACGATGAGCATCGTCGCCACGGCGACCGAGGCATAGGTCGCGCGACGCCTCAGCCGGCCGGCGTACGCGGCATCCGCTGCGGATCCCGGCACCGCGCCGCTGACGCCTGCCTCACGCATCACGGAAACAACCGCTCCGTCCGCCACCCCTCGCCGGTGCGGTAATAGACCAGCCGGTCATGGAGGCGGAACGGACGATCCTGCCAGAATTCGAGACGGTCGGGGATCACGCGGAAGCCCGACCAGAACGGCGGACGCGGAATTGTCCCGAGCCCGAACTTCGCAGCGTATTCGGCCACCCGCCGTTCGAGCTCGAAGCGCGAGGCAAGCGGGCGGGATTGCAGCGAAGCCCACGCGCCGATCCGGCTGCCGCGCGGCCGTGACGCGAAATAGGCGTCCGCATCGGCGTCGCTCACCTGCTCCACCCGCCCCTCGATCCGCACCTGCCGGCGAAGCGACTTCCAGTGGAACAGCAACGCCGCATGTGGATTGGCGCGCAGCTCCAATCCCTTGCGGCTCTCCAGGTTCGTGTAGAAGACGAAGCCGCCGTCGTCCACGCCCTTGAGCAGAACCATGCGGACGGACGGACGGCCTTCGGCGTCGGCAGTCGCCAGCGCCATGGCGTTCGGGTCGTTCGGCTCGCTTTTCTCGGCTTCGGCCATCCATTCCTTGAACTGCGCGAACGGATCGGCCGGAGCGTCACGGGCGGGATCTTCCGAGGGCATCGCTTGAATCCGCTTTTCAGGCTGGAATACACTTCAGAATGATCCCTGTTGTACAGGTGTTTCGCGTTCCCGTCGCGACTGTCGCAGCGGCGCGAGGCGGCGGCGCCCGTATGGTTTACGAGATCGTAAGATATGCGGCCCGGCGCAAGTTCCAGGGATACGCGGTTGATCCTGGTCGACCACAGCAAGGGAAATTCGATGAAGCTTCGGCGATACGCAGTCATTGCCACGATGGTTCTGGCACTCGGCGCCTGTGAGGGCGGCCAGAAGGAGAACATCGGGACGATCCTCGGCGGCGTCGGCGGCGCCGTGGCCGGCGCGCAGTTCGGCAGCGGCAGCGGCCGGCTCGCGGCCACGGCAGCGGGTACGCTGCTCGGTGCGTTCCTCGGCCGCGAAATCGGCAAGTCGCTCGACCGGGCCGACATTGCCGCAGCCCAACAGGCGCAGGCGGCCGCCCATGCCGCCCCGATCGGTCAGAAGATTACCTGGAGCAACCCCGAATCGGGCAATTCCGGGACGGTCACGCCCATCCGGCAGGGCGTCGACTCGGCGGGCAACCAGTGCCGGGAGTATCAGACGACCATTACCGTCGGCGGCAGGACGGAACAGGCCTACGGTACCGCCTGCCGTCAGCCGGATGGCACTTGGAAGGTCGTCAACTGACGCCTTAATGTACTGAAGGCGGTCGAAGGGCGACGGACGACCGTTGCCCTTTTTTCTTCACTCCCGCCAAGAGATCCCGCGATGCGAGACCCCTACGAGATCCTGGGCGTCAGGCGCGACGCGAGCGAAGCCGAGATCAAGAAGGCCTACCGCCAGCTGGCGAAGAAGTATCATCCCGATCTCAACCCCGGGAACGCCGAGGCAGCCAGCCGGTTCAAGGACATCTCGGCCGCCTACGATCTCCTTTCCGATCCGGTGAAACGGGCCCGCTACGACCGCGGCGAAATCGACGTGACCGGCGCGGAGCGTCCGGAACGGCACTTTTATCGTGCCTACGCGGAGGGTCCGGAAGGCATGAAGTATGGCGCCGGGCCGGGCTTCGACCCCGAGGACCTGTTCGCCGAGCTGTTCGGACGGGGCAGACGGGGCCGCGGCTTCGCGGCCCGGGGCGCGGACGTGTCATACGTGCTGCCCGTCGACTTTCTCGAGGCCGCGGTCGGTGCCAAGAAACGGGTGACCATGCCCGACGGGCGCACTCTCGAGATCACCATTCCGCCGGGGACCGAGGATCGGCAGACGCTGCGCCTCAAGGGACAGGGTGAGCCCGGCATCGGCGGCGGCCCGCCGGGCGATGCATATATCGAGGTGCACTTGCAGCCGCACGCGTTCTTCACGCGCAAGGACAACGACGTGCATGTCGAGCTGCCGGTGAGCCTCGCCGAAGCCGTCCTCGGCGGCAAAATCACGGTGCCGACGATCGACGGCGACGTCGTGATGACCGTGCCACGCGGCGCCAACACCGGCACGGTGCTCCGGCTCAAAGGGCGCGGCATCGTCGACCGCCGTTCCGGGCAGCGCGGCGACCAGTACGTAAAGCTGAAGGTGGTCCTGCCGGACCCGCCCGATCCTGAGCTGACGCGCTTCGTCGAGAACTGGAGTGGCCGCGACTACAACGCGCGCGGCCGGATGGGGCTGAAGAAATGACGCGTTTTGCCGAAGTTCTCACCTTGTGCGGCGTCGAGCGCGACGAGCTTGCGGCGTGGATCGAGCGGCGCTGGGTGCTGCCGCTCGCGACCGACGGCGACTACGTGTTCAGCGAAGTCGACATCGCGCGCGTGTGGATGATCCGGGAGCTGCACCGCGACTTCAACATTGACGAGGACGCCATGGCCCTCGTCCTGGGCCTCGTCGACCAGCTCTACGCCGCCCGGCGGCGCCTGCGCCAGATCATCGACGCGCTCGCCATGCTCCCGGACGATCAGCGCGAGGCGGTTCTCAGACGACTCGAAGGGATTTCGGGCGACGACGCGCACATGCCTTCATAAAAATGGCGGCACGGATGCCGAAGTGCGTTTGCGCGCCTACCCATTTGGTGTAGGATCACGCCGTTTTTTTTACAACTGGAGCATTGCGTTACCATGGCAGAAGCTCGCCTTCTGATGGATGGGAAACGCGGGCTCGTCATGGGTGTCGCAAACGACCGCTCGATCGCATGGGGCATCGCGAAGGCGGTTGCGAACCAGGGTGCGAAGCTCGCGTTCACATTCCAGGGCGAAGCCCTTGAGAAGCGCGTCCGGCCGCTCGCGGCGGAGCTCGGCGTCGAAATCGTTCTCCCCTGCGACGTCACCGATTCGAAGAGCCTCGACGTCCTGTTCGACGAGCTGAAGCAGCGCTGGGGGACGCTCGATTTCGTCGTTCATGCAATCGCCTACTCGGACAAGGAGGAGCTCAAGGGCAAGTACATCAACACGACGCGCGAGAACTTCCTGCGCACGCTCGACATCTCGTGCTTCTCGTTCACCGATCTGTGCCGTCGCGCGGTGCCGCTCATGCCGAACGGCGGCAGCCTCCTGACCCTGTCCTACTACGGCGCCGAACGCGTCATGCCGCACTACAACGTGATGGGCGTGGCCAAGGCCGCACTCGAGGCGAGCGTGCGCTATCTGGCGGTCGATCTCGGTGACCGGAACATCCGCGTCAACGCGATTTCCGCAGGGCCGATCAAGACGCTCGCCGCTTCGGGCATCGGCGATTTCCGCTACATCCTGAAATGGAACGAGCTCAACTCGCCGCTGCGCCGCAACGTGACGATCGAGGAGGTCGGCAACGCGGGTCTCTATCTCCTCAGTGATCTCGGCCGTGGCGTGACCGGCGAGGTGCACCACGTCGACTGCGGCTATCACGTGGTCGGCATGCTCGCGGTCGACGCGGCGGCGGAGGTGGCGGAACTGCTCTCCGGCTTCAAGCCGAAGACCTGACGGCACGACCATGGCCGGCAACAGCTTCGGAACGCTGTTCCGGGTGACGACCTGGGGGGAGAGTCACGGACCGGCGATCGGCTGCGTCGTCGACGGGGTGCCGCCGCGTCTTCCGCTGACGGAGGCGGACATCCAGTATTGGCTCGACCGGCGCCGCCCCGGCCAATCGCGCTTCACGACCCAGCGCCGCGAGCCCGACCGCGTCAGGATCCTGTCCGGCGTGTTCGAAGGCCTGACGACCGGCACCCCGATCTCGCTGCTGATCGAGAACGAGGATCAACGCTCGAAGGATTACAGCGAGATCAAGGACAAGTTTCGTCCGGGCCACGCCGACTACACTTATTGGGTGAAGTACGGCATCCGCGACTACCGCGGCGGCGGCCGCGCGTCGGCCCGCGAGACGGCTATGCGTGTTGCCGCCGGCGCCATCGCCCGCAAGATCCTGGGCGCGCAGGTCCAGATCCGGGGCGCGCTCGTGCAGATGGGGCCGCATAAAATCGATCGCACTCGCTGGGACTGGGCAGCGGTCGAGGACAATCCGTTCTGGTGCCCCGACCGTCAGGCGGCGCAGATGTGGGAAGGCTACCTCGACGACGTTCGCAAATCGGGCTCGTCGGTGGGTGCCGTCATCGAGGTCGTCGCGAGCGGCGTGCCGGCCGGGCTCGGCGCCCCCGTCTATGGCAAGCTCGACGCCGACATCGCGGGGGCGTTGATGAGCATCAACGCCGTGAAAGGCGTGGAGATCGGCGCCGGATTCGCCGCGGCCGAGCTGCGCGGCGAGGAGAACGCGGACGAGATGTGCATGCGCGACGGCAAAGTCGCGTTCCTGTCGAACCACGCCGGCGGCATTCTTGGCGGTATCTCCACCGGCCAGGACATCGTCGCGCGCTTCGCGGTGAAGCCGACGAGTTCCATCCTGACGCCGCGGCGGACCGTGACGACAGCGGGCGAGGATACGGAGATCGTCACCAAGGGACGTCATGACCCGTGCGTGGGCATTCGCGCCGTTCCCGTCGGCGAGGCGATGGTCGCGTGCGTGCTGGCCGACCACCTGCTGCGCCATCGCGCCCAATGCGGCTGACCGAAGACCAACGTGGCGTTCCCCTGACGGCCGCCAACGCGGAAGCCGTCGCACATTACGAGGCCGCGATCGACGGCTACCTGGGCTTCGCGCGGGACACGGGCGCACATCTCAAGCAAGCGATGGCCGCCGATCCCGACCTGGTCATGGGCCATTGCACGCGCGGCTATTTCTTCAAGCTGTTCTGCGCGCCCACCTTCGAGGCGCGTGCCCGACAGAGCGCCGAGGCGGCACGAGCCGCGGCGGAGACGGTCGACGCATCGCCGCGCGAGTGCGCCCATGTCGCCGCGCTCACGGCCTGGTGCGACGGCGACGTCGAAACCGCGGTCGCGCGGTGGGAAGCGATCCTGCTCGACCATCCGCGCGACATCCTCGCCCACAAGTTGGCGCACTTCGTCTATTTCTACCTGGGCGACGCCGAACGCATGCGCGACAGCGTCGCGCGCACGCTGTACGCCTGGGACGAACGGGTGCCCGGCTACGGATATCTCCTCGGCATGTACGGTTTCGCGCTCGAGGAAACGGGAGATTACACCGCCGCCGAAAACGCCGGGCGGCGCGCCGTCGCGATCAATCCCGGCGACATCTGGGCGGTCCATGCCGTCGCGCATGTGATGGAGATGCAGGGCCGTGCGCGCGAGGGCATCGATTGGATCACCGCGACCGCACCCGGCTGGCAGCACTGCAACAACTTCGCCTATCACGTCTGGTGGCACCGCGCCCTGTTCCACCTCGAATTGCGGCAGTACGATGCGGTGCTGGCGCTCTATGACAGCCATGTCAGGGCCGACCAGTCCGACGAGTACCTAGACATCACCAACGCGGCGTCACTCCTGTGGCGGCTCGATCACGATGGCGTGAACGTCGGTAGGCGGTGGGCGGAGCTCGCCGAAAAGGCCGAACGACGCAAGGACGATCACCTGCTCGCGTTCATCGATGCACATTTCATGATGGCACTGGCCGCGACAGGACGCGATCAGGCGGCGCGCGCGATGCTCGCGTCGGTGCCCAAGGACGTTGCGCCGGCGCATGTGCATGGACAGGTTCTGGCGGAGATCGGCATACCGATCTGCGCCGCGATCCTCGCCTACCGGCAGGGCGAGTATGCACGCGCGGTCGATCTTCTGCTTCCCATCCGCTACGCGATCAGGCGGATCGGCGGCAGCCATGCGCAACGCGACGTCTTCGCCCGGCTGTTGATCGAGGCGGCGCTTCGCGCCGGACGTTTCGGGCTCGCCCGCGCCCTGCTGTCGGAACGCGCGGCGCGGCGACCGAGCAGCCCGTGGACCTGGACCGCCTATGCGCGTGCGCTCGACGGCCTGGGCGATACATCCGGCGCCGAGGTGATGCGCAGCAAGGCCCAACAATGCCTGGAGAGGACCGCGTGAGCGCTGCGACGTCGAACCCCGTCTTCATCGTGCGACGCGCCCTTTGGTACACGATCACGAACCTCGCGCTGGGCGTCGCGTTCCTGGGCTTCACGACCGCCAGTCTCGTGCATCAGATCCGGGCCGGCGAAGCCTGGGTCATTCCGGCGTCGTTCGTCGCGTTCGCGGCGTTCTACTGCTGGCAGGTATGGGGCCAGTTCCGGCAGCGGACGCCGCTGGTGGAGATCAGCGCAGCGGGCCTGAGCCTGCCAGGCGTGACACCCGCACCGATTCCCTGGTCGCGGATCTGGCTGGTTGAACCCGGGCGGGGCTTGCCGGGCATTTCAGGTGGCCGGATCCATTTCCAGGTCGACGCCGACACGTTCGTCGGTCTGCGGCTCGGTCAGCGCTTCATGGGCGACGTGGTCGTACGCAACCGGCGCCTGCCCAACAGCTTCTCCTTGATCACGCAGGGGCTGGAGGAACGTACCGACGCCATCTATGCCGCAATCAAGCGGTACTGGCCGCCGGACACGGACGACGCGACGCGCTGAGATCCAGCATCAAGACCCCCCAACATGGCACAACATCCTTCCGGCGCGCCGGTCGAGATCGACGCCGCCATCCTGCAGCATCTGCTGGAGCAGGATCGAGCCCTGCTGATCGACGTCCGCGAACGCGAGGAGTTCGAGAGCGAGCGCATTCCCGCCGCCGTCCTCATGCCGCTGTCGTCCTTTGACGCCCGCGCGGTCGCCGCAATGGCGCCGGAGCGGCAGCTCGTCGTCCTTTGCCTTTCCGGGCGTCGTGCGCAACAGGCCGCGCAGGCCGTCATGGCGCATGGCCGACCGGTTCTCATCCTGAAGAATGGCCTGCTCGGCTGGAAAGAGGCCGGCCTGCCCATCGAGCCGCGGGCGGACGGCAGCTGAACCGTCACGCGTCGGCGTCCGGCGGCGTCACCGACTTCGTCGGGCGCTCATGATCGCGATGCGGCGATCAGGAATTCCTTGTTGCCTTCGGGGCCCAGGATCGGACTCTCGGTCAGACCAAGAACCGTCCAGCCGCGCGTCGGCAGCCAGGCGGCGATACGCTTGCAAACCTCGTCATGAAGCGCCGGGTCGCGCACGACGCCACCTTTGCCCACCCGCGCCGGGCCGACCTCGAACTGCGGCTTGATGAGTGCCACCAGACGCGCCCCCGGGCACGTCAGCGCCAGCGGTGCCGGCAGGACCGTTTCGAGACCGATGAAGCTTGCATCGCAAACCACGAGGTCGATCGGGTCCGGCACCTGTTCCGACGTGAGATATCGCGCATTGGTCTTCTCCAGAACGACCACGCGTGGATCGTTGCGCAGCTTCCAGGCGAGCTGGCCCTGACCGACGTCGACGGCATAGACCTTCGCCGCGCCGCGCGACAGGACGACGTCGGTAAAGCCGCCGGTCGACGCGCCGACATCGAGGACGATCAGACCGGCCGGATCGATGCCGAAATGGTCGAGGCCGTGAGCGAGCTTCAGCCCGCCGCGCGACACCCAAGGATGTTCCTGGCCTCGGACTTCGAGCGGCTGGTCGGCTGAAACCGTCATGCCCGCCTTATCGAGACGGCGTTCGCCCGAGAAGACCAGTCCCGCGAGAATCAGGGCCTGGGCCTTTGCCCGGCTTTCGACGAGGCCGCGCTCGACCAGGGCAACGTCGAGACGTTGCTTTTCCGTTCGTGCCATCGGTTTGCCCTGCTTCATGGGCGCCCAATATGGGCGGTTGGCGCCGCCCTTGCCAGGGTTGTGCTAGCGGGCCGCCCACACGAGGCCGAGGCGCTCGCGCCGGGCGAAACGCCACACCGCGAGCGAGGCAACGACGGCAAGGCCGGTCGCAAGGCCTGTCCAGATGCCGACGCCGCCCCAGTCGAGACCGAAACCGAGCCCGACGCCGACCGGAAAGCCGACCAGCCAGTAGCCGAGGCCCGCGAGCAGCGCGGGAACGCGCGTATCCTTGAGGCCACGCAACGCGCCGATGGCGATCGTCTGAGCGCCATCGAAGACCTGAAACAGCGCGGCGAGTGCAAGGAAGCTCACGGCCAGCTCTGCCGGCCGCACATTTTCCGGACGCGACAGGTCGAGGAACAGACCGACCAGGGACCGGGGCGTCGTCCACATCACCGTCGCCATCGTGGCCATGAAGACGACACCGAGCATCAGTGCGATCCAGCCGGCGCGCGCGATGCCGGCCGCATCACCCGCCCCCGCCGCCAGGCCGACGCGGACAGTTGCCGCCTGACCGATGCCGAGCGGCACCATGAAGCTGACTGAAGCGATCTGCAATGCGACCTGGTGGGCGGCGAGTTCGGCTGTGCCGAGCATGCCCGTGAGGTAAATGGCGCTCGAGAAAAACCCCACCTCGAGCAGCAGCACCGCGCCGATCGGCAAGCCGATGCGGAACAGTTCGACGAACCGGCGCCAGTCCGGCCGCCAGAAATTTCCCAGGATGTGAAACCGGCGCAACCGCCGATCGACCAGCACGAACCCGAGCAGCGACACGAAACTCAGCGTATTGGCGATGGACGTCGCGATCCCCGCGCCGACGAGGCCAAACGCCGGCAGACCCAGCTTCCCGAAGATCAGTCCGTAGGCCAGCGTCGCATTCACGGCGAAGGTGATCACCATCACGACCAACGCGGGGCGCGGCCGTTCGAGCGCCGTTACGAAAAATCGCAGCAGCATGAACCCGACCGCGGGGATGAAACCCCACATCAGCGCCCGCGCATAATCGCGGGCCGCTGCCGCATTCGCCGGATCCTGGCCGAGGATGAGCAGAATGTCCTCGGCATGCCAGAGGACGGCCATGCCGGGTATGCCGACGGCAAGCGTTGCCCACAAACCCTGGCGCACGCTGCGGCGCACGTCGCGGACGTAGTGCAGCTTGCGACCGACCGCCTGCGCAACCATCGGCGACACGGCCACCAGGACGCCGAGCGAGAAGGTCCCGAGCACGAAGAAGATGTTCGCCCCGAGCGAACCGGCCGCGAGCGCCTCGGGCCCCAGCCAGCCGAGCAGGACGACGTCGGTCGTCACCATCGAGATCTGGGCGAGCTGGGTCGCAATGAGCGGCAGCGCAAGCGTAACCGTCGCGCGCAGTTCGTCGCGCCACGGTGACGGTGCCGCGCACGATGTCGAATGTCCGGACGACATGGGGGCGCCTTGATAGCGCGCCCTCGCTGCAGCTACATGCGCAAACCCTGCAAGCGCGTCATGCGCGCGCCGGGCGGGAGCCGGTCTTTATGTCGAGCGCCGCAAGCGCCGTCGCGACGATGTGCCGGGCATTCAATCCGGCATCGTCGTACTGCTTCTGGGGCGTATCGTGCTCGATGAAGCGGTCGGGCAGAATCATCGGCCGGATCTTCAGGCCCGAGTCGAACAGGCCCGCCGTCGCGAGAAAATGCATGACCTGCGTCGCGAAGCCGCCGATCGCTCCTTCCTCGATCGTGATCAGCACTTCATGCTCGACCGCAAGGCGCCGCACGAGATCCTCGTCGAGCGGCTTCGCAAACCGCGCATCCGCGACCGTCGTCGACAGGCCGCGCGCGGCGAGCTCGTCCGCCGCCTTCAGACACTCCGCCAGCCGCGCGCCGAACGACAGCAGCGCGATCTTCGTGCCCTCGCGCAGGATACGTCCCTTGCCGATGGGCAGGACCTCGCCCCGTTCCGGCAGCGGCACGCCGATACCCTCGCCGCGCGGATACCGTACGGCGGACGGCCGATCGTCGATCGCGGCGCAAGTCGCGACCATGTGCACGAGCTCGGCCTCGTCCGCCGCGGCCATGATCACCATGCCGGGCAGGCAGCCGAGAAAGGTGATATCGTAGGCGCCCGCATGAGTCGGCCCGTCGGCGCCGACGAGGCCGGCACGATCCATGGCAAAGCGGACCGGCAGTCGCTGGATCGCCACATCGTGAACGACCTGGTCGTAGGCGCGCTGCAGGAACGTCGAGTAGATCGCGACGAAAGGCTTGAAACCCTCGCAGGCGAGCCCGGCCGCAAACGTCACCGCGTGCTGTTCGGCGATGCCGACGTCGAAGCAGCGGTTGGGAAAGCGCTCGGCGAAGAGATCGAGGCCGGTTCCCGACGGCATCGCGGCGGTGATCGCGACGATCCGCTCGTCGCGCTCGGCCTCGGCGATCAAGCTTTCGGCGAACACCTTGGTATAGGTCGGCGCCGTCGCCTTCGGCTTCACCTGCGTGCCGGTCACCAGGTCGAACTTGTTGACGGCGTGATACTTGTCCGCCGAGTCCTGCGCGAAGGGATGGCCCTTGCCCTTCTGGGTGACGACGTGGACCAGGACGGGTCCGGGCTCCGTCGAGTCCCGGACGTTCTTCAGGACCGGCAGAAGATGATCCAGGTTATGCCCGTCGATCGGTCCGACGTAGTAGAACCCGAGTTCCTCGAACAGCGTACCGCCCGTCACGAGACCGCGGGCGAATTCTTCGGCGCGTTCGGCGGCATTTTTGATCGGCCGCGGGAACTTGTTGGCGAGATCACGGGCGACATGGCGCAGCGTGCGATACGGTTTCGACGAAAGCAGCCGCGACAGATACGCGCTCATTGCGCCGACGGGCGGCGCGATCGACATATCGTTGTCGTTCAGGATCACGATGAGGCGCGTATCCATCGAGCCGGCATTGTTCATCGCTTCGTAGGCCATGCCGGCGCTCATCGCGCCATCGCCGATCACGGCGATGACATTGTTCCGCGCGCCCTTGAGGTCGCGCGCCACCGCCATGCCGAGTGCCGCCGAAATCGACGTCGAGCTGTGCGCCGCACCGAACGGGTCGTATTCGCTCTCGCTGCGGCGCGTGAATCCGGAAAGGCCGCCGCCCTGGCGCAGCGTCCGGATGCGATCGCGCCGCCCGGTCAGGATCTTGTGCGGGTATGCCTGGTGGCCCACGTCCCAGATCAGACGGTCGACGGGCGTCTGGAAGACGTGATGCAGGGCCACGGTCAGCTCGACGACGCCGAGACCCGCGCCGAGATGGCCGCCCGTGCGGCTGACGGCATCGATGGTCTCGCGCCGCAATTCGTCCGCGAGCTGCTTGAGCTGCTCGACCGAGAAATTCCGGATCTGGGCCGGGTCCTTCACCGTGTCGAGCAGCGGCGTCATCGAGTTGTGGCCAAGCTCGGTCATCTTCTACCTTAACGCCGCCGGTCCACGACCCACCGGGCGACCTCGCGCAAAAGGTCGGCCTTTTCTCCGAATAAATCAAGATACGCCGCCGCCTGCTCGGCCAGCAACTTCGCCTGAGCCCTAGCCCGTTCGGCGCCCAGCAGCGAAACAAAGGTGGCCTTGCCCCGCGCCGCATCCTTACCGGTCCGCTTGCCGACCTCGCTCGCCGACCCCTCGGCATCGAGCAGGTCGTCCGTCATCTGGAACGCAAGCCCCAGGGCCTGAGCATAGGCACGCAGCGCCTCACGCACCGGTTGCGGCGCCTTGCCGAGTATCGCGCCGGCCTCCGCCGAGAAGCAGAACAACGCACCGGTCTTGAGCCGCTGCAGCCGCGTGATCGCCCCGATGTCGAGGGCCTGATGCTCCGCCGCGAGGTCGATCATCTGGCCGCCGACCATGCCTTCCGCGCCGGCCGCGTTGGCCAGCGCCAGAACGAGTTCCGCGCGCACCTGCGCATCGGCGTGCGTGAGCGGATCGGCGAGCACGGCAAACGCGCCGGTCAGCAACGCGTCACCGGCGAGAATCGCCGTCGCCTCGTCGAACTGCTTGTGCACCGTCGGCCGCCCGCGCCGGACGTCGTCGTTGTCCATCGCCGGCAGATCATCGTGGATCAGGCTGTAGCAGTGCACCATCTCGACCGCGCAGGCCACGCGCATGGCGCAGGCCTCGTTGACCGCAAACAGGCGCGCCCCCTGAAGGACCAGGAACGGCCGCAGGCGCTTGCCGCCGCCGAGGGTGGCGTACCGCATCGCCTCGAACAGACGGGATTCGAGACCCGTGCGCTCGGGCAGCAACGCCGCAAGCGCGGTCTCAACGGCAGCGGCATCCTCCGCCAGCGCCTGTTGAAGCCGGTCGGTCACGCGTGCTCAACCAAAAGAGGCGGGCTCGGTACCGATGCCGCCGTCCTGGGCGAGGGTGATCTTTTCGATCCGGCTCTGCGCTTCGGCGAGCTTGCGTTCGCAATGCCGCTTGAGCGCGACGCCGCGCTCGTAGGACTTGATCGCTTCATCGAGCTTGCCCTTTCCGGACTCAAGCGCTCTCACGATCTCCTCCAGCTCCTTGAGCGCGTCCTCGAAGCTGAGCTTGGCGATGTCGGTCGGGACGTCGGATCGTTCGGGCATATGCGGCCGGGTCGTTTGACAATCGGGCGGCCAGCGCGGCCGCCCGTTTCTGTCTGAATAATCCGCCGCCCCCGTTTGTGCAACCCGCCGCATGGAAACGCCGGAATCGACGGGCCACCCCGTCGGATAGGGCCGGCCGGCGTTGCATCGAAATAACCGGACGGATGCTTTAACCGGGCGCACAAGGACGGAAGCGGGATAATCATGTCGAGCGGCCCGCGCATCCTGACCACCGTCGTCGGTTCCTATCCCGGGCCCGACCGGCTCCTGACACTGCCGAGCGGGCAGGCCCTGACCGATGTCACTCGCGTCGTCATACATACCCGGGAAAAGGCCGGCATCGACGTCGTGTGCGACGGCGAACCCTATCGCTTCAACGTCAATCATCCCGAAACGAATGGGATGATCGAATACTTCGTCCGGCCGATCGCCGAGGTCCGGACCGCTGTCACCTTCGACGAGGCCAACCTGCCGGGCCATCCCGATGAATGGGAGTGGGCGGCGCGCGCAATCAACAAGGTCCTCGACGCGGTCAAGGGCAAGGACGCCGTGCATCTGTGCTTCGGCAATTATGGCGGCCAGTCGATCCAGAAATGGAGCTGGGACAAGCTGATCCAGTATCTCAACAGCCTGCATGTCGATCACATCGTCATGGAGAACGCGCACCGCCTGGTCGAGGCGCTGGCGGCGTTCCGCGATCTCCGGCCGGAGATCGGCATGGGGCTCGGCGTGGTCGACATCAAGGCGACCCAGGTCGAAAGCCCGGACCAGATCGCGCAGGCCATCGAACGGGTGGAACGGAGACCGGCCCGGGCCGCGTGCGCTACATCCATCCCGACTGCGGCTTCTGGACGGTCAAGCGCAACATCGCCGACGCGAAGATCCGCGCGCTCGCCCTCGGCCGCGATCTCTACGAAGGCCGCTCGGCGAGCCGAGCGCCGTAGACCGCCCCCGACCCTCCGCACGGTTCTTGGCCTGCCCCGGCGCGTCGCGCGGGACTCGCCCTGTCCCGGCCCCCCGGCATCGACGGCTGGAACACCTGGGACAGGACCGGGACACTTGGGACAGGAGGCCCCAGCCCGGGCTCCCGACGACCGGCTCCCGCAACCGGTGGGGCGGGAAAATCATACTGGAAAATCAGTCGTTTCAGTGTTCCAGCCGTTTCGTCCGCACCAGCCGTTCGGCCCGTTCCGACTGTTTCGCCGTTGTGGCGGCCGGTCCGTCCCCCGGCAACGACAATCGGCAAATGGGACAGCGACGTGCCGGGATGCTGGGACAATGGGACAGTGGGACAACGGACCGGCCGGTGGGACAGCGACCGGTCCAGACAAAATGCCCGCCAAGCCGGCGACCTAGCGGGCGCAATTATCCGGCGGGAATTCCACCTTGAAGGGTGTCGGCTGTCAATACACGGTCAGGCCGGGAGACGTTCTGCGCGATCCGGACCGTTGCCTGAAGGTATCACGTGATACCGGCACCGATCTTGGGTCACCGGAACGCCGCCCCGGTGCAAAGGGGCAGCGATCAGCACACGGTCTGGTGCCGCTCGCGGCAGATGCGCAGGACTTCGTCGGCGTCGCGCTTCCACCAGTTGTTCGCCGAGAAGATCTCGACCTCGTGGAAGCCGGTATAGCCGGCCTTTTCGACCCAGCCGCGAATCTTCGGAATGTCGATGACGCCGTCCCCCATCATGCCGCGATCGAGCAGCAAGTCGGTCGTCGGTACCAGCCAGTCGCAGATGTGAAAGCCGAGGATCCGCGATCCGGCGCGGGCGATCTCCCGCTCCAGCGCGGGGTCCCACCAGACGTGATAGACATCGACGGCCACGCCGACGCCGGCGCCGAGTTCGTCGCACAGATCGTTTGCCTGACCGAGCGTGTTCACGCAGGCGCGGTCGGCCGCGTACATGGGATGCAGCGGCTCGATCGCGAGCGGCACGCCGGCAGGCCGCGCGTATTCGAGAAGTTCGGCAATGCCGTCCCGGACCTGCGCCCGTGCGCCGGCGATATCCTTGGAGCCTGGCGGCAGCCCCCCGACCACCAGCACCAAGCACTGCGCGCCGAGCGCCGCGGCCTCGTCGACGGCCCGCCGGTTGTCGTCGAGCGCGGCGCGACGCCCGGCCGCGTCGGCGGCCGGAAACATCCCGCCCCGACAGACCCCCGTGACGGTCAGGCCGGCGTCACGAATGTGTCTGGCGGCGGCCTTCAGACCATATTCCGCGATCTTGTCGCGCCAGGGCGAAATGCCGCGAATGCCGTGACGGACACAGCCCTCGATGGCCTCACCCAAATTCCACTGAGCCTTTACCGTCGCGGTGTTGAGCGACAGCAGATTCGGGTCGGGCCTCGACATCACGCCAGACCATGGACGGCGAGAACGTTCTTCATGCGCGCGACCGCGAGATCGGGATCGCGCAGCAGACCGGCACGATCGGCGAGCCGGAAGAGCTCGGCGAGGTGCAAGATGGAGCGTGCGCTCTGCTGTCCGCCGACCATGACGAAATGCCGCTGGTGGCCGTTGAGATACGCCATGAACACGACACCCGTCTTGTAGAACCGCGTCGGCGCCTTGAAGATGTGCCGCGAGAGTGGAACCGTCGGAGCCAGGATGTCGTGGAACGACCGGTAGTCGTTGCCTGCCAGCGCCCCCAAGGCCGCTGATGCCGCAGGTGCGATCGCATCGAAGATGCCGAGCAGCGCGTCGCTGTAGCCCTGCTCGTCGCCGGCGATGAGCTCCGCATAGTTGAAGTCGTCGCCCGTGTACATGCGCATGCCCTTCGGCAGCCGGCGGCGCATCACGATCTCCTTGTCCTTGTCGAGGAGCGAGATCTTGATGCCGTCGATCTTGGCGGCGTTCGCGTTCAGCATGTCGAGGCATACATCCATCGCCCGGTAATGATCGCGATGGCCCCAATAACCCTCAAGCGCAGGATCGAACATTTCGCCCAGCCAGTGGATGATCACCTTGTCGCGGACCTGCGACAGGACGCGCCCATAGACCTCAAGATAGTCGTCGGGCGATTTCGCGCATGCGGCCAGCGCGCGGCTCGCCATCAGAATGATACGGCCGCCGAGTTTTTCGATCGCGCTGCACTGCTCCTCATACGCGGCAATCACCTGCGCGAGCGTGAGATCGGGCGAGGGTGCGAGATGATCGGTGCCCGCGCCGGAAAACAGGACCGCGTCGGGGATGTCGCGCGCCGCGTCGATGCTGCGACGGATGAGCTCGAGCGACGTGTTCCAGTCAAGCCCCATGCCGCGCTGCGAGGTGTCCATCGCCTCGGCAACGCCGAGGCCGAGCCCCCACAGATAGCGCCGATACGCGATGGTCGCATCCCAGTCGACCGCCGCCTCGAGCCAGGGCTCCGTCTGTGCGATCGGGTCGGCGACGACGTGCGCCGCCGCCAGGGCCACGCGGTTGAACGGTCGCGATGGCCGGCCGTCGAACTCGCGCGGCTCGCTGGTCGTGAACGCTTCCATGCGGCCGTCGGCCGTCGGCAGATTGATCGTCGGCATCGCTCAGACCTCCAGCTCCGGAACGTCGATCCAGCAGCGCTTCTCCCAGCTTTTCAGCCCCAGCTCGGCGAGCTGAACGCCCTTTGCGCCCTCGCGCAGGTTCCAGGGGAATGGCGTGTCGTCGAACAGATGGCGAATGAACAGCTCCCACTGCGCCTTGAACGCGTTGTCGTAGACGCGGTTGGTCGGGACTTCTTCCCATGTCGCGAAGAAGTCGATCGCCTGCGGAATGTCCGGGTTCCACACCGGCTTCGGCGTGTTGACGCGGTGCTGGGTGAAGCAACGGGTCAGGCCGGCCACCGCGGACCCGTGCGTTCCGTCGACGTGCAGCGTCAGCAGATCGTCGCGGCGCACCCGGGTCGCCCATGAGCTGTTCATCTGCACGATGATCCCGCCCTCGAGCTCGAACGTCGCGTAGGCGGCATCGTCGGCCGTCGCGTCATAGGGGCGCCCCTGTTCGTCCCAGCGCTTGGGAATGTGGATTGCTCCCAGGCAGCTCACGCTCTTGACCTTGCCAAAGATGTTGTCGAGCACGTAGCGCCAGTGGCAGAGCATGTCGACGATGATGCCGCCACCCTCCTCCTTCTTGTAGTTCCAGGATGGACGTTGCGCCGGCTGCCAGTCGCCTTCGAAGACCCAATAGCCGAACTCGCCCCGCACCGACAGGATGCGGCCGAAGAAACCGCTGTCGACCAGCATCTTCAGCTTCATCAGGCCGGGCAGCCACAGCTTGTCCTGAACGACCCCGTGCTTGATGCCGCGGTCGCGGGCGAGCTTGTAGAGCGTCATCGCGTCCGCGACATTCGTCGCCGTCGGCTTTTCGCAATAGATGTGCTTGCCGGCGGCGATGGCCTTCTTGATCACGTCGAAGCGCTGCACGGTCGTCGCTGCGTCGAAGAACAGCTCGTCCTTCGGATCGGCCAGCGCCTTGTCGAGGTCGGTCGTCCAGCGCTCGACGCCCGCCGCCTTGGCCAGGCGTGCGAGTTTGTCGGCGTTGCGTCCGACCAGGATCGGATCGGGCATCACGCGGCTACCGTCCTTCAGGACCACTCCGCCCTGCTCACGAATCGCCACGATGGAACGCATGAGGTGCTGATTGGTCCCCATGCGGCCGGTGACGCCGTTCATGATGATGCCAAGACGCTTCTCAGCCATGACCGATTACCCTTTCGCTTGTCCGTGAATGAACTTGTCCGTGTGCGGCCGCGGCATCGGTTGCATGGCCGTCCAGTCCGGCACAGCGCCAGCGGCAAAGCCGGGACACTCGAGCGAGCCGATGTCGAGGATGCCATTGCGGATGGCGAGGCGCACGGCGCCGTGGCTCCGCACGTAGAGATCGGGATGGGCGGCCAGGAACGCCTCCTGCTCCGCCGTCGGGGCGACCGCCATGCCGTTGACGTAGTGATGTCCGTTCCGCTCGACATGCGTGAGGCCGAGGAGATTGACGAGCGCGAGATCCTGCTGAACCGACAGGCCCGCCTGCGTCGTCAGATCCTCGCCCGACATGATGAAGATCGGCCGGCCGGCCTCCGCATTCCACTTCGCGATGCGTGCCGCGTTGAGGATCGACCGGTAGAACCCCTTGCATGTCTTGGACGACACGCCGGCATAGCCGAGATCGCGCGCGTGCAGCAGATCGTCGAGCTCGGCATCGGATTCGTCGATGATGACCGGTTTCAGCCGGCCGAGCGCACGGACGTCGCGCATCAGCGCGGACTTACGGTTGATCGGCTGCTCGATGAAGACGACGCTATCCGCGAGGCGGCGCAGCGCCGGCGTTTCCATCATGCGACGCCATAGGTCGATTACGGCTTCGACGTCCTCGTACTGTTCGTTGCCGTCCAGCGTCGAGTGGTAGGAGTCGAGCATGCGGTCGAGCACGCCCGCGATCTGCGTCAGGCGCGCGATGTCCTGATCGACGTTGCCGCCGACCTTGAGCTTGAACCAACGGTGGCCATAGGCCGCGACCACCTCCTCGAGCGTCTCGGGCAGTCCGTCGTCGACGTGGGTTTCGGCCGTCTGATCGAACGCAGTGATCGGATCGACGAGACCGACCGTGTGACGGGCGGCGATCTGCGCGCGTGGGCGCAAGGATTCGAGGAAGCGGTCCATATCGAAGCCGGCAAGATCGGGGGTGAGATCCCCGACCGTGATGCCGGCAAGGTTGCGTCGCGTCGCGTCATAGAACGACACGCCCAGCAACCGGCACAGCGCGTCGTACGCTGCGCGATCGATCAGGGCCGGGCCGTAGCACGCTACGAGCGGGTTGAGCGCCTTCTCGCCGCACGCGGCGATCTGGGCGCGGTAATGCGCGGCAAAATGACCGAATGCGGTTCGGGCGACGCCGTCGGCCAGATAGAGATCGCGCGCCGTATACAGCGACTCGCGAAGCTGGTCGAAATTGTCCTCGTTGGAAAGTGCCAGGTTCTTGTCGAACCATTTGGGTGCGAGCATCTCGGCCGCCTGACCCCAGGTGCTGCGGCCGTCGGCGAGCACAATACGAACGCGGGCAAAAGCCTGCGGACAATGGGTCAGGGTCACGACGCCGAACCGGAACGGCAGCCGAAGCCGAACCGGACGCTCGAAGAACTGGATTTCCGCAATGCGAAACGATGGCGCGGTCATGCCGCCTCCTGTGCCTCGAGCAAACCACGGATGTAGCCGATGGCCCGTGCCGCCGCACCGGGTCCGTCCGGCTGATAGTCGAACGGCTCCACCGCGACGACGCCGTCGTAACGATGGCGGCAGAGCGCGGCGAACACGGGTGCAAACCGCATGTCGCCCTGTCCGGGCCCCCGCCGGTTGGGATCGTTCACCTGGACATGCGCGACGAGACCGGTCGGCAGCCATTCATCGATGAGGTCCGGTACCGGCTTCGCCTCGGCAAGAACGGCCGAGCTCGTGTCGATCATGGTGCGAAGCGCCGGATTGCCGATCTCGCGCACCACGGCGGCGGCCTCGGCGATGGTGTTCACGACGTCCGTCTGATCCCGCGAAAGCGGTTCGATGCAGTAGATCACGCCGGCCCGCGCGGCCTCCTCCGCCGCGGCCGCCCAGCAATCGCGCGCCCGCGCCAAGGCCTCCGCCCGGGACGTACCCGAGGGTACCGCGCGTTGGGCCGGCGAGCCATGGACCAGCACCTTGCCGCCGAGGGCCGCACAAACCCCGACGAGGCGGCGCATCACCTCCACGGTGCGGCTGCGCACCGCCGCATCGTCCGCCGTGATCGACAGGCCCTTTGGCGCCACCAGCAGCCAGTGGAGACCCGTCACGCACAGGCCCGCCGCCTCGACCGTCCGTCGCAACCGCGCAAGCACGCTTCCGCCGAGAAGATGCGGTTCGCCGTCAAGCGTGAACGGGGCGATCTCGAGCCCGTCATAGCCGAGCGACGCCGCATAGGCGCACTGCCGCTCGAACGGCAGGTCCGCGATCACCTCGTTGCAAAGTGCGATCTTCACGCGTTCCTCAATTTGTAACCATTCAGTTACTACGGCGCATCCGTCTCGGCAACCGGCATGCTTTTCTAGATCCCCCGCCTGCCGAGCGCCGCACCGAAGCGCGCGAGGCCACTGCGCAGGGCGGCACGCGCCGATGCGAAGTTCATCATGATCGAGAAAACGATGATCGCCACCATCACCGCGCTGATCGGGCGGGTGAAGAACGGCGTCAGGTCACCGTCGCTGAGCACGAGCCCCCGGCGCAGGTTCTTGTCGAGCAGATCGCCGAGCACGATGCCGAGAACGAACGGCGCCATCGGGTAGTTGAGCTGCCGCATGACGAACCCGATCAGCCCGAAAGCCAGCATCGTCCAGATGTCGAACAACCGCTGCGCGATGGCGAACGAGCCGATCGTGCACAGCACGAACACGATCGGCATGATGATGTCGCGCGGCACCTGCAACACCTTGATCAGTGGCCGCACGAGAAAGATGCCGTAGAACAGGATGCCGATCGTCGCGAACAGCATCATCGCGACGACGTCGTAAACGAAGCCGGGATTCTGGACCATGATCAGGGGGCCCGGCTGCACGCCGTGGATGATCATCGCCGCCAGCAGCACCGCCGCTGGCGCGGACCCCGGTACGGCGAGCGCCAGGACCGGAATGATCGCGCCGGGCACGCAGGCATTGTCGCCGGTCTCGGCGGCAAGCAGGCCTTCGACCGAGCCCTTGCCGAACTTGTCCCGTTCCTTGCTGACGGCACGCGCCGCCGCATAGGACGACCACGACCCGACGTCCTCCCCCACGCCGGGAATAATGCCCATGAAGGTGCCGATGAGGCCGGAACGGATGATGGTCCGCCAGTAGACGAGCACGTCGCGCAGGCGCGGAACCACCGAATCGAAGCTGTGAATGGCAGGGCGACCGACTGCGTCCTTCATCACGGTCAGCACCTCGGCGAAGCCGAACGCGCCGACGAGCGCCGGTATGAGCTGGATGCCGCCGGCCAGATCGCGGTTGCCGAAGCTGAACCGCTCATAGGCATGGATCGCGTCCTGGCCGATCGTCGCGATGAACAGGCCGGCGAAGCCGGCGAGCCACCCCTTCAACGGATCGTTCCCGGTGAGGTTGCCGGAGACGACGACGCCGAAGACCGCAAGCCAGAAGAACTCGTAGGCGCCAAACTTGAGCGCCATCTCACCCAAGAGCGGCGTGAACATGGCAAGGAAAACCATGCCGATCAGGGTTCCCATCACCGAGCCGGTGGTCGAGATCCCCATTGCGCGCCCGGCGAGGCCCTGACGCGCCAGCGCATGGCCGTCGAGACAGGCCGCCGCGTTGGCCGGCGTGCCGGGAATGTTGAGCAGGATCGCGCTACGGCTGCCGCCATAGATGGCGCCGACATAGGTGCAGATCAGAACCAAGATCGCCATGTCCGGCGACATCTTGAGCGTGAGCGTCGTCAGCAGCGCCACACCCATCGTGGCGGTCAGGCCGGGCAGCGCGCCGATGACCAGCCCGAGCAGGGTCGCCATGCCAACATAAAGCAGCGTGAGCGGATCCATCATGTTGGCGATGGATCGGGAAAACAGGGCGAGTCCTTCGAGCATGGTTGCGCCGCGAGTGATCGTTCAGGGCAGGCGGACCAGGAAGATTTCCTGGAAAACGAGCGTGACCGCCGCCGCCGTCGCAGCCCCGCAGAGCAGCGCGACGAAAAGGCCGCGCAACAGCGTGTCGTCGGCCCGGCGCGCCGGAAACTGAAAGACGAAGATGAAGGCGGTGACAAAGCCGGCAGTGACCAGCCAGAACGGCAGCCCGTGTCCGACGAATCCGGCCGCATAGACGAGACAGAGTCCCGCCGCGACCAGAACACGCACGATTTCCACACGGCGTCCGGGACGTTCGGCAACGATATCGCCAAGCCTCGGAGCGCCCGCCCGGACGGCGCGGATCAACAGCAGCGCCCCCATGAACGCGATGCACACGCCGAGGATGCCCGGCACCAATCCCGGCACCGTATAGGGATTGATGTTCATGTACTCGAGCCTGTCCATCGTCCATGCGCCATAGACGATCGCGCCGCCGAAAAACATCCAGAAGACCGCCGAAAGCAGGTCCGCCGTTGCCGAGGGTCTTTCGTCCATGCGTTCAGCTCCCAATCTGTCCGGCACGGTGCCCGACGTGCGCCGCCGCAATCGGTGCCGTGCCGTCATACCATTCGTGAAACGGATCGGAGGCGTCGCACGCGCCGTCGCCCTTTCCCGACCAAGGGAAAAAAGGGGAGTCCGACGCGCCGGCCACAAACCTTGTCTCTCCCCGCGAGGGCGAGCCAGGATGAGGGTGCAGCCGGCACGACGCCTCCGGACCGACCTTACGGCCGCGGGATGCCGACCGTGTCCGGCGACACCTTGGCCTTGCCGCCGTCGGCCATCAGCCACGCATTCGCCTGGACGGCCGGCATCGCCTTGGCCTGGGCGTCGGCGCCATAAGCCGGCGCGAACAGCGCACCGCGGCTGGCGGCGTACTTCTTCAGCGCCTCCGAGTTGCTGATCTTCTCGGCCCAAATCTTCTCGAGCGTCTGCACGACCTCGGCCGGAACGCCCTTGGGTACGAAGATGCCGAAGTAGTTCGCCGGCGCCTTGAAGTCCTGGAGCTCCTGCGTGATCGGCGAGATCGTTCCGTAACCCTCGAGCTCCAGCGCCGTGTCGCCGACGACGGCGAGCGGCCGGATGCGCTTGGCGCGGATCATCTCCGCCTGTTCGACGGCAAGCTGCGTCGTCACCTCGGTCTCGCCCGAAACCGTGGCAATCACGGCCGGGTTGCCGCCGTCATACGTCACGTGACGGTACTTGATGCCGGTCGCGCGCGCGATCGCCTCGATGGCGTTGTGACCGGCCGACGTCACGCCCGCCGTCGCCACGGTGATCTGCTCCGGCTTCGCCTTCATCGCGTCGAGCAGATCTTTGACGCTCTTGTAGGGTGTCGCCGGATTGACACCGACGACCGCGACGTTTGCGACGTTGAGGAAGAGATGCCAGTCGCTCAGCCTGGTGTCGAGCATGCCGAGGACGATGTAGGTTCCGAGGTCCTGGGCGGCGCCGGCGGTCCAGGTATAGCCATCCTTCGGCGCCTCGAGCGCGTTCTTGGTGCCGATCGAGCCGGACGCGCCGGGCTGGTTCACGACGACGACCTTCTGCCCGAGATGCGTCTCGAGCTCGGCAGCCGTGACGCGCGTGACCTGGTCGGTCGAGCCGCCCGCCGCCCACGGCACGATGATCGTGATCGGCTTGGTCGGTTTCCACTGGGCATGGGCCGCCGGCGCAAAGAGCACCAGCCCGACGGCGGCGATTCCATATGCAATCGATTTCAGCATCGTCTCCTCCTTTCGTGTGTTGTCCCTACTTTCGTTGTGTGGTTCTTACGACCCTATGCCGCTGCCTAGATCCGTGTTCCACGCAAGCAGAACGGCAAGGCCGACTCCGGCGACGGCCGCGAGGGCATATCCCCGAAGATCTCGATCGCCGTCACCGCGACGTTCGACGACTTCATGAACCCCGCCGCCCCGTCATGTGAGCCCGGCCGCGAATCCATCACCGAAAGGTGCGCGGCACGCACACTTCGCCGATGCGATCATGACAGCCACCGCTCGAGATTGGCGCGCACGAACGCATCGTCCGTCAGATGCGGATACGCCGCGGCAACGCGCGTGATCTCCTCGGCCTGCCCCGGCCCGAGCCCCTCGTTCGGATCCAGACACCAGATGCCTTCGAGCAATCCCTGCCGGCGCAGCACCTCGTGGCAGCCAGCGATCACCCCGTGGAAGTCGTTGGCGACGTCGAACACGGCGGCATTGCAGTCGGTGACCTGCGAGTCGAGCGCCAGCAGGTCCGCGGTCACGACACCCTGCTCGATGGCGCCATGAATGCGCGCGAGCAGATCGACGGCGGCCTTGGTCCAGACGCTCCAGTGACCGAGCAGGCCGCCCTTGATGCGGACGACCGTCTCCTTCCCGTTCGCACGGATCACAAATGGCACGAGCAGGTCCAGCACGATATGATCATCGTTGCCGGTATAGAGCGCGATGCGGTCGGCGGCGCCGGCCTCGACGACGCCGCGAACGACGTCCAGCGTCCGGTAGCGGTTGAACGGCGCCGTCTTGATGGCGATGACGTTTTCGATCGCGGCGAAGCGCCGCCAGAACGACACCGGCAGGACGATTCCGCCCACCGCCGTCTGCAGATAGAAGCCGACAACCGGCATCTCGCGAGCGATGGTCTGCGCGTGCTCGATCAGTTCGTCCTCGCTTGCCCCCTTGAAGGCCGCAAGCGACATCAACACGGCATGATAGCCCAGGTCACGCGCGATACGTGCCTCCGCGACGGCCTGCTGCGTCCGTCCGGTGACGCCGGCGATCATCACGAGCGGACGGTCCGTCCAATCCTGCGCCGTCTCCATCGCCAGACGCAGCACCGGCTCGTAAAGGCCGACGTCGCGAATGGCGAACTGGGTCGCGTGAACGCCGACGGCAAGGCCGCCCGCGCCGGCGTCGATATAGTAACGGGTCAACGCACGCTGGCGCCGCGGATCGAGTCTGCGGTCACGATCGAGCGCGAGCGGATGGGCCGGAATGACGGCCCCCCGCCTCAACACATCAAGAACAGCCTGTGGCCAGTCCTGCCACCGTGCATACATGAGGTCGCCATCGCGAAGTAACCGTGCGGTTACCTTTGCGCGTGAAGCGATGCCTTGTCAATCCCGTGTGCGTCACGGACGCAGGTAACCGAGAATGACGTCGACCATATGCTGGCGCCGCTTCGATTTCTCCATCGGCGTGGAAAGGTCGCGACCGAAGACAGCGGACAGCGTCGCGTTGTTGGACAGGTAAAAGTAACCCAGGCCGGCGATCGAGATGTAGAGCTGCACCGGATCCACGTCACGGCGAAAGACGCCCTGCTCCGCGCCGCGCCGCAGGATATCGGCGATCATCTCGAGCAGCGGACTATGCAGCGCCCGCACGCGGTTCGAGCCGCGCAAATGCCGGGCGCCGTACAGATTCTCGTTGTTGACCAGACGAATGAATTCAGGATGCGCCTCGGCATAGGCGAAATTGAATTCCACGAGTGCACGGATCGCCGCCTGCGGGTCGAGATGGGCGAGGCCGAGCGTGCGCTCGCTGCCGCGCCGCGCGGCGTAGACCCGTTCGAGAACCGCGGCATAGAGCCGGTCCTTGCTGCCGAAATAGTGATAGATCATCCGCTTGTTCGCGCGTGCCCGCCGCGCGATGGCATCGACGCGCGCCCCGCTCAGGCCCTTCGCGGCAAATTCGGTTTCGGCTGCGGCCAGGATCGCCTCGCGCGTGCGCTCGGGGTCACGCGTTTGACGCCGGCCGTTTGCCCGTCGCGGTCCGCGCGTGACCGTCGTGCCTGCCTGACGACTGCCGCGGAAATCTCTCGGAGATTGAAGTGACATAAGCAACGGATGTGCGGTTGACAGGATGACGACGCCACCCCCTATCGTTCAGGAGTAACTGCCCAGTTACCACAAAAGCCGATGCCGCGTCGACAGCAGCGCGTCGGCACGTTCAGGGAGACGCGCAGCCCCGCCTTACGCGGTTGGTTGTTTTTACCTTTGGCGCATCATCTTCGCGGAAGTAGCTGCGTCCACACTGGCCCCGGCGCAGGAACCCGACTTCACGCTCAACTGGACCGTCGGCGGCAACCACGCGCCCCACTTCTATGCCCCGAAGACGGGCGGAGATCGCGATGCCAGCATCGACATCGAATTCGAGCAGGGTCGCGGCGCTATCGCCGCCCCGGCGCTGGCGCATCGCAGCTGGGGCTCGCCGATGCGGAAGTTCAGTCGTTACCGGACGCGACGTCGTCCTGCCATCCGCCGCCAAGAGCCCTGAACAGCGAGACCGTTGCCTGCAGGCGGTCCGACTTGATCTGGACAAGCTGGTCGCGCGCCTGGAACAACGTGCGCTGTGCGTCGAGCACGGTCAGAAGATCGACCGCCCCGGCCCGGTAGCGCGCATCGGCCAGCTCGAACGCGAGCTGTGCCTGTTCGACCGCCTCTTCCTGAAGAGCCTGCTGCCGATCGAGCTGGCGGATGGCGACGAGGGCGTTCTCGACGTCGCTGAAAGCGTTGATCACGGTCTGGCGGTAGACCTGCACGAGTTCTTCGTAGCGCGCCTCCGTCAGGTCGACTTGGCCCGAGAGGCGTCCGCCCTGGAAGATCGGCTGCGTCACGCCAGCGAAGAGGCTGTAGAAGAATCCGCCGCTGTCGAACAGCGACGACAGCGCGAGGCTTTCGAAGCCCGCCTGTCCGGTCAGAGGAATGCTGGGAAAGAGGGCTGCCCGCGCCACCTTGATGTCGGCATTCGCGGCGATGAGCTGCGCCTCGGCGTTGCGGATGTCGGGCCGGCGCGTGAGCAATTCCGACGGAATGCCGGGCGCGACCGTGGGAATCGAGATCGCGTCGAGCGTGCCGGCCGGGACGGCCACGGCGTCGGGCGCCTCGCCGAGCAGAACGGCAAGCAGGTTCTCGGCCTGTCGAAGCTGCTGCTCCAGCGAGGGTATCGACGCACGCTGGTTGGCGACGACCGTTCGCTGCTGCGCCAACTCGAGCGGCGAGGCGGCGCCGTTCGCCACCCGCGCCTCGACGACGGCCAAGACCTGCTCCGCATTTGCAAGGTTGTCACGCGCAATCGCGAGACGGTCCTGCAGCTCCAGGATCTGGAAGTAGAGGGTAGCCACGTCGGCGGTGATGGTCAGTGCCACCGCCTCGCGGTCATATCGGCTCGAGAGCACCAGGGCTTCGGCGGACGCAAGGGCGGCGCGATTCCGCCCCCAGACATCGAGTTCGTAGCTTGCGGCAATGGACGCGCTGTAGCTCGTCCGCGTCTGGGATCCCCGTCCGCTCCCACTTCCCGTACCGCCGCCGGTGTAGCTCCGGGCAACGTCGGCGCCTGCATCGAGTGATGGCAGCAAGTTCGCGCCGGCGATGCGCGCTCGCGCCACCGCCTGAAGCACGCGCGCGGCGGCGCCGGCAATATCCGTGTTGTTACGCTGTGCGCGCAGGATGTAGTCGTCGAGCGTCGGCGATCCGAAGCCGCGCCACCACTCCGGCGATGGCCACGTCACGGCTTCGTCGGGCGCAGTGGTCCGCCAAGCGGCTGGTACCGGCGCCTCCGGCCTGACATAGTCCGGACCGATGCTACAGCCGGCGGTTGCGAGCGCGACGGCCGCGATGAGAATGTGACGAAGAGCCATGTCGGAAAGCGTGCGGTATGAAGAGTCCAGTCAATCGGCGCTGAGAGCGACGACAGGATCGAGATTGGCCGCCTTGCGCGCCGGCATGTAGCCGAACAGCAGTCCCGTGGCGAAGGCGCAGCCGAAGGCGAGAAGCACGGGCGCCACCGAGAATTGTATCGGCGTCCCCAACGCCGACAGCACCCAGGCGACGCCGAGGCCGCCGGCGACGCCGATGGCACCGCCGATCGCCGATACGACCAGGGCCTCGGTGATGAACTGCTGCAGGATGTTCGATTTCCGCGCCCCGGTCGCCATGCGGATGCCGATCTCGCGCGTGCGCTCGGTGACGCTGACCAGCATGATGTTCATGACGCCGATACCGCCGACGAGGAGCGAGATCGCCGCGATCGATCCCAGGAGGATCGTCAGCGTGTTCTGGGTTTCCGATGCGGTTTCGATGATCGAGGCCATGTTTCGGATCTGAAAGTCGAGCGCCCGATGCCGCTGGCGCAGCAGCTCCGTGATCGCATCCTGGGTCGCGTCGATCTGGGCGAGATCCTCGACCTGGACCGTGATCGAGCGGACATGGCGTTGACCGAACAAGCGCAGGCTTCCGGTCGAGAGCGGCACGAAGGCGACATCGTCCATGTCGGCGCCCCAGGGCGTTGCCCCCTTGGGCGCCATGATGCCGATCACCTGGAACGGCACGTTGTTGATCAGGACGTAGCGCCCGATCGGGTCCATGTCCCCGAATAGATTGCGCGCGGCGGTCTGCCCCAGCACGGTGACCGGAACATAGCTCCGCACGTCGTCATCGGTGAGAAACGTGCCGTTCGCGACCGGCCAGTCGCGCGCCTTCGGAAAATCGGCGGTGGTCGCATTGGCCTGCGTCTGGTAGTCGGCGTTGCCGTAACGCAGCGTCACGTTGCCGGTGAGTTCCGGCACGGCGGCGACCACGTTGGGAAGCAGCGCGATCGCATCGGCGTCCTCGGGCACGAGCGTCGCCACCGCCCCGGTGCCGCGCATGTTCGGTGCGCCGGGCCGAATCAGCAGCAGGTTCGTTCCCATGGCGCCGATACGGCTCAGGACCGCCTGCTTGGCGCCGTCGCCGACCGCGAGCATCGCGACGACCGAGCCGACGCCGATGACGATGCCGAGAAGGGTCAGCACGGTCCGGAAGAAATTTGCCCGCAGCGCCCGAAAGGCCATCTTCATCGCCTCCGCCGCGTCCGCGAGCGTGCTGCCCGGTCTGCCGGCCTCCCCCGCGGCCATGTCGGGCAGAACGAGATCCGGCCGGATGCTCGGCCCGGTATCGCTGACGATCACGCCGTCCCGGATCTCGATCAGCCGGTTGGCGTGCTCGGCGACCGAACGGTCGTGCGTGATCAGGATGACGGTATGACCGTTGGTGCTCAATTCCTTGAGGAGTGCGATCACCTCGGCGCCGCTGCGGCTGTCGAGGGCGCCCGTCGGCTCGTCAGCCAGGATGACGCGGCCACCGTTCATGAGCGCGCGGGCGATCGATACGCGCTGCTGCTGACCACCGGAGAGCTGGTTCGGCCGATGATCGAGCCGGTCGGCCAAACCGAGCGATGCGAGCAGGGCCTCGGCCCTTTCGCGCCGCTCAGCGGCACCGATCCCGGCATAGATCGCCGGCAGCTCGACGTTCTCCGTCGCGCTGGCCGTCGTGATCAGGTTGTAGCTCTGGAAGACGAAGCCGAAAACGTCGCGACGCAGGCGCGCGAGATCGTCGGCCCCCAGCTTCGATACGTCCTCGCCTCCGAAGAAATAGCGGCCCGTCGTCGGCCGGTCGAGACAGCCGATCAGATTCATGAGGGTCGACTTGCCCGACCCCGATGCCCCCATGATGGCGACGAACTCGCCGGGATAGATCTTGAGCGAGATGCCATGCAGCACCTCGACCGCGATCTCGCCGTTGACGTACGTCTTGGTGACGCCGTCGAGCTCGATGAGCGGGGCGGGGCGTCGCGTGACCTTCATGACAGCCGCGGCATGCGGGTGGGCTGCGCGTTCGGCGCAGGACGTACGCCAGAAGCGCGCGTCCCAACGACGACGCGCTCGCCGAGCTCGAGTCCGCTCTTCACTTCGGCGAGGACCCGGTTCATGACGCCGACAGTGATGATACGCTCGGTGACGGACCCGTCGTCGGCGACGACCTGCACGACGAAGCGGCGTCCCTCCCGGCCCTCGCCGCGCGTCTCGCCGGCATCACCCGGCGAACCCGGGCGGCCGATCGGCCGCAATGCGGCGACCGGCACGGTCAGCACGTTCTTCGCCGCGGCCGAAACGAAGAAGACCTGGGCCGACATCTGGGGCAACAGTTCGTTGTTCGGATTCGGCACGTCGAACAGCGCGTTGTAGAGCACGACGTTGTTGACGACCTCCGGCGTCGGCAGAATCTGCCGCAGCTTGCCGTACCAGCGGCGATCGGGTTGGCCGAGCGTGGTGAAGTAGGCATCCATGTCGATGCGAAGCTTGGTGACGTCGGCCTCCGACACCTGCGTCCATACGGTCATCGTCGAGAGATCGGCGATGCGGTAGATGATCGGCGCCTGCTGATTGGCATTGAGAGTCTGTCCCTGCCGGGCGGTCTGCGACACGATCGTGCCGGCCATCGGCGCGTAGATCTTGGTGTAGCCGAGATTGGCCTCGTCGCCCTTGAGCGTCGACTCGGTCTGCTGGATCTGCGCCTTCAGCGCCTCGACCTGCGCCTCGGCCGAACGCAGCGCGGCCTCCGCGCTCTGCACCGCCTCCTCGCTGGTCGCGTTCGCCCTGGCCAGATTGCGCTGGCGCTGAGCCTGCTGCTGCGCGAGGACGAGCTGGGCCTGCTTGTCCATGAGCTGCGCACGCAGGTTCAGGAGCTGCGCCCGATCGGCCTCGACCCGCGCGATGTAGACGGTCGGATCGATCTCGGCGAGCAGCGCGCCCTTCTCGACCGTCGCACCGACCTCGTAATAGAGCCGCCGGAGCTGTCCCGACACCTGGGTGCCGACGTCCACGTACTCGCGGGGCTGAAGACTGCCCAGCGCCGTCGTGCTGTCCTCGACGTCGCCGCGCTCGACGACCGCCGTCACGAACGTGTCCTGAGGCTTCTGGTCCGAGGACCACCACAACCAGCCGCCGGCGATCAGCAGAACCAGCCCCAGCAAGGCCCAGTGGATCCAGCGGCGCGGGCGCCGAGCGACGGGCCGAACCGCCCGTCGCGACGGGCTGCCGGTCTTGAGTTCCGCGACCGGTGCGGCGGCCCCGCCGTCGGGCGATCGGATGATCCGTTCTGTCATGTGGCAATCGGAGATATGGGTTCTGCGCCGCGGTCCGGCAACTTTGAAACGTCGTGCACGTCGCCCCATCGGAGGAGCGCCCATGCACCTTCCTATTCACGCACCAGGGCGCAATATCCTGCGCTGCCCCGAGCGGATTTCGCGAAACCGAAGTGCCGATGCGCCCGCGGCTCAGCCCAGTTCGGACCGGCGGCCGCGAAGAGCAGATCGTGCCGCCCCGGCGCAGCGCCGCCCAGGGACATGCGCGTGAACGGTCGCTGCGGCCGAAATCCGAGCGCCGTCAGATGGGCGGTGAAGTCCGACTGGTCCGCGAAGGCGTCCACGAACAGGTGCGCCTGCGTCGCCCCTGTCGATGCCCGTGCGAACAGGGCGATGGCGAGTGCCGGCGCCGTCGCGACCAGGGGGCTGATCTGGGTCGCGAGACGCCCATCCTGCCACGCGACCCAGGCCGCGCCGAACTGGCTCCGGGCAAGATCGGCGAGCACGGCGCGCCGGTTGCCACCGAAGACGCGGACGTCCAGTTCCGCGGCCGTCGCCATGTCCTCGGGGTGGAATGACCGGATCTCCACGCCGGCCGGCGCCGTGCCTGTCACCGCCGGCCGTCCCCCTTCGAACCGCATGAGCCGCGGGCCGTCGCGGAACCCGAGCCGCAGATACACTTCGCGGCCGGCCGGGGTCGCGTCGAGCACCGCCGTACGGCCATCGGCCCGAAACACGCGGATACAGCGGTTCAGCAGCCACGTGGCGAGTCCGCGACGCCGCCATGCGGCGGTCACCAGGACCATGCTGATCCAGCCGAACGGGGACGCCGAACCGGAGCCCGGATCACCATAGGGCAACGTCAGCGCCGTCGCCACCAGCATGTCGCCATCGGTGGCGCCGATACCCTGCCCGGCCGCCAGCATCAGCCGCCAATCGGCCGCGACCTTGATTCCAGCCCGCCTCCTCGGAAAGACGCAGCGCCGCCGGTATGTCGGCTGCGACCAGCGGGCGCGCATTGATGCCCGGCGGCAGCCTCGCGCGCTCAGAACACACCGTCGCGCGTATCGAAATGGGTGTCCTTCCCCAGGCTTGCCTTGCCCGACCCGACCCAGTCGGCAACCCAGTCGATCATGCGCGGCAGCGGCACGAGCGGATAGCCGAACAGCCGTACCGCCTCGGCGGTGTTGACGAGCCACGCCGTCGCCTCTTCGCGGCCGACGAAGACCGGCTCGCGACCGAGCCGTTTGCCGAAGGCGCGGGCAAGAGCGTAGACACTTGCCGTCTCGGGCCCGCTGACGTTCAGCGGGCTGGTCGGATTGGTACAGTGGAGCAGTGCACGCAGCACCTGCGCGTTCGCATCGCCTTGCCAGATGACGTTGACGTGTCCGGTCGCCAGGTTGATCGGCGTCCCGTTCATGACCTTGCGGGCAATGTCGTGCAGGACGCCGTAGCGCATGTCGATCGCGTAATTGAGGCGGATGATCCGCCCCGGCGTTCCCTTCGTGCGCGAGAAATACTCGAACACGCGCTCGCGTCCGACGCACGACCACGCATATTCGCCGGCCGGCGGTCCGACCGGCGTCGCTTCGGTCGCGCCCTGGTGCAGCACATCGACATACGGATAGACGCAACCCGTAGAGAACGCGACGATGCGCGACCCGGCGAACGCCTCGGCGACGATCGCCGGGACATACGCATTCATGGCCCACGTCAGATGTTCCGCGCCGGCCGAGCCGAACTTGCGTCCGGCCATGAAGATCACGTTCGGCAGCTTCGGCAGCCGCTCAACCGCGGCGCGGTCGAGCAGGTCGGCGGCGATGCATTCGATGCTCCAGGACTCGAGCTTCTCGCGAAGCCCGGGCTCGCTGAAGCGTGCGACGCCCACAATGCGCTTGTCGGGTGCCGCGCGCTTCGCGAGTCGCGCCAGCGTCGGCCCCATCTTGCCGCCGATTCCGAGTATCAGGATGTCGCCCGGCACGCGCACCAGATCGCGTCGCAACGCAGCCGATGGCCGCGTCATGAACTCCTCGAGATCGTCGACGTCGACGAAGCGGTCGGGCAGATCAGACGGATCCAGCGTATCAGCGTCGGTCACGTGCCTCAGGCTCCGCAGGATTTCGCCGGCCCCTAGCCTAGAGGCACGCCGTTCGGCGAGGCAAGGCCGAACGGCGCACGGCTTCACGCCGGTCGGCGTGAAGGCAAAAAGCGTGGTCAGGATGGAGGCCGACGCTCCGCGCGTGGCCGGACAAGTCTGCCGCGCACCTTTCCCCGTGCCGGTCAGGGATTACGCGGCCATCAGCGCGCGTACATGCGCCGCCGCCGAGGCCGCAAGCGCACGCAGGTCATACCCGCCTTCGAGCGCGGAGACGACGCGGCCCTTGGCATGCGTCGACGCGACTTCGAGCAGCGCCGACGTGACCCAGGCGTAGTCGTCTTCGGTGAGCTGCAGCGAGGCGAGCGGATCGTCGGCATGCGCGTCGAACCCGGCCGAGATGATCAGGAGCTCCGGCCGGAAGGCATCCAGCGCGGGCAGGATGTGCCGCTCGAAGGCGTCGCGGAACGCATCGCCCTCGGCATAGGGGCGCAGCGGCACGTTGACGATGTTGCCCACACCCCGCTCGTCCGCGGCACCGGTGCCGGGATAAAGCGGCCATTGATGCGTCGACGCATAGAAGAGGTTCGCGTCGCGCTCGAACATGTGCTGCGTACCGTTGCCGTGATGCACGTCGAAGTCGACCACGGCAACGCGTTCGAGACCATGATTGACGCGGGCGTGCAGCGCACCCACGGCCACATTGTTGAACATGCAGAAGCCCATGGCGCGCGCCGCCTCGGCATGATGGCCCGGCGGCCGCACGGCGCAGAAGGCGTTCTGTGCCTTTCCGGTCACCACGGCGTCGACGGCCGCGACCACGGCGCCGGCCGCGCGCAGGGCCGCCTCGCCGGAGGCCGGACATACGACGGTGTCGCTGTCAAGGGCATGGCGGCCCGCCGGCGGAATGGTCCCCATCACCGCCTCGACGTAGCTCGCCGGGTGACACAGCGTCAGGTGCCTGTCCTCTGCCCGTGGCGCCTCGACGCGTTCGAGCGACTTGAACTCCGGTTCCGACAGCCCGGACAGCACGGCCTTGAGCCGTTCCGGTGACTCGGGATGATGGGGGCCGGGGTCGTGGTCGACGCAGGCCATGTGAGTGACGAGCAGCGTGGTCATCCGCGTTTCCTCATCGGGCCGATGCCTGTTTACTCTATATAAGGTCGGACCGGCGTCCGCGCACGTCCAAAACCCCTGTCCCGCGGCAATCGGGACCGACGGCAACCTCGTGACACTCGCGGCCGTGAACTTCCATTGCGGCGCGCGGACGACCCCGTCGAAGTTGAGTATGACTCATGACGGCGGGCAGCCTTGGCAGCTTGCAGCGGATCTACTTTGAAAGCGGATCTACTTTGAAGAAGTCGATCCCGACGCCCCGCCCGAGAGCCGCCTTGACTTCGCCCCGCGATCGGCCGAACCTTCCCCCGTTCCGAGGGGAGCCCTGCTAGGGGGCTGAGACACTGACGGTCCGGAATACCGGACGACGCGGAAACCCTTCGAACCTGATCCGGGTCATACCGGCGTAGGAACAGGAACTCTGCAGCCGCTGTCACGGCCTCTTTCCGCATACAGCATCGCTGCCCGTCCCGTCCCCGTCCGTCCCGGATCTCCCGTGCGATCACATGCAACAGGAGATTCGACCATGCCCGACGGTACCTTCACCAAGGATTTCACGGTCTCGACCGGACCACTGCCCGGCTCGCGCAAAATTTACGTCGCCGGCGAGATTTATCCCGACATTCGCGTGGCGATGCGCGAGATCGACCTGACGCCCGGCTCGGGCGAACCGCCGGTGCGCGTCTATGACACGTCGGGTCCCTATACCGACCCCGCCGTCACGATCGACATCCGCAAGGGTCTGCCGCCCTTGCGCGCCGGCTGGATCCGTGCGCGCGGCGACGTGGAGGAATATGACGGCCGCCCGGTGCGGCCCGAAGACGACGGCCTCAGGCGCGGCGAGGTTCGTGCGCTCGACATGTTCCCCGGGGCCGGCCGCCGGCCACTCAGGGCAAAGGCCGGGCATGCGGTGACGCAGCTCCACTACGCGCGCAAGGGCATCATCACGCCCGAGGTGGAGTACGTCGCCATCCGCGAGAATCTCGGCCGCGCCAAACTGCGCGAGGCCGGCATCCTGCGCGACGGCGAACCCTTCGGCGCCGAGATCCCCGACGAGGTGACGCCGGAGTTCGTGCGCGCCGAAGTCGCCCGCGGCCGCGCCATCATTCCGGCCAACATCAATCACCCGGAGTCCGAGCCGATGATCATCGGCCGGAATTTCCTGGTGAAGGTCAACGCCAACATCGGCAACTCCGCGGTCGCCTCGTCGATCGGCGAGGAAGTCGACAAGATGGTGTGGGCGATCCGCTGGGGCGCCGACACCGTCATGGACCTGTCGACGGGCAAGAACATCCACACGACGCGCGAGTGGATCATCCGCAACTCGCCCGTGCCGATCGGAACGGTGCCGATCTATCAGGCGCTGGAAAAGGTCGGCGGCAAGGCCGAGGAGCTGACCTGGGAGATCTTCCGCGACACGCTGATCGAACAGTGCGAGCAGGGCGTCGACTACTTCACCATCCATGCCGGGGTGCGCCTCGCCTACATTCCGCTCACGGCGAGCCGCGTCACCGGCATCGTGTCGCGCGGCGGCTCCATCATGGCGAAGTGGTGCCTGGCGCATCACCAGGAGAATTTCCTGTACACGCACTTCCGCGAAATCTGCGAGATCATGCGCGCCTATGACGTCGCCTTCTCGCTGGGCGACGGACTGCGCCCCGGCTCGATCGCCGACGCCAACGACGCGGCACAGTTCGCCGAGCTGGAAACCCTGGGCGAGCTCACCAGGATCGCCTGGGAACACGACGTCCAGGTCATGGTCGAGGGCCCCGGCCACGTGCCGATGCACAAGATCAAGGTCAACATGGAGAAGCAGCTCGCCGCCTGCGGCGAGGCGCCGTTCTATACGCTGGGGCCGCTTACGACCGACATCGCGCCGGGCTACGACCACATCACCAGCGGTATCGGCGCGGCGATGATCGGCTGGTACGGCACGGCGATGCTCTGCTACGTCACGCCGAAGGAGCACCTGGGTCTGCCCGACCGCGACGACGTCAAGACAGGCGTGATCACCTACAAGATCGCGGCCCATGCCGCGGATCTCGCCAAGGGACATCCGGCCGCGCGCATCCGCGACGATGCGCTCTCCCGGGCACGGTTCGAGTTCCGCTGGCGCGACCAGTTCAACCTGTCGCTCGATCCGACCACGGCCGAGCAGTTCCACGACCAGACGCTGCCGGCGGAAGGCGCCAAGATTGCGCATTTCTGTTCGATGTGCGGCCCCAAGTTCTGCTCGATGAAGATCACGCACGAGATTCGCGAGCAGGCGCAGAAAGGCATGGCCGAGATGTCGGACAAGTTCCGCAAGAGTGGCGGCGAGATCTATCAGCCCGCCGGCGGCTGAAACCGCAATGTCGTCGTGACTCGCGGATGGGAGCCATGCTCCCGTCCGCCTCCGTTTCAGGTCCCCGTCGATTTCATCGGGAAACGCGAACGGCGGCGTCACCCTGTCCGACGATGCGATCGCGTCGAACTTGCGCGCGGCGCGGCACTGCGGGCAAGATCGCGCCCGTCCGCGCAGCAAGAGGGGGGATATGCCCATGAAAAAATGGTTCGTCGCCGTGATCGCGGCAGCCACGATGTTCGGCGCCGGCATCGCCGAGGCACAGACGCGCGTCACGCTGAAATCGGCGACCACGGGGTCGTCGTACTATCTGATGATGGTGCAGATCGGCGAGGCGCTGAAGGCCGCGAGCGGCGGCAAGTTGACCGCAACCGTGGAGGAGAGCCAGGGCTCGGTCCAAAACGTCAAGGAGGCGGCGCGCCGGCCCGGCAACTTCGTCTTCACCACGCCGCCGGGCCTGCTCGACAGCGCGCGCGCCGGCGAGAAACCGTTCGAGGACGAGCAGGGTTACGATGCGATCCGCGGTCTGTTCCCGATTCCCGGCATCACCATGCACTGGATCGTCCGCGCCGATGCCGGCGTCAATGACCTAACCGACCTTGCCGGCAAGGATTTCATCCCCGGCGGACGCGGTACGGCCGGCCAGCGCCTCACGGTCGCCGCCTTCCAGGCACTGGGTATCGACGGCAAGGTCAAGCTCGTCGATACCGAGCTCGCCTCCGCCCCCGCCGCCGTGCGCAACCGGCAGGTCACGGGCTACGGCACGGCAGCCGCCCATCCCTCGCCCCAGGTCCAGGAACTGGCGGCCTCGACGCCTATCAAGATCCTGTCGTTGTCGCCGCAGCAGCTCGCGCGCGTCCAGCTCATCGACAAGACCGCGATCGGCATCGTCATTCCGAAGGGTACCTATCCGGGCCAGGACTATGACGTCACCACGCTCTCGGTCCCCGTCGGTGCCTATGCGACGACCCGCATGAGCGACGACGTCGCTTACGCCGTGACCAAGGCGTTCTGGACGCAGCGCGCCAACATGGCGAAGCAGAATCCGTGGTGGGCTGGCGTGACGCCCGACATGGTCGGCTCGCTCAGCGGGAAACTCCATCCCGGCGCGCTCCGGTACTACGACGAGGCGAAGATCACCGTGCCGCAATCGGCGCGCTAATCGCCGCCCCGCCGCTCCTCACGCGAGAAAAGAGGCCGGCGCCGACGGCGGCGGGCGAGGGACAACAAGATCCACGGCACGGATACCCCTCGCCCGTCCGCCGTGCCTGCATTTTCTCCCGGCGGGGGAAAGCCCCCGAACATCGCGACTGATCTCGAATGACCGCTTCCGCCGAAAACGCCGCACCGGCTGACGCCATCAGGAAGACCGCCATCGTCGGTTGGGCAATCATCACCGTCGGCTTTCACGTCTGGCTGATCTTCTCGGGACTCATCCCCAATCTCGTGTCGCGGCCGCTTCACCTGCTGCTCGCGTTGCCGTGGATCTTCTTCATCGGCGCCAGGGGCTCCACGCTCTCCCGCGGCTTCGGTTATGTGATGGGCGCACTCGGTATCGGCGGCTGTCTTTACATCATCTTCGACCGCGACCGGCTGCTCGACCAGTACGGCACGCTCGAGGGCTGGTTCCAGTTCGCGGTCGCCATCGTGCTGATCGCCGTCGTGCTCGACATGGCACGCCGCGCGATCAAACCGGTTCTGCCGTCGGTGGCACTCCTCGCACTCGCCTACGGCCTTTTCGGCAACCTCATCCCCGGCGAATACGGCTATGACGGGCTGCCGCTCGACTCGTTTCTCGGTACGCTCGTGATCGCGGAAGGTGGGCTCTGGGGGGAACTCACGTCGACCTCCGCAACGGTCGTCGCACCGTTCCTGATCCTCGGCGCCGTGATCGCGGCCGGTGACGCCGGCGAAGGCTTCATGGCAATCGCCAAGCGCGTCGCCGGCCGCTATCGCGCCGGCTCGGCGAAGGTCGAGGTCGTGGCCTCGGCGCTTTACGGCATGATCTCGGGTTCGGCATCGGCCAACGTCGCCTCGACCGGCACGTTCACGATTCCGACGATGATCCGGCTCGGCTACCCGCGGAAGTTCGCGGCGGCGGTCGAGGCGGTCGCGTCGACCGGTGGCCAGATCACGCCGCCGATCATGGGCGCCGGCGCCTTCCTGATGGCGGAGATGCTGCGCGTCACCTACGCGGACGTCATGATCGCCGCCGCGATTCCGGCCGCGCTGTTCTTCATCATCACCTGGATCGGCTGTCACTTCTTCGCCTACGTCTACGATCTCAAGGGACTGCCGCGAAGCGAGCTGCCGTCGTGGCCCCATGTCGCGCGCACCGCGCCGTTCTTTCTGCTGCCGTTCGGAATCCTGGTCGGCATGCTCGCCTTCACCAGCTATACGCCGCAGTATGGTGCCATCGTCGCCGTGGCGGTGGCCGCCTTCCTGCTCGTGATCGATCACATGGGACGCGTCGACCTGCGCCGTTGGGGCGAGCGGCTGGCGCGTGCCGCGATCGACGCATCGAAGCAGATGGCGATGATCGCGGCCGTGATCGTCTGCGCCGGAATCATCGTCGGGGTACTGCAGATGACGGGGCTCGGCGTCAAGATGACGTCAGCGATCCTGACGATCTCGGGCGGCCAGCTTTGGCTCGCGCTCATCCTCACCGCCCTCGCCTGCATCGTGCTGGGCATGGAGGTGCCGACCACCGCTGCCTACATCATCTGCGTCTCGGTTGCCGGCCCGGCCTTGACGGAGCTCGGCCTTGATCCTCTGCTCGCTCATTTCTTCATCTTCTGGTACGCGCTGCTTTCGGCCATCACGCCACCGGTCTGCGGCGCGGTGTACATCGCGGCGGGTATCGCGCAGACACCATGGCTGCCCGTGGCCGGCACGGCCATGCGCCTCGGCATCGGTCTGTTCGCGGTACCGCCGGCCTTCATCGCCAATCCGGCGCTGCTGCAGCCGGCCCTGTCTGTGCCGCTCGCCCTGCTGGCGGGCATCAAGGTCGCCGTCGGAATCGCCCTCATCTCCTATGCGGTCATCGGCACGGGGGGACGTATCTGGCCGAGGCCCATTGCGTTCATTCTGGGCCTCGGCCTTCTGTTTTTCTTCCGTCTCTAGTCCAACGACGGCCTGACTCCCGAACGACTCGCACCCGTCGTCACGGCCGTCGGCTCCGCTCGCCGGCGCATCAGCCGGCGCACTGAGTCGCTGGACGACTTCCCCCGCGACCGGACTGAAGCGGCGGCGGGCGGCATCGCCCGCCAGATCCGCTAGATCAGCCCGGCTTCCGCCGCCTGCTTCACGCGCTTGTCCCGGTACTGGGCCCACATCTCGTCCAGATAGGCCATGCAGACGGGATCAAGATCCACGGCCGGTTCGGGATCGCGATCCCAGTATCCATAGCGGTCCTCGCCATGGATGAGCATGGCTCCCCGCCGCCCGATCGTCGAGCGCACATGCGTCGGGATGAAGAAGAACGCCAGCCCGATACGTCGATCGTCGGAGTTGTTCTGCTGCGAGCCGTGGACAGTCCGCTCATGATGGAGGGAGAACTGCCCGGGTTTAAGGACGATGTCGACGCTCTTACTTTCATCGACGCCGCGGATCGTCTGGCCCCGCGCCAGAAGATTCGCCGGGTCGTAAGTCTCCTCGTGTTTGAGATCCGGACCGAGATGGCTCCGGGGCAGCACCCGCAGACAGCCGTTCGTCGGATTGCTGGGCGTCAATGCGACCCACGCGGTCACCTCCTCATGCGGCTCGAGACCGAAATAGGCGGAATCCTGATGCCACGAGACGAAGCGCGTATCATGCGCGTTCTTCGCAAAGAGGGACGAACCGAACAGGAGAATGTCCGGTCCGATGATCGACGCCACGGCGGAGACGATCGCCGGGTGCCGCGCCAGCGCCGTCATCCAAGGAAATGCCAGATGCGCCTTGATTTTGAGGCGCTTCTGAGCCTCCTGCCCGGTTGCCGCCTCATAAGCTTCGAGCCGTCGCCGGCAGTCGGCTGCTTCCTCAGGCGTCAGTGCGTCCAGCGGAAACAAGTAGCCTTCGCGTTCGAAGTGATCGATTTGATCGGTCGTAAGTGAACGGTACATGTCGTGTTTCCTCTAGCGACGGTCAGCGAGCTTCATGTCGGCCTGCTTCAAGTCAGGCGGATAAAGAACTACAGGGACTCCACCCTGAACCTGGATGATCGGGAGGTTCCGGTTTTCGTTCATGCCGTCCTCCCGAAATTTTATGGGGCCGTAGAACGTCATCACGTCGAGATCGCGCAGGGCAGCGCGCACTTTGGCACGATCGAGCGAGCCAGCCTTCTCGATCGCCTTCTGCAGCACGATCAACGCGGCCGCCGAAGAGGCGTGAACGTAGTCCGGATCCTGCCCGGTCTTCTTGCGCACGGCATCTGCGAAGATATCCGTCGATCCGAAGACATCATCCCCCTTGTAGCCTGCCGCGTAATGCCACCACGTGGCGCTCGTCACGTTCTCGGCGAGCGGACCGAGTCCCTCGACGAATTCCCGATACGCCGGCCCGGTGATCATCGTGACGATCGGTGCGTCGAGACCGAGGTCCTGCATCTGTTTCCGGAACAGAACCAGGTCCTGCGTATAGCCGGTCACGAATATCCAGTCCGGCTTGAGCGTCTTGATGCGTGAAATCGACGCGGAGTGATCGAGCGTTCCGACCGGGTAGAGAGAGTTGTAGACGACGTCCAGGCCAAACTGCGGACTGCGTCCCGCCATCGCATCGGCCATTGCCTTTGGAAAGACGTCGTCACGCCCGACAACCGCGATCGTCTTCAGCGACGGCAACCGGTCGCGGAAGTACGTCAGCATCGATTCGACAAGCCCCATGGAAGGGGCCAACGTGCCAAAGAGGTTCTTGTACCCTTGATTATGGACGGGCTCCGACGATGCGACAGCGATGATGGGCACATCGTAACGCTCAGCCACGCCGGCCACGATCTTCGCGTGTCCAGACCCGAAGGGCGCGGTGAGGAAATCGACTTTGTCGTCGGTGATGAGTTTTTCGGCGAGCTGCTGGGCGCGTTTGCCGTCGGTCTGATAGTCGTAGGTGACGAGCTCGACCTTCATCTTCTTGCCGCCGACGTCGATACCGCCAGCAGCGTTTACCCGTTCGAGCCAAAGCTCGTATGCGGCGGCCTGTTTCTTGCCCTCGTCGGCGAGAGCACCGGTCAGCGCAAGCGGCGTACCGATCCGGATCGAATCCGCATGAGCCGGCATCAATCCCGCGGCGCCGAACAACAGGCCGGCAAGCGCACATCTCCAGATCATCATGCCCCCTCACCGAGATCGTCAGTACACCATCGATCTGACAAGCAAGATCCCTGCCAATCGGGAAGAAGAGCTGACGGGAACTGACAGGCGCTCCGCGTACAGGAGTGCCGATGCCGTGCGCAGAGAGATGAAAGTTTAAGCGTCAGCCCACCCGCAGAAATGCCCGGCCGAGCGCGTTGTTCGCATCGACCAGTATTTCGAGCGCCTCGACGAAACGGCGGCGGGCCTGGGGATCCAGCGCATCGACCGTTCGCTCATGCGCCCGGCGTACGGCGGGTTCCATGCGCTTCAGGATCTGCGCCCCTTTCGCCGTCAGCTTGCACATCTTCAAGCGGCGATCCTGGTCGTGCCCCTTGCGTACAACCAGACCACGTGCCTCTAGACGCCGCAGGACACCAGCCACGGTGGTCCGGTCGACCCCGATCTCCGCCGCCAGCGAGGCCTGATCGAGGGGCGCATGTTCAGCCAAGGCCGACATCAAGCTGTATTGGACCGGCGTGACGCCAAATGCGGCACATTCTTCAAGGAAGATCGCCACATGGATCTGGTGCAGACGGCGGATCAGGAATCCAGGTCGCTTCCGGAGGGCGAATGAGGAATCGGATCTTTCCATCGGTCGTGGCTCGACTTTGGCCCCTGCCGCAAATGCCACGGCACCGGCCCGGTGTCCACGGTCATCTGCGAGTACCGGTTACGTCCCCAGCTGGCATGCCGCTTGCTTGCCAAATCGTCAGTACACTTTCGGTTACTGCGGACGCCGGCCGAGGAGTCATGCCATGAAGAGAATATTGCTTCGGACTATTTATGCGGCCCTTGCCGCCAGCATCGTATCGACGAATGCCATTGCCGCCGATGTCGTCAAGATCGGCGCCCCTCTTGCGCTGACTGGCGGTCTGGCGGATGAGGGCAAGAAACAGGCCGCCGCCTATGACATGTGGCTGCGGCGGGTCAACGCCGCCGGCGGTATCGACGTCGGCGGCAAGAAGATGAAGGTCGAGCTCGTCACCTACGACTATCAGACCGACGGCAAACGCGCCCAGCAGCTCGCCGAAAAACTCATCACCGACGACAAGGTGCATGCCCTGACGGCCCCGTTCGGCTCGGGCCATACCAAGATCGTCGCCGGCGTCGCCGAACGCTATGGCATCCCGGTCGTCGCATCGGTCGCCTCGTCGGAGTCCGTGTTCGACCAGGGCTACAAGTACTTGTTCGGAACGCTTGCGCCCAATGGCGGCCTGGTGGACGCGATGCTCGCGACCTTCCTCAAGGAAATGCCCAACGTCAGGAAGATCGCAATTCTCGGCCGTGACGACGTCTTTCCCCGGGCCATGGCGGACGCGATGCGCGAAAAAGCTCCCAAGGCCGAGCTTCAGGTAGTCTACGCCGAATACTATGCCGTCGGGACGATGGATCATTCGGCAGCGCTGTCGAAGATCAAGTCGCTGGCGCCGGACTGGATCTACATCACGGGCTACTCGCAGGACCTCATCCTCGCGCGCAAGCAGATGCACGACCTCGGTCTGACTGCGCCGATCGTCACGATGATCACCGGGCCGGCCTATCGGGAATTCATCGAGGGTCTCGGTCCGCTCGCCGAGAACGTGACGAGCGTTTCGTGGTGGCATCATTCGACCACCTACAAGTCGGACGACGTCTGGGGATCGACGCAGGCCTTCTACGAAGACTTCAAGCAACGCGAACCGGGTGATCCCGATTACGTCCACGCGTCCTCGGCGGCGGCGCTGATCGTGCTGCAGAAGGCGATCGAGAAGGCCGGCTCGCTCGACCCGAAGAAGATCCGGGATACGCTTGCGGCGATCGACATCACCACCTTCTACGGCCCCATCAAGTTCGGCGAGAACGGGATGAATGAGGGCCGGGATCTGCCGATCATCCAGGTGCAGAACCAGCAGGTGAGGGTCCTGTATCCGGAATCAATCCGTCAAGCGACGCTCGTCCCGTTCAAGTGAGCATGACCGGGGCGGCCCTCGCCGGGCCGCCCCGCGCCTGCGCCTTGACCCCATGCAAACCACCCTTCAAATCGCCGCAAACGGCCTGATGCTCGGCGCCCTTTACGCCTGCATCGCGGTCGGCTTCTCGCTCGTATGGGGCGTGTTGAACGTGATCAACATGCTCCACGGCTCCTTCATCGTGCTCGGCGGCTACATGGCGTTCTTCGCCTGGCGCGACCTGGGAGTCCATCCGCTCGTGTCATTGGCCGTCATCGCCGGACTTCTGTTCCTTCTCGGCTGGGGACTGCAGTACGGCATCATCAATCGCGTCGTCATGCAGCCCGTTCTGACGACCCTGACGCTCACCTTCGGACTCGACATGATCGTCTACAACTTCATGACGCTCGCCTTCACGGCGACGCCGCGGCGCATCGTGCTCGATCTTGGAAACATCGAATTCCTAGGTGTGGTCATGCCCGTGGACCGGATCGTCGCCATGGTGCTTGCCCTGGCGCTCACGGGCCTGCTCTTCGCCGTCCTGCGTTCGTCCAAACTCGGACGTGCGATCGTCGCCGTCCGGATGGATCGCGATGCCGCCGCGCTCATGGGCATCCGGGTCGACCGCATCTATGCGATCACGTTCGGGATCGGTGCGCTCATGGCGGGCGCATGCGGCAGCCTGCTCGCCGTGGTGTACCCCGTGACGTCCAGCATGACGGGTCTGTTCCTCGGCAAGGCGTTCGTCGTCTGCGTGATCGGTGGCCTGGGCAGCGTCCCCGGCGCCCTGATCGGCGGGCTTTCCCTGGGCTTCATCGAAAGTGCCGCCGGACACTGGCTCGGCCCCCAGGATGCCATGACGATCGGGTTCGTTCTCATGATTCTCCTTCTCATGACCAAGCCGACCGGCCTCTTGGGCAAACAGGGATACGAGTGATGCGCAGTTCCGCGTTCTTCATCCTATCGATGCTTGTGCTCGCGGCGGCCCCGTTCATCGCCGACAATTATGTCGTGCGACTGTGCACGTTCCTCTGCATGTACGCCGCGCTGGCGCTGTCGTGGAACTTCATCGGCGGCTATGCCGGTTACCCTTCCTTTGCGACCGCGGGCTTCTTCGGCCTCGGCGCCTATGCCGGCGCGCTGACGCAGAATCTCGGGCTCTGGCTGCCCCTGCCCTGGTTGTTCGCGACTGTGGTCGTCGCGCTGTTCGCAGCCGGGCTCGGCTTCGCCATTCTCCGCATGAAGGGGCACTACTTTGCGATTGGCTCGATCTCGATCGTCGAGATCCTGCGGCTTCTCGCCTCGTCATGGGCGCAACTGACGGGCGGCGGTGACGGCCTCAACGTGCGGATCCTGCCGGGCGGTCCCGACTATGCCGGCCGCGTCTTTCTCTACAGCATGATGGCGGTGATGATCGCGGCATTCATCACGATGCTTTGCGTCGATCGCAGCCGGCTCGGCTTCGGCTTGCGTTGCATCAAGCAGAACGAGGATGCCGCAGATATGATCGGTATCGACGTGACATCCTACAAGACCGCGGCGTTCACCCTGTCCGCCATGTATTGCGGCACGATCGGGGCGATCTACGCGTCCTGGGTCGCCTATATCGATCCTTCGGATGCTTTCAGCATTCTGCTGACACTGAAGGTGCCCGTAATGACGCTTCTCGGCGGTCCAGGGACAGTGTACGGCCCCATTCTGGGGGCCTGGGTCTTCGTCCTGCTCGAGGAGATGATCTGGGCCAAGTTCCTGGAATACAACCGGGCGATTTTGGGCGCCGTCATCGTTCTGCTCATCTTCGCCCTGCCTGGCGGGTTGCTGCGAATGCAGTGGCGCCGCAAATGGCCGAGCAGCGTATTCGGACTTCCCGGCCTGAACCGCCTGAAGGAAAGCCGATGAACGCGCAACCCATCCTGGAAGTCAAAGGGCTCTCGCGCGCCTTCGGCGGCGTGAAGGCCGTGAATGACGTGAGCTTCGCGCTGCACCGCGGCGAGATCGTCGGCCTGATCGGGCCGAACGGGGCCGGCAAGACGACGCTCGTCAACCTGATCACCGGTGTCGTGCCGCCGTCGTCGGGATCGGTCCTGTTCGATGGGCAGGACGTGACGTACCAACGTCCCTGGCAGGCGGCCCGGCGGGGCTTGGCCCGGACCTTCCAGATCGTTCAGCCATTTCCCGAGATGACGGTGTTGGAGAACGTCGCAGCGGGCGCCCTCTTCGCCGGGCGGGCGGCGAACCGCGCGGACGCCGAGGCGCAAGCCCTGGAGCATCTGGCCTTCGTGGGGCTGGCCCAGGACGCACATCGTCCGGCCGCGGCGCTTCCGCTTCCCGGACGCAAGCGGCTCGAGCTCGCCAAGAGCCTTGCGATGCGGCCCAAGGTTCTCCTTCTCGACGAAGTGAATGCCGGCTTGAACTCCGGCGAGGTCGATCAGGCACTCGATCTCATGCGCCGGATCGCCGCCCAGGGCATTACCATCCTGATCATCGAGCATCTCATGAAGGTCGTCCTCACTCTCAGTCAGCGCGTTCTGGTTCTGCACCAGGGCCGCCTCATCAGTTCAGGCGATCCGGCCAGCGTCGTCCAGGACCCGCAGGTGGTGGAAGCCTATCTCGGCTCCAAGTTCGCCGAGCGACAGCGGAGGATGACCGCTAATGGCTGAACCACTTCTGTCCGTTCAGGGCGTTTCGGCCGGCTATGGGGACGTTCAGGTCCTTTGGGATGTCAACCTGTCCGTCGAAGCCGGCCGGATCGTGTGCCTCGTCGGATCCAACGGCGCCGGCAAATCGACGCTTCTGCGGACGATATCCGGCCTGATCAAGCCGACGCGCGGCCAGATCCGGTTCGCAGGGCGCGATCTGGCCGGCGCCAGCCCCGACGAGATCCTCAGGGCGGGGATCGCCCACGTGCCCGAGGGCCGGCGCCTTTTCAAGGGACTGACGGTACGCGACAATCTCCTCTTGGGTGCTTATCTCCGCAACGATGCCCACGCCGACATCGTGCGCGACCTCGACGCCGTTTTCGCCCTGTTCCCTATCCTCAAGGAGCGTCAGAACCAGGACGCGACGACACTGTCAGGCGGAGAGCAGCAGATGTGTGCCATCGGCCGCGGCATGATGGCGCGACCGCAGCTCCTGATGATCGACGAACTGTCGCTGGGGCTTGCGCCGCGCATGGTCGAACGCATCGCCGAGGCGCTGACGGAGATCAACCGCACGGGCGTGACCATCCTCCTCGTCGAGCAGGACGTGCTGACGGCCTTCGAGCTTGCGGACTACGCTTACGTCGTCGAGACCGGTCGCATTTCGATGGAAGGTAATACGTCGACACTAGCCGACGATCCGCGGGTCCGTCAGGCCTATCTCGGGCTTTGAGCGCATCGATGCAATCGGGCACTGCCGCACTCGCCGCCTTGGCCGACGTCTGGCCGATGTGGACACGTGTGGTGACCGCCCGGTATGTGGTGCATCGGCCAGGACGGTGGTTGCTTCACGCAGGTCCGCCTTTTCAGGATCCGACCCGCCCTTCGCTTCCGGTCCTCAACGCCGCCACGATCGCGTGCATCCATGAAGGATGGGCTGCGACGCCCGACGAGGCCGAAGCGCTGATCAAACGCGGCGCTGTGCTTCTGGCGCCGGCGCAGGATCACGGAGTCGTGCTTCCTCTCGCATCGGTCGCCTCGCCGCGAACGACGCTCGTGGAGGTTGCCGATGCAAATTGCCCCGACCGGCGCGCCTGGTCCCTGCTTGCTTCTGGTGCGTCCGGACCGCAGATCCGGTTCGGCACACGCGACCTTGGCCTTCTTTCCCGCCTTGCCTTTCGTGACGAAGCGCTTGCGGCCGCATGCCGGTCATTCCTCTCCGCGCCGGTCGATCTGTTCCCGCTCGCGCGCGCCGGTCTTGCCGGCGGCGATGATCTGCACGGGCGCACCAGTGCCGCCACAGCCGCCCTGGCCCGGCATCCGATGCCTGAAATCCTCGCCCAGACGCTTGCGACAATGCCGCTCTTCTTTCTGACACTCTGGATGGCAGCCTGTGCATGCATGGCGCTGGCCTTAACAGGGTATCAGGAGGCGCCGCTGGTCACGGCACTCTGCGGAAACGGCGAGCGCACCGCGTTGCGCCGAGCCGACCGGCCGGGCGCCTGGGTAACAGCGCCGGCCGAAGCCCCCTTCGGCCCGTTGCCGGCCGACATCACGGCCGATTCGGTCGCCGGCATGATCGGCGACAGTGGCATCATCGATGCAATGGGTTTCGGAGGACAGGCGGTTCATAATGCTCCGGAACTCATTGCGCATTTCGGCAACATCCTGCCGACCGACGACGAGATGCGCCGTTCACTCTACGTTGGTTCCCACCCGTTCTTTGAAGAGTGGGGCATAAAGGTCGGTCTCGATGCCGGCCGCGTTGCGGCAACCGGCGTCACGCCTCTGGTCGTCATTGCCATGCTGCGCCGGACGGGCGGTCTTGCCGGTCGCGGCCTCTACCGTCCGCCCGTCGAACTCTTCACGGCGCCGTCCGCATGAAGAGACGACGGATCCAGCGCCGCAGCGCCGCCCATAGCACAGCACCGAGATCGAATGGACGATCGGCAGCGGTCGCCGCCTGATGATCTGTCGTGCTACCGCCCGGTGCCATGGCCGGAGCCAAGGATGCTGCGACCGGATCCGCGGCGAGCGATGACAGATTGCGCTGTAGGTTCTCGGCAAATGCCTGAGTCAGGCGCGCCGCCAGATCCTGAACGATGCTGCCGCGGCTGAATTGCGCCAGGGCACCCATCAACTGATAGTCGACCTCGACGCGAACGGTCGTGCTGCGGCCGCCGTCAGCCTCCATCAGGGCAAATCGTGCGTTGCCGCGGGCGCGCGTGGAACTCTTGCGGTCCATGCCGCTGCCCGTGATCTCGCCCGTGAAGTTCTCGTCATCGAACCGAACTTCGCCCTGCCCGGCGAAGGTCGCGACCATCGGCCCCAGCTTGACCGCGACTTGACCGACGAGACGCCCGTCTCGAGGTGGTTCGGTGAGCTGTGCCCCCGGCAGGCATGTTGCGACGGCATTGAGGTCCTGAAACGCCGCCCAGACGACGGGGCGCGCGAAAGGGACGGAAAACTCCTGGGTGAATTGCATAGCTCAGCTCTTCCGTTCGTCGAGAACCCGGCGGATGGCACGCACGATACCGACATATCCGGTGCACCGGCAGAGATTGCCGGAGAGCTCCTCCCGCACCCGCGCGTCGTCCGCGTCCGGCAGACGCAGCACGATATCGCGCGCCGTCACGAGCATGCCGGGCGTGCAATAGCCGCATTGCAACGCATGTTCGGCCGCGAATGCCTCCCGCAGATGGGACATGATCGGATCATCCACCAGTCCCTCGATGGTTCGCACCTCGGCCCCCTCGCACATGGCGGCGTAAGTGATGCACGAGCGTGCAGGCATGCCGTCGATCTCGACCGTGCAGGCGCCGCAGACGCCGTGCTCGCAACCGACATGAGTGCCCGTCAGGCGCAACTGCTCGCGCAGGAAGTCCGCCAGTTGCATCCGAGGCTCGACAGCCGCCGTCACCGGCTGCCCGTTGACCTTCATATTTACAGTCTTCATGCCGCAATCCGATCTGCAGCGCGCCGCAGAACCACTTCAAACATCTGCCGCTTGTAGGGATCGTCGATATTCGCGGCCCATAGCGCCGCCACGTCGCAACCTGGAAGCGCGGCGTTTCCTTCCAGAACGATCGGTGCCCCGGCGGTTGCGCCAACGACCGCGCGCCGGATACCGTTGTCCGGGTCGACCAGAACGCCGCCGATCGCCTCGGCGAATTCGCCGGTCTTGCGGCAGATCTTGTAGTAACTCCAGCGGGCGCGCGCCGAGAGCCTCGGGATCGTGACCGAAACGAGAATCTCGTCCGTCCCGATCTGCGTCTCGAACGCCCCCAGCAGCAGCTTGGCGACCGCAATCTGCCTTTCGCCGCGCGGGCTGCACACCGTCACATGGGCACCCGCCAGTGCGAGCGCACTGACCCAGTCGGCCGATGGGTCGGCATGCGCCAGACTTCCGCCGATCGTTCCGCGATTCCGGATCGCGCGATAGGCGATCCGCCGCGCGACATATGGCAGAAGACCTCCGGTTGGATCCGGAATCCGGCCGTCTTCAATTTCCGCATGCGTGATGCAGGCGCCGATCGTCACGGCGTCGGCGGTCTGACGCACGTCACGCAGCTCCGGCAGATGACGGATTCCGACCAGGAGCGAGGGCTGCGCGATCCGCAGGTTCAGCATCGGCCCGAGCGACTGGCCGCCGGCGATGACCCGCGCGAGCCCCTGATGTTGCGCGAGCAATGCGATGGCAGCCTCAAGGGACCGCGGCGCCTCGTAGTCGAACGGAGCCGGCTTCATGCGGCACTCCGGACCTTGGCTGCCGCGATCGCCGACAGGAGTCGGGCGGGCGTGATCGGCACTTCGGTGATTTCGACGCCTAGATCCTTGAGCGCATCGTTCACTGCGTTCGCGATGGCCGCCGGCGGTCCGATCGCCCCGCCCTCGCCGATGCCCTTCTGGCCAAATTCGGAGTATGGCGACGGCGTCTCCATGTGCTCGATCACGATGTCTGGAACTTCGGTCGGGCCGGGCAGAAGATAGTCGGCGAGAGTCGATGCCAGCGGTTGCCCATTCGCGTCGAACGGCATCTCCTCATAGAGTGCCGTGCCGATCCCTTGGGCCGTCCCGCCATAGATCTGGCCGTCGACGATCATGGGATTCAGCAGCACGCCGCCGTCCTCCACCACGACGTATTTCAGGATCTCCACGGTTCCGATCTCGACATCCACCGCGACGACGGCCGCATGACAGGCGTAGGAGAACGTGCCGGTGTCGCGTACCGGTTTGTAGCCGGCCGTGAGCTCAAGACCGCCGGGATCGACGTCAGACGGCAGATTCTGCGGCGCCCGATACCAGGTATATGCGATCTCCTTCAGGGTCACGCTGCCCGACGGGCCGATGACCTGGCCGTCTGCAACGCGCACGAGCGACACATCCGTCTGCAGAAGATGTGCACCGATCTTCGCGACACGCTTCGCCATCTCTTTGCACGCCGCTGCCACTGCGCCGCCGGACATCACAGCGCAGCGGGATCCCCAGGTGCCGGTCGAATACGGCGAAAGCGCCGTGTCGCCGTGGATGAGGCGGACATTCTCCGGTTCGATGCCGAGCACGCTGTGCGCGACCTGGGCCATGGTCGTCTCGAGGCCCTGGCCGTGCGAGTGGGCGCCGATGCGCAGTTCCAGGACACCGTCCGGCGTCAACCGGGCTTGGCACTGCTCATGCCCCGGGACCATGGGAATGCCCCACCCGTAATAAACCGACGTGCCGTGCGCGGCCTGTTCGCAGAAAATCGCGAATCCGACGCCGATCCGGCGGCCATCGGGCTCGCCACGGCGCTGTCGTTCGCGAATCGCGCCGACATCGATGGCGGCGACCGCCCGTCGCAGGCATTCGGGATAGTCGCCGCTGTCGAAATGCTTCTTCGTGATGTTGTCAAAGGGCATCATCTCGCGCGTGGGCAGGCTCTCGAGCCGCACTTCCCAAGGCTCGCGCCCGACGGCACGCGCGACCGCATCGATTGCCACCTCCAACGCGAAGCAGACACCCGTTCGCGCGACGCCGCGATAGGGCAGAATTGGCGGCTTGTTCGTGGCAACCGACCATGTCCGGCACCGATAGGCGTCGAACTTGTACGGTCCGGGCAGGATGCTTGCGACTTGAGCAGCCTCCAGGCAGGCGGAAAACGGATAGGACGAATACGCCCCTGCATCCACGGTCGCTTCGCAGTCGATGGCCAGAAGCCGCCCGTCGTTGTCGGCGTAGACGGTCAGGTCGTAATGATGCTCCCGGCAATTTGCGTTCGCGGTCAGCTGCTCGCGTCGGTCCTCGAGCCAGCGCACGGGCTTCTGCAGGTGCATCGCAAGCCAACCCAGGCAGACTTCTTCCGGCAGCAGGATGCCCTTGTATCCGAATCCGCCCCCGACGTCGGGAGAGATGACGCGGACCTTGCCGTGATCGAGTCCGAGGCATTCCGCAAGACCGGACCGCGTGATATGCGGCATCTGGGCCGCAGAGATGACGACGAGCTGATCCAGGCGCCGATCCCACTGGGCCACGACGCCACGGCCTTCGATGGGCGACATGCACTGACGCGCGGTCCGCAGGCGACGGGTGATCTTGACCGGCGCGCGCCGTGCGATCTCGGCGATGTTGCCGTCGACGAACGTCTCGAGGAACACATTGTCCCCCCAGGCCTCGTGCAGGAGCGGCGCGCCAGGCTTGCGCCCCTCGAGCATATCGCTCACCGCCGGCAGCTCTTCATAATCGACGAACACCTGGGCCGCGATGTCTTCCGCTTCGGCGCGGGTCGGCGCCACGCACATGGCGATCAGTTCGCCGACGTAGCGCACCTTGTCGCGCGCCAGAACCGGCTGCTCGGAAACCTTGAATCCCTTCAGTCCCGAGACGGCCCGGATCGGCCGCACACCGGCGAGATCGGCCGCCGTGAACACCCGGTCCTCGAACCCGGCCGGCTTCTCGATCCCTCGCAACCGCGCATGCGCCACGGCGCTCCGCACGAACGCGACTTCCAGCATGCCGTCGAGGCGAATATCGCCCACATACTCGCCTTGCCCGCGCAGGAACCGCTCATCCTCCCTGCGGCGCAGTCGGGCGCCGATGCCGCGCCCGCTCGTCGTGTTCATGCTCATCACGCCGCCTGCGGCAGAGGCAGAATCGCGGCATCGGCTTCGTAACGCCGCCCCGCACGCAAACAGAACAACGGACGCAGCATGCGCTCCGAAACCACTTCCGTCCCTTCGTTGTCGCGGAACCGCCAGCGGCCCCGTTCGTCGGCGAGCACGGAGATGTCCGCGATCGCGCCGGGCCGAAGCGTTCCGATCTCGCCTTCCAGGCCCAGCATGCGCGCCGGATTGGACGTCACCATCGGCACGATCGTCTCGAGAGGAAGTCCGAGCGCGAGCAGTTCGGACATGGCGTGCACGAGGCTGAAGGCCGCCTGACCCGCGAACGGATGATTCTCGTCATCGGGATGCTGCGCCGGCGTACCGGCAGGCGGCGGCACGCGGGTATTGTATCCATGCATGTCCGCGCCCAGCGTGTCGGGAATGATCCCAGCGTCGAGGACACGGCGTGCCATGTTGAAGCTGAAATGCGATCCGTGCCCGATATCGATCTTCACGCCGCGCTGGACCGCCTCGCGGACGATGGGATGCACATTTCCGTTCTTGTCGACGAAACCGCCCGGGTGGCGCGAGAACGGATGCGCGAGAATGTCGCCGGCATCCAGCAGTTCGACGACGCTCGGCAGGATCGTGTCCGGATCGACATGCGCGCCCCCTTTGTCCGGGAGCCCCCAGAGCTGGCCGAAATGAATGTAGACGGGAAGCTTCGTGCGACGCCCGATCTGCTTCGCGAGGCGCATGACCTCGATGCCCCACCGCGCAAATCCGCCCCACTCGGCATGGGCCTTGATACCTTTGACGATGTCGCGATTTGCCTCGGCGGCCCGCACCGTCGCGTCGACGTCAACGCCCGACGGTCCGTAGAGGTCGGCGTAGTAGTGCCCCTCGAGGCCACCGACGACATAAGCCGAGATGAAAGCATAGACCCGGCTTGCGGAACGCTCGACGATGAACTTGCGGAAGCCGGGAAACGTCATCACGGACGCACCGCCCTGGTCCACGAGAGCCGTGACTCCCGAGTGCACGCCGATCATGTCCGGATCGAGGCCGAACCTGCCGGTGACGTACTGGTAGCAATGGGCATGCGTGTCGATCAGCCCCGGCAACACGAGCCGATCGCGAACATCCAGAACATTGGCCGCGCTGCTGTCGATTATGGCGGCCTGGACCTTCGCAATGCGGCCGTCCTTCACGGCCACGTCGAACACCCCGTCGATGCCGGCCGCCGGATCGATCACCCGACCACCCTTGAGAATCAAGTCGAACTGCTGCGTCATCGCGCCGACTCCGAGATCGTCAGTATACTTTCGATCCACCCGATGCAACGGCCGTACCAACCCGAACTGCGCGCATGACGGGGGCAGATGCGGACTCGTCTGTCTGCGACGTCGGCATCGTGGCGCGAATTTAGGCAGTTGTCGGGAAGACGCTGCGCGCGATTGCACGGATCAGCCGCGGCTGCTACGTGACACGCATGAGCGCGGATGAGTTCACCCGCCCGACGACGGACTTCTGGCAAGAGCTCGTGCCACCGGGCCGTCAGACGGAACTAACACCACCCTACAGATACGCCTATCCGGCCCGCCTTCCGGACGGCCGCTTGCTGGAGCTGCCGATCCGCCGACTGCCGGATACGCCCACGAGAGCCGTTGCCTCTCTGATCGCCAATCATGCGTCGTCCGAGGTGGTCGCCTCGCTCGCGACCTTCATGGCCGACCTCGCACGGCCGATCGGGCCGGACGTAATCGTCGGATTGCCAACCCTGGGATTCACGTTCGCTCCCGCCGTCGCCGAACGGCTTGGTCACCGCAATTACGTGCCTTTGGGCTATTCGCGAAAGTTCTGGTATGATGACGCCCTCGCCGAACCGACGCGCTCCCTCACCACGCTTGGCGGTGGCAAGAAGCTGTACATCGACCCGAACCTCGTGCCGCGCATCCGGGGACGCCGGACCGTTCTGGTGGATGACGCAGTCAGCACGGGACAAACGATGGTCGCAGCCATTCGTCTCCTGACGAGGCTCGAGGCCGACATCGCCGGAATCGTCGTGGCGATGCGACAGGGCACGGCGTGGCGCAACGCGCTCGGCGCCATCCGCGCGGACTGGCCCGACCGCGTCCTAGGCGTCTTCGACTCGCCACGGCTGCATCGTGTGCCGGGCGGATGGGCGCCAGAGGAGACGACGCTTGCGACGGCATGCGCAGCACAGCGCACGATCTGAACAAGTCACGACATCTAACATTCCTGAGTGGTCGCGGCGGTTGCAGCCACCTTTCGGGCGACGCGAACCGCCTTGGTTTCCAACAACGTTGCCGTCCTGCTCGGGCTGCACCTGAATGCGCCATACAGCCGGCGCAACGGCACGACCAAGAATCCGTAGTAGAGCACCAAGAATCCGTAGAGCGACGGCGAGGTCGTTGCCTTTCGCAGCATCTGGCCCAAAACTGATCTCAGGCGCGTGGCTGGTCCGCCGATGGACGGTTGACAGGGCCGGGCTCGGCCCCCATGCCGGTCATGGGTTTCGATCGTTCGCAACGAAGTCCAGCGCATAGACTGAGCCCGAGTGCCTGCCCGGGCCTGCCGACACACCCAGGTGTTGCGCCGTTGGTTTCACACCGATGGTTCGTTGGCGAAAACCACGGCGGAGGGCGCATCGCGTCGTGCTCTTTACAAAAACGCCGGCGCGCGCCTACAGCGAAGGCGTCTCCCGATTACGGCTGCATTCGCGCCGCATTTCATGTAAGAGCATCTCACATGAGCTGGTCGAGACATGGGCCGGGCAGCGGCCGCCGCGGCTATCATCACGGCAACCTGCGCGAGGCGTTGATCAACGCCGCGCTCGATCTGATTGCCAAAAAGGGGCCCGCCGGCTTCACGTTCGCGGATGCCGCGCGCTGGGTCGGGGTGAGTTCGGCCGCCCCGTACCGGCATTTCCGTGACCGCGAAGCCTTGTTGGTCGACGTGGCGCGCCGCGGCTTCGAGCTGTTCACGGCGCAACTCGATCGCGCCTGGAACGACGGCCGCCCCGATCCGTTTACCGCATTCGAGAATTTGGGACGCGCCTATCTCGCGTTCGCGCGCGAGCAAGCCGCCTACTACTCGGCGATGTTCGAATCCGGAATTGCCCATGACTCCGACAGTGGTCTGCGCGACGCAGCCGATCGCGCATTTGCGGTGCTGCGCAAGGCGTCCGAGACCCTTTGTGCGCGACTGCCCGCCGAGAAGCGACCGCCGGCGCTGATGGTGAGTCTGCATGTCTGGGCGCTGTCGCACGGCATCGCCTCGATTTTCGCGCGCGGAGATGCCGGACGCCGCAAGCTGCCGATGGCGCCGGAGGAATTGCTGGAGGCGGCGATGCTCGTCTATCTACGCGGTCTCGGCCTCATCAGCAGCCCCTCGTCGTCCGGCGGCTGAGACGTCGGATTTTTTTTGCCCCGTCGCTTGACAGGTCGGAGAGGGCACCATATGTAAATGTAAGATACATTTACATATACATGAGGGCGCGCGGATGGGCCTTGCTGCGAAACTGGACGAACTCGGGAAGCCGGCCTGGATCGGCTTGCTGATACTGAGCTTCATCGTATTCTGGCCGCTGGGACTCGCAATCCTGGCTTACGTGATTTGGAGTGGGCGAATGGCATGTTGGACGCGCGGCCGTGGCGGCCGTTGGCAGGAGCGGATGGAACGGTTGCAGGAAGCGGCGAAGGGATGGCGCGGCTGGGAGCCGCCGTCGAGCGGCAACAGCGCCTTCGATGAATATCGCGCCGAGACGCTGCGCCGCCTCGAAGAGGAACAGCGCGAGTTCAAGGAGTTCCTCGAGCGCCTGCGCCGCGCCAAGGACAAGGCCGAGTTCGACCAGTTCATGGCGGAGCGCCGCGCCCGTCGCCCCGACGCGGGCACGGCACCGGTGCCGCAAACCTGAGCGGGCACGCAACCAGACGTGCAAGCTGAGTGATGCGATGGCCCGCGGCGATCCTTCCGGTCGCCGCGGGCCGTCGACACTTGGCGGTACCTGACCCGCGGAAAAAGCTCACGTCTTCGGCAAACGACGCGTCACCCCGAGCGCCGAACGGTGAGTCTCGCTGACGCTTGGCAAATCCGCCACAATGCATCGGGGCGGAACTGGGAACAGACCCTTCCCCGGATTTTTGATGGACGGCACAGGAAATGTGGGTCGGGACAGGGGTCGTCGTGCCCAGGCAGAGCGCGGCTGCCGGATCGCGTTTTCGCCGGTTTGACCGGCTTATGCGGAAATTCTAATATTCGCGCCGATGGACAGCCGCGACCTTGTGCAGAATGCACGCAAGGCCAGCGCCTTGCTCAAGGCCCTGGCCAATGAGCGCCGGCTGCTGATCCTGTGCCATCTCGCGAATGGCGAGAAATCGGTGGGCGAACTCGAACGGCTGGTCGGCCTGAGCCAGTCGGCGTTGTCCCAGCATCTCGCCCGACTGCGCCGCGACAAAATCGTCACAACGCGCCGCGCCGCCCAGACGATCTACTATTCGCTCACGGGACGCGAGGCGAGCGCGGTGATGAAGACGCTCTACAATCTCTTCTGCGAGCCGGTGAAGGCCCCTCTCCCGCCGGACAGCCGGTCGCCGGAACGGATCGACGCCTAGCGCCCCAGGTGGCCGCATCCTGCATGACGGCCGGCGGACAGCGCGGTACGGGCGATACTGAACCCCGAAGAGAAGGGCCTTGCCGGTCCTGATCGCGATCAGGGAACAATGGCGCTGACGACACCGCCATCCACGCGAATCGCCGCACCGGTCGTGGCCGACGCACGATCGCTGCAGAGATAGACAGCCATGTTCGCGACTTCTTCCGGATCAGCGAAGCGGCGGATGAGGGAGGAGGGACGCGCGGTTGCGAAGAAATCGCGCTCCACCTCTTCGACGGTCTTGTTGCCCTCCTTTGCGAGCTGAGCGAGGAACGTGACGACGCCTTCGGTCCGGGTGGGCCCCGGCAGGAGGCTGTTGACGGTGACACCCGTCGCCGCAAGCTCGATCGCGAGCCCGCGCGCGACCGCCAACTGGGCCGTCTTCGTCATCCCATAGTGGATCATCTCGCGCGGAATATTGATGGCCGATTCGCTCGAGACAAAGATGATCCGCCCCCATTGCCGCACCACCATTCCTCTACCGTAAAGGCGCGCCAGACGAACCCCGCTCAGAACATTGACGTCGAAGAATCGCCGCCAGTCATCGTCTGGGATTTCGAAGAACGGCTTCGGCTCGAAGATGCCGAGATTATTGACGAGGATATCGACGTGCGGGAAACGGGTCACGATCGCATTCGCCCCTTCGGCCGTTGCGGCATCGGCTGCAATGCCGTCGACGTGCCCATCGACTTTGTCCTTCTTAATTCGGGCGATCGCCCTGTCGACACCTTCCTGCGATCGTCCGTTGACGATGACATCTGCGCCTTCGGCCGCCAATCCCCGAGCGATCGCGAATCCGATGCCGGCCGTCGAGCCGGTGATGAGCGCCCGCCGACCTTTGAGCTTGAGATCCATGCTTCGTCTCCGTCCAACCAATAGAATCACGACCCCGCCTTGACGGGGCCCGTCACCTCAACATCGAGGATCGGGGGCGGTCGTGCTACCTTGAAACCCTGCAAGCAGTGAATGGTGCCCGTGCGTCTGCGGCATAATCCATTCTGCAGGTTGAATATCCTGTAGGCACATGGCGCCAAAATCGGCGGGTTGCGAATCGGCCAAGCGATGCCGACCAAGCAACCGGGGAAGCCATGGCCGGCCCCTGCGGAAAGTCCCCCTTCGCATAGCTTGTCCTAACCTTCCCTTCACTTATGCTGGTTGAAAATCGATCTCGTCCGTAGGCACGGACTTCGCGGAGGAAACCCATGACGCGGCTCATCCGGGCCTTGTTCGGCGTGGCTGTCGGCGCAGCCGTCGCGACAGCCGCCGCAGCCGAAGGGGCGGACCCGCATGCGCCGGGGCAGGCCACATCGGTCAGCTTTGCCCCCTTTGCGCCCGAGCTCGGCGTTGCCATCCGACCGCTCGACGATTCGGACGTGAACCTGCAGCTGAAGGATCGCTTCGCGGCGGCACTTGCCGGTCGATCCGTTCGCGTTCAGGAAATGCCGGCGCCGCTCGTCCTCAACTTCGAGACGGAGGTCGACCAGACGTTCGGCCTGCGCACACCCGGGCCCGGCGACGAGCAGATCGGCAACTGGGAATCGCGGGGCGACTTGAACCTCTGGTCGTCGATGCGCGACAGCGTGCTCGGCGCGCCGCGGGACACCGTACGCAGCACGTTGCGCTACGTCCTCATTGCCACCCTGGATGACGAACAGACCGGCCGGCGCCTGTGGCAAGGCGAGGCGAGCTATTCGGGCGCCCCGGCCGACGAGGCCGCGGTGCTGGCCGCGATGGTCCCGATCCTCGCGGACCAGTTCGGACGCACCGTACGGCAACGGAGCTTCTGGCTCGAATGACCGTCACATCCGTCCGCACCAGGCTTGCGGCCGTCGAGGGTGACATCACCACCTTCGCGGTCGATGCCATCGTCAATGCCGCGAACGAGACGCTGCTCGGCGGCGGCGGCGTCGACGGGGCCATCCATCGGGCCGCTGGTCCGGCCTTGCGCGAGGAATGCCGGCGGATCGGCAGGTGCCCGACCGGCGAAGCGCGTTTGACCGGCGGTCATAATCTGCCGGCGCGTTATGTGATTCACACGGTCGGGCCCGTCTGGCGTGGCGGCACGGCAGGCGAAGACGCGCTGCTCGAATCGTGCTATCGCAGCGTCATGGCCATCGCGCGCGAGAATGGATTCAGGACGCTGGCCATGCCGGCGATCAGCACCGGCGCCTACGGCTTTCCGCTCGATCGCGCGACCGCAATCGCCGTGCGGACGGTCGCCGCGGAACTCGCGACGCTGCCCGAAACGCACGTGACCTTTGTGTGCTTCGGACGTACCGCGCTCGCCGTCTATCAGGAGGCCCTCGCCCGGCTTTGAACGCCGCGCTCCTTATACATGCCGTCGGCTTGTGGCGCATGGCGCCCGCGCCGGGCGTAGCACGTCAGGAACGCCACCACGTAATAATGCGGGTGACCGCCGTAGAGCCTGCCCGGCAGGACCTTTCGTCGGCGCTAGAGCCATATGAAAAAGACGACAATCGCCAAGGCCGCGCAGATTGCGGCATACGGCAGGTTCCAGCGCTGCAGCACGAACGGTCTCTTGCCAATGAGGCGCGCGACGACGAGGGAGCCGCCGGTAAACGGCGACGTCGCCGACGCAAGCGACCACGCCGTCTGAACGGCGAGCCCGACCGCGAGCGGTGATATCGGCATCGGCTCCATCTGCGTGATCGTCGTGCCGATGAACGTGGCGGTAATCAGCGGAGTGATGCCGATCTGTGCCAGCAGAACAAGCGACAAAAACGCGGCACTGGCGATCATTGCCGGCGGCAGATCGGCCCGGCCGAGCCAATCGCCGAAGCCGATAGCGTCCGTAAGGGCGGTCAGTGCGACCCCGAGAAAGCCGGAACAGGCAAGAACGACCGCTTCGGGTCGCATCAATGGCAGATCCTGCAGCATGTAGTTGCGAAAGCGGCGCCCGACCGCGGCGAAGGCGAAAGACAGGCCGCGGCGGTGATGTTGAAGCCCGATCCACGCGAATGCCATGAACGGTACCGTTCCCATCACCGCCACGAGAAGACTCGCACCCGTCGCGAGCTTTCCGGCAATGACGCCAAGCAGCAACAGGCCGGTGATGCCCAGCATCGGCAGCAGCTCGGCAGGCGACGACGTCGGTTGCGGCGGCGAAAAGCCCCGGCGCGTCGCCGCCGGCCACTGCAGCCTGTCGAGAATCCACCCGATGACCATCCAGGTCGCTGCCATCGCAAACGCGGGCAACGCGACATCGAACCATGTCAGCGAGGGCACCAGCGACAGCGTGTAACCGACGCTGACGCTCAACGGCGACCACGCGATCGTCGCCCCAAAACCGCGCAGGAGCGCCGTGATCATCCGCCGTTCGCGAATTTCGACGACGCCCGGATCGCCGCCCGCCGTGGCAAGCGTATTAGCGCGGCGGACCATCGCCGTCAGAAGGGGCAGCACCCCCATGTTGAGAATGATCCCGAAGACGTGTCCGCCCAATGTCAGGGCCGCGTAGCGCCGCGGCGGCGATTGCGTCACCAGATACAGACCTGCCCGGCGTACGGCCGATGAACTTTGGGCGGCGTCGCGCAGCACGTTCAAGGTCGCCACGAACGCGAGGAAAAGGGCGCCGCGATCGATCGCCGTGCTCAGGGCCGCACCGGGCCTGGGAACCATCGCGACGACAGCGATGGCGGCAACGCCGGCTGCACCGGCAAAGAGCAGCTCGACGGTGCGCATTCGCGGCAGGGCGATGGCGAACCATGCCAGGAAGGCCACGTGCGCCACCGTCGCCAATGCGTCGATGCCGGCGATCTGAGGCCCGACGATGCCGATCCACGCGGCGACGACCAATGCCGCCGTTATCCGCGCCTCGGCGTTAGAGAGATCAGCGCGGATGGACACCTTGGCAGACGGAGACACGTCTTGCATTGCTGGTTTTGTCGGGTACGGAGCGGCAATAAACAAGCTCGAAAGCGGTATGCGACCTATGCAACCGGAAGGACCGGGCGTCGCCATGCGCCCCCGGGATATCTATACTTGTTCCATCGAACGGCCCGAACGCGGAGCGGTTGTCGGATGGTCTGGTTCCGTTCGGTCACTCTTGCGTGCGTCATCCTGTGTCTGGTATCCGCGGTACGGGCACAACCGGCCGATGTCGACCTAGCCCTGGTTCTGGCCGTCGACGTATCGCGCAGCATCGATGACGAGGAGTTTGCGCTGCAGCGGCAAGGCTACGCGGCGGCGTTCACCCATCCTGCCGTCATTCAGGCGATCCAGGCGAACCCGCATCGCCGTATCGCGGTCACCTTCGTCGAATGGGCCGGTGCCGATTTTCAGCGGGTCGTCGTGCCTTGGACGGTGGTCAGCGACGAGGAAAGCGGCGCGCTGTTCTCGGAAGCAATCATGCGCGAACCACGCTCGTTCTGGGGCTGGACGTCGGTCAGCGGCGCAATCGATTTCAGCGTGCGTGTCCTGGAGATGAGCCCGCACAATCCGACGAGGCGCGTCATCGACATTTCCAGCGACGGGGTCAACAACAGCGGCAGGGCCTCCACCGAGGCCCGCGACGAGGCGGTCGCCGCGGGCATCACGATCAACGGGCTGGTCATCATGAACGACCGCCCCACCCCCGGCTTTTTCCAGATGCCGCAGCCGCCGCTCGACGAGTTCTACCGGGACTACGTCATCGGCGGACCCGGCGCATTCGTGATCGCTATCGACGACTTCTCCAGTTTCGCGTATGCGATTATCAACAAACTGATCAAGGAGATCGCAGGAACCGTACCTGCGCGCGATATCGCCGAGGCCGAGTGATCAGTACGTTCCACCCTGCCCATGCCGCGATCGCGGCATGGACACGCCGACCGAAAGCCGAAACCCGGACGCTTCATTTCAAATCACGATATCGGCGCGTGCCGTGGCCCGCGAAGCTGCTCGGGGCCGCCGTCGCGGCCTATGCGTCCGGTCCGGCCGGCCGCCTTCCGGATTTCGTCCGGGGGTCGGCAGCCCGCGACTACGTCGCCTTCGTTCCCCCCGGCTTCGCTCTCGCGATCCGTTCGACGCCCGACAACATCACGGACGCGTGCCGTGCCCGGACGTCCGATCCTAAGGTACGGCCGACGAACTGGATGGCCGCCGCCGTGATCGTTGCAATCGGGATCGCGGCAATCGTCCTCGTCACCCTTGCTGCCCGCCGTGTCGCCGCCTAAGTCGTCAGACGTCGCCGGCACCATGACCGGCTATCTCGCCGCCGAGGGCTTCACGCAGGAGCTCGTGGACGAACTCGGCGACGTGCGAAGCATCCATGGCCGGTTGGTCCTGGCCGACGGCCCCCCTCGTCCCGCGGCGTGGGCGGCGAATGTCTGGTTCGATCCGGTCCGCATCCCGATCGCGTCCATCGGCGACGGCGTCCGGGCGCTCCGTGCCATCCAGCGCAACTGGGCGCTCTATTCATTCGCCCATCACCGCCGCGCGGCGCTGATCGAGGCACAGCTGCCGCCGGTCCGCCCCAAACCGTTGCCCTTCCCTTCGCCGCTGCCGAAGGCGCCGCTCGGGTCCTGGACGCTGCTCGACCGGAACACGCTTCTTGCGGCCCCGCGTTGCTCGAGCCCGTTCCGGCACGGCTTGGTCGAATTCGCCGAGAACAAGATCGAGCCGCCGAACCGGGCCTATCTGAAACTGTGGGAGCTGTTCACCCTCCTGCAGATACGCCCCGGCCCCGGCGAACGTTGCCTGGATCTCGGCGCAAGTCCGGGCGGCTGGACGTGGGCGATTCAGCAAACCGGAGCGTCCGTGATCGCGGTCGACAAGGCCCCGCTCGCGCCGAACGTCGCACGGCTGCCCCGCGTCGAGTTCCGCCAAATGAGCGCATTCGCCGTGGATCCCCGGGAAATCGGCCCCATCGATTGGCTGTTCTGCGACGTGATTTGCTATCCCAAACGGCTGCTGCAGCTGGTCGAACGGTGGCTTGCCGCAGGGACATGCCGGCGCTTCGTCTGCACCATCAAGTTTCAGGGGCCGACGGACCACGCGGCGGCGCGGGCCTTCGCCGCAATACCGGGCTCAGGCCTACGGCACCTGCACCACAACAAACACGAGCTGACGTGGTTCAGGCTGTGACCGCGGCCGCTTGGCGGCGGCGTCCGAGCTGAAGGACGACGACGATGCCGAGAAGCAGCAGCGCCGGGATGTAGAACAGATAGGGTGACGGCCTGTCGGCCGGCTCCTTTACGGCGACGACGCGCCAGCCCATCTCCACGCCGGCCCGATTGGCAGGGCTGCCCAAACGCACCCCTGTCACCAGCAGATCGTCGCCGCTGCGCTGCAGCGTGAGCCCGGCCCGCGCGAGCCGTTCCTGGCCCGATCCCTCGTCCGGGACCTGCAGCGTGATCACCTTCCGCACGGTTTCGCCGTCGAAGTCTTCGCCTTCGATCGTGAAGACCACGCGCTCGGTCCGCGCGGTCCGCTCCGCCTTCTCGAAGATCGCGCTCGCCTCGATGTCCCGGTACGCCGGGTAGAGGAAGTCCATCCAGAACCCGGGGCGGAAGAGCGTGAACGCGACGAGCAGCAGCACCGCCGACTCCCAAAGCCGGCTTCGCGTGAGGAAGAAGTTCATCGTCGCCGCGGCGAACAGCAGCATCGCCAGCGTCGCACCAGCGATGACGATGCCGGCTTCGACCCAGTTCTCCACCCCGATCAGCAGGAGCTGCGGATTGTAGATGAACAGGAACGGCAGGACGGCGGTGCGCAGACTGTAGACTGCGCCCTGCAGCCCGGTCTTGATCGGATCAGCGCCCGAGATCGCGGCGGCCGCATAGGACGCCAGCCCGACCGGCGGCGTCACGTCGGCGATGATCCCGAAGTAGAAGACGAACAGGTGCACGGCGATCAGGGGGATGACCAGGCCCGCCTGGGCACCGAGTTCGACGATGACCGGCGCCATCAACGTCGCAATCAGAATGTAGTTCGCCGTCGTCGGCACGCCCATGCCCAGCAGCAGGCAGATGAACGCCGTCATGATCAGCATGATCATCACGTTGCCGCCGGAGACGAGCTCGACAAACTCCGTCATCATCAGGCCCATGCCGGTCAGCGTGACGGTGCCGACGACGATGCCGGCGGTGGCCGTCGCCACGCCGATCGAGATCATGTTGCGCGCGCCGAGCGCGAGTCCCTCGGCCAGATCGACGATGCCCTGGCGCGCGGCGGCGCCGAGCGCACGCTCGCCCCGGAAGAACGCGACGATGGGCCGCTGCGTCACCAGGATGAACAACATGCTGGCCGCCGCCCAGAACGCCGCAAGGCCGGGCGACATCAGCTCGACCATCAGGCACCACAACAGGACGACGATCGGCAGCAGGTAGTGCAATCCGGTACGGATGGTCGGCCACGCCTCGGGCAAGTGGATGACGGGCGCATTGGGATCGTCGAGCGCGAGATCCGGAAACCGCGCCGAATAGGCCAGCAGGCCGACATAGGTCGCGATGAACAGCATCGCGATGATCCAATTCGCCGCATCGCCGGCAACGACCTTGATCCAGCCGATCCCGTAATAGACGGCGTAGGACAGCAGCACCAGCCCCAGCACGGCGCTGCTCACCCGGAAGAGACGCTGCGCCAGCGTGCGTTGCACCGCCCGCTGCAGCGGCGGCGTCCCGAGCTTCATCGCTTCGAGATGCACGATGTAGAACAGCGCGATGTAGGATATGACGGCCGGCAGAAAGGCGTGCTTGACGATCTCGTAGTACGGCATCCCGACGTACTCGACCATCAAGAACGCCGCCGCGCCCATGACGGGCGGCATGATCTGGCCATTGATGGACGACGCGGTCTCGACCGCCCCTGCCTTGACGGCGCTGAATCCGGTACGCCGCATCATCGGGATGGTGAAGATGCCGCCCGACACGACGTTCGAGATCGACGAGCCCGAAATGATTCCGTTGAGCGCCGACGACACAACCGCCACCTTGGCGGGCCCGCCTCGCAGATGACCCAGCAACGCCAGCGACACCTGCATCATGTAGTTGCCGGCGCCGGCCTTCTCGAGCAGCGAGCCGAACAGGACATAGAGAAACACGAAGCTGGTCGAAACGCCCAGCGCCACGCCGAATACGCCTTCCGTCGTCAGCCATTGATGCGACACCACCCGCGGCAGCGAGGCGCCGCGGTGCGAAATCACGTCCGGCATGTACGGGCCAGCGAAGGTGTAGAACAGAAAGACGACCGCGATGATGACGAGCGGCGGTCCGAGCGACCGCCGTGTCGCCTCGAGCAGCAATAGGACGCCGCCGATCCCGACGGTGAGGTCGAGCGGAGTCGGCAGACCGGGCCGTGTGGCGAGTTCACCGTAGAACAGAAACAGATAGCCGCCGCAGAATGCCGCGGCGAGCGCAAGGATCCAGTCTTGCACCGGTACGCGGTCGCGCGGCGAGCGCTTCAGCGCGGGATAGGCGGTGAAGGCGAGAAACAGCGCCAGCGCCAGATGAATGGAGCGCGCCTCGGTGTCATTCAGGATGAAGACACCGAACGTGAACGGCAGCGGCGATGCGTACCAGAGCTGGAACAGCGACCACGCTATGGCGATCGCGAAAAGCAGAGGGCCGGCGATGCCGGCGGGCGAGCGCGCGCCGACATCGGCCTCCGCGACCATTTCCTGCAGTTTATCCCGGTCGACGGGCCGATCGGTAACCGGAGCGGTCATGCCGGCACCTTACTTTCCGTGACTTCACCCGAACGGCGGGCGGGGGCTCCCCCGCCCGCCACAGGGCTTACATCATGCCCTTTTCCTTGTAGTACTTCGCGGCCCCGTCATGAAGCGGCGCGGAGTTGCCGTTCTTGATCATGTCCTTGGGGTCGAGGTTCTCAAACGCCGGGTGCAGGCGCTTGAACTCGTCGAAGTTCTCGAACACGGCCTTCACGACGTTATAGACGACGTCATCGGGCACGCGGGTCGATGCGACGAGCGTCGCGAGCACGCCATAGGTCGGCGTCGGGTCCGGATTTCCCGCGTAGAGGCCGCCCGGAATGTTGACCTTGGCATAGTACGGGCGTTCGGCCACGAGCTTGTCGACGGCCGGTCCCGTGATCGACACCAGCTTGGCACCGCAGACGGTGATCGGGTCCTGGATGTTCGCCGACGGATGGCCGACGCCGTAGAAGAACGCATCGATCTTGTTGTCGCACAGCGCGGCGCCATGCTCGTCGGCCTTGAGCTCGGCCGCGAGGCTGAATTCGCTCATCTTCCAGCCGAGCGCATTCAGTAGCTCCTCCATCGCGGCGCGCGTTCCCGAACCGGGATTGCCGACGTTGACGCGCTTGCCCTTGAGGTCCGTGAACGTCTTCACGTTGGCATCGGCGCGTGCGAGCACGGTGAACGGCTCCGGATGGACCGAGAACACGGCGCGTAGATCGCCAAAGGCGCCCTGGTCCTTGAACGCGCCCGTACCCTTGATGGCGTGGTACTGCACGTCCGACTGCGACATGCCGAAGTCGATCTCGCCCGAACGAATGGCATTCACGTTGAAGACGGAGCCGCCCGTCGATTCGACCGAGCAGCGGATCCCGTGCGCCTTGCGGTCCTTGTTCACGAGGCGGCAGATCGCGCCGCCCGCCGCATAGTACACGCCCGTCACGCCACCGGTACCGATGGTGACGAATTTCTGCTGGGCAAACGCGGGGGTGCCGTCTCCGACCGTAACCGCCCCGATCGCGACCACAGCGGCGGCCGCGGCAAGAATTCGTGCCGTCATGACCTTACTCCCTTGCGTAGGTTCGTCTTTTGGATCGGCTGAGCCGGCACAAGGTTGGCGCCTCCCCTGGCAAAACGCAACCTTGCACGCCGCCACCTATCCGGCGTGAAGCCGCGCGATTGACCTGAATTTCCGCCGTCCTGTCAATGGCGAAGGCAGGGTCAACCTATAACCTAAGGTTATCCCCTATCCGGGCGGCATTGCATAACGGCGGGTTATGATCCGCCGACGCAACGGAATTGGGCAGGCGATGACGCGCCACCGATAATCCCACGTGCCCGGCCGCAGCCGGCCGCGGCGTGCTCCCTCCTGTCGAGAATTCGGAGTCGACCGTGACGGAACTCGCGAAGCCCTATCTTCTCTTCCTCGGCGATGCCCCGGACGAACTCGCTGCCAAGACGGCGCGCGGCATCGCCGAGTGGCGGCCACAGGATTGTCTCGGGGAAATAGCGCTCGAAGGCTGCGCGGTCACGCTGGGCCTGCCCAGGCTGTCGGCCCGCGACGCGGCGGCCAAAGGCGCGCGTACCCTCGTGATCGGCGTCGCCAATCGTGGCGGCGTGATCCCGGCCCACTGGCATGCGCCGCTTGCCGATGCGTTGCGCGCCGGACTGGACCTCGCAAGCGGTCTCCACCAGCGGCTGTCGGACGTTCCGGCCCTCGCAGCGGCGGCGGCCGAGACCGGCCGCCGGCTGATCGATGTCCGCTATGCGGCCGATCGCGTGTTCGAAGTGGGCACCGGCCTCAAGCGCAGCGGTCTGCGGCTGTTGACGGTCGGAACGGATTGTTCGGTCGGCAAGATGTACACGTCGCTGGCGATCGAGCGCGACATGCGCGCGCGCGGGCTTGCTGTCGACTTCCGCGCGACGGGCCAGACCGGCATTCTGATCGCCGGCGCGGGCGTGTCGGTGGACGCCGTCATCGCCGATTTCATGTCGGGCGCAATCGAAGCGCTCACTCCGGCGAACGCCGCGGATCACTGGGACGTGATCGAAGGCCAGGGATCGCTGTTTCATCCCTCCTACGCAGGCGTCAGTCTGGCGCTGCTGCACGGCGCCCAGCCCGACGCGCTGGTGATGTGCCACGAGCCGACGCGCCGCCACATGCGCGGCCTGCCCCATCAACCGGTGCCGGACCTCGGGGAATGCATCGCAGCGAATCTGGCGGCGGCGCGTCTGACCAACCCCAATGCGCGATTCGTCGGCATCTCCCTCAATACCAAGCACATGGCGCGTCGCGAGGCCGAGGCGCTGTGCCGACGCCTCGAGGATGCGCATGGGCTCCCCTGCACGGATCCGGTCGCCATGGGCGTGGAGCCGATTGTCGACAATCTGCTGCGCACGGTGCGTCCCGGCATGCCGGCCGGTACCGTCGACGCATAACGGCCATGACCGCACGAACGCTCGCCGCCCGCCACGAGCGTTGGCCGTTGAAGACGCCGTTCGCGATTTCGCGCGGCGTCAAGACCGCGGCGGACGTGGTCGTGGTGGAGATCGCGTCGGCAGGCGCTGTCGGCCGCGGCGAATGCGTCCCCTACGCGCGCTACGGCGAAACGATCGAGAGCGTCCTCGGCCAGATCGAGACCGTGCGTGCGGCGGTCGAAGCCGGTGCCGATAACGACGAGATCGCGCGATTGATGCGGCCGGGTGCGGCACGCAATGCGGTTGATTGCGCGCTGCTTGACCTCAGATCCAGGCTCGAGCGGCGTCCGGTCTGGGACCTTCTCGGCCTCGAACAGCCACGCCCTGCCGTCACGGCGACAACGATCTCGCTCGACACGCCCGAGCGGATGGCCGAGGCGGCCCGGCGCCTCGCCGATATGCCGCTCTTGAAGGTGAAAGTCGGACGGGAGGACGTGATCGCGCGCGTCGCCGCCGTACGCCGCAATGCGCCGGCCGCGACGCTGATCGTGGATCCGAACGAGTCGTGGACGCCGGACCTGCTCGCGGATCTGATGGATCCGATGGCAAGCCTCGGCGTCCGCGTCATCGAGCAGCCGTGTCCGGCAGGCGCCGACGTACCGGTCGCGCATCCGCCGTCGCTGAAGCTGTGCGCGGACGAGTCCTGCCACACCGAGGACGATCTGCCGCGCCTCGCCGGCACGTACGACATGATCAACATAAAGCTCGACAAGGCCGGCGGGTTGACGGCGGCGTGCCGCCTCGCCGATGCCGCGCGCACGCAAGGGTTCGAAATCATGGTCGGCTGTATGGTCGCGACGTCGCTGAGCATGGCGCCGGCGACGATGCTGGCCGGCCGGGCGGTTTTCATCGATCTCGACGGTCCGTTGTGGCTGGCCCGCGACCGTGACGCGGCGCTGGTCTGCGAGCACGGCCGGATATTCCCGCCGACACCCCAATTATGGGGATGGAGCGACTGACGGACCGACGATGTCGCGGTGGGCCGCCTTGAGGTGGCTCAGAAACTCGACGGCCACGGCCGGCAAGGGACGCGCCTCCGGATGCAACGCCGTGACCGTGAAGCGCACGGGCGGATCCAGCGGCCGGTAACGGACATTGATGGCAGCCGATGCCTTGGCGGTGAACTCGTCGACGATGGCGCAGCCGACGCCGCGTTCGACCAGCGCCATCGCCACGTAATAGGTCTGGACGCGAATCGCCGGCACGCGTTCGACGCCGGCCTGCTCCAGCGCCTGGCGCAGCAGAATGCCGGCCGGATCATCTTCCTTCAGGCTGATCAACGAGGATTCGTCGACGTCGCGCAACGCGATCGGTCCATCCGCCGGCATGCCCATTCCGACGTTCCAGGCATAAACGAGCTGGCCGCCGCCGATTTCGGTCCGGAGGATGCCCGGCATGGGCGGCGGGTCGATCGCGATCGCGATGTCGAGCTCGTGGGCGAGAAGACTTCGCACGAGGGCATCGGTATGGTGCGTTGCCACCTCGCAGGTGACATTGGGCGAAGCCGCGCGCAGGCGGCTTATCGCGTGCGGCAGCAGTCCGAGACCGAGCCCGGGTAGCCCGCCGACGCGAAGATGTCCGGTGGTGCCGAGGCGCAAATTGCGGGCCACGGAGCGGACCATCTCGAGGTCGCGATAGACCTTTTCGACCTCGGCAAAGAGGATCTCCGCCTCGTGCGTCGGGTAGAGCCGGCCCTTGATCCGCCTGAACAGTTTGAAGCCGAGCTGATCCTCGGCATGGCGCAACACCTTGCTGGCCGCCGGTTGCGAAACGCCGAGGAGCTGCGCCGCACCGCTGATCGAGCCGGTCCGCTTCACGGCATGGAACACTTCGATATGCCGCAGCCGCATCGGGATCGTTAACGATTCGCGTGTCGTCTCATGGCCGGGACCTTAACAAGGACCGGTCCGGGAGAAAACGCGCCGCCTGTCGTCCCACGGCCATTGGCGCGGCCCCGTGCGGCGGCGATTGCGTGACGGCACGTGAAGGGTCAATCTTGTCGGCCATGATCAACGTCCACGGACTGCCTCCCGCCGACGCGGCCTGGCGCCATCAACGGCCGGGCAAGGGCGAGATCGTCGTCGACCACGTCGCCCATTTCGTGCCCGACATGGACGCGGCGGCGACGGCGCTGACCGCCCTCGGCTTCACGCTCACGCCGCTTTCGATCCAGCAGCACCGGATCGAACCCGGCGCGCCGCTCGTTCCCGCCGGCACCGCCAACCGGTGCGTCATGCTGCGTTCGGGCTATCTCGAGTTTCTCACGCCGATCGCCGACACGCTGATCGCCGCGCGGATGCGCGCGGCGATCGCGCGCCATGTCGGCCTGCATCTCGTCTGCTTCGGGACGGACGATGCCGCGGCCGTGCATGACCGGCTCGGTGCGGCCGCCTTCGCGCCGCAACCGCCCGTCGCGCTCGAGCGGTCCATCGGTACGCCCGACGGCGATGGTCTTGCCCGATTCACGGTCATCCGCGTTCCGGCCGAGACGATGCCGGAGGGCCGAATCCAGTTCGTGGAGCATCACACCCCCGAACTCCTGTGGCAGGCGCGCTGGGTCGATCATTCGAACGGCGCCCTCGGTCTGGCCGCAGCCGTCATCTGCGCCGACCAACCGGACGAGGCCGCCCTACGATACGAACGCTTCACCGGCCTGACGGCTGTGCGCGATGGCGCAACGCAACGGCTGGATACGGCACGCGGCAGCATCGTGATCGTCGATCCCGCAACGTTCGAACGCCGCTTCGGCACCGCTCCCCCCGCCCCGCCGTCGATTGCCGCTACGATCATCGACTGTGTCGATGCCGGCGTGGCGCGCGACCGCTTCGCATCGGCCGGGCTGTCGCCGATTGCCATCGATCGGTGGCGGGTTGCCGTCGCGCCCTCGCCGGCTGTCGGCGGACTGTTCGTCTTCCAGGTACCCGGTGCGCCGCCGCTGCGCTGGACGTGAACCCGGCCTAGAAACGCCCTTCCTCGAAATCCTCGCAGCTGTATCCCAACTGCGAGAGCCCCTCCTCGAGATAATCGGCCACAAGCGGCGTTCCGATCAGGTAGTCGCCGCGTTCGTCTGCCAGGGCGCGTGCCTCGGCGAGGACGTCGTCCCATTCGTCGACCGAATAGTCACCGCGCCCGATCAGCATCAGCGCCAGGAGGTTGGCGTATTCCTCCTCATCGAGCGATTCGATGAACTGGCGGATTTCGGTCACGACGGGACCGTCGTCATAATCTTCAAGAATCTCGCGGAAGCCGTCGTCACTCATGTTCGAGCCCGGGTCCGGTTCTATCGCCTCGACCTTGGCATGGAACTGACGGGCACGAACGATCAGATAGCATACCTTGTCGGGGTCGATTCCTAGAGTTGGCATCGCTGCTCCCTCCACCGCATCTCCGCGGTCTCGCTTGGGGCCTCCTCGGCGTGCCAACGGTCGTCCTCAGGGAACGTTCCCGCCTGGCCGCCGGACATCGGGGCCCGGGCATACTATTGGAAATACTTGCTGCGGACGTCCAGGTCGAGCCACTATGCCGAGGTCTCCGTCTTTCGGACGGAGACCTCGGCCCGGCCACGCGTTTCCTCCATGCTTCTCCGCCCACGCCGCCTGAGGGCGGCGCACCTGATTATGCGCTATCCCGATAGCCCCGCCACCGACCGGAGCATTCCGGCCGTCACCACGATCGGCGCCGCCATGCCGGGCTTCGGCGCCACATGAGCAGGTTCGTCATGCCCGCGTCGTCGCGGGAGGACATCCAGCGCGGCATCGTCTACGTGCTGCTGGCGGTGTTCACGTTTTCGGCGGTAAATGCGCTGATCAAGTGGTTGAGCGCCGTCTACCCGGTCACCGAGCTCGTCTTCTTCCGTTCCGTGTTTGCGCTCGCGCCGACCTTCGCACTGGTCGCCACCCACGGCGGGATCAGCCAGCTGCGCACCCGGCGTTTCGGCGAGCATCTGGCACGCGCCTTCATCCAGTTCCTGTCGATGACGAGCATTTTCACCGCGTTCTCCATGATGCCGCTGGCTGACGCGATCGCCATCACGTTCGCGGCCCCGCTGTTCATGACGGTTCTGTCGATCCCGCTGCTGGGCGAACGCGTCGGCATTCACCGCTGGGGCGCGGTCGTGGTCGGGTTCGCCGGGGTTCTCCTCATGGTGCGGCCCGGCCCCGGCGTGCTCGAGAGCGGCGCCATCTTCGCGCTGATGAACGCGTTTCTCAGCGCATCGGTGACGATCGCGCTGAGGCGCTTGAGCGTCACGGAGTCGAGCACGACGCTCGTGTTCTATCAGATCATCATTCCCGCCGGCCTCAGCACGCTGCTGCTGCCGTTCGGGTGGGTGACGCCGACATGGACGGATGCCGGCGTGATGGCGCTGAGCGGCACCCTGGCGGGGGTGGGGCAGTACTGGTGGACCCAGGCGTTCCGTTTCGCCCCGGCCTCGGTCGCGGCACCCTTCAGCTACACGTCGATGATCTGGGCGGTGGCGTTCGGTTATCTCATCTGGGGCGACGTCCCGACGCTGCCCCTGTTCACCGGCGCCCTGATCGTGATCGCGAGCAGCCTCTATATCCTTTACCGCGAGACGGTCCGCCATGCCGCGCGCCCACCGCAACCACCGGCGGCCCCGACGCAGAGCTGACGCTCATCCCGTTTATTCGGGCGATTCGGAGGTGTGACGTGCACCGGCCGTCTGCACGTCGGACGGAAGTTCCTCGACCTTCACCGGCGCCAACCCCGCCCCGACCATGTCGATCGCGCGCGCAGCGCATTTCGACAGGTCTATGATACGGCCGTCGACATAGGGACCGCGGTCGTTGATCGTCACATCGACCGATCGGCCATTGTCGAGATTCGTGACGCGCACGACGGTGCCGAGCGGCAGCGTGCGGTGCGCGGCGGTCAATTCGTACATGTCGAAGGGAGCACCACTCGCCGTCGGCCGCCCATGATGCCAGTTGCCGTACCACGATGCGGTGCCGAACTGTTCGAACCGGCTCTCCTCAGACTCCCCATTGCCAGCCGAATGTGCCGTGGCGATGTCGAGCTGCGCGGCGTCGGCCAGCTTGAAGCGCGACCAGCCGAATTCGTACGCAGCGATGGGGCGCGGCGTTGCAGTCGTCTGCCCGGTCGCACAGTCCGACGCGAATACGCTGGTACCGGTGGTGGCGATGCCGGCGACGAGCAAGAAGATGACCGTTCGGGCATGCGCCATGACCGTACCTCCGTATGGATTCCGGCGGATGAACGCCGTTCATATCGGCTGCCGTCACAAACGGGCGGACAACCGCGGCGTTCCGTGCGGCAGATCCAGGCGACAGGAGTTGCAACCTGACGATGCTGATCGCCCCATCCTTTCGGATCGTGCGATGCCCCTTACGGCGACGCTTCTTTCTTTCGGATGTTCGGCGCGCAACCGGCGCACGAGGTCGTGTCCCAATTCGGGCTGCCCGTCCTATCGGGCCGGGGCGAGTTCGAACATCAGCAGCAATGTGCGCTGCAAGAAGAAATAGTTGTCGTCCGACATCAGGTAGATGAATGTCTCGCCGCCCGGGCCGCGGCGTGCGGCGACGCCTTCGAAATTGTCGAGGGACAGCGGCGGTTCTATCCGTGCCAGCTCGGCGCCGACGAGGCGCACTCCGGGCCGCACGTCCTGAACCGCGACCTTCACCAGCCGGGCACCCGGCACACCGAAGCGCGTGAAGCGCCGTTCGAGCACGAGGATGTCGCCGTCGGGAAGCAGCGTCGCGCCGGTCGGTTTGAAATCGGGACCGGCGACATAGGTCAACCGCTGCCACTGCCGGCCGTCGCCGATCCAGCCGACATTGTCGCTGCCGTCATAGAATGCCTCGGCCAATGCGAGAAGCCGGCCGCCCGGCAGCCAGACCATCGCCTCGATCCCGCCATTGTCTGGCATGTCCTCGGTCCCCGGCGGCACCGGCACGACGCCCGGCAGCACCGAAAACGGCGGTTCGGCGGGTGGATAGCGCCACACGCGATGACGTCGTTCGAACGAAATGAAGAAGGATCCGTCCGGTGCGGCCGCCAGACCTTCGGCATCCCCGGTCAACAGACGCATCGGCCACCCGCCGAGATTGACCAGCGGCCCGATACGTCCACGATCGAGATGCGTAAGCCGCCCTGCCTCGTCGTAGACCATCTCGGCATCGAACCAGAAGCCGCGGTCGGAGATCGCGACGAGCCGCGCACCATCCGGCGTGATGGTGATATCCGACCAGCCGCCGAACCGTCCGTCGCCGGACGTCAGGCTGATGCCGCCGCGGTAGATCAGGCGTCCGACCCGATTTTGACCGGCATCATGAACGTTCAGCATCACCGGCTGCGCGGTGATGTGAAGCGGTTCCGCGGGCGCAGGTTCGGCCACCCCGTCCGGCGGCGCCGTACAGGCGACGAGCAGCAACAGGACGGCCACGAAGCGGGTAAACGGCCGGATGATCAAGTTCCTGTCCTGACCCGGAAAAAAAGCGCGGGCCGGATCGGCCCGCGCCGGTTGTAATGGACTTTCCGGCCTCAGGCTACGCCATGGCGACGGAACCAAGCCAACAGCCGCTGCCAGCCATCCTTCGCTGGCCCCTCGCGGTAGCTCGGTCGATAGTCGGCATGGAATGCGTGCGGTGCGTCCGGATAGAGCACGATTTCGCTGGGCTTGTTGGCGGCCTTGAGGGCAGCCTGCATGCGCTCTACCGTGTCGTTGGGAATGCCGGCATCGGCGCCGCCATAGAGACCGAGCACGGGCGCCTTGAGTTCATTGACCACGTCGATCGGATGACGGGGCGTCATTTCGGTGCTCTGGCCGACGAGGCGGCCGTACCACGCCACGCCGGCTTTCAGATCGGGATTGTGTGCGGCGTAGAGCCAGACGATCCGCCCACCCCAGCAGAAGCCGGTGATCCCGAGTTTGCTGCGGTCGCCGCCGTCGCCGGCCGCCCAGAGCGCCGTCGCGTCGAGGTCGGACATAACCTGGTGGTCCGGCACCTTCGCGACGACGGTCTGCTGGATTTCCCGAATGTCCGTCATCTTGGAAACGTCGCCCTGGCGGGCGTAGAGCTCCGGCGCCACCGCGAGATATCCGAGCTTCGCGAAACGGCGGCAGATATCCTTGATGTGTTCGTGGACCCCGAAGATCTCCTGGACGACGAGGACCGTCGGGAAATTGCTACCGGTGGCCGGCTTGGCGCGGTAGGCCGGGATCTGCCCGTCGGCGACCGGGATCTGCACCTCGCCGGCGGTCAAGCTGTCGGTATCGGTCTTGATCGCCTGTGCCGAGACCGGCCCGGCCGCCAGGGCAAAGCCGGTGCCGAGAGACGTGACGACGAAACCTCGCCGCGTCAACGGGGTGCCGTAGCGCGTTAGACTGGCAATATCATCGTGCATCATGAGCCTCCGTGTGGGCGACGTCCCGAGAGCGGGCGCCCCGTAATTTACACCTGCACCAAGGCCTGCATTCCCGTCCGCGCACGACCGGATGGGCACCGCCCCGTCGGAACATGGCGCGGCCGGCCGTACGGACGGCGACTGATATTAGTAGTGGAGAAAGAAAGAGTGGAACCGGAAAGCCGGATTATTGCCCCCAACGATCCGGCCCTTGTAGCATCGCGCCACGACCGCACGAAGACGCGGCTCAGACGGCGCGGCGCAGCCTGCGCCGCGGCCGCCGGTCTTCCTCGTCGAACAGTTCGGCAAGCTTTTCCATCATCGTTCCGCCAAGCTGCTCGGCATCGACGATCGTGACCGCCCGACGATAATAGCGCGTGACGTCGTGGCCGATGCCGATCGCAAGCAGCTCCACGGGCGAACGCGTCTCGATGTACTCGATCACCTCGCGAAGGTGCTGCTCGAGATAGTTGCCCGGATTGACGGAGAGCGTCGAATCGTCGACCGGAGCACCGTCGGAAATGACCATCAGGATGCGCCGCTGTTCCGGCCGCTGAAGCAGCCGGTTGTGCGCCCACAGCAACGCCTCGCCGTCGATGTTCTCCTTGAGCAGCCCCTCACGCAGCATGAGGCCCAGCGACTTGCGCGCGCGTCGCCACGGTGCGTCCGCGGATTTGTAGATGATGTGGCGCAGATCGTTGAGCCGGCCGGGCGCCGGCGGCTTGCCGGCGGCAAGCCAGCGCTCGCGGCTCTGGCCGCCCTTCCAGGCGCGCGTCGTGAACCCGAGGATCTCGACCTTGACGCCGCAGCGCTCCAGCGTACGCGCCAAGATATCGGCGCTCATCGCCGCGACCGTAATCGGACGGCCCCGCATGGAGCCGGAATTGTCGATCAGCAGCGTGACGACGGTATCGCGGAAATCCGTGTCCTTTTCGCGCTTGTACGACAGCGGATAGACCGGATTGACGACGACGCGGGCAAGCCGCGCGGCGTCCAGCAATCCCTCTTCGAGATCGAACTCCCACGCGCGGTTCTGGCGCGCGAGCAGACGCCGCTGCAGTCGGTTTGCAAGCCGCCCGATCACGTTCTGCAGATGCCCGAGCTGCTGGTCGAGGTGATGGCGCAGCCGCGTGAGCTCGTCCGGGTCGCACAGGGCTTCCGCCTCGACGACCTCGTCGAATTCCGTCGTGAACGCGCGATAGGTCGGCTCCTCCGGCGCGTTCGCCAGTTGCGGACTCGGCCGCCAGCGGCGGCCGGGCTGCTCAGGACCGTCCTCGCCCATGCCGGCCGCCTCGTCGCCCTCGGCCTCTTCGGTCGCCCCCTCGCTGCCGTCCTCGCCCGCCATCTCGCGGGTTTCGCCCATGAGCGCACTCTCGGCGCTCTGCTCCATGCCTTCGCCACGCTGGCCGGCTTCCGCGCCCTGCTGGTTCTGATCGCTTTGCCCCTGCTCCTCCTCGGACTCGTTCGCCGCCGTTTCCTCCTCGCCGAGATCGAGATCCTCGATCAGCCGCCGGACAGCGCCGGCGAACGCTTCTTGGTCCTCGATCAGGCGGCTGAGCGCCGCGAAGTCGCTGCCGGCGCGCGCCTCGATCCACGGACGCCAGAGATCCACCATCCGCCGCGCGCTCGGCGGCGGCGGCAAGCCGGTGAGCGCCTCGCGTGCGAGCAGCGAGATGACCTCGGGCAGCGGCGCCGATTCACGGTCGACGATTCGCGCGAAACCCTGCGTGCGGCAACGTTCCTCGAGCGCAGCATCCAGATTGGCGGCGACGCCCGACATGCGCCTTATGCCCAACGCCTCGCAGCGCGCCTGCTCGACGGCGTTGAAGATCGCCCGCGACATCGGGCCGGCGGGCTGGCGTCGCGCATGGATCTCGTTGTTGTGATGGCGAAGACGCAGCGCGATCGCGTCCGCCTCGCCGCGCACGATGGCAAGTTCCTCTTGCGGCAGATCGCGCGAGGGCATCGGCAGGCGCGCCTCGTTGCCGCGCAGGCCTGCCCCCTCGGGCACGAAAGTGACGGTCAGGTCGGGACGACGCGCGATCGCCCGCATCGCCGCGCCTGTGACCTGCCGGAACGTCTCGATCGGGCCGTCGTTCTGTCGCGCCATCTGGGCTGACGTTCGGTTCAGTGCGTCTGTGCGCCGGGACCGGCGCCGAGCTTGTGCCCGCCCAACTCGACGCCGAAGCAGCGCTGGTAGTACTCGGCGATGGTCTGGCGTTCGACCTCATCGCACTTGTTGAGGAACGTCACCCGGAACGCGAATGGAATGTCGCCGAAGATGCGGGCGTTATCGGCCCACGTGATCACGGTTCGCGGCGACATGACCGTGGAGATGTCGCCGGCCATGAACCCGGCACGCGTGAGATCGGCCAGCGCCACCATCGCCGAAACGATCTCGCGCCCCTCCTTGGTGTCGTAATAGGGCACCTTGGCCAGGACGATCTTCACTTCTTCGTCATGCGGCAGATAGTTCAGCGTCGCGACGATGTTCCAGCGATCCATCTGCCCCTGGTTGATCTGCTGGGTGCCGTGATAGAGGCCGGTCGTATCGCCGAGGCCGACCGTGTTCGCCGTGGCGAACAGGCGGAATGCCGGGTGCGGCCGGATCACGCGGTTCTGGTCGAGCAGCGTCAGCTTGCCTTCGACCTCGAGCACACGCTGGATCACGAACATGACATCGGCGCGACCGGCGTCATATTCGTCGAATACCAGCGCACAGGGATGCTGGAGCGCCCAGGGCAGCAGGCCTTCGCGGAATTCGGTCACCTGCACGCCATTCTTCAGGACGATGGCGTCGCGGCCCACCAGATCGATACGGCTGATGTGGCTGTCCAGGTTGATGCGGATGCATGGCCAGTTCAGCCGCGCCGCGACCTGTTCGATATGGGTCGACTTGCCGGTGCCATGATAGCCCTGGATCAGGACGCGACGGTTGTACGCGAACCCGGCCAGGATCGCGAGCGTCGTGTCGCGGTCGAAGCGGTATGCCTCGTCGATGTCCGGCACATGCTCGGTCGGCGTGGAGAACGCCGGCACTTCCATATCGCTGTCGATGCCGAAGGTCTGCCTGACCTTCACCTTGATGTCGGGAACGAGCTTCGCCGTGTCGATTGATGCGGTGTCGGTAGCGGCCATGAATCTGGATCTTTCGGTATTTCGTCGTCGTTGCGGGTAAACGGATGCGGGCGCACCCGGATGATCAATCGCGAACGTTGAGCTTGGCGTTCTGCGCCTGTGTCTTCAGATATGTATATGCCTGATTGATCAACTTTAATCTCTCCTCGGCAGCCTTGTCGCCGCCATTCGCATCCGGGTGGTTGCGCTTCACCAGTTCCTTGTAACGCGCCTTCACTTCCTCGAGCGTCGCGCCCACCGGCAGGTTGAGGATGGCAAGCGCTTCTTCCTCCTGCGTGGTGGCGCGGGGCGGGGAACGATGCGACGATCCGTTGCCGGCGCCAAACATATCCTCATCGAGGAAGCGACGGAACGCCGCCCGCAGTTCGTCCGGATCGATCCGGTAGCCGTTGGCACGTCCCCGCCGCACCCCCATCGGCCAGGTCGGCCGCCAGCCGACCACATCCATGCGCCGCGCCGCCTCGATCTCCTCCGGGGTCATGCCCTTGTAGTAGTCCCATGCCGCATTGTAGGCGCGCACATGGTCGAGGCAGAACCAGTAGTACTCGTTCAGCCTCGTGCGTGAGCGTGGCGCCCGGTACTCCCCCGGGGCGGTGCAGTCCGGGTGGTCGCAGCGGCGCGGCGCGGCTTCCGCCGCGTCGGCATCGAGGCGGATCCTAGCGCGCGCTCGGGACATGGCTCAATAAGTATGGGGAACCGGACGAGAACTCGCAAGGTAGCCTAAACGCCGGGCAGGACTGCGTTTTCCGGCGAGCTCAACGGGCCTGTCCGGGCCTCGCCCCATACGGCTCAGCCGCCCAGGACCGCCTCGGCCGACATGGCCAGCCGCCCGTCCGGCCCGGCCGCCCACAGCCGCACGGCCCCGCTGCCCGGCGTCGGCGCGCCATTGACCGAGAACGGCGCCGTATCGAAAAGCGGGCTCACCGCGCGAAAGGCGAAGCGGTCGAGCTTGGCGGCGGGTCGTTCGCGCCCAAGCAGGTCGAGGAGCAGCGTCGCGATCAGCGGACCGTGCACCACCAGCCCGGGATAGCCCTCGACCTTGGTGGCATAGGGGTGATCATAGTGGATACGGTGGCCGTTGAAGGTCAGCGCCGAATAGCGGAACAGTAGGACCGGATCCGGATGGATCTCGCGGCGCCAGACGGGATCGGCGGGCGCAGGCGCCGGCTTCGCCGTTTCGGCGCCCGGGGCCGGCGGTTCGCGATAGACGATATCGTGCTCCTCTTCGATCGCGAGCCCGGCGGCGCCGAAAATACGATGCCGCACCACGACGAAGACGAGATCGCCGCTGCGGCCGCGCTTCGCCTCGACTTTCGCGACCGTCGACTCGCGCCGCGCACGCTCGCCGATCCGCAGACCGGCGCCAAACGTGAGCCGGCCGCCGGCCCACATCCGGCGCGGCAACGGCACCGGCGGCAGAAAGCCGCCGCGCTTCGGATGCCCGTCGGGTCCCAGTTCACTCTGGCGTGCGGCACCGTTGAAGAACATCCAATGCCAGCCCGGCGGCAGGACATCGCCTTCTTCCGGTGCGTGCGTCCAGTCCAACGTCGCCGCCATCGCGACCGCACGGTCGGGGGTGACGACATCCTCGACGGTCTGCGTCCGCCCTTCCCAGGTCTTCAGATGGGCGATATCGGCTTCCGTGAGTGCGACGGCGGACATCACGCCCTCGAACCGCAAACCACGATTTCCCTCGCCGCCGCTCCGCCGGTGGCAAGGAAGAAAGGAATTGGTGACACAGGCATTTGCATCACGCCGACTTCGCGTCGCCCTCCTCCGCCGCTGCCGCGAATTCGCGCCGGATCGCCCCCGAATGCTCGCCCAATGCTGGAACCGGACCCAGCCGCGGTGCCTCGCCGATGACCTGGGCCGGCGGTGCGGGCAGCGATATCCTGCCTTGAGGCGTGTCGATTTCCACGCGGCGAAGCTGCGGGTGCTGCGAGAACTGCGCGACCGTGTTCACCCGTCCGAAGGCGATCTGCGCCGCCTTGAGCCGTGCGGTCAGATCGTCCGCCGTCTGCGCGCCGAACACGGCGGCGATCCGTGCGTCGAGCTCGGGCCGGTTCTTCACCCGCGTGACGTTGTCCTTGAACAGCGGGTGGCTGGCGAGCGCCGCGTCACCGAGCACGTCGGCGCAGAAGCGCTGCCACTCGCGCTCATTCTGGATCGAGATCAAGATGAGCTGTCCGTCCTTCGCCGCGTAGGCGCCATAGGGAGCGATCGAGGGATGGTTGAGACCGACCCGCGCCGGCGCACCGGGGCCGTAGTCGTGGTGCAGCAACGGTACAGTCATCCACTCCGCCATGCCGTCGAAGAGCGAAACCTTGATCGCGCTCCCCTCGCCCGTCTTGCCGCGGCGGATCAGCGCCTCGAGCACAGCCTGGTACGCATACATGCCGGCGGCGATGTCGCACACCGACACGCCGACACGGCCCGGCCCTTCGGGCCGACCCGTCACCATGCACAGACCGGTCTCGGCCTGCACCAGCAGGTCGTAGGACTTCATGTCCGCGTACGGTCCCGTCTCGCCATAGCCGCTGATGTCGACGGTGATCAAACGCGGGTGGCGCCGGCGCAACGCGTCCGACCCGAAGCCGGCGCGCGCCGCGGCCCCCGGCATCAGGTTCTGGATGAAGACGTCGGCCTTCGCGACGATGCGCTGGAGCAATGCGTTGTCGTCCGGGTTCTTGATGTCGAGAACCAGCGACTCCTTGCCGCGGTTGAGCCAGACAAAATAGCTCGACTGCCCTTTCGCCGCCTTGTCGTAGCCGCGCGCGAAGTCGCCTTCGGGCCGCTCGATCTTGATCACGCGTGCCCCCGCATCGGCGAGCCGCGACGAGCAATAGGGTGCTGCGACCGCCTGCTCCAGCGCAACGACGAGAAGACCGTCGAGAACACCAGCCATCTCAGTAGGACCGCGGCAGGCCGAGCACATGCTCGGCAAGATACGAGAGGATCAGATTGGTCGAGATCGGCGCGATCTGGTAGAGCCGCGTCTCGCGGAACTTGCGCTCGACATCGTATTCCTCGGCGAAGCCGAAACCGCCATGCGTCTGCAGGCACATGTCGGCCGCCTGCCACGATGCGTCCGCCGCCAGCATCTTCGCCATGTTCGCCTGCGGCCCGCACGGCTTGCCGGCGTCGAACAAGCTTGCCGCCTCGCACACCATCAGGGCAGCGGCCTCGGTCGCCGCGAACGCGCGTGCGATCGGGAACTGCACGCCCTGGTTCTGGCCGATCGGCCGGCCGAACACCACGCGGCTCCTGGCATAGTCGCATGCCTTGGCAATGAACCAGCGCGCATCGCCGATGCATTCGGCGGCGATCAGGATGCGCTCCGCGTTCATGCCGTCGAGAATATAGCGGAAGCCCTTGCCCTCTTCGCCGATCAGGTGATCGGCCGGAACCTCGAGGTTGTCGAAGAACACCTCGGTGGTCGCGTGGTTGATCATCGTGCGGATCGGCCGGATGGTCAGCCCGCGCTTCAGCCCTTCGCGCATGTCGACGACGAAGACCGAGAGGCCGTCAGTGCGCCGCGCCACCTTGTCCCGCGGAGTCGTCCGCGCGAGCAGCAGCATCAGATCGGAATGCTCGGCGCGGCTCGTCCATACCTTCTGGCCGTTGATGACGTAGGTGTCACCGCGGCGGACGGCGGTGGTCCGAATCGCGGTCGTGTCCGTACCGGCCGTCGGCTCGGTTACCCCGAACGCCTGAAGCCGCAGCTCGCCCGCGGCGATCTTCGGCAGCCAGCGCGATTTCTGTTCGGCGCTTCCGTGCTTCAGGATCGTGCCCATCGTGTACATCTGGGCGTGGCACGCGGCGCCGTTGCCGCCGCTCTTGTGGATCTCCTCGAGAATCGCGGCGGCGGCGGTGATGCCGAGGCCGCTGCCGCCATACTCCTCGGGGATGAGAACGGCGAGCATGCCCGCCTCGGTCAGCGCCTTCACGAACTCGGTCGGATATCGCCGTTCGCGATCGAGTTCGCGCCAGTAGCTCCCCGGAAAACGCGCGCACAAGGCACGCACCGAATTGCGGATGTCTTCCAATCCTTCCGCCGCGTTCATTCCGCCTCCTCCCCTGCCGGGCACCATATAAAGGATGGCCGATTGCGGCAATTGCGGTGCATGCGGCCGGATGCGTCAGCCGGCCGCGCGTCGCTCGAGTTCGGCCAGGAGATACGCCGGCACGTCGATTCCTTCGGCCTCCGCCTGTGCCCTGTGCTTCAGGCGGCGGTCGCCGGGAAGGCGCGTCCCCGGTTGCGCCAGGATGGCCTTCGCCAGCCTGCCGACGCGCGCGGCGAAATCCGGGCCGGCGAAGCGCGCCGGATCGATGACAAGGAAGAACTGGCCGACACGCGGCGCCGGGCCCTTCGCCTCGAAGAACGAGCTCGCCTCGTAGCCGAACCGGGCGCCGGTCAGTGCGGCCGCCAGGATCTCGACCATCAGGACCAGCGCCGCGCCCTTGGCGTCGCCCATCGGCAGCATGGTGCCGCCGAGCGCCGCCTTGGCGTCGCACGTCGGCCGCCCCTCGGCATCGAGCGCCCAACCCTCGGGGATCGGCTCGCCCTTCTGCGCCGCGATCATGATCTTGCCGCGCGCCACCTTGCTGAGGCTGAGGTCGATCACGAGCGGCGGGCCGCCTTTGCGCGGACAGGCGAAGGCGATCGGATTCGTGCCGAACAGCGCGCGCACGCCACCCCAGGGCGCGATCGCCGCCGGCGAGTTGCCAAAGGCAAGCGCGACGAGGCCGCGAGCGGCGAGCGGCTCGATGTGAAAGCCGGCCACGCCGAAGTGGTGGGAGTTGGTGACGCCGACGCCGACGACGCCGGTGCGGCCGACGAGCCTCACGGCCCGCGCGAGCCCCTGCGCGATCGCTGGATACGCGAACCCTTTGCGCGCATCGACCATCACTGCCGCGGGCGCGGTCTCGGTGACGACGGGAACGGCCTTGCCGTCCACCTTTCTTGCCCGCACCTGATCCGCATAAGACGGCAGACGCGACAGGCCATGGCTCGGAAGACCGTCGGCCTCGGCGGCCACCAGCGCCTCCGCGACGGCGTCGGCGTTGCGTTGCGAGACCCCGGCCGCAAGCAGAACCCGGACAGCGAGGTCGTACGCGTCGGCGAGCGAGAGTTTCGTCATGCCAGGGCCTTCAGCGCGCGGCGCACGCTGGCGACGGTCGCCGACGAGACACGGAAATTGGCTTCCTGCGTCACGCCGGCGATGTGTGGCGTCAGCAGCAGATTGGGCACGCCCTCGAAGATCGAGCCGGCGGGCAGTGGCTCCCTGGCGTACACGTCGAGGGCGGCGCCGCCGATCCTGCCGGCCTTAAGTGCCGCGACGAGCGCCACCTCATCGATGATGCCGCCGCGCGCCGAGTTGATCAGGAACGCGTTGGGTCGCATGCGGGCGAGCGCCTTGGCATCGATCAGGTTGTGCGTCTCGGGCGTGTACGGCACGTGGATGCTGATGATGTCCGAGCTCGAGAGCAGCGTATCGAGGTCGAGGCGTGCGACGTCGTACTGCGCCCACGCCGGATCATCCGCCGCGACGAACGGGTCGTAGGCCGCAAGCTCGAGTTCGAGCGCGCGGGCGCGTTGCGCCACCGCGCGCGCGATGGAACCGAAGCCGACGAGGCCCAGCCGCTTGCCGGCAACCTCATGGAACATCAGGTCGTTGCGCGGCCACCTGCCGGCCAGTACGTCGGCATTGGCCTGCCAGACGTTGCGCAGGCCCACCAGCATCGCGGCGATCACGTATTCGGCAACCGATACCGTATTCGCGCCGGTCGCCGGAAACACCTGGATGCCGCGCTCGGCGCAGACGTTCATGTCGATGTTGTCGAGGCCGACGCCAAGCCGGCCGATGATCTTCAGGCGCCGGCACCCGTCGAGCACGGCGCCGCGCACCTGCGTGCGGTTGCGGACGATGAGGGCCGGCGCATCGGCGGCCAGCCGCACGATGTCGTCGGGGCGATCGACCAGTGTGGGATCGTAGTGAACCTTGAAGTCGCGCTTCAGGTCATCGACCGCCCACTGGTCGATGAACTCCGTGATCACGATGTCGTACATGGATTACTCGGCAGCAGTTCGTATGAGTGTTTCGCCGGGCCGGACGCGGGTGAACGCGACAGGCTCGGTCGTGACGACGATGCGGCCCTGGTCGAGCCGCACACAAGTATAATGGGAATTCTCGAGGTTGCCGGTCTCGGGAAAATCGGCCCGGAAATGCGCGCCGCGCGAGTCCTCGCGGGCGACCGCCGCGGCGACGATAGCCCGGCTCACCAAGACGAGATTCTTGAGATTGAGCCAGTCGTGCCAGGTCAGGTTGAAGGCGCGGTCGCGGCCATCGACGCCGATCCGATCGAGCTCCGCATCGAGGGCGTCGAGGCCGACGGCGGCGCGCGCCAGGCTTGCCGCGTCGCGCACGATCCCGGCATCCTCCCACATCAGCGTGTACAGCCGTTCGCGCACCGCCTCGATGTCGCCGGGCGGTCGCGTCAAGGGCGCGCTTGCCCGCGCTATTGCCGCCGCGATCGCCGCCTCGTCCGGCGGGCGCCACCGGCCGGCCGACGGCGTCCACGCCGCCATGGTGTCTCCGGCGATGCCGCCGAACACGGTCGAGTTGGCGACGCCGTTGCCGCCCAGCCGGTTCGCGCCGTGCACGCCACCCGTGTCCTCGCCCGCCGCGAACAGGCCGGTGAGTTCGGTCGTGCAGTCGGTCCTGAACTTGACACCGCCCATCATGTAGTGCGCCGTCGGCACGACCTCGACGCGGCCACCGGCGAGGTCGAAGCCGCAATCGGCGCAGCGTTCGACCATGCCCTTGAATTGCTTGCGGACCTTGTCGGGCCCGAGATGACTCATCTGGAGGTACACGCCGCCGAGCGGCGTGGCACCGCCCTTGCGGATCGCGTCGAAGATGGCGCGGCTGACGATGTCGCGCGTCGCGCGCTCGCCGCGCGGGTCGTAGCGCGCCATGAAACGCTCGCCCTTTGCATCCAGCAGGTAGCCGCCGGCGCCGCGCAGGCCTTCCTCCAGCACCGTTCCGGTCATGCGCGTATCCGGCCCCGCCAGCAGGCCGGTCGGGTGGAACTGCACCATCTCCATGTCGCGGAGCGTGAGGCCGGCCCGCAACGCCATGGCCATGCCGTCGCACGACTTGTCGCCCGACGGCGTGTGATACCGGTACATGGTCGGCCCGCCGCCAGTCGCGAGAAGCACGGCGCGTGTCTGAACGAACACGAAATCGCCCGACCGCATGTCGATGAACAGCACGCCGGCAATGGCGTCGCCATGCGCCGTCCTGATCAGTTCGATCGTCCGATGCTCTTCCAGCCGGTCGATGCCGCGGGCCCATACCTGTTCAGCGAGCCGGTTGATGATCTCGATCCCGGTCAGGTCGCCCTTGTGGACGGTCCGGTCGAAGGTCTGGCCGGCGAAGGCCTTCTGATGGATGGTGCCGTCGGGATTGCGGTCGAAGAAGCAGCCGAGTTCGTTCTCGAGCTCGCGGATGCGCGCCTGAGCGACCGTGACCAGCACCCAGGCGAGATCCTGGTCGTTGAGCCACTTACCGCCCTCGATCGTGTCCATGAAATGGCGTTCGACCGAATCCCTGGCGCCAGCGCGACGTTGTAGCCGCCCTGGACCATGCGCGTGCAGCCGCATTTGCCCAGAAGCCCCTTGACCGCGACCGTGATCTTGAGCTGCGGCGCGGCCTTGTGCGCATGCAGTGCCGCGAACAGTCCCGCCCCGCCGGTGCCCAGGATCAGAATGTCGGTCTGCAGTCGCTTCATCGCGGTTTGAACCATCAGGGGCAGCGAGAGTGAACGGGCCCAAACGTCATGAAGGCACGCAAGAAGGTGAATGGCGCATGACGAGCGCCGGAATTCATCCGCGTGCCTTCGGGTCTCCGTGATTCAAGACGCCTTCCTCCCCGCTCCAACGGTTTCCTCATTTCCTCAAGCCTTCACGCCCATGGCGGCGAGTGCCCTGGCGCGGCGGGCCTCGCGGTCGTCCTGACCCGGTCGTAGAGCGAGGCACCGCGGCTGTCCATCGCGACCAGCAGCGGACCGAACCCTTTCACCCTGAATTTCCACAGGCTTTCGGGATTGAGATCATCGAGGTCGACGTCCTCGATCGCCTCGATCCAGGTCGTCTCGAGCGCGGCGGTACCGCCGATGATGGCGAGATAGATGCCGCCCCGCTCGGCGAACGCCCGGGCCGAGTCGGCGCCGAGTCCGCCCTTGCCGATGATGAGGCGCACGCCGTACTGCGCCATCCGCGGCCGCGAGAAACGCTCCATGCGCGCCGAGGTTGTCGTGCCGATGCAGACGGGCGCATAGCCTGCCGGGTGCCGGGGCGACCGTGCAACCTTGCGCACGTTGGGCGCCGTGTGAATGACGGCGTGACCGTTCAGGTCGAAGCGCGTCGTCCACCCGCGGTCGAACATGTGGATCTGCGTCGCATCCCGGATGCCGTAGAGCGTGCCGTTGAGCGTCACGGTGTCGCCGACACGAAGCCGTCGCGTCTGCGATTCCGTGACCGGCATGTCGAAGTCGTAGTGCGCCATGTCAGAATCCGATCTTGACCCCGCGCGGCGTGAAGGTCGCGGTCGCGCGGCGTGCCGAGTGGCACTGGATGTTGACCGCGACCGGGTTCATCGTGATGTGGGTCGCGGCCAGCTCGACATGGACGGCGAACGCCGTCGAATCGCCTCCCAGCCCTTGCGGCCCGATGCCGAGCGCGTTCACGGCTTCGGTCAGCATGCGCTCGAGCTTCGCGCCCTCGGGGTCGGGACACACCGATCCGAGCGGCCGCGTCGCCGCGACCTTGGCGAGATGCATGCAGAGATCCGACGTGCCGCCCACGCCGACGCCGACGATGGTCGGCGGGCACACCTTGCCGCCCGCTTCCATGACGCGGTCGATCACGAACGTCTTCACCCCGTCGACGCCGACGGCCGGAATGCACATCTTCAGGAACGAGCCGTTCTCGGCCCCGGAGCCCTTCGGGATCATCTCGATCCTGAGTTCGCGCGGCGTCTCCATGAAGTCGATGTTGATCACCGGCACGCCCGGACCGCACGAGGTATGCTCGTTCACGCGCGTGATCGGGTGGACGACCGACGAGCGCAGCGGATGCTCCCGCGTCGCCCGCTCGACCCCGCGCCGGATCGCTTCCTTGAGCGCGACGCCGTCGATCTCGACGTGGCGGCCGATGAGAACGTTGTAGATCGGGATGACGGTATCCTGGCACAGCAGGTTATCGGTGCGTTCGGCGACGGCGATGTTCTCGATCATGGTGGCGAGAATCGTCTTGGCCGTCGCATCGCTTTCGGTCGCATCGAGGCGGCGGAAACCGGCCTGGATGTCGTCCGGCAGGACCTTGAGCGCGCGGATATAGAGAAACTTGGCTGCCTCCTCCACCGCACCCGGGTCGACGTGAAGCTTCGCGGCCTCGTCCTGGTCGCTCATCGCTGCATACCCCATTTGCGCACGGTCTTCATCTCGACCGTGCGGAAGATGATGCTCTCGACCACGAGGCCGATGATGATGACGGCCGTGAGGCCCGCGAACACGTAAGCCGTCTCGAGCTGGTTGCGGTTCTCGAAGATGAACCAGCCGAGACCGCCGGAACCCGACGAAACGCCGAACACGAGTTCGGCGCGATCAGCGTGCGCCAGGCGAAGGCCCAACCGATCTTGAGGCCGGCCAGAATCGACGGAAACGCAGCCGGGATGAGGATGTTCATGACATAGCGCAGGCCCTTGAGGCCGTAATTCTGTCCCGCCATGCGTTGCGTCTCGGGCACCGAAAGAAAGCCGGTATGCGTATTGAGCGCCACCGCCCACAGCACGGAATGGATGATGACGAAGGCGAGGCTGGGGGTGCCGAGCCCGAACCACAGCGGCGTAAGCGGCAGCAGCGCGATCGCCGGCAACGGATTGAACATCGACGTCAGGGTCGAGAGCAGATCGGTGCCGATGCGGGTCGAAACGGCGAGCGTCGTGAAGACGGCGGCAAGGAAGATGCCGGCCGCATAGCCCATCATCAGGACCTTGATCGACGTCCAGACCCGGTCGACGAGCGGCCCGTGCATGGTCGCATCGAACAGCGCCGCAACGGTGTCGCTGAACGCGGGCAGCATCAGCTGATTGTTCACCCACCGGGCATAGAGCTCCCACGCCGCGGCGAGCACGACCAGGATCATGGCCTTGCGGACGGCGTCGACGTTGGTGATCCGCTCCCAGAGGGAGAGCGGGCGGGCGACGTCACCGATCTGACCTTCCTCGAGCGTCCTGTTCTCGAACTCTGCGCGGACCGGTGGCGAGAAGGTGGTTCGCACGTCAGCCATGGCCGGTCACTCGCTCCTGCTCGATGCGCTCCGCAAACAGCATGTTGTGGATGCGCTGGTTGAGGGCCATGAACTCGGGCCCGCCCTGGTGGTCATGACTGAACTGATGCGCGTTCAGCTCGGCCTTGACGCGCCCCGGGTGCGGGCTGAGGACGAGGATGCGCGAGCCGACGATGATCGCCTCCTCGATCGAATGCGTCACGAACAGCACGGAGAACCGCGTTTCCTCCCACAGCTGGATCAGCTCCTCCTGCATCTTGCGGCGGGTCAACGCGTCGAGGGCCGCGAACGGTTCGTCCATCAGCAGAATATCCGGCTCCATCGCCATCGCACGGGCGATGGCAACGCGCTGCTTCATGCCGCCAACGCGCTGCTTCATGCCGCCGGACAGCATGTGCGGATGGACGTCGCGGAACTTGGTGAGGTTGACCTTGTCGATGTACTTGAGCGCGCGGTCCTCCGCCTCGTCGCGGCGGTACTTGCCGCTGACCAGCATCGGAAACATGACGTTCTGCAGCACGGTCTTCCAGGGCAGGAGCTGGTCGAACTCCTGGAACACCATCATGCGATCCGGGCCGGGGCGGTCGACGGGCCGCCCCTGCAGTCGGATGTTGCCTTCGACCGGCCGCATGAAGCCGGCCACGCCCTTGAGCAGCGTCGACTTGCCGCAACCGGACGGTCCGAGCGGCACGAACCGGTCGGCCGGGTAGACGTTGAAGCTCACCCGATATGTCGCCGTCACCAAATGGTCGCGCGTCTTGTACTGGAGCGTGACGCCGTCGACCTCGAGCAGCGGCGCGACGTTCGACAGCGAAGCGCCGGGCCTGACGTGCGCCTCAGCTTCCCTGTTTGTCGTGAATCTCTGGGAAGAACATCTCCTTCCACGACCCGGGCATGTTCCGGATCGAGCCGACCTTGTGCATGAACTCGGCATACTTCATCACGTTCTGCGGGGTCGTGGTGAAGACGTTGTCCGGATCGTTCAGGATCCTCTCGACGAACTCCTGCGGTAGTCTGGAGTTCTCGGCCTTGATCCACAGCGCCGCCGCCTCCTTCTTGTTGGCGTTTATCCACTCGGTCGCCTCCTCGACCGCCGCCAGGAAGACCTTGTAGGTCTTCGGGTTCTTCTCGCGAAATTCCGTGGTCGTCCAGATCGTGTTGAAAGTAGCGGGGCCGCCCAGCACCTCGAACGAGCTGAACACGCGGTGCACCCGCTTGTCCTCCAGTTCCAGGTACTGGAACGGCGCCGAGGTGAAATGGGCCGTGATCTCGCTCTGTCCCGACATCATCGCCGCCATTCCGTCAGGATGCGACATCGACACCGTCAGCCGGTCCAGGGCATCGTGCTTGCCGAACGCCTTCTCCACCGCCATCTGCAGCGTCACCGCCTGGATCGACACCTTCACCGCCGGCAGCGCAATCTTGTCCTTGTCCGTGAAGTCCTTCACGGTCTTCACGTTCGGATTGATGGTGTTGAGATACAGCGGCATCGAATTGATCGACGAAACGCTCTTGACGTTCAGGTTTCCCTTCGTCCTGGCCCAGATCGTGACGAGAGGACCGACCCCGCCCGAAGGAAAGTCGAGGCTGCCCGAGATCAGCGCCTCGTTCATCGCGGCGCCGGAGCTGAACTTCGTCCACTCGGTCTTGATGGCGCCGAGGCCGGCGGCCTTGGCGTGCTTTTCGACCAGCTTCTTCTCCTCCATTACCGTGAGCGGCAGGTAGGAGATTCCGAACTGCTTGGCGATACGCACCGTGTCCGTCTCGGCACGCGCGGACGCACAAAACAACACGGCGACGGCAGCTGCCGAGATCGCCAGACAGATCGACCGATTGAATCCTCGTATCGTCATGGCCGTGTTCCTCCTCCTGTTCGAGCTGCGCCGATCTTCCACCGGCTGATTTTGATTTCGCGAAGTATCACATGAGCAGACCGATCCCGGAACCCATGAGCAGCAGCAGGATGATGCGCCTGAACTGCGCATCATCGACGCGGGCATAGAGTTTGAAGCCGAGCCACGTGCCGATCACGAGCGCCGGCAGACAGATCAGGGACTGCGTCGCCGTCCGCATTCCGATCGTCCCGAGCCCGCCCAGCCAGATCAGGGCCAGGAGCTGCATTACGAAAATGTAGGGTTGGTACACGCCGCGCTGGATCTGCTTCGGCCAGCCGCGCAGTCCGCACCAGATCGTCGGGACTGCCCCTGAGAGGCCGGCGAGCCCGCCCATGACGCCGCCGACAAAACCGATCGCGCCGTCGACGGCGCGCCCGCCGGCATCGATCGCCGCCGCGACGGGGCGCAGGAACATGAAGACGCTGTAGGCGACCAGGAAGATGCCGACGGCGAACCGGAACACCGGCACGTCAATGTGCTGCAGCAGCAACGCGCCGAGCGGGATACCGGCGATCCCGCCGATCAGAAACGGATGCAGTCGCTTCCAGTCGATGACGCCCTTGAGCGCCACCAGCGTCATGATCTGCGCCGCGAGCGAGCAGGCTAGCACCAGCGGTACCGCTTCGCCGGTGTCAGCACGTAGAGATAGATTCCGCTTGCAATCAGTGCGAAGGCGAATCCGGCGAGACCCGAGGCGAACGCCGCGACGAACGTCGTAAGCGAAAGCAGCAGGTCGCCCGTCACCGCACTCATGGACCGGTCACGTTCAACAGGAACAACAGGCCGACGGCGAGGCCGAACCCGGCCGTGGCCGCCACCGCCGTACGTTGCCAGTCGCGCCAGCCGCCGAATTCGATCGCAAGCAGCCGCAGCCCGCCGGCCAAGTGGGCCGCGAGCAGCATGACGAGGACGGTCTCGGCGAGCTTCAGGATCGGATGCGCCGTCCAGCGCAGGAAACCGTCGAGCGCGGCCTCACCCCGGATCGCCTGGCCGAGGGCCCAGAAGTGGAACGGAAGGAACAGCGCCAGCAGCAACCCTGACAGGCGATGCACGACGACGGCCGCGTAGTTGGAATGCGTACGGGCCCGTCAAGTGAGATGCGCGCGCCTCGCGCTCATGCCGGGACTCCCAATCATGCGAACAGCCCTCCGATCGCGCGCCAGCCGAACGCGACGAGGAACAGTGCGAACGCGGCGGCGGCCACGTCGAGCGAGCGGCCGCGCCACGGCGTCATTTCGCGCAGGATCGTGCGTACGCCCAGCGGCGCATGCACCGCGACGGCAAGCACGAACAGGCCGTAGAAGAGCAGCCAACCGACGGAACCCCGCGTGCGCGCCAGGATCTCCGCGGCCGAGAGCCCGCCGCGCACGGCATAGACGACCGTCACCAGATGGACTGCGACGCAGACGGCGAGCACCGCCGCCGAGGCGCGCTGCGCGGTCCACAGCAGAGTCTCGATGCGCCGCGACGCTCCCGACATCGCTCAGATCTTCCCCTTGAGCGCCGCAAGCACCGTCGCACGCTTGAGGCCCGCGATCGAAGCGGTGGGATCGAGATGCTTCGGACAGAACGCGCGACAGTTCTGCTGCGTATGACAGGCATGGCAACCCGCATCGCCTGCAACCGCCGCCAGGCGTTCGTCGCGCGCGCCGTCGCGCACGTCATTGACGAGCGTCCAGGCCCGGTTGAGCGCGGCGGGACCGAGATAATCCGGGTTCCACGACACGACGTCGCAGGCGGCATGGCACACGCCGCAGCCGATGCACTCGATCGCCGCATCGGCGGCCCGGCGCTCGCGGCTGTCGGGCGGCACCACGGCGAAATCCGTCGCCGCGCCGGGGCCCGGCACGAAGCGGCCCTGGGCGCGCGCCCACTTGTCGAAGAAGCCGGTCATATCGACCGCGAGATCCTTGATGATCGGCAGATTGCGGAGCGGGGCGACCGTGATGCCGTTGCTGTCCGCGACCTTCGCCACATGCGTGCGGCATGTCCATCACGGTACGCCGTTCACGGTCATCGCGCACGACCCGCACATGCCGACACGGCAGGCATAGCGATAGGACAGCGTCGGGTCGATGCGGCGCTGGATCCAGGTGACGACGTCCAGGACCGTCTGGCTCTCGCGGTGCGGCACGGTATACGTCTCGAACCGTCCTCCCTCGGTCCCGCGCCAGATCCGTACCGTGAGCGTCGCGTCGCTCAATACGTTTCCTCCCCATGGCTGACGGCCGCTTGCCCGCGGCTCTTGTCGGCCCCTCTCTGGGCGGAGGGTTATGGCCTCATGCGCTCTGATAGAGCTTGGTCAGCACGAACTCGCGGTGCCCCAGGGCTTCGGCTGCGGTGAGACGGCCGTTGCAGGTCCGGATCATGATGTCGATCAGGCGGTCGCCCGCCTCGTCCAGCGTCATCTCGCGCCGCAGAATGCCCGAGACGTCGAGGTCGATGTGCTCGCTCATCTCCCGCGCCGTCCGCGGGTTCGCGGTCAGCTTGATGACCGGCTCGATCGGATTGCCGATCACGTTACCCTGGCCGGTCGGAAACAGATGGACGACGAAGCCGCCTGCCGCCTGAAGCGTCACACATTCCGCGGCCGCCGATGAAGTGTCCATGAAGTAGAGCCCGGGACCCTTCGACGGCGCCTCGGCCGGCTTCAGGACGTCGATGAATTTCGTGTTGCGGCCGATCTTCTGGAAATTGCCGAACGCCTTTTCCTCGATCGTCGTCAGGCCGCCGGCGATGTTGCCCTTGGTCGGCTGCGATTCCGACAGGTCGTTCGTCTTGTGGCGGTTGATCATGTCGTTGTAGGCGCGCCACGTCGCCAGGAACTTCTCCGCGACTTCCTTGGTTGCCGCGCGCTGCGCGCAGATCATCTCGGCGCCGGTCAGCTCCGACGTCTCGCCGAAGCACGTCGTGGCCCCCAGCGGGTCGATCTTGTCGATCAGGTTGCCGACGGTCGGATTCGAGGCGAGGCCGGACGTCGTGTCGGACTCGCCGCACTTGCACGATACCCACAGCTCGTTGATGTAGCACTCCTCGCGCTGCAGCTCCGAGGCCCAGTGCAGGAACTCCTTCGCCGTGCGCGACGCCTTGGCGATCGTGTTGATGTCGCCGTTGCCCTCGATCGAGAAACCCTCGACCGGCTTGCCGGTCTTGGCGATGCCGTCGACCACGCGCTTGGTCCAGCCGGGCTCGATGCCGATGACCACGACCGCCGCGACGTTCGGGTTGGCGCCGGTACCGATCAGGGTACGGAAATGGAGTTCGAGGTCCTTGCCGAACTGCAGACGGCCATAGGCATGCGGCAATGCTATCGTGCCCTTGATGTTGTTGGCGACCGCCTCGCACGCAGCGTTCGACAGGTCGTCGAGCGGCAGAATGATGACGTGGTTGCGGATGCCGACGCGCCCGTTCGGGCGCCGGTAGCCCTGAAACCCAAGATCGCGTCCGTTCCTCGCTGGCGTCCGGGCCATGGCTACCACCTCTTGGTCTTCACGTTGTGGACGTGCACGTGGCGACCCTTGCCGATGTCGGCGACGGCGCGCCCGATGTCGTTGCCGTACTTGATGATCGTGTCGCCGTTCTTGATGTCCTGGAGCGCGATCTTGTGGCCGAGCGGCACGGCATCGAGCGCATCGACATAGATCGTCTTGTCGCCCTCCATCACCCAGCCTTCGAGCCGCTGGCCCGGCTTGACGTCCTCGACGACCACGACGCCAACCGTGTCCCTCGCGTCGTGAACGATGAAATGGGTCGTCATTCCTCCCCCTTGCCTTTTGTTAGGGATTTTAGAGGTCAAGGCTAGGGTGCTGGCCGCGGACGAGTCAACGCGAATCTTATGTCTTATATAAGATATAAACGGCTGTGCTAGAATATGTATGAACGATGAACGCGACGCTCGGTTTCCGTCCGCTCTATGCCCAGGTCAAGGACCTGCTCGTGCAGCGCCTCGCTTCCGGCGTATGGAAGCCGGGCGAGGCACTGCCGTCGGAATTCAGCCTAGCGGCCGAGCTCAAGGTCAGCCAGGGCACGGTCCGCAAGGCGCTCGACGAGTTGGCCGCGCAGAACCTCGTCGTGCGCCAGCAGGGCAAGGGAACCTTCGTCGCCCGGCACACGCCGCAGCGCGCCCTCTTCCACTTCTTTCATCTCGTGGGTGACGACGGCGCGCGGGCGCTGCCGTCGCATCGCGTCCTCGCCTTGCGCAACGCGCGGGCGACGAAGGCGCAGGCCGAACGCCTGAAGCTTGCCGCGGGCACGCCCGTGATCGCGCTCAAGCGCATCCGGCTGCTCGGCGGCCGTCCGGCGATCTTCGAGCGCATCGTCCTGCCGGGCAGCCTCTTCCCCGGTCTCGTCGAACGCGTGGTCGACAAGCTGCCGAACGAGGTGTACCGGTTCTATGAAGAGAAGTACGGCGTCACTGTCGCCCGCGCGGTCGAGCGCCTCAAGGCCGTCGCGGCCACGCCCGAAGAGGCGAAGGCGCTCGGCCTCAGGGCCGGTGCGCCGCTGCTCGAGATCGACCGCACCGCCTACGGCCTCGACGGACGCCCGGTCGAACTGCGCCTGAGCCGCTGCGACACGGCACGCCATCATTATCTGAGCGAGATTACGTAGTCGCCGCTTCGGTTCGGGCGGTCAGCCTGCCGATCCGCCCGTCCGGGCGGCGTTCATTCGCCCGTTGCGGACGGGGCGAGGCGCGTACTCGCGAAATCGGTACCGTGGGCGCGCGTGAGGAAGCCGGCCGTAAGCCCGCCATCGACCGGCAGTACGGCGCCGTTGACATACCGCGCCGCATCGGACAGCAGGAACAGAATCGCGTCCGCCACCTCGTCCGGCTGCGCGATACGGCCCACGGGCGTACGGTCTTCGATGACGCCTGCGACGAAGCTCTCCGGCACGCCCCGGCGGATCATCTCCGTATCGACCGCGTTCGGCGCGACGGCGTTCACGCGCACGCCGCGATGTCCCCATTCGATCGCGAGCGTCTTCGTCAGGCCGATGACGCCCCATTTGGATGCCGCATAATTGGCGCGGCCGGCCTGTCCTCCGAACCCCGTGATCGACGAGATCATGACGATGGCGCCGTTCCGACGCCGCAGCATGGGCGCTGCTGCCGCCTGCACTGTGAGGAACGTTCCCTTGAGATTGACGTCGAGGACCAGATTCCAAGTCTCCTCGTCCATCGTCTCAGCCGGCGCCGCACGGGCGACACCGGCGGCAGCCACGACGCCGGCGATCGGCCCGAGCTCCTGCTCGACCGTCTCGACCACCCGCCGGGTTGCCGCGGCGTCGCGAACGTCGAGCGCATAAGCCCGTGCCGCGACATCCCCGGCACCGAGCGTCCGGGCCACTTCATTCGCGCCGTCCCCGTTGACGTCGACGACGGCGATTCTTGCCCGTTCGCGCGCTAGCGCCGTTGCGACCGCCAATCCGATTCCTTGCGCGCCGCCGGTAACGAGAACAACTTTACCGGCAAGGCCGAAATCCATGTTCTATATCCCCAGCCCGCCGCCGAGCGATTTTCCGCCGTCGACGAGAAGGACCTGTCCCGTGATGAAACCGGTCCGGGGCGAGGCGAAGAACGCGACGGCATTCGCCACGTCATCCGGCGTGCCGGCCTTCCCGGTCGGCTGCAGGGCAAGCTGCTGGCGCAACCGATCCGGGCTCAGCGCCTGAAGCATGGGCGTGTCGATCAAACCGGGCGCAATCGCGTTGACGAAGATCTCCCGCCCGGCGAGCTCCATGGCCATGGCGCGCGTCAGACCGACGACAGCGGCCTTCGAGGCGACATAATGGGCATGTCCGCGCGCCCCCAGGAAGGCGCGCGAGGCGATATTGATGATGCGGCCGCCGGGCTGCATCCGCCGTGCCGCCTCCTGGGCGACGACGAAAAGGCCGACGACGTTGACCTTGTGCGCGGCATCGAAATCGGCCTCCGTCAGGTCGAAGAACGGCCGGTCCGTGAAGATTCCCGCGTTGTTCACCACGACGTCGAGCGACGGCTGGCGCTGAAACAGGGCCGAGACGCTGCCGCGATCGCATATGTCGATCGCGGCACTTTCGGCCTCGCCGCCGGCCTGGCGTATCGCGGCAACGGTGTCGTCCGCTGCCGCCGCATTGCGGTCGATCACGATCACGCGGAATTCGTCCTCGGCAAGGCGTTTTGCTATTGCGCGCCCGATACCTTGACCGGCTCCAGTTACCGCTGCGATGCGCCGTTCCATGGGGTACTATCCTCCAAGATACGCCTGCCGCACGCGGTCATTCTGCGCGAGTTCGGCGGACGGTCCTTCGAATGCGATCTCCCCGTTCTCGAGAATGTACGCATAGGACGAGACCGCGAGTGCCAGGCGCGCATTCTGCTCGACGACGAGTATCGTCAATCCCTCCTGATTGAGCTGACGAATGATCGCGAAGATCTGCTCGACCAGGAGGGGCGACAAGCCGAGCGACGGCTCGTCGAGCAGAAGGAGCCTCGGCCGCGCCATGAGCGCGCGCGCGATCAGCAGCATCTGCTGCTCGCCGCCGGAGAGCGTTCCGGCATCTTGGGCGAATCGCTGCCGCAGAACCGGGAAGTAGCCGCAAACGCGTTCGAGATCCGCGGCGATGCCGTGCCGGTCGCGCCGGACATGCGCGCCGATCTCGAGATTCTCGCGAACCGACATGCGCGCGAAGATCTCACGGCCCTCCGGCACCTGCGCGATGCCGAGTCGAACGACCTCGTCCGACGACAGACGGTCGATGCGGCGTCCTTCGAAGAGAATCTCGCCTTCGGTGATGTTGACGAGCCGGCTCACGCAGTTGAGTGTGGTCGTCTTTCCGGCCCCGTTGGCGCCGAGCAGCGCAATGATCGCACCGGCCGGCGCATCGAGGCTGACGCGCGACAGCGCCGCGACGCGGCCGTAGGACGCGGAGATGTTGCGGATGCTCAGCATGCGGCCTCACGCCCCAGATAAGCCTCGATGACGGCGGGATTAGTGCGGATGTCGGCGGGAAGCCCTTCCGCGATCTTCTGTCCGAAACTCAGCACGGTTATGCGGTCCGAGATCGACATGACGAGTTGCATCACGTGCTCGACCAGAAGGATTGTGATCCCTTCGCGTTTCGCCAGATCGACAAGCAATCGGTCGAGCGCCGCGATCTCGCGGTTGCGAAGTCCCGCCGCGGGCTCGTCGAGGAGAAGCAGCTTGGGCCGCAGCGCCAGTGCGCGCGCGACTTCGAGCTGCTTCTGGCGGCCGAAGTCGAGGGAGCTGGCCAGCTCGTCCTTGAACGCGATGAGACCTGTTTGCTCGAGAATGGCCTCGGCCTCCTCGCGCGCCTCTTTCGTGCCACGCGCCCGCTGGCCGCGACTGCGGACGTCGAGACCGATGAGAACGTTCTCCAGAACGCTGATGCCGCCGAACAGCTCCAGGTTCTGAAAGGTTCGCGCGATGCCGAGTTCCGCGATCCGATGAGGCGGCAGACTGAAAAGATCGATGCCGTCGAACCGGCACGTTCCCGCGACGGGGGAATAGAAACGGGAAATGCAGTTGAAGACGGTGGACTTGCCGGCGCCGTTGGGCCCGATCAGCGCATGGATGCTGCCGCGCTCCACCGTCATGGAGAAGTTCGACACGGCCGTCAGTCCACCGAAGCGGACCGTAAGACCTTCGATGGTCAAGAGCGGATCCATGGATCAGCCTGCACGTCGTGCGAGATTGCCTACGGCGCCGGCGAGCCCCTTGGGGAGATACATCATGAAAAGAATCAAAATCACCCCGTAGAGGATCTCCTGGTACGACGGTGCCTGACGCAGAAGTTCCTGCACCGCGCCGAGAACGAGCGCGCCGACGATGGCGCCGGGAATCGATCCCAACCCGCCGACGACGATCATGGTCACGACCAGAATGGTCTCCGTGAATCCGAGGCTGTCGGGATGGATGAACGACGAGAACGACGCGAACATCCCGCCAGCGGCGCCGGCATAGGCGGCGGACAGTGCAAAGGCGATCACCTTGGCCCGTCGGACGTCGACCCCCATCGCAAGTGCTGCCGGCTCCGACTCCCGGACGGCGCGGAAGGCGCGGCCGAGCCGCGACCTGCGCAGCCAGACGGTCGCCGCGATGATGATGATCGTTGTCGCCAGCACGAAGGGATAAGCGTCGTGGTCGGTAGCGATCCGGAAGCCGAAAAGCTCCGCGGGCTTGATGCGCATGCCGTTCGGACCGTTCGTTACCGCGTCCCAGCTTCGGTAAACCCACTGCATGGCCTCGCCGAACGCGAAGGTCGAGAGCGCCAGATAGATATCGCGCATGCGGAACGACACATAGCCGAGCAGCAAGCCGATGGCGCCCGCCAGCAGCACGCCGGCGGCCGCCGCGATCAGGAACGGTACGTCGAAACGACCCGTCAGGATCGCGGTCGTATAGATGCCGATACCGTAGAAGGCGACGTGTGCCAACCCGAACTGCCCGGTCTCGCCGATCAGGATGTTCAGCCCGAGCGCGAGCACGATGTAGACGAGCATGAGATTGGCCAGGTAGACGATGTACCCGGACCCCAGGAGCGGCAGGAGAACGAGCAGCGCACCTGCGGCCACCGCCGCGACGATGTAAGAAGCGCGGGTCATCGTCACACTTTCTTGATGACGACCGGGCCGCCGAACAGTCCCTGCGGACGAATGGCAAGCACCAGCATGATCACGATGAACGGAGCTACCACGATGGCCCGCGTCGACACGAACAGGCCCACGAGATTTTCGACGATGCCGATGATGAGGCCGCCGACCACGGCACCCGGCAGGCTGGTAAAGCCCCCCACGATCGCCGCGGCGAACCCGAGGATCACCACGATCCCCATGTCTGCCGTCATCAGGATCTTGGGTGCGATCAGGATGGCGGCGAGGGCCGAGAGCAGTCCCGAAAGTCCCCAGATCAGCATGCGGGTCTTGTGCAGGTCGATGCCGACGAGGGCCGCCGCGCGCGGATTCATGCCGACGGCGCGCATCGCGCGGCCAGGCCGGGTGTAGTTGAAGAACACGAAGAAGATCGCCATCGCCAGCAGGGCGAGTGCGAAGACGGCCACGTCCTGCGTCGTCAGGACCGCATCGCCGATCTGGACCGTGTCTGCGCCGAACACCGCGGGAAACGAGCGGGGAACGTCGCCGAACCCGGTGTTGCGGACGATGCCCTTGAGCACGAACGAAAGCCCGAGTGTCGCGATGACGACGTTCACGGCCACGGCGGGCGAGACGCCGATGCGGCGCAGTACGATGCGGTAGAACAAGGCCGAAAAGACGAAGGTAATCGCCAGCGTCACGGGAACGGCGATGACATAGGCAATTTGCGAAAAGATCAGGAGGTAGAGCGCGATGTAGGCGCCGGCCATGAAGATCTCGCCTGCAGCGAAGTTCGGCGCGTCCGTCGTCTTGAAGATGATGACGATCGCGATCGCGAGCAGGGCGTAGATGCTGCCGGTAACGAGGCCCGAGGCGATTCCCTGCTGAAGGAACAGCCAATAGACCTGCCAATCGCCCATCATCGCGCTCTCCTCACACGCCCGAGGATTACGGTTTATAGGTCCAGCGGCTGGTATAGACGCCGGGCTGCAGGACCTGCGTTTCGCCGTCGAACTTGAGGAAAATCGACGACTCCTGCCCCGCCCGATCGTTCTCGCCGAACGAGATCATTCCAGCCATCACGCCCGACTCGAAGGTCAGGGTACGAAGAATGCGCGCCACGGACTCGCGAGTCGGGTTGGGACCGGCCAGCATGAGCGCATGGGTCACCGTCTGCGCGGACGCGACGCCGTAGGGCATGTAAGGCGTCGGATGGTCCGGCTTGGCCGCGAGATCCGGGTACCGCTTCTTGTACATGTCGATGATCCACCGCTGCTTCGGTCCATCCGGCGAGTCGTTGATCACGTCCTGAACGTAGAAGTTCGCAAAGGCGTCCTTCGTGCCGACGTTCTCCACGAGCTGTTTCAGGTTCGCCGTTCCGGTGACCGTCAGCACGATCGGTCCCTTGAAGCCGAGCTCGTGCGCCCGCTTGAGAATGAGGGCCGCGGGACGCGCGTAGGTGGTCAGGATCAGGACGTCGGGGTTGGCCGCGCGGATCTTGAGCATCGGCGCCGTCACGTCGGTGATGTTCGGATTTATCGACTCGACGCTGAGGGATACGCCGTGCTCCTTGGCCATGTACTCCGCGGTCTCGAGATTCCACGCGCCGTAGGCATCGTCGTGGTTGATGTAGCCGATCTTCTTGGCGTTGAAGTGCTTCACGACGAAGTCGACGGCGATGCCGCCGACCGCGCGCTGCGAAATGGAGATCCCGCCGAAGATGTAATCCGTCGGCGGATACAGCGCACCGTCGCCCGAGGCGTTCAGCATCACGTACGGAACCTTGTTACGGAGCACGTATTCCTGCGCGGCGACGGCGGCCGCCGAGCACGAACCGCCGTTCAGCATGAACACCTGGTCCTGCTCGACGAGCTTCTTCACGGCCGCGACAAGGTCGTTCGCGGTGCACCGGTCATCCTCGATGACGAGCTCGATCTTCCGGCCCCAGATTCCGCCCATCTCGTTGATCATCTCGTACCACATGCGGGCGGCATTCAACGGATCCTCGCCATAGGCGCGCGCCGGACCCGAGAGCGGCGCGAAGAGACCGATCTTGATCGTGTCGTCGGTAATGCCGGGATCCTGGTAGGTACCCTGCCCGGCCTTGATGGGAAAGGCTGCCGCTGCCGTGGACAGTGCGAGTCCGGCGATCAATCCCGGCAGCGCAAAAGCTTTCATGCGTCGCATAGATCTCCTCCTCTGGTCATCCGGTATGTTGTTTCTCGGTTGTTGCGGCGCCCTTCTCATTGCATGCGGTAGCCGCCGTTCACGTCGATCGTGGCGCCTGTGACGTAGCTGGCATCGGGGCTGACGAGGTAGGAAACGGCAGCCGCGACATCCTCGGGTTTACCGATCCGCCCCAACGGAATCGCAGCGGCAGCCGTCTCGTCGTCGCTTGGATCCAGGGACTGGCGCAGCATCGGCGCGTCGATCAGTCCCGGCGCGACTGCATTCACGGTAATGCCGAGCGGTGCCGCCTCGCGCGCCACTGCCTTGGTCAGACCGAGCACCCCCGACTTGCTCGCGATGTATGCGCTGCTCGAGCGATAGCCGCCGAGCTGCGCGGCGACGGACCCGAACGTGACGATGCGGCCGTCGCGCACCGGTACGGCGACCCGCCGACGGAGATACTCGCGTATGGTCAGAAACGTCCCACGGAGATTCACGGCCTGCGTTCGCTCCCAGTCCGCAAGCGTGGTCTCCCAGATCTTGGGACGCGTACCGTCCGGCAGGATGAGAACACCCGCACAGCAGACGAGCACGCCGATCAGATCACCGTCGCGTTCGATGCTCTCGAAGAGCTGCGTGACCGACTGCTCGTCGCTGACGTCGACCGCATATCCGGCATGCCCCGCACCGGGGAGCCTCGCGGCAACTTCACGTGCGGCGTTCGCATCGATATCGGCCACGGCCACGGCGAAACCATCCCGCGCCAGCCGGTTGCAGACCGCAGCGCCGATGCCACGGCCTCCTCCAGTCACAAGTGCTCGAGTCATCGCGCCCTGCCGTCCGAACAGCGCTGCGCCAAAGAGTTAGGCTGATTCACGGCGTTCCGCTCCAAGGCTCACGCTTACATTTTGGGCGCTGCTTGTATACACTGTGTGCAGACTGGTCAAGCGTGATGTCAAAATCGAATCTTTTCTTGTCTATCTACCTCTCGTTGAGTAATTAAATTACAGTTTTTGCGCGGATAGCTGGAACGCTGGAGGACCGGTCGATATCCTTGTATACAATCTGCTCGTCCGCTTGCGCCGTGGGCTGGAATGGGCCCGGCGCGGGGCAGCCCGGCCCGTATCCGGCGGATAAACCTGACGTTGGCACATGACTGCAAAAACGCGCTCCCAATCCGTGACGGACCGCTTGCGCGAGCTCGTGCTGGAGGGGGCTTTCGGGCCAGGCGAGCGCTTGCTCGAGATCCCTCTCGCCGAACGAATGGGCGTCTCGCGGACACCGATCCGCTCGGCACTCGCCGCACTCGCCCAGGAAGGTCTGCTCGTCTACGAAGCCAAGCGCGGTTATGGCGTGAGGGCGTTCGGCATTGCCGACATCCTGGCCGCCTACGAAGCCCGCGCCGTTCTCGAAGGACTCGCCTGCCGGTTCGCGGCAGAACGCGGGCTCGATACCGCCGGCCGTCTCCGACTCGAGGAATGCCTCGCGACGGGTGATCGCCTGCTCAAATGCGGCGCGCTCACGCCCGAGAATCTCGTGCCCTACCGGCAGATGAACATCACCTTTCACGAGACGATCCTCGCGGCGTCGGGCAACACGCTGCTGCCCGATCTGGTCCGGCAGACCCACAACATCCCGCTCGCGTCGAACCGGATCATGGTCTGGGAAGACTACCGGATCATCGTGCGCTCGCACGACGACCACCATCGGATCTTCGACGCCATCGTCAATCGGCAACCCCAGCGTGCCGACGCGCTGATGCAGGAACACGTGTACTACGCGGGCCAGGTTCTGAAGGCCCATCTGGAAAAGAAAGAGCATGCACAGTTGAAGAAGGAGCCCGAACGTGCAAACGACACCGCAGTGGGATGAAGAGCGAGACGTCATCGTCATCGGGTCGGGCGCGGGCGGGATGGCGGCCGCCTTCGTCGCGGCGAACGAAGGCCTCGATGCGCTCGTCATCGAAAAAGAGCCGGTATACGGCGGCTCGACCGCCGTTTCGGGCGGGGCGATCTGGATCCCCAATAATTCGCAAATGCCGGCGCTCGGCATTGACGACAGCACCGAAGCCGCGCTCGAGTATCTGGAGCACACGGCCGGCAACCGAAGCAGCCGCGAAATGAAGCTTGCCTACCTCGATAATGCGCCCCGCATGGCGGCGTATTTCGAACGGCACTCCGACCTCAAATTGGTCGCCCGCGATCATTCGCCGGACTATCACCCCGACCTGCCCGGCGCGCGGCTCGGCGGCCGGACGATGGATCCCGCCGAATTCGACGGCCGTCTTCTTGGCCCGGAGTTCGAACGTCTTCGCGCGCCGCTTCCGCAGTTCACGATCCTCGGCGGCATGATGGTCGGGCGCACGGACATTCCGCATCTGCTGCGGTTCACGAAGTCACTGACGTCGTTCGGTTACGTGCTGCGCCTCGTACTGCGATATGCTGCCGACCGGCTGCGATACTCGCGCGGCACGCGGCTGGTTCTGGGCAATGCGCTGGCCGCCCGCCTGCGCTTCAGCCTCATGCGCAAGAACGTTCCCGTCTGGTTGTCCACGCCGGCGGAAGAGCTGGTTACCGAGAATGGTCGCGTCGTCGGCGTCCATGTCCGCAAGAACGGACGTCGCTTGGCGCTGAAGGCAAGACGCGGCGTCGTGCTCGCATGCGGCGGCTTTCCGGCCAACGCCGACATGCGTCGAAACCTTCTGCCCCTGGAAAGTGAGGTGGTCTACTCCATGCCGCCGTCAGGCAATTCCGGTGACGGCATCCGCCTCGGCGAAGCGGTCGGCGGGTCCCTGGGGGCGCAGAATGCCCACAACGCGTTCTGGACACCGGTATCGATCATGCGTCTGCCGGATGGCAGCGTGCGACGCTTCCCCCACCTCATCACCGATCGGGCCAAGCCCGGCCTCATCGCCGTGAACGGTGCTGCGCGCCGCTTCGTCAATGAAGCCTGCTCATATCACGATTTCGTCGTCGCGATGCTCGAGGCGCACAAGACCGTGCCCTCGATTCCCGCCTACCTTATCTGCGACGCCGAGTTTCTGCGGCGCTACGGCTTCGGCATGATCCGGCCGACGCGGCGGCCCGCCAAAATCTATTTCGAAACCGGCTATCTGGTTTCGGGTCCCGACATCGCGACGCTCGGCCGGCAGCTCGGTCTCGATCCCGATGCGCTTGTCGCAACCGTGGAGCGCTACAACGCGCTGGCGCGGTCCGGCAGCGATACGGACTTCGGAAAAGGGAGCACGGCCTACAACCGCTATCTCGGCGATCCCGACAACAAGCCCAACCCCTGTCTTCGCCCGCTCGAGACACCGCCGTTCTATGCCGTCAAGGTCTACCCCGGCGACATCGGGACGAGTTGCGGCCTTCTCACCGACGCCTGCGCGCGGGTGCTGGGGAAGGATGGTGCGCCGATTCCGGGTCTCTACGCCGTCGGCAACGACATGAACTCGATCATGGGCGGAACCTATCCGGGAGCCGGCATCACGCTAGGCCCCGCCCTCACCTTTGGCTATCTTGCCGGACTGCACCTTGCCGGAAAGATCGGCGCCGCCGCATAGCAACGCGGCGGCGCGATCCGCAACTCACTTCGGGTCGGATGGCATGCTCGCCTGCATGGACGGCCGCTTGACGAAGTTCGCATACCATTCGGCCGTCTTCGGGTGCTCCGTCCGCCAATCCTTGTCGCTGAACCGGAAATCGAGATAGCCGAGCGCGCAGCCGATCGTGATCGTTCCGATGTCGACGCGCGTCCCGAACCCGGCAGCTTCCGCTTCGATCGCATCGAGGCTGGAGTCGATCTTTGCCATCTGGCCATCGGCCCAAGGTTGCCAGAAGCGGTCCGAGGGGCGCACGACACGCTCGTAGCGGACGAGCAGGGCTGCATCCAGCAGGCCGTCGCCGAGCGCCTGCAGCTGCAGCGCCTTCCAGCGGTCAGCGCCGCTCGCCGGAAACATCCGCGGACCGTTATGGAGAGAGTCCAGGTACTCGCAGATGACGCGGCTGTCGTACAGGACCATTCCATCGTCCAGAATGAGCGTCGGCACCTTCCCGAGCGGATTCTTCGCAACGATGGACATGTCGCGATTGACGGGATGAGCCGCGCTCGGCAGCCGCTCGATGCGGGCGTCGAGACCCGTCTCGATTGCCGTGACGATGACCTTCCGGACATAAGGGGAAGCCGGCGAGAAAAAGAGCTTCATACTGTTTCTGACCTCCGAACGGATGAAGGCGATGCGCTCGCCCCGGACATATCCCAGTGATGTTTGAGCCGCAAGCGCCGACCGTACGCATTCGACGATCGCATCGCCGCCGACGCGATGCACACGCAAGAGCGTCCCGCGCAACCGATCGATCGAGACGCCGCCGTCGAAATACGACGACCGCCCATGAGCCGCCTCCGCGCGTCAACGAGCCGGTCGTCGAGTAGCGCAGGTACCACGATATCGCCCGCACACTATGCCGTTCTGACCGCCGGTTGCGAGAGGCACGCGCGCGGACCTATAGTCACGGGTCCGTAATTCCGCGAAATCCTGCGAGGCTCCGCCATGGCCGTTCCCCCGCCCGCTCCGTTCACGACCCGCCCAGAGATCGCCGGCACCTTCGGCGTCGTCACGTCCACCCACTGGCTCGCCTCTCAGGTCGGCATGATGGTGCTCGAGAAGGGCGGCAACGCGTTCGACGCCGCGGTCGCGGCCGGGTTCATGCTGCAGGTCGTTGAGCCGCACATGAACGGCATCGGCGGCGATGCGGTGATACTGATCCGGCCCAAGGGCGCGGATCTTCCCATCGTCGTCTGCGGTCAAGGCGTGGCACCCGCCGGCGCCACCATCGAGCACTATCGGCGCGAGGGACTCGACCTCGTGCCCGGCACCGGGCTGCTCGCCGCCGTCGTACCCGGCGCGTTCGATGCATGGATGCAGATTCTGCGCGACTACGGCACGATGACGCTGGCCGAGGTGATGATGCCGGCGATCAACTACGCGCGGAACGGCTATCCGCTGATCACCGGCGTCACCAATGCGATCGCCGGCGTCGCCGAACTGTTCCTGAAGGAGTGGCCGACCTCGGCCGCCGTTTACATGCCGGACGGCAAGGTACCCGCGCCCGGCACGCTGTTCACGAACCGCGCACTCGCCGACACCTACGCCCGGATCCTCAGGGAGGCGAGTGCCGCCGGCGCCGACCGCGAACGCCAGATCGAAGCGGCGCGTGCCGCCTTCTACAAAGGCTTCGTCGCCGAGGAGATCGAGAAATTCGTCACCCGGACGGAAGTGATGGACGCCTCGGGCCAGCGCCACCGGGGCGTACTCACCGCCGCCGACCTCGCCACGTGGCAGGCAAGCTACGAGGCGCCCGTGACCTACGACTATCGCGGCTACACCGTATGCAAGGCCGGCCCGTGGAGCCAGGGTCCGGTGCTCCTGCAACTGCTGGCGCTTCTCAAAGAATTTGACGTGGCGTCGCTCGACACGGTCGGCCCTGACTTCGTCCATCTGTTGGTCGAGGCGAAGAAGCTCGCCTACGCCGACCGCGATGCGTGGTACGGCGACCCGAACGCCGTCGACGTGCCGCTCGCGACGTTGCTGTCCGATGCCTACAACGACGCGCGCCGCAAGCTGATCGGCGATACCGCCTCGCGCGAGCTGCGTCCGGGCAGCCCGGATGGCCGCACGCCGAAGATGCCGGCATTCAAGGTCGGCGTGGCTGCCGTCGCCGCCGGCGTCGGCGAGCCCGCGCGCGTCGAACAGGAATCCTACGACCGCAGCGGCGGTGCCGCCGCGCTTGCCGGCAGCCGCGCCGCCCGCGGCCCGGCCGAGGGCGACACCTGCCACCTCGACGTCATCGACCGCGAGGGAAACATGGTCGCGGCGACGCCGTCGGGCGGCTGGCTGCAAAGCTCGCCGGTCATTCCCTCGCTCGGCTTCTGTCTCGGCACGCGCGCGCAGATGTTCTGGCTGCAGGAAGGTCTCCCCACGAGCCTCGCGCCGGGCCGCCGCCCGCGCACGACGCTGACGCCGACCATGGCGCTCAAGGACGGCAAGCCTTATCTCGCCTTCGGCTCGCCGGGCGGCGACAACCAGGACCAGTGGATCGCGCAGTTCTTCCTGCGCCACGTCGAGCATCGGCTGAATCTTCAGGCGGCCATCGATGCCCCGATGCTGCAGAGCGAGCACTGGCCGAATTCGTTCTATCCGCGCCAGGCCTTCCCCGCGAAGGTTGTCCTGGAGGGCCGCTTCCCCAAGGCGACGATCGACGAGCTCAGGCGCCGCGGTCACGAGGTCGAGGTCACCGGCGACTGGCAGCTCGGGCGCAACTGCGCCGCATCGATCGACGGCAAGCTCCTCAAGGCCGCCGCGACCCCGCGCCTGCAGCAGGCCTACGCCGTCGGGCGGTGACGTCATTCATACCGCCACACCTCTGCCGGATCGCGACGTGCGTTTCCTCTCGTGACGGATGTCGACCGACGTCGCTGCGCGTCGGCGCGGAAGCGCACGTCCTGCAATGATGCCGCCCACCTGATGGTCCCCTATCCATGTTCGACGGCTTCGGGCTTTCCACGATCGACGTCGGCGAAGGCGTGACGATCCACGTGCGGCACGGCGGCAGCGGGCCGCCGCTCCTGCTGCTCCACGGCCACCCGCAGACGCACGCGATGTGGCACGCGGTCGCCCCGCGGCTCGCCCGCGACTTCACCGTCGTCGCCGCCGATCTGCGCAGCTACGGCGACAGCGCCAAGCCGCCGACGGCGCCGGATCATGCGCCCTATGCCAAGCGCACGAAGGCGCGGGACCAGATCGAGGTCATGCGCCGGCTCGGCTTCGAGCGCTTCCTCGTCGCGGGCCACGACCGCGGCGGCCGTGTCGCCTACCGCATGACCCTCGACCATCCCGACCGCGTGCTGGGGCTCGCGGTGCTCGACACCCTGCCGACCTGGGAACATTTCCGGCGCACCGACATGGGTTTCGCCATGGGCTATTGGCACTGGTTCTTCATGGCGCAGCCCGCCCCCTTGCCCGAACGGCTGATCGCGGCGGACCCGGACGCCTTTTATCTGCGCCGCGGCGCGAACCTGTTCGCGCCCGCCGCACTTGCCGAATATCGCCGCTGCTTTCGCGACCCGGCGACGATTCATGCATTGTGCGAGGACTACCGCGCCGGTGCCACCATCGACGTCGCGCTCGACGCGGCCGACCGGCGCGCCGGCAGGCGCATCACCTGTCCGGTGCTCATGCTGTGGGGCGGCCGCGGGCCGCTGCAGAAATGGTATGACCCGCTCGCGGTCTGGGCCGACTGGGCAAATGACATGCGGGGCCAGGCGCTCGACTGCGGCCACTATCTTGCCGAAGAGGCACCCGACGATACTTACGCCGCACTGTACGCCTTTTTCGCGGAGGCTTAGTCCGGGCGGCGCCTCGCCACGCCGTTTCTCCGGTACGGCGATCTTCTCATTCCGACTGGCCGCAATAGGCCTCGAGCCGATAGCCGTCAGGATCGACGACGAAGGCCGCGTAGTAGTCCGGGCCGTAATTCGTCCGCAGCCCCGGCTTGCCGTTGTCGCGGCCGCCGGTACGGAGTGCGGCCGCATGAAACGCATCCACCGCCGTACGGCTCGGTGTGGCAAAGCAGATATGGAGGCCGGACCGGTCGTCCGGCGGGATCGGGTGCTCGGCCGCGCTAATCCACAGGGCTGCGCTGTCACGACCATAGCCGAGCGAGTCCGGCCCCGCACTGAGACAGCGGTAGCCAAGCGGCGCAAGTGCCGCGTCATAGAACCGCCGCGCCGCGGCGATGTCGCGGACGCCGATGGAAACGTGATCAATCATCCCGTGCCTCCTCGTTCGGCGGCGCGACCGGTGGAGTGTGCACCGCTTTGTAACCATTATGATGGTTATATCGGTATCGGGCAGGCGTTCCCTTGTCAACCCCCATACCGGTTAGTATCTGATGGTTATGGTGACTGCTGCGCCCACCGGGCCGGTGGCCTTTCCGGCCGCGCGCGCCGATCTGTGCCTCGCCTATGCCAACACGCTCTACTGGCGCGGGCGCGAACCGCAGACCGAAACCCTTCACACGCTGGACGACGTCGTGAACTGGTCCGTGACCGAAGCAGGCCTCGATGCGGACTTCGTCGAGGCGTTTCGCGCCGGGTGGGCCACGCGTCCAAGCAAGACCAAGGCTGCCTTCGACGAAGCCATCGTGCTGCGCGAGACCATCTATCGGATCTTCGCCGCCATGGCCTCGGGTGCCGCGCCGGCGCCCGCGGACCTTGCCCGGTTCAATCGCGCACTGGCGCAGGCGCCGGCCCGCGCGCAGTTGCGACGGATCGGCGACGGCTATGCGTGGGAAGTCGACAAGCTCAGGCGGACGGTGCCGGCGTTGCTGGCACCGGTGCTGTGGTCGGCGGGCGACCTTCTCGTCCGGCCCGAGCGCCGCAGGGTGCGCCTGTGCGCGAACGAGAAATGTCTGTGGCTGTTCCTCGACGACAGCAAGAGCGGAACGCGCCGCTGGTGCGCGATGAGCGCCTGCGGCAATCGCGCCAAGGCGCGTCGCCACTACCTCCGCCGGAAGCAGGGCTGACACAGACGCCGGGGGACGTCTCGAGGCTGCCAATGGCCACTCCCGGCCGGTTCACGTTCACCTCCGTGAAGGCCGCCGATCACGGAGGAAAGAATGCGCGTCAAGACATGGCGGTTTGCCACGATCATGTTGGCGGCCCTGACCACGGCGATGGGATTCTGCCACCTGATGGAGCTGCCCGCCCGCATGAGCTGGGATCAATCGCTGTGGGTCGGCAGCACCGTGAGCGGCGGGCTCTACCGGATGTTCGGTACGGTCGGAGCCGTGATCGTCGTCGCCACCGTCATTGCCGCGATCGTCCTCGCGATTCTGGTCTGTCGGCTTGGCGCGGACGTGTTCCGGCTGACGACGGCCGGTGCGGTGCTCTTCGTCCTCGCACTCGTTTCGTGTTGGGTCTTCGTGTTCCCGGTGAATCTCGAACTCGCGACTTGGCTGTCGGGCGAGGTTCCGGCCGACTGGGCCGCGTGGCGGACGCAATGGGAGTACGCGCATGCCGCGAACACCGTGCTCCAGATCGTCGGCCTCGCCGCGCTGGTGCTTTCGGTGTTGGCTGAAACGCCGGACGATCGCGTACCTCGCATCGAGCCTCGGGCCGCCACGCGGGACGAGCCGTTCTTTTCCCGTCCGCCGCGTTAGGGCCGCGCTGCGGCGCCGTTCCCGCCCTGCGCGCGTTGAATGGGCATCGATCCGCAGGATCGAAGTGCCCTATGGTCCAATCGATGAGCCGGACGGAGCTCGCGGAGACGGCCGGCACCCGGCGCAAGCTTCTGTCCCACCGTGCCACGAAACGGCGCCACGGCCCCGGCCGTCGCCGCGCCTGAGGTGGATCCGCTTGCAACCGGCGCACTCGGGCTCAGTGCCGCGTGGGCGAGCGGCATCAACGTCTATGCGGTCGTGCTGACGATCAGCCTACTTGACATGGCCGGCTGGATCGACCTGCCGCCGCAGCTCGCGCCGCCGGATCCGACCGTCCCGTCTTAGGCGACGCCGAGCGTGGGTGCGATCAAGCACCCTTCGCTTTGTGGCGCCGCGGCGGCCCTTGAAACGCTGTATTGAAGATGACGCAACCGAGGCCCCACACGCCCCCTATCGGCCCATGAAGACCAGCGTCAACCGGTCCGCGTATTGGCCAGGCGCGAGTCCCGGCGGCGGACGGGTCGAGATCGCGAGTTCGCGGACCTGATCGTTCGAACGGCTGAACCGGTCGAGGACCGCCCGACCGTTGCGGAACTGAAGCGTCTGTCCGCCATAGTTGAGTTCGTAGGGGATGGACGCGCCGTCCTGACCCAGGAGAATGGGTACCCCCGCCTGCCGCGCGTTCTCGGAGATGATCATCACCGAGTAGCCGTGGCGAGTGTTGCTGCGTTCGACGATCCGCGCGATCACCGCATCTTTGACCGGTTTTGTCAGGTCCTCAGGCAGGCCCCCCTCAGGAAAGGTTATGCTGACCGAGGCCCTGGCTGCACTCGTCGCGCGCACGTTGATCGTCGCAGTCCCGCCCCTATTCTGCTGCGCATGTGCCGGTGCGGCCGCCATTCCGAGGATGAAACCCAGCGCAAGCGCGCCGCATCCTACGCGGCGGCGTCGGCGGGCTTGATCGGGCATGTGCGGACAGAGCGTCCAGCCGAACATGTCTCGCTCCTGCCTCGGTGAGGCTTACCCGACCTGTGTACCTTGGCCCGCATGGCGGTTCAATCCTGGCCGACTTTCCACCGGTCCGTGGCAAGTCCGGTCATGATCCGAGGTCGTGATCAGAGAGTCCGCAGCGTCACAGTGATGACATCCTGGTATTCACCCGCCGACTGCGTATCGACGGTCCCGATCGTCACGTCGAAGACGTGCTCGCGACCGTCCGGCGTCGTGACGCCCGTGTGCGCCGAGACCTGCCGGGCCCCCTGATTCAGGGGAACGACGGCATTGTCGATCCGGAGCGTGTAGCCGACCACGCTTTCGTCGATCGGGTCTTCATGGCGCAGGACCCCGCCATGCTGGGATTCGACGAACATTCGATAACCCGCATTGCTCCGCGCCCACAGACGGACCGTTCCGGTGGCGCCGGTTCGCAAGGGATCGAACCTGAGCGTGGTGGACCGGATGCGCGGGTCGAATATCCCCGTGCTGCGGAACGAGAGCTCCGCCACGGATGGCACATCGACGCGCAGATGAACTTTTTTGACGTCGCGCAGGATGGCCGCACCGATCGTGCCCTCGTAGAGCCGGAGCTCCACTTGGTCGTGGTAGGGGCCGGGGCCGACGACCTGCTGCGGCGGGATGGCGAACAGGAACTCGAACCGATACTCGTCCCGCCCGGCCACGGCAACCCCGCTCAGCACTTGGCCCGGTTCCGCCTGCGATATATCGCGCAGTATCGTGCTGAAACCGTTGTCGCGATAGAGTTGATAGCGCAGCTTGCTCTGACCGTGGTGCAACGCGCGGCCGATCGCATCGCTGCTTGATGATGAGACGAAGCCGATGAAGAAGCTGCAGGTGCCCTTCTTCCGCACCACCGTGAAATCGACGTGCTGGCTGCGTTGTACGGAATCGAACACGTCGTATCCGGCGCCCGTGGGGCCGCGCCACCACACATCCGACAGATCCTTGAGCTGCAGGTCGCAGCCGTTATCGGCCGCCGCCGGTGCGGCAAGTATCGTCGCGACGAAGATCGCGGCCAGGCAGCGCAAGAGGTGACTCTTCTTCATTGCCGTCTATTCGGTCGGAAATTCGATGCGGCCGATATTATAGAGGCCCGCTGCATCTTCCGGCAGCTCGAAGCGATAGAAGCGATCCGAAAACACCTCGACCCACAGCTCGTAACGGCCCGGGGACAAGCCGAGAACCCGGAACCGGCCGGCACGATTGGTAAAGAATTTGATCGGCGGCCGGTCCGGCTCGTCCACGGCCGTGAAGGTGCCGACGTGCAGGCCGAGCGGTTTTCCCGCAGCGTCGAGCAGATACCCGTCCAGCAGCACGGTGCCTCCCGTCCCGGCGCGGATCACCGTTCCACTCCGATACGTCGGCTCGACACCGTAGATCTGGTCGCCGAGCTCGAAGCCGATCGGAAGGTCGGGCGCGTCGAGTACGACCTGATGCACGTAGTAGGACGTCAACGATGGCAGCACGGCCGGCCCCAGCCAGTCGGTGCGCGCGTCTGCCTCCTCGTCCTCGCGAGGATTGACGTTGATCCGATAGTCGCGCAGCCGCGGATGTGGCGCGATCAGGACGGAGCTGTCGTTGATCGGCCGCGAGGCGGCGACATGGCCGTCGGCAAAGGCGAGCGCCGTACCGAAGCGCAGGCTCGTCAACGCGATGCGTTCGAGATCGCCATCCCGCGGCAGGTTCTCATCGTGTTGAACGGTGCCCTCGAAACGATAATGGGTGTATCGCGCTGATCCCGAAAGCGTGTAATCGGCCGGCGTCCGTTCCAGTGTCGCATCCGCCTGAACGTCCCCGAGCGTGTAGGAGGGCGCGTACGACCAGTTGATGCGGCTCGAGCGCGTTCCCGTGTCCAGCGATGCCGCGAAGCGATGCGGCGAGCCGAACGGCGCATATGACACACCGGCGAAAAACCGTGTATCGTCGTTTCCTTCGGCACCGGCGCGATGACTCTCGACGAACGACAGCGAGATTTCGGACGTGATCTGCTGGATCAACGTCAGGCTGTACGTGTCGAGATCTGGCGTGTCGCCGCGACCGAACTGACGGCCATAACCGATGCTGCCCGATGTGTCCCAGAACAGGCGCTGCCCGTAAGAGACGGCGAGGTCGAGCGCGACGGGATTGGACGGCTCCGCCGTTGTTTCGATCGTCGCGAAGTCCCGACCGCGATAGATAGCGCTTGCCGACAACGTACGGCCCGCGGAGCTGGCCAGGTCGTCGGTATATCGGTACTGCGTACGCACCGCGAAATCCGTTGACGCGGTGTCCGCGTGGCTCACTGCGATGTCGGTGCGGAAGGTCCCGATGCGCGTGGCGAAGCGCACATTGGCTCCGAACTGCCGCTGCTCGTCGCTTAGCTGAACGTTTGCACCAGCCGTCAGCGCGTCGGTGATGCCAATATTGTGAAAACCCGAGAACACATAGCCGCCGGTGTCGTAATCTCGACCCGTCGGGGTGCTTTCCGAGGGCACGCCGATCGCGTGGCTGAACTCCTGTTCGCCGGCGCCGAGCAGCGTGGCGTCGAAGATGAAGGGGAATCGGATCGTCTCGGTGCGGCCAACTTCGTCAGTGATCCGGATCGCCACGTCATTGGGGCCGGAGGCGAATGGAAAGTTTCGGATGTTGTACCGCCCCGGCGCCAACCGCAATGTTTGAACGCGCTGGCCGTTGACGAAGACTTCGACGCGGGAGGTACGCTCGATATCGAACTGCGTATCGCCGGCGGGCCGCACTGACCGATACGGTTGCAGCGCGAAGTTTCGCGCCAGCGTGATTCCGGCGGCGCTGCGTGTCGACTGGAATCCGTCGGAGGCGTAGAAAATGTCGCCCGCGGTGACGCGCAGCGCATTTTCGGGAAAGTCGCGCACGAGGCGCACGTCGCCCCGGCTCCATGGCGCGTCGTTCGCCTCGCGCCATGTCGCCCCCCTCGAGCACGGTGCCTCCCAGATTCGTTGCGCCCTCGAAATCGATCGTCCCGGGCTGGCGACCGTCGTTCTCAAGACTTGAGACATAGTCGACGCCTGCTCTGAAATTTACGTATGCGCTGATGGGGGCCGGATGCAGCACGGTCTCGACCTTTGGTCGGTAGCGCCAGTCGGCGACGTTGATGTCCCGGGTGCGGCGGAATTCGAACGGCACGTCGACGGCTATGTGCAGCGTCGCCATGTCGAACCTGAGCCCGATGCCCGTTTCCGCTACGTCCTTTGCAGCCAGCATGCCGTCCGGGCGCAGGCGGGCCTGCAGCTCCTCGAGCTTGGCTTCGATCAGCCTCGGACCAAGCAGATCGAGCAACGGCTTTCCGGCGACTTCGCTCGGCTGCCCCGCATGCGACACGACGGCGGGATTTCGCCGAGTTCGGTATCGTCGAAGAGGATCGGAAGATTCATCCGGACCGGCAGGGCCTCGCGCTGCTTTACGGATCGTGCGTGGCCGTCCGGATTTGGCTGTGCGAAGCTCGCAGTGATGGCTCCGATGGCGGCGAGCAGAACGAAGCAGAGGGCGCCTATGGTTGTACTGCGTCGCATGCGCCGAGCCGCGTTCCACAGATGCACCTCTCTTTCCCCCAAAGCAGGCAGCGCTGGCCGGCGTGCTTTCGTCGAATGCGTTGTTCTTATCGAGTCGCTTACATCAGTTTGATCGATACGGCGCCGAAGCCGCTGGTAAGAGGGAAACACCGACTCTCCCGCCGAACGGGGCTACCGTTCGACGTCGAGCTTGAGATCCGCCTGCACGGGTCCGACGGCAAACCCCTCGGGCCACGGCAGAAGGAAACGGCGTTCGCTGCCGGCAAGAATGTTCTGCCCCTTGAACGCATCGGACGATACCTTTTTCGTCATGCCGCCGACGCTGATCGTAAGGTTCGCGTCGGCGATGATCCCATGCGCCGTGCCTTCGTTGCGCAAGACCAGCTCGAGATGGGGTGAGCGTCGGCGCCGTTCACCGCCTGTGCCGATCTCAGCTTGATCTGCGGCTCTGCACCGCGGGGGACGACGTAGATTGAGCCGACGTAACGCAGCGCGATCAGAACCTGCGAGGACTGGGACGACGGCGCCGCGATCGGGGTGCTCTCGGCGATGATACGATACGCAATTTCCTTCGCCGGACTTGGATCGCCGACATATTGGACGCGGACGATCTGCACTCCGCCCGGCCCGACGATCGCCTCGGTCGGAAAGACGATGAAGTCGTCGGTGTCCTCGTTAGTCTCGGTGCCGTCAGGTGCGAGTGCGCGCGTCACGACGCGGATCGTGATCGCGGCTTCTTGATTGCGCGGATTCTCGAGCCGGAACGCCCTCGACGCACCGCGTCCGGTCGGGTCGAAATCCTGCACGATGGGAACGAGCTGAAAAGCGCCAACAGGAGCAGCCCCCCAGCGTGCAGAACGCAAGGGCGGCAGCCGCAATGATGTTGCGGTGCAGATTGAGCCGGAGCACGCGACTTATACTCTTTCCGTTACGGCGACGGAACGCGGCTGGGTATCAATACGCCGGACGCAGCCGCCGATGGTAAAGGAAAGGCCGCAGCGCGGCGCAAAGCCGCGCCGCGGCCTCGCCGGTTCGCGCGTCGCGCCTTAAAGTGCCGTTAGCGTGACCGAGAGAACGTCCGAATAGGTGTCCGCGGCTACCGGCGTCTCATTCGCCGGGATGCTGATACGGACCTCGGTGACGCGATTCGACTGCTTGCCGTTCACCGCGATCGTCATACCGCAACTGGTCGTGGCGATGGGATTTTCCGTCGTGCCGTCCGTGACGAGGCCAAAAGTATAGGACTGCTTATCGGAGTTGGCCCTCGGGTCCGACGGCAGGAGCACCGGTTGCCTACCCAATGTTGCGACGCAGTTGTCCGATTCGACCTTGACCGTATACCCCGCCTTCTTGTTGCAGTTCTGGGTAATGTCGCCGACCTTCGTATCCGACAACGCCGAACCGTCGGTCAACGCATCGAAGATCGCCGAGCCTGCCGTTGCCGTTCCGAAGTCTTCCGATACGGCGAGCGTGCAGTTCGCTTCGACCTTACCTTTGATGTTGATCTTCTTTTCCGTCGCTCGTCTTGTCGCCCGCGTGAGCGACGCCGACGAGGCTGATGCTCACGAGCAAACCGGCTCCGATGGTTGCGCCGGCCACACGGCGCAGCGCGGCACCGCGCGCTGCCGGATCCGGTCGTCCCCCCTTTGGCGGCGCCGGGCGCGGTCACCCGCCCTTCATCTTGCGGTCACCCGCCCTTCATCTTGTGGAGCGGCGGCATCACCGACACGTTGATCCGCTTGCGGTTTGGCTCCGGTGCGGTCAGCGGCACGCATTCGCGCAAAGTTTCAAGGCAGCGTCGCGTCAGTTCCTGGTATTCGCGCGTCGCCTGGGTTTTCCAGGCGATCTCCTGCGGCGTCAGCTCGCGTATGATCTTGCCGGGGATGCCCGCGATCAGCGTACGCGGCGGTACCTCGAACGCCGCCTTGACGAAGCACATGGAGGCGACGAACGCCTCCTCGCCCACGACCGCATTCTCCATCAGCACGGCGTGCATGCCGACGAGCGCGTTGCGCTTGACGATGCAGCCGTGAAGGATCGCGCCATGGCCGATATGCGCGTCTTCCTCGATGACCGTATCGGTATCGGGAAAGCCGTGGACGATGCAGTTGTCCTGCAGGTTGCCGCCCGCCTTCATGATCAGGCGTCCGAAATCCCCGCGCATCGACGCCCCCGGCCCGATATAGCAGCCGGGGCCGATGATCACGTCGCCGATGATGGTGGCTGTCGGATGGACGAAACTCGTCGGATCGACGACGGGTTTGATCCCGTCGATTTCATAGAACGGCATTGCTGGCTTCCCTTGCGTATCGCGTCCCGGACGAATGCGTACACTTGCTTATGCGCAAGGCATAAGGCAAGCGGCCGAAGCGATGGAAGAACGGTAATCATCCCGTCATCATCGGCCATAGCGTCGCGGCCAGCAGGACGCCCATCGCGATGTTGAACCATTTCAGCCGAACGGGATCGGACAGGAAGTCCCGCAGGACCACCCCGAAACCGGCCCAGACCAGCACGCTCGGCAGGTTGACCAGCGCGAAGGCGATAGAGATCAGGACCGCCGACAGAAAGGGCGCGTCGGGGCTAGCGTAGACAGCCATCGCCGTTACCGCCACCGCCCAGGCCTTCGGATTGATCCACTGGAACGCGGCGGACTCGCGAAACGTCAGCGACCGCCCTTCGACCTCGCCCTTCTTGCCCAGCGCGCGCGACATGGCAATGCGCCACGCGAGATAGAGAAGATAGGCGCCACCGGCGATCTCAAGACCGGTGTGGAGCGCCAGATAGGCCGTCAGCATGGCGCCGAGGCCAAGGCCGACGCCAAGCAGCAGTGCTTTGAAGCCGACCGTGATGCCGAGCACCTGTGGAATCGTGCGCGCGAGGCCGAAGTTCGCACCGGAAGCGAGCAGCATGAAATTGCTCGGCCCCGGCGTGATCGAGGTCACGAAGGCATACACGCACAGCGCAAGGACTGCTTCGCAGGACATGGTGCTGTTCTCGCCGCAGATCGTTCGTCGTGACGCGACGAGGGTCTTGTACGGTCGGTGCGGCCGCCCGTAGGGTACGAAATCCGGACTGCTGATGAGCCGATCGAAGCGAAATAGCTTATCCCGCGACGCCGACATCCGGGCGACGGCGGCCTGACGCTTACGGACCGCCGCGCGGCCCGAAGATGATGATCATGGCACCGGCAATGCAGATCGCCACGCCGATGACGTCCCAGCGGTCAGGACGGGCACCTTCGACCGCCCACATCCAAATCAGCGACGCCAGGATGTAGATGCCGCCATAAGCTGCGTAGGCGCGCCCGGCGAAGTCGGCGTTGATGCCGGTCAGCACCCAGGCGAACAACGCGAGGCTGGCCATGCCCGGCATCAGCCAGAGCGGAGACCTGTCGAGACGCAACCACGCCCAGAAGGCAAAGCAGCCGCCGATCTCCGCGAACGCGGCCAGGATATAGGTCGGAATGGTCCACATGAAGGCTCCCCCTCGTCACCCTGGTCGGAGGTGATGCCGAACCTCGTCAGCCCAGGATATGGCGGCTACCGGAAGGACAAGGATAAGCCGTTTCAGGCAATGACCGCGCCGCGCTCCGTCAGAAGTGCGCGAAGCATCGAGCGGTGGCATCGCGATTCGTCCTCGCAGTAGCAGCCGATCGAGAAATGCGCATCGTGCGAGAGGGCCGCGAGGAGGTCGAGGGTCCGGCGCGGCGTCGGCTGATTCATCTCGGCACGGAACGCACGCACGAACACGTTCCATTCTTTGTCGGTCAATGCCGACTTGCCGCGCGCCATCAGTTCCGGACTGGGCGCCAGATCCGGATACCAGACGTCGAACCAGTCATCGGCCGCATAGCGCTCCTTCGGCATGCCACGCGGCGGGCGCCGCACGGCACCGATCCGGATTCCCTCTTGCGGGAGTCGGCGCGTGCCGAGACGAACGATCCGCAGTGTCATGATCCAAGCTCCGTGCGTGTCACGATGCCGCGTGAATGAAGCCCACCGGTCCGCTTCTTCCTTTCCGTCGCAGGGGCGATCTGGGCGAATTGATACCGCAGAAACCATCCCGGAAATGCCCGCGCGAGCGGCCTTGGAGCCTCGATCATCAGGCCCATCCGCTGCGCTTCGGCGAAACCGGCATCGCCCCGCCACCACGCGACCAGGGCAGATAGCGGACCGCGGACGCATAGAGGTTCGGGAAAGCCCGGATTGTGCGTGCACAACGCGGCCTCCGTCCTCTTGAGCAGCATGAAGCGTGCCGGGCTTCCCCGGATCTCGAACCGCACGACGATCGGATCCTTGGGCAGCGCGTCGAAGTGAACGCGCCTTTGCATGTCGACGAGAATGGCGTCTAGGTCGAGATCCTCGTCTTCGGCCCGTCTCGGCAACCAGCGCTGCCCCCAGGTGCCGAGCGCGCCGACCAGGCTCGCCAGCTCCCTGCCCGCTTCGGTCAGAACGTATTCGGGGCCATATTCCCCATCGATGCGCTCGATGACGCCGGAAACGGTCAACGCCTGCAGTCGCTCCGAAAGTATCGTGCGGGAAATACGCGGTATGCCGCGGCGGATGTCGTTGAAACGGCCGGCTGCCGCACAGAAGCTCGCGCACGACGAGAAGGGTCCATCGGCCGCCCAGCACCTCGAGCGCCCGCGGGATGGAGCAGAACTGACCATAACCTGCCATGGCGACAGCCTAGCACGGCCTGATCGGTTCAGGCGGTCCGGATTCCGGATCTGCCTATTCTTTGATCGTGAGGATCTTCTCGTCGCCTCGCATGGCCCGTTCGACATGGATGGCGCCACGCGCCTGGACAGGCTCACGGCGCGTTACGGACGTCGGAGGAGGCCCGTCACCGGATCAATCCGCGGACCCGGCTCGGCCTCGCCGCGACCTCGCGATATGGTCCGACTATCCGGTCCCGCCCCTCATGCCGCAACCGGCATGCGCGCCTGGACCACGTGGAAGCGTGGCGCCACGAACGCCGCGTCGGTCAGCGATGCGTTCGCCGCCGGATTGCAGCCGCTCGCGTGGAAGTCGCTGAATGCCGCCGACTGGTTGACGAAAACGCCACCGGTCAGGTTGAACGAGACTGACACGCCGGCCTCGATCGCCGCCTCGAGGGCCTTTTCGGTGACCCGCGGATCGGTCGTGTAGACCGACGCCGTGATCGCACCTTTGCGCTTTGCCGTGCCCATCGCACGCGCGATCGCGTCGTCGGTGTCGGCGGCAGGGATGATATAGGCGATCGGGCCGAACATCTCCTGCGTATAGACGTCCTCGCGCGCGGCCTCGACCCGGACCAGGATCGGCGTCTGCACCGTGGCGCCGGCGAACTGCGGATGCGCGATGGCCCGCGACGGCAGCACGACCATGCCCTGCCGCGCCGCCCGGTCGATGCGCTCGAGCACCGCCTTGTTCTGGATGGCGCCGAGCACTTCGACCGCACGAGCCGGATCGCCGAGGAGTTTGTCGATGGCCTCGGCCAGCCCGCGTGCCACCTCGTCGAACGACATGTGGCCGGACTCGGTCTCGATCCCGTCCTTCGGCACGAAGATGTTCTGCGGCGTCGTGCACATCTGCCCCGAATAGAGCGACAGCGAGAACGCCAGGTTCTGCAGCATGCCTTTGGCGTTCGCGGTCGAATCGATCACCACTGCGTTCACGCCCGCCTTCTCGGCGAAGAGCGTCGCCTGCCGCGCGTTCTTCTCGAGCCAGTCCGCGAAAGCCGGTCCGCCGGTATAGTCGATCAGCGCGATCTCGGACCGCGTCGCCAGCGTCTGCGTGATCGGCGCGGACGGTTCGTCGGCCGCGAGCTGAATCACGTTCGGGTCGAAGCCTGCCTCCCTCAACACCTCGCGCGCGATCTTGACCGTGAGCGCGAGCGGCAAGATCGCCATCGGATGCGGCTTCACGATGACCGGGTTGCCGGTCGCAAGATCGGCGAAAATGGCCGGATAGCCGTTCCAGGTCGGGAACGTCGACACGCCGATGACGAGACCGATGCCGCGCGGGACGATCGTATAGGTCTTGTCGAGGCGGAGCGGATCGCCCTTGCCCTGCGGCTTCTCCCATCGCGCCTGGGCCGGCGTGCGCGTCATCTCCTGATAGGCCCACGCCACCGCCTCGAGACCGCGATCCTGCGCGTGCGGCCCGGCGGCCTGGAACGCCATGACGAATCCTTGGCCTGTCGTGTGCATCGCCGCATAGGCGATGTCGAACGAGCGCTTGTTGAGGCGGTCGAGGATTTCGAGACACACGCCCACGCGTGCCTCGATGCCGGCCCTGCGCCACGACGGCATGCTCGCCTGCGCGGCTTCGATCAGCTTGTCGACGTTCGGTTTCGGATAGGTGATGCCGAGGTCGAAACCATAGGGCGAACGCTCGGCGCCGACCCTCCCCTCGCCCGGCTGGTCGATCTCGAACGGCTTGTTCAGCATCGCCTCGAACGCCGCCTTTGCCTCGGCGTTCGCGGTCTCGCCGTAGATCTTGCCGCTCGGCGCTTCGGGATAGCAGGTCCAGTACCTGCGCGTGGCGATTGCCTCGAGTGCGCCGCCCAGGGTCTTCCGGTGCTTGTCGAAGAGAGGATGGGCCATGTTTCGCTCCGCTGACGTGGTATTCCGGCGCTCTTGGTACCCCCGGCGCGCTCATTATCTTGGTAACCCCGGGCGCGCGCATTATAGTGCCGGCGCGATGACGCACCAGACCATATAGTGCCGGCGCCATGACCAGCCAGACCATCCTGTTCGAGATCGACGAAGGCGTTGCGCGGATCACGCTCAACCGCCCCGACAAGCTCAACGCCTTCACGGCCGAGATGCACACCGAACTCGCCGACGCGCTGGCCGAAGCGGAATCGCGCGCCCGCGCGGTGCTGATCACCGGTGCCGGGCGCGGCTTTTGCGCCGGCCAGGACCTGAGCCAGCGCAAGGGCGACAACATTCCCGATCTCGGCGACACGATCGAGCGGATGTACAACCCGCTCATCCGCCGGCTGCGCGGCATGGAAATTCCCGTGATATGTGCCGTCAACGGCGTCGCCGCCGGCGCCGGCGCCAATCTTGCGCTTGCCTGCGACATCGTGCTGGCGGCGCGTTCGGCGAGCTTCATCCAGGCCTTCGTGAAGATCGGTCTCGTGCCCGACTCTGGTGGCACGTGGTTCCTGCCACGGCTCGTCGGCGACGCGCGCGCCCGCGCACTCGCCATGCTGGGCGAGAAGATCACGGCCGAGCAGGCCGAGTCCTGGGGACTGATCTGGCGCGTCGTCGACGACGAGAAGCTGATGGAGGAGGCCGGTGCGCTCGCGCGACATCTCGCGCAGCAGCCGACCAAGGCGCTCGGCTTCATCAAGCGCGCGCTCAACGCTTCGGCGACGAACAGTCTCGACGCACAGCTCGACCTCGAGCGCGACCTGCAGCGCGCTGCCGGACGCACGGCAGACTATCGCGAAGGCGTCGCCGCCTTCCTCGAAAAACGCGCCCCGAAGTTCACGGGACAGTAGGCCATGCCCGCTCTCTCGACGGACAAGACGGTCGCCATCGTCGGCGCCGGCACGATGGGCGGCGGCATCGCCCAAGTCGCCGCCACCGCCGGTCATCCCGTCCTGCTTTACGACGCCAAGCCGGGCGCCGCCGACAAGGCGATTGCCGCCATCGCGAAATTTCTCGACGGCAGCGTTGCCAAAGGAAAAATCACGCCGGACCGGCGCGATGCCATCCTCGGGCGCCTCAAGTCCTGCACGGACGTGAAGGATCTCGCACCCGCCGCGCTTGTCATCGAAGCGGTGGTCGAGGACATCGAGATCAAGCGCAACGTTTTCCGTGATCTCGCCGCGGTCGTATCGGCCGATGCCATTCTCGCGACCAACACGTCGGCATTGTCGATCGCCGCGATTGCCCGCGGCCTCGACAATCCGGCACGCGTCGTCGGCATGCACTTCTTCAACCCGGCGCCGCTCATGCCGCTGGTCGAGGTGGTGAGCGCGATCACGACCTCGCCGGAGGTTGCGGCAACGGTGTTCGACACCGCGGCGTCGTGGGGCAAGACACCGGTTCATGCGAAATCGACGCCGGGTTTCATCGTCAACCGTTGCGCGCGACCGTTCTACGCGGAGGCCTGGCGCCTTCTGGGCGAGCAGGCGACCGACCCGGCGACGCTCGACGCGCTGATGCGCGAGTGCGGCGGCTTCCGCATGGGGCCGTGCGAGCTCATGGACCTGATCGGGCACGACGTGAACTTCGCCGTGACCAAAGCCGTCTTCGACGCCTATTTCGGCGACCCGCGCTATCGTCCCTCGATCCTGCAGCAGGAGATGGTCGAGGCCGGCCGTCTCGGCCGCAAGACCGGCCGCGGCTTCTTCGATTATGCCCCGGGTGCCGATGCGCCTGCGGCGCGCACGGCGGAACAGGCGCCGCGCCCGTCGCGCGTGGTGATCGAGGGCGACCTCAGCATCGCCGCCCCCCTTGTCGAACGCCTTGCCACGACCCGGATCCCGTTCACGCACACCGACGCCGGCCCCAACGGCCCGGCCATCGTGCTCGACGGGGCGGTCCTGCGGCTGACGGACGGACGGCCGGCGACGCTGCGCGCGCAAGAGACCGAGCGCAACCTCGTCCTGTTCGATCTTGCCCTCGACTACGCCAAAGCGACGCGGATCGCGCTCGCCGCCGCCGCGCAGGCGGATCCTTCCGCGCTGCCGGCCGCGACCGGCTTCTTCCAGGCTCTCGGCATCCAGGTTTCGCCGGTCGAGGACACGCCGGGCCTCGTCGTCATGCGCACCGTCGCCATGCTGGTGAACGAGGCGATGGATGCGGTCCAGTCCGGCGTCGCGACGCCGCATGCAGTCGATCTCGCCATGATGCGCGGCGTCAATTACCCGCGCGGACCGATCGGCTGGGCAGAAGATATCGGCCTCGGCTATATATGCCGGGTAATCGAGAACCTGCAGCGCGCCTACGGCGAGGATCGCTATCGTGTCTCGCCCCGGCTGCGGCTTGCAGCCGTGAAGGAGGATACGCGTTGAGTGACAGGGCACAGCACATCGCCGACGCCGTCGGCGAGAACATGTATCAGCGCGACCATGCGGCGCGCGCGCTCGGCATCAAGCTGCTCGAAATCCGCCCCGGCTTCGCGCGGATGAGCATGGAGGTGCGCCCCGACATGCTCAACGGTCATGACATCTGCCATGGCGGCCTGATCTTCACGCTCGCCGACACGGCTTTTGCGTATGCCTGCAATTCCGGCAATCGCGTCACGGTCGCGCAGCACTGCGCCGTGACGTTTCTGGCGCCGGCGCGCCGCGGCGACGTGTTGACGGCGACGGCCCAGGAACGTCATCGCGCCGGGCGGACCGGCTTCACCGACATCGACATCACGAACCAGACCGGGAAGCTGATCGCCGTCTTCCGCGGCCATTCCTACCAGCTCAACGGCGAAGTCGTACCTAACATCGGAACTATCGAGCCATGACCGAAGCTTTCGTCTGCGACGCCGTTCGCACGCCCATCGGCCGCTATGGCGGCGCCCTTTCCTCGGTACGTGCCGACGACCTCGCAGCCGTACCCATCAAGGCTTTGATGAGCCGCAACCCCGGCGTCGACTGGGGGCGCGTCGACGACGTCATCTACGGCTGCGCCAATCAGGCCGGAGAGGACAACCGTAACGTCGCCCGCATGGCGGTACTGCTCGCCGGCCTGCCGGTGGAGGTACCGGGCTCGACCATCAATCGCCTGTGCGGTTCGGGCATGGACGCCGTCGCGACGGCCGCGCGCGCGATCCGCTCCGGCGAGGCCGAGCTGCTGATCGCCGGCGGCGTCGAGAGCATGAGCCGCGCGCCCTTCGTCATGCCCAAGGCCGAGACCGCGTTCTCGCGCGAGAACGCGATCTACGACACGACCATCGGCTGGCGCTTCGTGAACCCGATCATGAAGCAGCTCTACGGCATCGACTCGATGCCGGAGACGGCCGAGAACGTCGCCGCCGAATTCAACATCAGCCGCGTCGATCAGGACGCCTTTGCGCTCAGGAGCCAGCAGCGCGCGGCGGCCGCACAGAAGAGCGGCCGCCTCGCCGAGGAGATCGTGCCCGTCACGGTCAACAAGGGCCGCGGCGAAACGGTGCAGGTCGACCGCGACGAGCATCCGCGCGAAACCTCGATGGAAGCGCTCGCCAAGCTCAAGGCACCGTTCCGCGAAGGCGGCACGGTGACGGCCGGGAACGCATCGGGCGTCAACGACGGCGCATGCGCGCTCATCATCGCCTCGGAAGCGGCGGCGAAGCGCCATGGCCTCACGCCGCGCGCGCGCATCGTCGGCGCGGCCACCGCGGGCGTGCCGCCGCGCATCATGGGCATGGGGCCGGCGCCGGCTTCGCGCAAGCTGCTCGATCGCCTCGGCCTGAAGCTCGACCAGATGGACGTGATCGAGCTCAACGAGGCGTTCGCGGCGCAGGCGCTTGCCGTTCTGCGCGATCTCGGCATTCCGGACGACGCGCCGCACGTGAACCCGAACGGCGGCGCGATCGCGCTCGGCCACCCTCTCGGCATGAGTGGCGCCCGCCTCGTCACCACCGCGACCTACGAACTGCAGAAAACCGGCAAGCGCTACGCCCTCTGCACCATGTGCATCGGTGTCGGCCAGGGCATCGCGCTCGTCCTCGAACGCGTGTGACGTCTTCGGCCGGCCACGACGACACGAAAAGGGCAAGCGACCGAATGGCGCTCTCCTCGCCGAAGAAGACGGGGGACGTCGCCGCATCCAATGTGGATGGCGCATATCGCGTGCATTCGGCGCCTGGCCCGGTTGGCTCGAGAGCGTTTACGGACCATGCCGCGCTCACGAGCTGCGGAAGCAGAACTCGTCGTCCGACGACGGGGCGGCCGGACTGTTGTTGACATGATGGCGTGCGAATTGACGGAGGTCCGGGATTTGATCCCTTCGTAACAGCCCCCGTTCCCGGGCGCTTGGGGCCGTGGGTTCGATGAAACCCGCCTTCGTGGCGGCCCCGACGCCGACCCACTTGGGGCTGGCCGGTCTGGACTCGGGCCGCTTAATCAACCTCAATGTACCGCTTATAAAGGATGACATACGGCGCGTCGTACCATGATCGGCTCAATCGGTCGTCGCGTCTTCGTGGTTAATTGACATGAACGATCAGGGAGGAACGGAACGATGGCGGCAAAGAAGGGGGCCAAGGGAAAGAAGACCGCATCGAAGGCGTTGCGCGCGAGCAAGCCGACGGCGCGGCGCGCGACCTTCAAGCTGATCGTACGCGAGCCAAAGACGGTCGCCGGCAAGGCGTTGCGCGGCGGGTGCGAGCGCCGGTTCCTTGATCCGATCGAGATCGCGAGCCGCGACGAGATCGCGGCGCTGCAGACGAAGCGCCTCAAATGGACGCTGCAGCACGTCTACCGGAACGTGCCGTACTACCGGAAGAAGTTCGACGAGGCCGGCGTCCACCCCGACGACTTCCGGCGGCTCGAAGACCTCGCCAAGTTTCCGTTCACGACCAAGGACGACCTGCGCGCCACCTATCCCTTCGGCATGTTCGCCGTGCCGCGCGAGAAGATCGTGCGCATCCATGCCTCGTCCGGTACGACAGGCAAGCCCACCGTCGTCGGCTATACGGCGAAGGACATCGAGACCTGGGCCGAGGTCGTGGCACGCTCGATCCGCGCCGCGGGCGGACGGCCGGGCGACATCGTCCACGTCGCCTACGGCTATGGTCTGTTCACCGGCGGCCTCGGCGCGCATTACGGGGCTGAGCGGCTGGGCTGCACGGTCATCCCCATGTCCGGCGGCCAGACGGAAAAGCAGGTGCAGCTCATCCAGGACTTCAAGCCGCAGATCATCATGGTGACGCCCAGCTACATGCTGGCGATCGCCGACGAGTTCGAGCGCCAGGGCTACGACCCGCGCAAATCGTCCCTTCTCGTCGGCATCCACGGCGCCGAGCCGTGGACGGACTCGATGCGCAAGGAGATCGAGGAACGCTTCGCCATGGATGCGGTCGACATCTACGGCCTGTCCGAGGTGATCGGCCCCGGCGTCGCCAACGAGTGCATCGAGAGCAAGGACGGCCCGACGATCTGGGAGGACCACTTCTATCCCGAGGTCGTCGACCCCGCGACCGGCAAACCCGTACCCGACGGACAGACCGGCGAGCTCGTGTTCACGTCGCTGACCAAGGAAGCGCTGCCGATCGTCCGTTACCGCACGCGCGATCTGACCGCATTGCTGCCCGGCACGGCGCGCTCGATGCGACGCATGGCGCGCATCACCGGCCGCACCGACGACATGCTGATCATCCGCGGCGTCAACGTCTTCCCGACGCAGATCGAGGAGCTGATCCTCAAGGACGCCCGCCTGTCGCCGCATTACGTCATCGAGGTCAAGCGCGAAAACCGGCTCGACGAGATCGAGGTCGTCGTCGAATGCAAGCCGGAGTACGCGGGTAGGGCCGATATCGAGGCCGACTGCACCAACCGGCTCGCCCACCTCATCAAGGCGTATATCGGCATCACCGCCCGCGTACGCGCCGTGCCGGTCGGCGGCATCACCCGCTCGATGGGCAAGGCGAAGCGCGTCATCGACCTGCGCCCCAAGGAATAGGAAGTTAAGGAATAGGAATGAAGCCGGCGGGGCGCGACGGTGAAATTGGCCGCCCGCCCGCGCCCCTAGCCGCTTGCCTGCAACCACCAAACTGGTTTCAATTGAAACCAATAGGCCCTTGAGGCCGGAAAATGACGCGAACGGGAGGTCGCCGTTGGATTACGTCTATCCGATCTACGAATACCGCCCCTCTGCCGACCAGCGGGCGGCAAAACCGGTGCGGCACAAGGTCGTCGTCATCGGCGCCGGGCCGGTGGGACTCACGGCGGCCATCGATCTCGCCCGCAAGGGAATCCCGATCGTCCTGCTGGACGAAGACAACACCGTCAGCGTCGGCAGCCGCGCCATCTGTCACGCCAAGCGCACGCTCGAGATCTGGGACCGCCTCGGCTGCGTCGCGCCGATGATGGAGAAAGGCATCACTTGGCAGACTGGAAAAGTTTTCTTCCGCGATCGTCAGGTCTACGCTTTTGACCTTTTGCCCGAAGGCGGCCATCGTTTCCCGGCCTTCATCAACCTGCAGCAGTACTATGTCGAGCAGTACCTGGTCGAAAGCACCCAGGCGCTACCGCAGATCGACCTGCGCTGGAAGAACCGGGTCGTCGGCGTCGCCTCGGGGCCGGATGGCGTGCGACTCGACGTCGAGACGCCCGACGGACGCTACGCGATCGAGGCGGACTGGGTGATCGCCGCCGACGGCGCGCGCAGCCCGACACGCAAGATGCTCGGGCTCGACTTCAAGGGTAAGGTGTTCGAGGACCGCTTTCTCATCGCCGACGTGAAGATGAAGGCGGATTTTCCGACGGAACGCTGGTTCTGGTTCGACCCGCCCTTCCATCCCGGTCAGTCGGCCCTGCTTCACCGCCAGGCCGACGACGTTTGGCGCATCGACCTGCAGCTCGGATGGACCGCCGACCCGGAGGAAGAGAAAAAGCCCGAGCGCGTCGTACCGCGCCTCAAGGCGATGCTTGGGGAGGACGCAAAATTCGAGCTCGAATGGGTCAGCGTTTACACGTTCCAGTGCCGCCGTCTCGAACGGTTCCGGCACGGCCGCATCATCTTCGCGGGCGATGCCGCCCATCAGGTCTCGCCGTTCGGTGCGCGCGGCGGCAATTCCGGCGTGCAGGACGCCGATAATCTGTGCTGGAAGCTCGCGCTCGTCATCCGCGGCCTCGCGCCCGAATCGCTCCTCGACAGCTATGACGTCGAACGACAGCAAGCCGCCGACGAGAACATCCTGCATTCGACGCGCAGCACAGACTTCATCACGCCGAAGGGTGCGGCGAGTCGCCTGTTTCGCGATGCGGTCCTGAGCCTCGCCGCCGATCATCCCTTCGCCCGGCGCCTCGTCAACAGCGGGCGCCTGTCAGTTGCGACGGTCTACACCGATTCGCCGCTCAACACGCCGGATCGGGATTCCTTCGCCGGCCCGATGGTGCCGGGGGCGGCCGCGAGCGATGCGCCGGTGCGGCGCGACGGAAAGGACGGATGGCTGCTCGGATCGCTCGACAACGGCTTCGCCGGTCTTTATTTCGCGAACGACCGGATTGCGCCGGCAACCGCGACCGCGCTCGTGGCCCTCGATCAGATGCCGGTGCCGATACGAACCACGATCGTCGCGCCTCAGCCGATCGCGGCACCCGCCGGCCTCAACGTCATCGTCGATACCGAACGGCTCGCGGCGCGTCGCTATGATGCGGCCGATGGCACCTTTTATCTAATGCGGCCGGATCAGCACGTCTGCGCGCGCTGGCGCCGCTTCGATCCGGCGGCGGTCGAGGCTGCGTTGGCCCGTGCGATCGGCCGGCCGGTGCAATGAATGCGGCAGGGGAACGCACACGAATGGCGACACTTCGAACCGAGTCCGGTTTCGAGCGGCCGGACGATTTCTACGAACTTCTGATCCAGGCACATCAAGGGCTGACGGAGGTGCAAAGCGCCGCGCTCAATGCCCGTCTGGTGCTGCTCCTCGCCAACCATATCGGCGACCTCGGCGTCGTTCGCGAGGCGCTCGACCGGGCCCGCGAAGGCGTGTAGGACGCCTGCGCGCATCCTGATCCGTCCTGCCTGATCCCGGAGGTGTCCGATGCCTAGTTTCGATATCGTCTCGAAGACCGACCTGGCCGAGGTCGACAATGCCGTCCAGGGCGTCGCGCGGGAAATCGCGACGCGGTTCGACTTCAAGGGATCCAAGTCGAGCATCGCCCGCGACGGTGCCGAGATCACCGTGCTCGCCGACGACGCACTCAAGCTCAAGCAAATGCAGGAACTGATCAAGGGTTACTTTGCGCGCCGCAAGCTCGACCCCGCCTGCCTCGATTGGCAGACGGAAGAGCGCGCGGCCGGCAACATGGTTCGTCAGAAGGTCGTGGTCAAACAGGGAATCGACCGCGACACGGCCAAGGCTATCGTCAAGGCGATCAAGGACTCGAAACTGAAGGTGCAGACGGCAATCCAGGGCGACGAGCTTCGCGTCACCGGCAAGAAAAAGGACGACCTCCAGGCCGCGATCGCGACGGTGCGGGCGCTCAAGCTCGACCGCCCGGTGCAGTTCGTGAACTTCCGCGACTGACAGAACCGCCCTGACAGACAGACCGGCTGTGGCATCCGCGCCACGGTCGGTGGGAACAATTGCGGCCCCGGCCCGGTTTGCAAACAGAACGGTTTCCCCGTTCGCAAAACCGCGATCGAGAGGTCCGCATGGCCGATTCCAACCCCAAGCAGGACGATCCTGCGTCACGGGCGAGCTCGGCGTTGGGCGATGCCACGCAGCAGGCGGGCGAACGCCTGCGCGACGAGGCGTCGCGCGCCGCCGGTGAAGCGACACAGCAGGCGAAGACGCTGCTCCGCCGTCAAAAGGATCTGGCCGCCGAACAGATCGAGGGTATGGCTCAGATCCTGCGCCGGACATCCGAGGAGCTGCAGGCGCAGCATCCCGGTATGGTGGCGGACTGCACGCGACAGGTCGTTCGCACCATCGACGGCCTTGCCGCCGCCCTGCGCGACCGCGACATCAATACCCTGATCGCCGATGTCGAGGATTATGCGCGCCACCAGCCGGCGCTGTTCATGGCCGGGGCGACCGCAGCCGGATTCATGCTCGCGCGCTTTCTCAAAAGCTCGGCGCGTCGCCGCGAAGCCGGACCGGCGCAGACGCACGGCGCAGGCCATGCTTCCGGCCACCAAGCTGCGTCGGGGGGTTATCGTGGCGCCGACGCCCCCGGTACCGCCGCCACCGGTTCGGCCGGCTACGCCGCCGGTCCGGGCGCGTCATCGGGCGCTGTCCCGGTGGCGCCCTCCATTCAACCCGACTCGCCCTCGACCCTGCAGGGCAGCCCGAACAAGGCTGCCGCCGACGAGGTCAACCGTGCGATGAAGAAGGAGTCCCGGTAATGGCCACCGACATCCGCGAAAATCGTTCACTCGGCTCGCTGTTCGCCGAGCTCATGCACGAGACCAGCACGCTTGTCCGCAAGGAGGTCGAGCTCGCCAAGGCCGAAATGTCCCAGAAGGTCGACCAGGTCCAGAACGGGGCGGTGTCGATGCTGGCCGGCGGCGCGGTCCTCTATGCCGGTTTCCTCGTCCTCCTGTTCGCAATCGCCGCGATGCTCGACGAGTTGCTCGACACCTGGTGGCCGTCGAGCTGGCTCGCGCCGCTGATCGTCGCCGTCGTCGTGCTCGTCATCGGCTTCGTCCTGCTCCGGACGGGTCGAAGCAGCATGAGCTTCCACAACCTCATGCCGCGCCGGACATTCCAATCGATCCGCCGCGACGCGACCCTTGCCCGGACACAGGTGCGCTGATGGCTGACAAATCGATATCCGCCGACAATTCCCGCTCGCCCGACGAGATCCAGTCCGAGATCGAGCGCACCCGTGCCGACATGAGCCGGACGATCGACGCGATCCAGCGCCGCCTGTCGCCGAGTGAATTGATGGAGCAGGCGCTCGATTATTTCCGCTCGGGCCCCGGCGCGTTCGCGAGCAATCTCGGCGACGCGATTCGCAACAACCCTATCCCGGTGGCACTCGTCGGCGTCGGGCTCGCATGGCTCGCCTTCGGCGGCCCGGGCCGGCCGGCCTATCTGCACCGCGCCGATACCGACGGCGGAGCAGACATCGACTATGCCGGCGAAACGGCGCGACACGGCATGGAACGGGCCGGCGACATGGCCGCACGGACGGGCCAGCGCATCGGCGGCATGGCGAGTGCGGCCGGCGCACGCATGGGCGATGCCTATGCCGGTGCGCGCGACACTGCCGACGCCGCCAGTGAGCGGGTCAGGGCGATGGCCGATGATGTCAGGAACCTTGCGGCGGAATGGCGCGAGGACACGGCCGACATGGCGGCTCGGGCACAGGACCGCATGCAACAGCTCGGTAGCAGCGTGCAGGCGCAGACCGCGCACATGCGCGACGCTGCGAACGATCTGCTGCATCAGCAGCCGCTGATCGTCGGCGCGCTCGGGCTCGCGATCGGCGCAATGCTCGGTGCCATGCTGCCCTCGACCCGGCAGGAAGATACAATCATGGGTGAGGCACGCGACCGCGTGATGGATCAGGCATCCGGGACGGGCGAGCAGGTCATGCGCGAAGCTGCGCACGTGACCCGGAAAGCCGCCGACGCCGCAACGGGCGCCGTCCGGGACGAGACAGATCGGCGTGGCCTCACGTCCGGGAGCACCGACCCGTCGCAATCGACCGCGAAGCCGGAGGACGAAGGGAAGCCGACCGGTCCACCCGGGCTCGCGACCAAGGGCATCTGAACTCGGCCGCAAGCCCGGGACGCCGCTTTCTCTTTCCTCTTAGGTCCGCCGCAGCGGCAACTTTCTCTTTCCTCTTAGGTCCGCCGCAGCGGCAACGACCGTATACGCTCACCCTTCGCCGCGAAGATCGCATTGGCGACGGCGGGCGCGAGCGGCGGCACGCCGGGTTCGCCCACACCGGTCGGCGGCTCGCGCGACGGCACGATGTGCACCTCGACCTTCGGCATGTCGGCGATGCGCAGCGGCGTGTAGTCGTGGAAGTTGGACTGCTCGACCACACCCTTGTCGAGCGTGATCGCCTCGGCCAATGCGGCCGACAGGGCGAATCCGATTCCGCCCTCCATCTGGGCACGCACCACGTCGGGGTTAATCACGACGCCACAATCCACGGCGCAGACGACGCGCTCGACCCGGAAGGTATCCCCTTCGACCGCGACTTCGGCGACCTGTGCCACGAACGAGTTGAACGATTCATGCACCGCGATGCCGCGCCCCTTGCCCGCCGGCAGCGGCGTACCCCATCCGGCCTTTTCGGCGGCAAGATCCAGCACCGCCCGATGGCGCGGATGGCCGGCCAGCAGCGCGCGCCGGAACTGATAGGGGTCCCGTCCGGCAGCGGCCGCCAGCTCGTCGATGACGACTTCCGTCGCGAATGCCGTGTGGGTGGACCCGACCGACCGCCACCAGAGCACCGGTACACCGACCTTGGTCGTGTGCAGCTCGACCGTCAGATTGGGGATCGCGTAAGGAAGATTCTGCGCCCCTTCGACCGAGGTCAGGTCGACGCCGTTCTTGACCATCGCCTGCGCGAACGGCGTGCCCTCCAGGATGGATTGGCCGACGATCCGGTGCTGCCATGCGATCGGATTGCCCTGCGCATCCAGCCCGGCCTCCAGCGCATGGAAGTACATCGGCCGATAACGGCCACCGCGTACGTCGTCCTCGCGCGTCCAGACCAGCTTGATCGGCGCACGCCCACCCAGTGCCTTGGCGATGTGGACCGCCTCGACGATGTAGTCCGAGGTCGGCGTGGCGCGCCGTCCGAAGCTGCCGCCGGCGAAAACGGTGTGAATCTTCACCCGCTCCGGCCTGAGGCCGGCCGCAGTCGCGGCGTTCATCTGATCGACGGTCTGGAACTGATCGCCTGCCCAGATCTCGCATTCCGTCGCCGACAGCCGAACGACGCAGTTGAGCGGCTCCATCGGCGTATGGGCAAGATAGGGAAACTCGAACGCGGCCGATATCCGTTTCGCCGCGCCGGCCAACGCTCGGGCGACGTCGCCGTCCCTGCGCGCAACCGCGCCCGGCTGTGTGGCAAGGCGCCGGTACGTCTCCATGATCTCGGCACTGCTGCGCGTTTCCGCATTCGACTCGTCCCATTCGATCTCCAGCTCATCGCGCCCCGTCTTCGCGGCCCAAAAGCCCGTGGCGACGACGGCAACGCCGCTCGGGATCTGAACGACGTCGATGACGCCCGGAACCGCTTTCGTCCGATCCACCCGAAACGACTTGACGGTGGCACCGAACCGTGGCGGACGCGCCACGAGCGCAGTCAGCATGCCCTCCAGACGCACGTCCAGCGCAAACAGCGCGGTACCGTTCGTCTTCGCCTTCGAATCGATGCGTGGCAGCCGTGTGCCGATCAACGTGAAGTTCTGCGGATCCTTCAGCGGCACGTCGGTCGGCACGGGACGCATCGCGGCGCGGTCGACGAGTTCGCCGAAGCGTGCGCTGCGGCCGGTCGCCTGATGCTTCACCTGCCCCTTCTCGACCGTGATTTCGCGTGCCGGCACACCCCAAACCTCGGCCGCCGCCTCGACGAGCATCGCCCGGGCCGCAGCACCCGCCTTGCGCAGCTGCTCGTAGGAGTTGGCGATCGCCGTGCTGCCGCCGGTGCCCTGCAGCGTGCCGAAATGGAGATTGTTGTAGAGCCGCGCATCGGCCGGCGCCGCTTCGACCCGGACCTGAGACCAGTCGGCATCGAGCTCCTCGGCCAGGATCGTCGCAAGACCCGTGTACGTGCCCTGTCCCATTTCGAGATGCTTGGCGATGACGGTCACGGTGTCGTCGCGCCCGATACGGACGAAGGCGTTCGGCGCGAACGTACCCGTTGCCTGGGCGACCGCTTTCCTTGCGCCGACCGGGAGATTGAAACCGATGACGAGACCGGCGGTGGCGGCAGCACTTCCCTTCAGGAACGTGCGCCGGCTGCCGGTGACGACATTGCGGAATCCGGGAATCATCGATCAACCCTCCATCGTTCGCGCTGCCTCGTGGATCGCGGCGCGAATGCGGACATAGGTCGCGCAGCGACAGATGTTCCCGTTCATTGCAGCGTCGATCTCGTCATCGGTCGGCTTCGGCGTCTGCTGAAGCAGCGCGATCGCCGACATGATCTGCCCGGACTGGCAGTAGCCGCACTGGACCACGTCGAGCCTTTGCCACGCCTCCTGGACCGCCTGCGCGACCCTGCCCGAAACGCCTTCGATGGTGGTCACGTTCCGGCCTTCGACCGCGCCGACCGGCGTAACGCACGAACGCGTGGGCTCGCCATCAAGATGGACCGTGCAGGCGCCGCACTGCGCCATGCCGCAGCCGAATTTCGTTCCCGTCAGTCCGACGACCTCGCGGATCGCCCACAGCAGCGGCATGTCGGGATCGACGTCGAGCGATATCGGCTGGCCATTGAGATTCAGAGAGATCGTCATCCAGAGAAACTCCTTGAATAGCGAACAGGATCCGAACGGGTTCGAGAGCGGGAATGTGCTCAAGGTCGCGGCAACGCGAGGAACAGGGAAGCGGCAGGAGTACCCGCAGGGGACAGGCGGGCACTCCTGCCTGACTCAGCCGGGCCCGTCCGACGGGGGCACGACGGGTGCCGATCGAGTCATCTCAACGGCCTGCGAACAGATGTTGGATATTTCGGAACAGGCCTACTCGCCGGTCGCTCGAGTTCTGGCTGCGATTCCCGGAAAGCCGATGCAACAAAGGACGACGACAACGACCTTGTGCATGAGCGCATGCCTTGTTCGACCCATGCGCACAGTCTGCGGCATGCCTGTCGCAGAACTTTGCCGGCCAATGCGCAAGTTGTCGAAAAATGTCGCGGCCCGAACGGCTGACATACTTTGATACAAACCTCGCCCAGAACCTCGCCGACTCATGGGACGACATGGTGCTCCCATATGGTATTGGCAGCATCCGCGACGCCAAGACGTCGTCGCGACGGCTGCGATGCAGAATCATGTCGATGGGTTTTGCGACGGGTGTCACAATCCGGCGGAATCGGCGCGCCGGCACGACGGCGCCAGTGCGGGCCGCTCGGCCTCGAGGTAGCGTGTGACCGACGATGTTTTCATCCGCGCGATCCGGACGGCGACCGGATGCCGGCGACCGCGAAGGTCGACATCGACGGGACCGTCGAATCGATTCTGAATTTCGTCCCAGGGCACGATGGCCGCAGCCGCACAAACGAGATCATCGGACACGATGAGTTCGGCCTCGTACGCCCGGGTCAGCCGCTCGAGCCGGTTCGCCACGTTCACGGCGTCGCCCAGGACGACACGCTTCCGGCGGCGTCGATTGCCCGTCCGTCCGATGACGACATCGCCCAGATGCAATCCGATGCCGATCCGCACCGGCACGAGACCGCGGCGGGTACGCTCGCGATTCCATCGCCCGACCTCGTCGAGCATCGCGAATGCGCAGGCCAATGCACGGGCGACGTTGTCCCGGTCGTGCGCCGTGGCGCGCCATACCGCCATGACCGCATCGCCGATGCAGTCGTCGATCGCCGCGCCGTATCGCGCGACCGTGCACGTCATGCGCCTGCGGAATGCATCGAGCAGCGCGATCGCCTCGATCGGCTGCATGTCTTCGCACAACCTGGTGAATCCCACGATATCGGCGAAGAGAACGACCGCCGGCACGATCCTTGGCCCGTTCGGCGCCGCTCCTTCCAAGGCAAGCGGCCTTACGATATGCTGCAGGACGTGCATGCCTCGGCCGTGTCGGATCGACCCGACAGGGCTGGCGTCCGCGCCGACGCGGGCACCCGGCTCTCGCGGAACGATCGATCGGACCGGTTGGCAACCGGCATCGGAACGCAGGGCGTATGTGACTTTTCGCAATGATCATCTCCGGATGCTAGGTGATGCAGCATCGGGGGCGCGTGTCGCAGGAATTTGTCGGTCCGACCCGCCACGTGTCGCGGATTGTTGCGGGCAGCGTTGATCAACATACTCTGTTACACTTTTGGCGGCATCCTCATGCCGTGACTGTGGTATTGATCCAGCGCGGGAGAGGCACATGGAACCCACACCTCACGTCGCCGTCGTCGACGATCACAGGGACATCCGTGAGCTGGTCAGCCGCTATCTCGCCCAGAACGGCTACCGGGTCAGCGCGGCGGAAAACGCGCCGGCGCTGCGACGCCTGCTGGAGCGGAGCGCCCTCGATCTCGTCGTCCTCGACATAATGATGCCGGGCGAAGACGGGCTTTCGCTGTGTCGGCATCTGCGTGCGACCACGAACCTGCCGATCATTCTGTTGACGGCGGTCGCCGAAGAGACCGACCGAATCATCGGTCTCGAGATGGGTGCCGACGATTACGTGACCAAGCCTTTCAATCCGCGCGAACTGCTCGCACGCATCAAAGCCGTCCTGCGTCGCACCAACAGCCTGCCCCCGCGCCGCGGACGCCTGCAGGCCAAATCGGTCCGCTTCGGACCGTGGACATTCGATGTCGGCCGCCGCGAGCTGATCGGTGAGGACGGCGTCGCCACACCGCTCAGCACGGCCGAGTTCCGTCTGCTCAGCGCTTTCCTCGACCATCCGGGCATGGTCCTGACGCGCGATCAGCTTCTCGATCTCACCGTCGGACGGTCGGCCGCCGTCTTCGACCGCAGCATCGACAATCAGGTGAGCCGCCTGCGCAAGAAGATCGAGCCCGACCCCAAGAACCCCGTCTTCATCAAGACGCACTGGGGTGGCGGCTACAGCTTCGAGGCCGAGGTGTGTTCCGCTTGATGAAGCGGCTCTGGTCCGCGAGCCTCGCTGGCCAGATGGTCAGCCTGATGCTTCTTGCCCTCGCTTTGTCGCAGGGAATCGGGTTTCTGATCTACCTGAAGGAACGTGCGCATGCGGTTCACGGCGTCCTCAAGGAGGAGTTCCTGCTCCGCACCGCGTCGACCGCGCGTGTCGTTGAGGCAACGCCGCCGGCGCTGTTGACCGATGTAATGAACGCCGTCGGCACGACCTATACCCGCTATTGGCTGACGACCGAGGCACCCGGCGACGCCTCGGCCTGGGAGCGACAGGCAAAGCAATACTTCGACGGGACACTGTCGGTGAGCGCATCTCCGGTGCAGACGCAACCAGCAAAGGACGCGTCGATCAACCTCATCGCCGCGAGCAACGCAGCTGCGCCGGCCGATATCGCGCCATGGGAAGAACTGCCGGCGAGCGCCTGGCCGTTGAACCGTCCCGGACGGATAATGGAGCTGAACAAGTCCGAGGGCTTCGGTCTCGCCGTCCAGCTCGGCAACGGCCTCTGGCTCAATGGCGCATTCTTGAAGCCGATAACCGGCTGGTCACCTCAGTCGGCGGTGTCGCTCGGCCTCACGGCGCTGGCGCTCTCACTCATCGCAATCTTCACGGCGCGATGCATCGCCAAGCCGCTACGGGATCTGGCACATGCGGCCGAGCGCCTCGGCCGCGGCGAGGAAGTGACGCCGCTGCCCGAATGCGGACCGGACGACGTCCGATGCACGGCAGAGGCCTTCAATCGAATGCAGGCGCGGCTGCGACGCTTCATCGAGGACCGCACGCGCATGCTGGCAGCGCTGGGACATGACCTGCGCACGCCGATCACGGCGCTTCGCCTGCGGTCCGAGTTCGTGACCGACGCAGCCGTTCGGGAGCGGCTGCTGGCCACAATCGATGAAATGCAGGCGATGACCGAGGCCGCCCTCGCCTTCGCGCGCGAGGAGGCAACCAGCGAGTCGACCCGCACGATCGACCTTGGCGCGCTAGTCGAGAGCATGTGCGACGATCTGGCTGAGCTTGGCTGGCAGGTCAGCTTCACCAATGGCGAGCGGATCTCCTACCGCTGCCGCCCCGATGCGGTACGCCGCGCGCTGCGGAACGTCATCGAGAATGCCGTCCGATATGGCCAGACGGCCCGGGTCGCGCTGCATCGGTCCGACGACGAGATCGAGATCACCGTCGACGATGACGGCCCGGGAATCCCGGAAGCCGACTTCGAGCGCGTCTTCGAGCCCTTCGTCCGACTGGAAGCATCGCGCAACCGCTCCACGGGCGGGGTCGGGCTCGGGCTCTCCATAGCCCGCACGATCATCCGCGGCCACGGCGGCGACATACTTCTCGCCAATCGTGCCGGCGGCGGCCTCCGCGTCACGATCCGGCTGCCGGCCGTCGGGCGCCTGTGAAATCGGGTAGAGAACGACCGGTCGGCCTGCCGGCGTCTTATGGTACCGCGCCGACCGTATCGGCGACGTAGGCACCCCGCTCGCCCAGCGGCTGTCCGTCGCGTTCGGTCGTGTCCTCGGCCGTCTGGTGTTCCATCTCGGCGTTCAGCTCCGCGCCCAGCAGCACGACATAGGCGCTGACGTAGAACCACATCAGCAGGACGATGACCGCACCGAGCGCGCCGTACGTCTTGTTGTAGTTGGCGAAGTTGCTGACATAGAGCGAGAACAGCACCGAGGCGAGCAGCCACAGGATGGTCGCGATGACGGCACCCCAGCTCACCCAGCTCCAGCGCGGCGTCTCGCGGCTGGGCCCGTATCGATAGATCACGGCAAGCGCGACGATGACCGCAATGCCGAGCAGCGGCCAGCGCATCAGCAATATTGCCGTCCTGACGCCGCCCGTCAGGCCGAGCCAGGCGATCGCCGCCGGCAGTGCCGCGACCAGCGACATCGCCAGGATGCCGAACACGATGCCGCCCAGCGTCATCAGCAGCGCGGTTCCGTAGAAGCGGATGAAGCTGCGCTTTTCCACCTCGTCATAGACGACGTTGAGGGCCGTCATCATCGTCTGAACGCCGGCCGAAGCACTCCACAGGCTGAAGAGCAGACCCGCGATCACGCCGACGCCCAAGCTACCGCGCGGCTGCTGCGCAATGGCGGCAAGCTGGTCGGTAATGAGGGCACGCGCGGCCTCGGGCAGGATTTCGGCGGCGCCGGCGATGTGCCGTTCGACGGTTGTCGGATCGGCGACGATGCCATAGAGGGACAGCGCCGCGCCGAGTGCCGGGAAGATCGACAGCATCGCGTAGAAGGCAATGCCGGCGGCGATGACCGACAGATGGTCCTGTGCGATCTCGTCCTTGACCCGCCACAGGATGTCACGCCAGCCGCGCGCCGGAAGCTGGCCCGGACTGCGGGCGCGGCGACCGCGCCGGGAATCGTGCGGCGAGCCGCCGGAATTCTCCTCTGCGCGACGCAGACGCGGATTCATGGGCCCGTTGCCGACGATCCGGCGCGGCCCGATCATCATGCCGACCGCGACCGCTGCCGCCGCCGGCAGCACAAACCCGCTCAAAAAGCCACGCTCGCGCATTCCGGCCTCCGCCCGAAACAGCGGCAGCGCCGGATAAACGCCGGCCTCCGAGACTTCGTTTCACGCCGGCCCGGCCGATCCAAGGGATTGCGACCTCGCCGGTCGACGGTACCCGCCGAAATCCCCGCGGTTCCGTCTATCCCTGGAGCGCCCGCCACATCTCGAGGTCGCGCTTCGCGGTCCAGATCCGCGGGTGATCGATGCCCTTGGCCTCGTCGTACGCGCGGCTCACGCAGAACGGCATGCAATGCTCGAAGATGACCCAGTGCCCGTACTTCTTCTTCATCGCCGCATAGGTCTGGTCGAAGACCTGCTTCAGGCTCTTGCGCGCCTTGACGCCCTTGCGCGCGTGGGCGAACAGCTCCTTCACGAACGCCTGCGTGCCGCGGATGGCCCGCTCGCACGCGGCCGGCGTCATCAGGGCGTCGCCGCGTCCCGGCACCAGCCGCCTGGGCTTGAGCGCCAACAACCGTTCCAGTGTCTGCGGCCATTCGGCAAGGTGCGCGTCGCCGCAATAGGGCGTCGCCCCTTCCTCCACCAGGTCGCCCGAGAACAGGACACGTTCCTTCGGCAGCCACGCGATGGTGTCGCCCTTCGTGTGCCCGGCGCCGAGATGCATGATCCGCACCTCGCGCTTGCCCATCCAGATCGTCAGCTCGCGGTCGAACACGATGTTGGGCCAGGTGAGGCCGGGCACGGTCTCGACGTTCTTGAACAGGCGCGGAAAGCGCTGCACCTCGGACTTGAAGTCCTGCGCGCCGCGCTCCTTGATCAGTTCGTACGTGCCCTTGCTGGCGATGATGTAGTCGGCGCCGTAGCCCGATGCGCCCAGCACGCGCACGGCATGATAATGGGTCAGCAGCACGTACTTGATCGGCTTGTCGGTCACGGTGCGGACGTAGCGCACCAGTTCTTCCGCCATGACCGGCGTGGCACGCGCGTCGATGATCATCACGCCGTCATCGCCGATGATGACGCCGGAATTCGGGTCACCCTCGGCCGTCAGGCAATAGGCGCCTTCGGCCAACTTGGTGAAGGTAACCTTCTTCTCGGCAAGATCACCCTGGCTCGCGAACTGCTTCTTCATCTCGTTCCTCGACGTTGCAACCAACCCCACCTTCGGCGCATCCGGAAGACGGGGCACGATCTTAGATTTGATCCTAGATTCCCAGATAGGCTTCCTTGACGCGCTCGTTGGCAAGCAGCGCGGGGCCCGAATCCTGAAGCACGATGCGGCCGGTCTCGAGCACGTAGCCGCGGTCGGCGATCGAGAGCGCGGCCTGCGCATTCTGTTCGACCAGGAAGATCGTCGTGCCGGCGGCCTTGAGCTTGCGGATCGTCGCGAAGATCTCCGCGACCAGCAGCGGCGCCAGCCCCATGCTCGGCTCGTCCAGCAGCAACAGCTTCGGGCGCGCCATCAGCGCGCGGCCCATCGCCAGCATCTGCTGCTGGCCGCCGGAGAGCGTTCCCGCCGGCTCGCGCCGCTTCTGCTTCAGGATCGGGAACATCGCGTAGATCCGTTCGATGTCCTCGGCGACGTCACTCCGCGGCCTGGTATAGGCGCCGAGCATGAGGTTGTCCTCGACCGAAAGCGGCCCGAACACCTGGCGGCCTTCCGGCACCTGGGCGATGCCGAGCCGGACGCGTTCGGCGGCCCGCATCCGGGTAATGTCGCGGCCGGCGAAGCGGATCGTTCCGCCCGAGGCCGGCTGCACGCCCGAAATCGTCCGCAGCAACGTCGTCTTCCCGGCGCCGTTCGCACCGACCAGCGCGAGCAGTTCGCCCTCGGCGACGGCGAGGTCGAGACCCTTGAGGGCCTGAATGCGGCCGTAATGACTGGTCAGGCCGGTGACCTCGAGCAGCGTGCCGGGCCTCGTCGTCATGCCGCCCCCGCGACAGCACCGACGCCGAGATAGGCGCGGATCACGTCCGGATTGTTGCGGACCTCGGCCGCCGTGCCTTCGGCCAGCCGGCGCCCATAGTCGAGCACGAGGATGTGGTCCGACACGCCCATGACCAGCTTCATGTTGTGCTCGACCAGAACCACGGTGATGCCGGACTGCGCGATCTTCTGGATGAGCTCGTCGATCTCCAGCGTCTCCTTGGGATTGAGGCCCGCGGCCGGCTCGTCGAGCAGCAGGATCTTCGGCTCGGTCGCGAGCGCACGCGCGATCTCGAGCCGCTTCAGCGCGCCGTAGGGCATCGAGTCCGCGTCGGCGCCGATGAAGCGGGCGAGCCCCACTTTGCGCATCAGTTCGGCCGCACGCTCGCGCGCCTCGCGGTTCGCGCGCTTGATGCCCGGCATATGGAACATCGACGGCAGAATGCGGCGCGGCGCGTGCAGATGACGCCCCACCATCACGTTCTCCAGCGCCGTCATGTTGAAGAAGATCTGCAGGTTCTGAAACGTGCGGGCGATGCCGCGCGCCGCGCGGGCGGCCGGCGGCAGGGCCGTGATGTCGTCGTCGCCAAGCCAGATACGGCCCTGCGTCGGCGTGTAGACCCCGGTGATGATGTTGAACAGCGTCGTCTTGCCGGCGCCGTTCGGGCCGATGATCGAGTGGACGCGCCCCGGCTCGACGGTGAAGCTCAGCTCGGACACGGCGCGCACGCCGCCGAACTCCTTGGTCACGTTGTCGACGCGGAGCCGCATCAGCCGACCCTCCGGCGCCAGAGCGCGGCAAGCGTCGGCACCAGGCCCTTGGGCATGAAGATCATGACGGCGATCAGGATCGCGCCGAGGGCAAGGTGCTTGAAATCGTGGAACACGGCAAGGACCTGCGGCAGCGCCGTCAGGATCGCGGCGCCGACGACGGAGCCGAAGATGGAGGCCATGCCGCCCAGCACCACCATCGTCACGAACTCGATCGAGCGCAGGAACCCGGCCTCGACCGGCGTCATGAACCGCTCCGCATGCGCGAACAGCGAGCCGGCAATGCTCGCGAACACCGCCGAGACGACGAAGACCAGGACCTTGTACCGTGTGACGTCGATCCCGGTCGTCTCGGCCGCGACCTCGGAGCCGTGCAGTGCCCGCAGCGCCCGGCCCATCGGCGATTCGACGAGGTTGAGCGCGAGCCACACCGCGAGCACCAGCGTGACGCCCGAGATCCAGTACCAGGTGATCGGGCCGGTGAGGCGCCAGGGGCCGACCCAAAGCGCCGGCACGCTCATGCCGTCGGGACCGCCGGTCAGCGGAATCTCGCGATTGATGATGATGGAGATGATGATGCCGAGACCGAGCGTCGCCATCGCCAGATAGTGCCCCTTGAGACGCAGGATCGGCCGCGCCACGAGGAAAGCGAGCACGCCCACCCCGACGGCACCGGCGAGCATGGCGACGAGCCCGGGCCAGCCGAACCGCGCCGTCAGGATCGCGGAGGCATAGCCGCCGAGCGCAAAGAACCCTGCGTGTCCGAGGCTGATCTGGCCCGCATAACCGATCAGCAGGTTCAGCCCGACGCAGACGATGGCATGCAGCGCCGTCTTGATGGCGACGTCGAAATAGAACTTGTTCGGCAGGAACAGCGGCAGAATCGCCACGATCGCGGCAAGCAGCAGAACGCCGCCGGTTCGCGCCGAAAAGAGCCATGCGCCGACAGTTCGGACGGCGCCGTCCCCACCCGGCGCCGCCTCAGTCGCGGAAAGAGGCGCATGAGGTGAGTGCTTCGCAGTTCCCTGCACCTTGCGGGCGACGGACAGGTCGAAGAGTGATTTCTGCGCGCGATCGCCCATCGGGTCACACCCGCTCCGCGCCCTTCGCACCGAACAGGCCGCTCGGCATGAAGAACAGCACACCCAGAATGATCACGAAGGCGACGGCGTCCTTGTAGGCCGAACTGACATAGCCTGCGGCCATCGCCTCGATGACGCCGAGCACGATTCCGCCCGCCACGGCGCCGAAGCCGCTGCCCAGGCCGCCGAGGATGGCGGCGGCGAAGCCCTTGAGCCCCAGCATGATGCCGATGTCGTACTTGGTCAGCGTGATCGGCGCCGTCAGGATACCGGCGAGCGCGCCGAGGCCCGCCGACAGGCCGAAGCTGACCAGCAGAATGGTGCGGACCTCGATCCCGACGAGTTGGGCCGCGATCCGGTTGTGCGAGGTCGCCAGCACCGCCTTGCCGAGGCGCGTGTGATCGAAGAACCATTTGAGCCCGGCGACGACCACGATGAGCGCGCCGATGATCCACAGGCTCTGCCGCTGCAGCGCGGCACCGCCGATCAGAATCGGCTCGTCCCCTGAAAACCCGGGCAGGCGATGGAAGTCCTTGCCAAGCGTCACCTCGACGGCGCCGCGGATGAAGATCGATGCGCCGATGGTGATGATGATCAGCGTCACGACGGTGGCGTCGCGCGCCGGCTCGACCGCGAGCTTCTCGAGGATCAGGCCCACCGCGACGACAACGCAGATCGCGAGCGGCATGGCGACGATCAGCGGCAGGCCGGCCGCCATCAGGAACACCGTGCCCATCCCACCCAGCATGACGAACTCGCCCTGGGCGAAGTTGATGACGTGACTGGCGTTGTAGATGATCGAGAACCCGAGCCCGACCAGCGCATAGATCGCGCCGACGGTGATGCCGGACAACAGGAACTGCAGGAATTCGGCCACTCGACGGCTCCCGCTTTTCGCCCTACCCCCGCTCCAGCCCCTCTCCCGCTCGCGGGAGAGGGGTGTTTGGAGCGCGGCTTGAATGCCCTCTCCCGCCTAAGCAGGAGAGGAAGGTGCCCGCAACGTTGGCCGCAGGCGGGCGAAGGTGATCGATCTACTCGATCAGCTTCCAGGTGTTGTTGCGCACTTCGACCATTTTGAACGAGTCGAGCGACAGGCCCATGTGGTCCTCGGGCGACATGTTGTAGATGCCGTCCGTGCCGATGAAGCGCGTGGTCTTCTCGATCTCGTCGCGGACCTTCGCCTTGTCGGTGCCGCCGGCGCGCTTGATCGCCTCGAGCGCGATATGCAGCCCGTCATAGGCGTGACCGCCGAAGCCGGAGACCGGCTGATTGTAGGCCTCGCGATACGCCTTGATGTAGTTGAGCGAAACCTCGCGCTGCGGATCGCCCGGCGGCAGCTGCTCGGCCACCAGCAGCGCCGGCACCGGCAAGCGAATACCCTCGGCCCCGCCGCCCGCGCCGTCGATGAACTGCTGCGAGGCGACGCCGTGGTTGAAGTAGAACGAGATGTTGGTCATCCCGAGCTGGCTCCAGTTGCGCGCGGTGATCGAGGTCGGCGCACCGAAGCCACAGCCGAAGATCGCCTGCACGCCCGGCGTGTTCTTGATCTTGGTGAGCTGCGGCGACATGTCGGTGTCGGTCGGCGCGTAGGTCTCGTCGGCGACGATCTTGATGCCCCACTTCGGCGCCACCGCGTGGGCCTCCTTGCGGCAGGACTGGTCGTAGCCGCCGGAGCCGCCGATGATGGCGACGTTGGTCAGGTTCCGCTTCTTCATGTCTTCATAGGCCTTCTCGACCGCCATGCGGTCGGAGTGCGGCATCTTGAAGACCCATTTCTTCACCGGTTCGACGATGACGTTGGCGCCAGCAAGCGAGATGAACGGAATCTCCTCTTCCATCACGATCGGCACGACCGCCATGGTCTCGCCGGTCGTGCTGCCGCCGATGATGATGTCGACCTCGTCCTCCTCGATCAGGCGGCGCGCGAAGGTCGTCGCCTGCTTGGCGTCGCCGGCGCTGTCATAGATCACCAGCTCGAGCTGGCGGCCGAGGATGCCCCCCTCCTTGTTGATCTTGTCGACATAGAGGCGAAGCGTCTTGGCCTCGGGGTCACCCAGGAACGAGGCAGGCCCGGTGATCGACAGGAACGATCCGATCTTGATCGGCTTCTGCGCCTGAGCTTCGGGCGCGAAGACGAGCGCCGTCCCGGCGGCGAGGATCGCCAGCACATGGCGACGGGACAATCTCATCATGGTCGTTAACCTCCCTCGAATTTCTACGCTATATAGTTGCACTTGTAACTAAGCCGCGCGCCTTCTGTCCAGCGGGCTCGATCCGCGATCATAGGAAACGCTCCCGCGCGATGTCCACGAACAGCTCTGCCCGCCTGTTCCGTGACGCGACCGTGGCGCTAAGATCCGCCAAGCAACACCCCGCGATGGAGTGATACGTGGCCCGCATCACGGCCGAAACCTGGCGGCTTCCCGATGACCTCGCCGGCCCCTGGCTGCATGCGACGCATCTGGGCCGACGCATCCGCCGCACCAAGGGGACGGTTCTTTACGAACAGGGCGAGATCTCGTCGCGCTTCTGGTTCGTCCTGACCGGGCAGGTCAAAGTCTCGATGCTTCGCCCCAGCGGCGAGGAAATCATCCTTGAGATCATGGGCCGCGGCGCGCTCTGCGGCGAGGGGGCGGCCTTCGACGGCATTCCCCGCTTCTCGACCGGCACCGTCTGGCGCGACGCGGAGCTGATCGAGTTCGATGCGACCCGTCTGCGCGACGCCTTCCGCGACAATCCCGATCTCGCGTTGTCGCTGCTCCGCATCACCAGCCTGAAGCAGCGCGTGCTCGCAGTACGGCTGGAGCGTGCCTACACGCCTTCGCCCGAGGGCCGCATCGGCGAGTTCCTGCTTCGGCTCGGCGAACTCTACGCCAAGCCGACAGGCGAGGGAAAGCTGATCCAGGTCTATCTCACGCACGAACAGATCGCCGCGATCACCGGTACCTCGCGCGTGACGGTAACGCGCGCGCTCAACCGCCTGAAGAAGGCCGGCGCGATCGGCGTCCGCGACGGCCTGATCCATGTCCTCGATGCCGACGCGCTGCGGCGCGCCTGATCACCGGCCGGTCCGGCCGGCATGTATCCCGCGATACAGACCGCCCGCCGGCTTCCCGCTATCTGTCATGAACCCGAGGGAGATGTGAGGAATGAACAAAGCCCATAATCCAGCCACCATCGCGCCACCGTTCCGCAACATCTATTCCCATGGCATCGAGGTACCGGCGGGGGCCCGCACGCTGTGGATCTCGGGCCAGGTCGGCACGAAGCCTGACGGATCGATCGCACCGGACTGCGCCGGCCAAGCCGAGCAGATCATGCAGAACATCGGCGCGATCCTCGCCGAGGCCGGCATGAGCTTCGCCGATCTCATCAAGATCAACGCCTATCTCGTGCGCGCCGAGGACATCGCCGTCTTCGCCCCCATTCGCGCCAAGTATCTCGCCGGCGCCAAGCCGGCGATGACAACGGTCGTGGTCACCGCCCTCGCCCAACCTTCGTGGCTGATCGAGGTCGAAGCCGTCGCGGCGAAATCCGGTGAGCGGTATCGGCGTAGGAGGAGGTGATGACCGACGCCAGACCACTCGTCGCGGACTCACCTCTCCCGCCGACTGCGCCTGCGCCCGGCGAACTCATCGCGCGCGCACGGGCGCTGATCCCGGCCCTGCGACAGCGCGCAGCGGCGTGCGAAGCGGAAAAGCGCATCCCCGACGAGACGGTGCGCGACCTCGTCGAAGCCGGCTTCTTCCGCATCACCATGCCGAAAAGCGCGGGCGGCTATGCGATGCGGCCCTCCGTCTTGTGGGCGGTGGCGCGCGAGATCGGCCGCGGCTGCGGCTCGACCGCCTGGATCATGAGCCTCCTAGGCCTCCACCCGTGGCTCGTCGGCATGTTCGCGCCCGAGGCGCAGCGCGACGTGTTCGCCGACGGCGATGCGATCGTGCCGGTGCTGACCGGCGGCGTCGGCCGCGACATCACGGTCACCCCCGTCCCCGGCGGCTATGAGGTCAGCGGCCTGTGGCGCTATGCATCAGGCATCGACATCGCGACCTGGGTGATCGCGATGGTACCGGTGCCCGTCGCGGGCGCCGACGCCCCCGTGCCGCACCTGATTCTCGTGCCGAAGCGCGAATTCGCCATCGACCATGCGAGCTGGAACGTGCTGGGCATGCGCGGCACGGGCAGCAAGGACGTACGGCTGACGTGCGCCTTCGTGCCGGCATACCGCACCATCTCATGGGTGGATGCGCAGCGCGGCATCTATCCCGGCGCCTCGCTCAACCAGGAACCCACCTATCGCGCACCGCTCAACGGCCTGTTCGCCATGTCGACCGCGGCCGCCGTCGTCGGCGTCGCCAGCGGCGCGGTCGATCACTTCCTCGATGCCGTCAAGAGCCGCATCATGGTCGGCACCGGCCTGCGTCAGATCGACGACACGTCGACCCATATCCTCACGGGCGAATGCGCCGCGCGCGTCAACATGGCGTTCACGCTGCTGATGCACGACGTCGACGAGATGTACGATACCGCGGCGGCCGGAGCCGCGTTCGCAGTGGAAACGCGGGCGCGCTATCGCATGGACGCCGCGCTCATCTCGCGCACGGCGCTTGCCGCCGCCGACCGCCTGTTCAACGCCATCGGTGGCAGCCTGCTGCCGACGGGCACGCCACTCGAGCGCTATTTCCGCGACATCCACGCGATGGCATCGCACTTCCTGCTGCAGCCGGAGCCGGCCGGCGAACTCTACGGCCGCGCGTTGCTCGGCCTCGACCTGCCGCCGGGTGCCCGGATATAGGCGCGCTCGGGCTCACGCGTACAACGGTCAGCCGCGTCCGCGATAGGGTGCGACGCCCTGATCCGGCAGCCACAGGCCCTTGGGCGGCGCGCCGGTCTGCCAGAAGACGTCGATCGGCATGCCGCCGCGCGGATACCAGTAGCCGCCGATGCGCAGCCACTTCGGCTTGAGAAGATCGACCAGCCGCCGACCGATCGTGAGCGTGCAGTCCTCGTGAAAAGCGCCGTGATTGCGGAAGGCGCCGAGATAGAGCTTGAGCGACTTGCTTTCGACCAGCCACTTGCCCGGCGCATAGTCGATCACGAGATGCGCGAAATCGGGCTGCGACGTGATCGGGCATAGCGACGTGAATTCCGGCGCGGTGAAGCGCACGAGATAGAGCGCATCGGGGTGCGGATTCGGCACCCGTTCCAGCACCGCGTCCTCGGGCCGCGTCGGCAGCGCGGTCTTGCGCCCGAGCTGTGTCAGTCCGGCATAGATGTCGTTTCGGCGCCGTGGCGGCATCGGTTCTCCCCTGCGAAACTCGGGCACCGAAAATACGCCGGCCCGGTGCCGCGTGGAAGCGGACACCGGACCGATCTGCCTGAATGCGCCGGACTATTTGCCTTCGACCGTCTCGGTGCCATTGCCGGTACCCTGCCGACGTTCGAACTCGGCGATGAACTGGTCGAGGCGCCCGGCCGCGATCGCGTCGCGCAGGCCCGCCATCAGATCCTGGTAGTAGGTCAGATTGTGGCGTGTCAGCAGCATCAGGCCGAGAATCTCGTCGGCCTTGAACAAGTGATGCAAGTAGGCGCGCGAGAAACGCGTGCAGGCGGGACAGCGGCATTCGGGGTCGAGCGGGCCCTTGTCCTCGGCATGGCGCGCGTTGCGCAGATTGAGCGTGCCGGTGCGCGTGAAGGCCTGCGCCGTGCGCCCGGAACGCGTCGGCAGCACGCAGTCGAACATGTCGATGCCGCGCGCCACCGCGGCAACGATGTCGTGCGGCTTGCCGACGCCCATGAGATAGCGCGGCCGGTCCTGGGGCAGGAACGGCTCGGTCGCCTCGAGCGTGCGGCACATGAGCTCGAACCCCTCGCCCACCGCGAGCCCGCCGACCGCGTAGCCGTCGAAGCCGATCGAGGTCAGCGTCTTTGCCGATTCCTCGCGCAGCTCCGGATAGACGCTGCCCTGGACGATGCCGAAGATGCCGTAGCCGGGCCGCTCCACGAAGGCAGCGCGCGAACGTGCGGCCCAACGCATCGACAGGCGCATCGACTGCGCCGCCTCGGCTTCGGTCGCCGGATAGGGCGTACACTCGTCGAAGGCCATGGTGATGTCGGCGTCGAGCAGGCGCTGGATCTCGATCGAGCGTTCGGGCGTCAGCACGTGGCGCGAGCCGTCGAGATGCGACTGGAAGGTGACGCCGTGCTCGTCGATCTTGCGCAGCGCCGCGAGCGACATGACCTGATAGCCGCCGGAGTCGGTCAGGATCGGCAGCGGCCAGTTCATGAACTCGTGCAGGCCGCCCAGCCGTGCCACGCGTTCCGCGCCGGGCCGCAGCATCAGGTGATAGGTATTGCACAGCACGATCTGCGCGCCGGTCGCGCGCACGTCCTCGGGCATCACGGCCTTCACCGTCGCGGCCGTGCCGACCGGCATGAAGGCCGGCGTATCGATCACGCCGCGGCCGGTGATGACCCGGCCCCGACGGGCCTTGCCGTCGCGCGCGAGGAGTTCGAACCCGAGCGACATCCCTAACGTCCTTTCGTCGTGTGATCGTTTACCGGTGCGCTAGGCCGGGCGCCGCGCGCGTACCGGCAAGACGCCGCACCCGCACGGCATGACGCGGAGAATGTCCGGTCCCGGCGCGACGGCAATCATGGCAGCCAGCCCTAGCGGCGAATGATGTGAACGAGAATGCCGCCGAGCGCGCCGATGACGCCGGCGAACACCACGCGGACGATCGTGGCAAGCTCGCCGCCGCCGAGGCGCGGCGCGAAGTCCTGAAGCAGAAGAACGAGAATTCCGGCAACGGCTCCGGTGATGACAGCTTCCTTCATGTACCCCCCGAACAGAAAGGGCCAACGATCTAGCACCGATGCGGCGTGCCGCGAAACCCCGAGGGCCCGGCATTCGAACCCGCGAAGAACACGGGTCGCGCCGCGCATATCCGCTCATGACTTCCCGTCGTGGCCGCCCAATCGATCCGCGCGGTGAAGAAGGCAGGCATCGCCGTAAGAGAAGAAGCGATAGCCTTGCGCCACGGCGTGCGCGTAGGCCGCCTTCATCCGCGCCAACCCCGAGAACGCCGCGACCAGCATGAACAGCGTCGACTTCGGCAGGTGGAAATTGGTCAGCAGCAGATCCACGACGCGGAAACGGAAGCCGGGCAGGATGTAGAGCCGCGTCTCGCCCTGCCACGGCACCAGCCGGCCGGTGTCGCGCGTCACCGTTTCGAGCACGCGCAACGCGGTGGTTCCGACCGCCACGACCCGCCCGCCGCGTTGCCGCGCGGCGTCGATCGCGGCGACGGTCGCCGCCGGCAGCTCGCCCCATTCGGCGTGCATCTCGTGCTTCTCCACGTCCTCGGTCTTTACCGGCAGGAACGTGCCGGCGCCGACATGGAGCGTCACCGGCGCACGCACGATGCCGGCCGCATCGAGCGCCTCGATCAGGGCCGGCGTGAAGTGGAGCCCCGCGGTCGAGGCGGCGACGGCGCCTTCGCGCACGCCCCAGACGGTCTGGTAGCTCTGTTCGTCCGCGACGTCGGCACGACCGCCGCGGATATAGGGCGGCAACGGCATGCGACCGTAGCGCGCGAGCGCCGGCATGACGCCGCCCGGCGCCGACAAGGCGAGCGTGACCTCGCCGCCCTCGCCCTTGGCCGCGACGGCGGCGGTGAAGTCCGGCGCGAACACGATGAGATCGCCGACGCGAAGTTTCTTCGCCGGCCGCGCGAAGGCGCGCCACGTCGTCTCGTCGACGCGCTGGTGCAGCGTGACCTCGATGCGCGCGTCGCCGCGCCTGCCATCGAGTCGCGCCTTGATGACGCGGGTGTCGTTGTAGACGAGCACGTCGCCCGCGCGGAGCAGGCGCGGCAAATCGCGCATCGTGTGATCGGCGAGCGTCTCGCCGACCTCCAACAGGCGGGCCTGATCGCGCGGCTCGACCGGCCGCTGCGCGATCAGCGCCGGCGGCAGTTCGAAATCGAAATCGGACAGCTTCACGGGACGGTCGGGACAGATGGCGACAAACCAATGAGGGGTGAATCGGTGGCGTGACCGGTCGCGGGGCCGCGCGCGTCCGTTCTAACCGGCCGCGACCGCGCGGTCACCCGTCGGCGTACGGCCAAGCCGCATTTTCAGGGCAGGCATGCATCCGCCGCGGGTTGCTTCGCGGCCAGGCGGCATATATATATGCATCAATATCATAAGCAAGCATATTATTTCCGATGCGACAAACCGATTCCGAGACCAGCCTCGGCATGCTGCTGCACGACGTCGCGCGGCTCACGCGCAAGCGGTTCGAGCAGCGGGCGCGCACCGAGGCACTGGGCCTGACGCGGTCCCAGGCCGCCGTGCTCGCGCAGCTTTCGCGCAACGAGGGCATCAACCAGGCCGCGCTGGCGCAGATCCTGGAGATCGAACCGATCACCCTCGTGCGCCTGCTCGACAAGCTCGAATCGCTCGGCATGGTCGAGCGGCGCCCCGATCCGCGCGACCGTCGCGCCCATACCCTTCACCTGACCGCCGCCGCGCGGCCGATGCTCTCGCGCATCCGCGCGGTGGGCGCCAAGGTGCTGGACGAGGCGCTCGCCGGCCTGCCGCAGGAAAGGCGCGAGACGCTTCGCGAAATCCTGCTGGCGATGAAGGCCAACCTGACCGAGGACATCGAGACGCGGAGCACGGCCAATGGCTGACGGCAACGTCTTATCCGGCACCGACGCCACGACGACGCGCAACCGGCGACCAAGACGGCGCCCGAGCCTGAAGCAGCTGCGCTGGGCGCTGTTGCTGCTCGGGCCCCTGCTGGTCGTTCTGATCGGCGGCTATCTCTACCTCACCGGCGGACGCTACGTGTCCACCGACAACGCCTATGTCAAGGCGGAGAAGCTGACGCTGACCACCGACGTCGCCGGCATCGTCGCCGAGGTCGCGGTACGCGAGAACCAGCAGGTCGCGCCGGGCCAGATCCTGTTTCGTCTCGACGACGAGCCGTTCCGGCTCGCGCTCGCCCAGGCCGACGCCGAACTCGCCGCCGTGCGCAACGACATCGAGGCGCAGAAGGCGAACTACCGCGAGAAGCAGGCGGAGCTGCAGCTCGCCGAGGCCGACGTGGCGTTCTTCGAGCGCGAGCACCGCCGACAGGCCGAGCTCGCCGCCCGCCGCGTCGCTGCCGAAGCGCAGCTCGACCAAGCCCGTCACAATCTGGACGCCGCGCGGCTGCGCGCCGCGTCGACGCGGCAGGAGCTGAACGCGATCGTCGCCAGTCTGGGCGGCGACCCGGACATTCCGGTCGAGGCGCATCCGCGCTATCGCGCAGCGCTCGCCGCGCGCGACAGGGCGGCGCGGGACCTGAGACGCACGGTGGTCAGGGCCCCGTTCGCCGGAATCGTCACCAACGTGCCGAACCTGCAGCCGGGCATGTATCTGCCGGCATCGGCGCCGGCGTTCAGCCTGGTCGCGACCGACCACGTCTGGATCGAGGCGAACCCGAAGGAGACCGATCTCACCAACGTCCGTCCCGGGCAGAAGGTGACGGTCACCGTCGATGCCTATCCCGGCACGACATGGCACGGCACCGTCGAGAGCCTGAGCCCGGCGAGCGGCGCGGAGTTCGCGCTGCTGCCGGCGCAGAACACGACCGGCAACTGGGTCAAGGTCGTGCAGCGCATTCCCGTGCGCATCCGCCTCGAACCCGGCCCCGACATGCCGCCGCTGCGGGCCGGCATGAGCGCCGAAGTCGAAATCGACACCGGTTACCAACGCGCGCTGCCCACGCTGATCGCCCAGGCGCTCGCGGCGGTCAGGCGGTGACGCCATGACCGCGGCGACGGCAGCCGCAGGCGCGCCGACCGCCCGCCTCAATCGGGCGGCGGTCACCGTCTGCATCATGCTGGCGACGATCATGCAGGCGCTCGACACGACGATCGCCAACGTCGCCCTTCCCTACATGCAAGGGGCGCTGTCGGCGAGCCTCGACCAGATCAACTGGGTGCTCACGTCGTACATCGTCGCGGCGGCGATCATGACGCCACCCACCGGCTGGCTCGCCGGACGGTTCGGGCGCAAGCGGCTGTTCCTCACCGCCGTCGGCGGCTTCACCGTCGCCTCGGTTCTGTGCGGCGCGGCGCAGTCGCTCGAGCAGATGGTGCTGTTCCGTCTCCTGCAGGGCGTGTTCGGCGCGGCGCTGGTGCCGCTGTCGCAATCAGTCCTGCTCGACACCTATCCGCGCGAGCAGCACGGCTCCGCCATGGCGATCTGGGGCATGGGCATCATGCTGGGCCCGATCCTGGGGCCCACGCTCGGCGGATGGCTGACCGAGTATTACGACTGGCGCTGGGTCTTCTACATCAACCTGCCGGTCGGCGTGCTGGCGCTCGCCGGCATAGCCGTGTTCCTGACCGAGACGCCGCGCCGGCACACGATGCGGCTCGACTGGTTCGGATTCGGCACGTTGAGCCTCGCCATCGGCGCGCTGCAGCTGATGCTCGACCGCGGTGAACAGCTCGACTGGTTCGGCTCGACCGAGATCGTCGTCGAGGCGGTCGTCTGCGGCGTCGCGTTCTACCTGTTCCTCGTCCACACCCTTACCGCCGAGCGGCCGTTCGTGAACCCGGGCCTGTTCAGGGACCGCAACTTCGCGACCGGCCTCGTCCTCATCTTCGTGGTCGGCATCGTCCTGCTGGCGACGCTCGCCCTCCTGACGCCGTTCCTGCAGAACCTGATGGGCTATCCGGTCCTCACCGCCGGGATGGTGATGGGACCGCGCGGCATCGGCACGCTCCTGGCCATGATGATCGTCGGCCGCCTGATCCGGCGCACCGACCCGCGCATCCTGATCGCCGTCGGCCTGCTGCTCACGGCCGTGTCGCTGTGGGAGATGACCGGGTTCACGCCCGACGTCGCCCAGTGGGACATCATCCGCACCGGCCTGGTCCAGGGCTTCGGCCTCGGCTTCATCTTCGTGCCGTTGAGCACGGTGACGTTCGCGACGCTCGAGCCGGCGCAGCGCACCGAGGGCACCGCGCTCTACAACCTGATGCGCAACATCGGGAGCAGCATCGGCATCTCGATCGTGATGAGCCGGCTCATGCGCGGCGCGCAAGCGAACCACGCCGAGCTCGTGTCGCACGTCACGCCGTTCAACCGCCTGTTCGACGCGCCCTCCGTGGCGCAGTTCTGGGACCCGTCGACCGCCGCCGGTCAGGCCGCGCTCAATGCCGAGATCACGCGCCAGGCGACGATGATGGCCTATATCGACGACTTCTGGCTGATGACGGCGATGACGCTGCTGACGGTGCCGCTGGTGCTGCTGCTGCGCCGGCCGCGCGATGCGGCCGCACCGGCCACGGCGACGCCGGAATAGGTCACCCGCGCCAGTTGGTCTGTTTCGATGGCGGGCGGCTCTCGTCCGTCGTCATGCTCATTCTTCGATGGCCTTGTCCTTCGACAGGCTCAGGATGAGGCCTCACTCGTTTCCAATGCACCGCCGCTTTCCGGTGTATCCCGCTGCCCACGCCTCATCCCGGACCTGGCGACGGCTGAGAGCCGCTCTGCTACCGTGCGGCGACGCGCTTCATGAGCATCCTGACGCGGTCGGGCGGAAGATCGGGCCGCTCGATCGCCATGATTTCGAGCGCCAGGGCCTGGGTGTCGGCCCAGTTCAGCTTGCGCGAGGCGGCGATGTCGAGCGCCTCGAGAATCAGGTCGATGGCGTCAGGCCGGCCGTTCCTGCCGATCACGTAGCGCTCCCGTCGGGCGTTATACGGATGCTCGCGCGGCCGGATCCGGGCGGCCCGTCCCGCGCGCCTGACGCGAAACTAAGGAGGCTTTGGTTAACCGAAGGTTTCCGTACGCGCGGGCGCGCCGGCATGCCATTCGGCCCGCACGTCCGCATCCGCCTCGGTCACCAGACGACGCGCGCGCAGCGCCGCGAATTCCGCAGGCGGCAACAGGCGCGACAGCGCCCACACGGCCGCGACGCGCACGAGGGGCGATGCATCGTCGAGGCGATCGCGCGCGGCTTCCGTCAGTGCCGGATCGCCGCTGTTGCCGATGGCGATCAGCACGTTGCGTACAAAACGATCTCGCCCGATCCGCTTCACCGGCGAGCCCGAAAACACCTGGCGGAACGACGCGTCGTCGAGCTGCGCGAGATCGGCAAGACGCGGCGCGGTGAGTTCCGCGCGCGGCAGGAAGTCGGCATCGCGCGTCGCGCGCGCGAACTTGTTCCACGGACACACGGCAAGACAGTCGTCGCAGCCATAGATGCGATTGCCCATCAGCGGCCGCAGCTCGCGCGCGATATGACCCTTGTGCTCGATCGTCAGGTACGAGATGCAGCGCCGCGCATCGAGGCGGTAGGCGTCGATGAACGCCGCGGTCGGACAGACGTCGAGGCAGCGCCGGCAGCTGCCGCAGTGATCGGTCTCGGCCGCGTCCGGCGCGAGGGCGAGCGTGGTGAACACCTCGCCCAGGAACAGCCAGGAGCCGAAGCCGCGCGAGACGAGGTTGGTGTGCTTGCCCTGCCAGCCGAGGCCGGCGGCCTGGGCCAGCGGCTTTTCCATCACCGGCGCGGTATCGACGAAGACCTTCACCGCATGCCCGAACGTCTCGTGCATCCAGCGCGCCAGCGCCTTGAGGCGCTTCTTGACCGTATCGTGATAGTCGCGGTTCTGCGCATAGACGCTGATCGTGCCGCGGTCGCGCCGGGCAAGACCCGCAAGCGGATCCGTCGCCGGGCCGTAGTTCACGCCCAGCACGACGACGCTGCGGGCATCGGGCCACAGCACGTGTGGGTCGGCGCGGCGTTCGACCGTGTCCGCCATCCAGCCCATGTCGCCGTGAAGGCCGGCCGCGACGAATTCCACGAGCCGCGCCTTCGCCGCCGCATCCATGTCGGCGCGGGCGAACCCCACGACGTCGAAGCCGAGCGCCAGCGCACGATCGCGGATCTGCTGCCGGGGTTCAGTCACCATCACATCCGACAGGTAGCGTTCCCGCAGGCCCGCCGCAATCGCCATCGGGGTGGACAATTTCGCCAGCTGCCGTTCGCAACGCGATCCCGGTGGCGGGTTGCACCGGATCGGGCGGTTCGGCCGACAAGTCCACCTCGGGTGTTCCAGGCATTTCGGCCGCGCCGGCCGTTTCCGCCGTTCCGCTCGTTTCGACCGCTCCGGTTGTTCCGCTTGTTCCGGCCGTTTCACGCGTTCCGACGGTTCCGCTCGTTCCCACCGTTTCACCTGTTCCAGTCGTTTCGGCTGTTCCCAGTGTTTCCGCCGTTTCCGTTGTTTCAGTCGTTCCAGCCGTTCCGGCCATTTCCGCTGTTTCGGGCGTTCCCGACGTTTCTTTCGTTCCGCCCGTTTGCGCGGCCTGCGGCGCGGCAACCGGCGCGGGCGGCGGATCGGCGGCCGCCCAGGCCGCAAGTTCGTGGGCCGCGCGGGCGAGCGTTGCCGCGTCGGGAGCAATGAGCCGGCGGGCGCGATCGACCTTGCGCCAGGCCTCCGTCGGCGACAGCCCGAGCCGTGCCGCGATGGCACGGATCGACAGTCCCTGGTGATGGAGAAGCAGGGCGACACTATTGCCGACGTTGGAACACGTGCGCGTCCATGTGGCCGTGCCGCCGTTCATCTCGAGTTTTGCCGTGAACGGCCGCACGCGTCCGTCCACGTGGCCGCGCGCCGCCTCCACCATGACGTCGCAGTGCACGCCGTCGGCCGCGTCCCACCGTGCCGGCGGGCGCAACGCGATGCGGAAATCGACGACGGTATCGTAGCGATGGCAGGCGCGGCCCTGCGCGGAATCGACGACCAGCACGCCGATCCCGCGCCGCCGCAAGCTGTCGAGCCAGTCGCGCACCGCGGCCCAGGCGGCACCCGCCGCGCGCGCGCCGGGGCGCACCAGCGCCTCCATGCCGTCGAGCACGAGGAGATCGCAGCCATCGGCGATCGCCCGCTCCACCACCGCGACGCCGAGGCGCGTCGAGAGATCGATGGGCTCGGGCTGCGCCGCCGAGGCCAGCAGGCGGAACGAACCTTCCCCCGGGACGAATTCGGCATCCCGCTCGAGTGCCGAAAGACGCGCCTGCAGGATCCCGAGCGGCGTGGCGCCATCGACATAGAGAACGGCCGCGTCCGCCGGCGCGCGCCAGCCGAAGACGGAGGCGCCGATCGCCACCGCATGCGCCATGGCGAGGGCGAGCCAGCTCTTGCCGACGCCGCGCGGTCCGCGCAACAGGGTGACGGCACCGCGCACGAGCACGGGCGCCAGCAGCGGCTCGGGCTTCGGCAGATCGAGCGCCAGGAACGGCCCGAAGTCCCAAATCACCGGCCCGCCGCGCGGCGGGCCGGCCGGCGCGGCCCCTGCCGATTCGGCAGGTGATGCGGAACGGAGTTGCGGCGCGCAGGCGGCCGACGCCGCCCGCACGTGATCGAGTGCGGTTGCCATCGCGGGCTCCTCGTCGGGAAAGGTTTTTCGTCAGGAAGGGAATGCCGGTCCGCCCGCGCGCGGCGCGCAGGGAGCACGGGGACCGTGGAGACGACCGGACCGGCCGAAAAATCAAAACGCCCGCGGGTCTGGGGACCGCGCGGGCGCATTTCTCCGGCCGAAAGGAGACCCGAGGCGGCAGCCCGAGTCAAGTCCCCGGCCGACGATGTTTCAGTTTGCCAAGCTGGCGATTTCTTGGCGCGTTCGGATGTGATCTGCGACCCCGACCGTTACCCTGCATTCCGACCGACATCCGAAGATGAAACAGGCCATCGATCGTTCGCTTCGGGTCTCGTCATTCGCAATTCACGACTTCAAAAAAATCGGGCGGCCGCGCCGCCCGCAGGCGGCGTCGACGCCGTTCAGGCGGTCAGAAAATCGTCGGCATTGAGGTCGGTCGCATTTACGCCGACGACGAGAACGGTTCCGTTCCCGAACGTGACGAGCGCGCCATTGTGGCTGTCTTCGATGGCGCCACATGCCGCGCCCAAGTCCGCAACGGCCAAGGTCGCGAACGCGGGCGCATCGAACGGCCGCTCTCCGTTCTGCCGGCCTTGACCCAGCGAACGCGCCTGGTTCCCGCCGAATTTCGGAGCGCAAACCCATTACCCCCATTGCCGCACGCGTCGTCTGTCGGGGACGAAAAACGGCCCGCCCGGGATATCCATGACGGCCACCTCCCAAGACACGGCGAGCGTGACGGACGAAGACGGAATCCGCTTTGAAGCGTGACCAAGGAAGGTCGCGACGATTCAGCCCCGGACCAAGGCAAAAAAGAAGCCCGCCGGTCAGGCGGGCTTTTTCTCAGCCGACTTTCTCCATTTGATGTCGGCACCAGCCGCATAGGCCGGTTGCAAGGTACACATCACGTTCGTCGTTGGGGACGATCCCGCCGCATATCGGGCAGCGGTGGTCCCTGGCCTTGGCCAAGGTACGCCAGTCCTCCTCGACGTCCGTCCAGCGATCTTCCTCGCTGATCAACAGTTCGTCGGGCAAAGCTTCGCTCCCGATTCTTTGACTGTTGATGGGTTCCAGCCCGGATCTCCCCCTTCCGGGTCGAAGAACCGGGGGTTGCATTCGCGTTTCAATTGGGAATGCGAAGGGGCGATGACAAGAGGGGGGAGATGCGGGCGCCCCCTCTCAGGCTGACGGCAGGATTCCAGGCCGACAGAGCGCCCTAGCGGCTCCTTCTGCCCTCACCGACGGTCCAAGCGATCAACGCCCAGGGCCCCTCGGCCCGCGCCGCACCCAAAGTTGTGATGTGGGACGTCGACAATCCGCCGGCACCAAGCCCCGCGCCCGGCAACGACGACGCACCGACGCGCGGCGCGGTTACCGTCAATCTTCGGTCAGCGGCCGCCGCCGATATCGACCAGCGCGCCGCTGACGTAGGACGCCTGGTCGGAGGCGAGCCACAGCACGGTCTCGGTGACCTCCTCGGCCGTGCCGCGTGCCTCCACCCAGCCAGTCATGCAGACGCGCCCCAAACATACCGCCTCTCAAATCGACTGCTCCGGTGCTCGGAGCATAGAAGAGCGATGCGCGCAAACGGTTACGTGTCGATCAGATGGCCACTATCGTCAAAGAACAGACGGGATCCGGCAAACACGCCTGCGAAGGCCGTGTGCATGCGCAGACGTTCGGCGGGAGTCCAGTTAATGGAGCGGAGAGCCCGACAGCTCTATCACAAACCTGTTGTCGACAGTAGGACCAGCACAGTGTGGAGTTCGCGGACTGTTTCGAAAATAAGGGCGGCGCCGCTGTCCTGTTGAGACTTGAGGTGTGCTATCGGGATCGGATGTGGCACCCCAGCCGGGAAAGTGGTCGCCGCCGAAAGGCTGGATAGCCTCAAAACTTTTTTGAGGTACCAAGTAGCAATCAGACCCGAACACTGCCCTTCAAACGTTAAAGGGGCGTGCCTGCAATAGATGACAATTTTGGATGGAAGTTATATTCTGCCTTCGTGCAAGGGGGGGCACCACACATCATAGTCCACATCGACACCGAGTCCCCAATCGAGATCGGGGACTTCGTCGGTGTTTTCACGTCGGTCGCCAGCCAATATCAGAAGTTCATCCGAGCCAATTATCCAGAACTAAGCGACGACGCGGATATCTACGTTCGCGAGGTACGGCCCGGTTCGATCGAAGCCGACTTAATCCCGTGGGCGTTGGCCACGTTGGCTTCCCTCGTCTCGACTATGGAGAACATCCTTATTGTCGATACCTTCGTTCGGACGTATGGGGACAGATTACGCGCCTATCTTTCGCCCGGAGGGCGCGATCCACAGGCTACAAGCGGAGACCTAAAAGACTTCTATCGCCAAGTGGCAGCCATAGCCAAAGACCGGAATGGGTTTGTTGCTATCGAGTCCGCGACGTATGAGGACGGGCGAAAACAAGTCCGGGCAGCTATCAAATTCAACACCACAGAAGCAAGGAAGGCGATAGAACAAATTGAGGCTCATCAGCGGGAGTTGGAGTATAGAGCCAATGTTATCCATGAGCGCGTGCTCATGGTTTTTCGGCAGTCCAACATCAAAGACGTAGAAGTCGGCAAACGCAGCGGTGAACGGGTAGTAATTGAGGCGATTTCAAAGAAAGAATTGGCTCTGATATACGCCTCGGAACTGGCAGAGAAGCGCATCAAGCATGAAATTCGGGAAGCGGACGACAACGTCTATAAGAAGGGCTTCATTGTAGATGTAAGTGTCGAAATGCACGACAATAGACCTGTCGCCTATCGTGTGACGAACATCCACCAAGTTGTCGATCTGCCTGACGACTGATTCTCGAGAGGGCACCGTTCGACACCCTATCTCAGGGCGTTCGACGTCATCCGTCAGTCCCGTTCGTCCCGATCTATGTTCGCATAAAGAACAGCTCCGCGACCACTCGCAACGCCACTTTAGTTCAGTTATTGAGGCGTATCAGCGACGCCCATCGCTTTACAGGAATGTGGCGTTCAGGCGAGCATGAGTCACCGGTGAAGAGTCTCGTCGTAGCGATACAGCTCGGTCAAAGCGGCAACGGCGTTGCGGTCGACGCGGAACGTGACTGACTTCGCTTCGGTGTTTACCGTCTCGTCCGCCACAACGGCGCAGCGAGGCGCGTGGCCACCAACGTCAGGTGCCGGTCAGCGGCCGCCGCCGATATCGACCAGCGCGCCGCTGACGTAGGACGCCTGGTCGGAGGCGAGCCACAGCACGGTCTCGGCGACCTCCTCGGCCGTGCCGGGGCGCCCCAACGGCACGCCGCCGACGAGCCGCGCGACGCGATCCGGCGCACCGGCCGCGGCGTGGATCTCGGTATCGATCAGGCCCGGCCGCACGGCGTTGACGCGGATGCCTTCGGCGCCGACCTCGCGGGCGAGACCGATGGTGAGACTGTCGGTGGCACCCTTGGCGGCGGCATAATGGACCCATTCGGTCGCACCGCCCAGCACCGAGGCGCGGGACGAGACATTGACGATCGCCCCGCCCTTGCCGCCGCGGGCCGTGGACATGCGGCGGACGGCCTCGCGCGCGCACAGGATATAGCCGACGACGTTGACGTCGAGGACGGCACGCAGCGTCGCCTCGTCGAGATCGACGATCCGGCGTACCGGCCCGGTGATGCCGGCATTGTTCACCAGGACGTCGAGCACGCCGAACTCGCGGTCGCAGGTCTCGAACAGGCGCTTGATGTCGTCCTCGCGCGTCATGTCGGCCTTCACGGCGACCGCGCGTCCGCCCGCGCGGACGATATCGTCGACCACGGCGCGGGCCTGCGCCTCGTTGGCTTTGTAGCTGAAGCACACATGATAGCCGCGTTGGCCCGCGAGCCGCGCCGTCGCGGCGCCGATTCCCCGGCTGCCGCCGGTCACGATCATTACCCTGGTCATGCGGATTTCACCACCGATGCGCGAATCGAGAATCCAAGGAGAAGGCGGCACAACGTAGCGTGACGGACGCCTCCCCGTCACTCGCCCGATGCAACCGCCGGCCGCGCCGCCCCACCTGCGAGGCGCGCGAAGATTTCGGCATTGTCCTCGCCGACCGCGGCGGCGCGGAAGGCGCGCAACGGCGGCGCCCCGGGAAACTTCGGCACGCTGCTTGGCACGACCACGCGGCCGATGCACGGATCGTCGGCGTGGACGACGTCGCCGCGTTCCAGGAAATACGGCGTCTCCGCGAGCGTCTTGCCGTCATGCACCTGCGCGGCCTCGACGCCGTGCCGGCGCAGGTCATCGCGAACCGCCGCGAGCGGCCGTCCGGCGACCCACGCTTCCACCGCGGACGCGAGCGAGTCGGGCGCATCGCCGACATTGCCGCCGACGAGTTCGGTCAGCTTCGCCTTCTGATCGTCGCGGATGCAGATGGCGACCCAGGCGTCGTCGGCCGTGCGGCACGTCACATAGCGCCGGCCGCGCCCCTCAGGCGCGCCCCAGCCATAGGGATCATTGGTGCCGCGACGCGTCGGCGGCGCGCCGAAGCGTTCGCGCAGGGCGAACTGGCATTCGGCCATACGGAGCAGCGGCTCGAACAGCGCGAGATCGATATAGGTGCCCCTGCCGCCGCACTGATCGCGCCAGTAGAGGGCGAGCGAAATCGCGAAGCATCCCATCAGACCGGCCGAGGTGTCGGCGAGGCTGAAGCCGACATGCATCGGCGTTTCGCCCGGCCGGCCGGTCAGGACGACGATGCCGCTCAGTGCCTCGGCGATCTTACCGAAGCCGGGGCGACCCGAATCGGGCCCGGTCTGACCGAAGCCGGAAATGCTCAGCATCACGAGCCGCGGGTTGATCGACCGGAGATGCCGCCAGCCGAGCCCCAACCGGTCCATGACGCCGGGCCGGTAGTTCTCGATCAGCACGTCGGCATCGGCGACGAGCGCGAGGAACCGCTCGCGTCCCTCCGGCGATTTCAGATCCAGGGACACGCAGCGCTTGCCGCGGGCGCCGACGCCCCACCACAGCGGCACGCCGTCGACCTGCGGCCCCATCAGGCGCATCGGGTCGCCGCCATCCGGCCGCTCGACCTTCACGACCTCGGCCCCCAGATCGGCGAGAAGGCTGCCGGCGAACGGTCCGGCGAGCGCGATTCCGGCCTCGACGACGCGCAGGCCCTCGAACGGACGGCTGGATTGCGCCATGGTGTCGATCTCCCTTCAGCGCGGCAGGAGGTTGCGCCGCTTCGCCTCGCGAATCACTTCCTCGGCGAGCGGCAGCATCGCGTAGTCGACCATCTTTCCGCGGTAGTTGACGGCACCGTCGCCGCGACGCTCGGCCTCGCGCATCGCCTCGATCAGACCAGCGTAGTACTCGATCTCCTCCGGGGTCGGCGTATACGTCTCGTTGGCGATCCTGACGTGACTGGGATGAATGAGGACGGCGCCGGAAAAGCCGAGCGACCGGGCCCGCTTCGTCAGCGTCCGCACCGCATCGAGATCGTCGAGCGCGGTGCCGATGATGCTCGCCATCGGATAGGGGGCGCCCGCCGCGCGGCTGTCGAGGACCATCTTCGAGGCGAGGTAGAGCTGCTCGAGCCCCTCCATCGTCGGCAGGAAGCCCATCGCCCGCGCGACGTCGCCCACCACTGGCCCGCCGACGACGCCGATGAGTCCCTTGACGCGCTTGCTGGCGGCGGCGAGGTCGCGCGCGCTCCATAAGCCTTCGGCGGTCTCGGGCAAGGGCAGGATCGACACCGAACGGAACGGCAGACCGGCCCGGCCTTCTTCATAGGTAAGGAGCGCATCGAACTCCCGGATCTCGTCGACGGTGCGCGCCTTCGGCAGCATCACGCCCGCGAAGCCGTCGGTCACAATCGCCTTCACATCCTCGACGCCGCCCTGATCGAGCGCATTGGTCCGCACGAAGGCCGGAATGCCCTGTGCCTTGAGCAGGCCGATGCCCTCGCGCGCCATGGCGCGCGCGTCCTTCTTCAGCTCGGGCGGGACGGCATCCTCGAGATCCAGCACGACCGAATCCGGCTGAAACCGACCGACGTTCCGCACCCAGTCGAGCTTGTGGGCGGGAATGAACAACATCGAACGCAACGGCCACATCGTTTCTCTCTCCCAACTCATTGGTCCGGATCGTGCCGGTTGTCCGGGTTCTGCCGGCGCGGCGCCCCCGCACGAATGGCCCACCACAGCAGCCCCGTGGTCGCAAGCGCGGCGAGCGCGACGACGCCGATGAACGACAGCGGATCGATCAGGTGCAGGTTGGACCGGACGGCAAACAGCCAGATCGCGCCGGCGATGATGCCGACGCCGCACCAGACGACGAGGTTGTTGAAGGTCTCCTTCGACACGGTCTTTTTCGACATGGGGGACATCCCCTCATTTCGTCGGCTTCAGCGCGACGGCATCCTTCATCCGGCGCCGCCGCAGCGCCAGATATCCCATGACCGCGAGTGCGATCGCGAGGCCGAGCGCCTGGACCCACGGCTGGTTCCACACGAGACACAGCACGGCGAGCAGCATCAACACGCGAAGCGGGAGGCTCAGCGTGTCGCCCAGCCATCCTTCCACCGACGCGGAGAGGATGAAGACCGCGATCAGGGTCGCGATCGCGATCAGCGCGATCTGGCCCGGCGTGCCGAACATGAGAAGCGACGGGTCATAGACGAAGACGAAGGGAACGAGGAAACCCGCCACCGCGAGCTTGATGGACTCCCACCCGGTCCGGTTCAGGTCCGCCCCGGCGATGCTGGCCGCCGCATAGGCCGCGAGCGCCACGGGCGGCGTGACGTTCGCCAGGATGCCGAAATAGAACGCGAACATGTGGCTCGCCAGCTCGGGCGCGCCCATGCGGACCAGCCCGGGCACGATCAGCACGGCCACCGTCAGATAGACGGCCGGCGTCGGCAGCCCCATGCCGAGAATGAGAGCGATGATCGCCGTCAGCACCAGTGCCACGAACAGAACGCCGTTGGAGGCGTAGACGACGAATTCGGCGAGCAGCTCGCCCGCGCCCGACACCCACAGCGTTCCCATCAGAATGCCGGCCGTGGCGACCGCCGCGCCGACGGCGACGTTGTTGGACATCGCCTCGACGATGGCCTCGAGATACTGCGCCATGGGAATGCAGGTGGAGCGCCGCAGCAGCGATACGACGAACAGCGTGACGACGCCGACCAATGCGGCACGCTGCGGAGACATTCCCAGGAAGAACGGGATGATGAGCGCCACCAGCGCAAGCATGAGATGGCCGCCCGAGCGCATCGCATCGCCGACCGTCGGCAGGCGCTCCGACACGGCCCCGAGCCCCATGCGCCGCGACCGGAACTCCACCTGCGCGTGGGCGGCGACGAAGTACAGGATGGCGGGAATGACGGCGGCGACGGCGATCTCCCAATAGCTGATGCCCAGGAACCCGGCCATGAGGAACGCGGCCGAGCCCATGATCGGCGGCATGATCTGCGCGCCGGACGAGGCGACGGCCTCGATCGCCCCGGCGGTCTCGGGCCTGAACCCCGTGCGGATCATCAGCGGGATGGTCACGTTGCCCATTCCGACGACGTTGCCCACGACGCTGCCCGACGTGGTGCCCTGAAGCGCACTCGAGAGAATGGCGACGTGCGCCGGTCCGCCGGCGCGCCGCCCCATCAGCGCCAGCGACAGATCCTCGAAGAACTGGATGCCGTTGGTGCGGACCAGCACCGCCCCGAAGATCAGGAACAGCATCAGATAGGTGGCGGCGACGCCCGTCGTGCCGCCGAAGATGCCCTGGTCCTGCATGAACAGGATCTCGATCAGGGTCTGCCAGCGGACGTTGGGGGCGCCGAGGACGCTCGGGAAATATTCGCCGAAGAGCGCCTGGATCATGAACACGGCAACGATCACGATCATCGGCCAGCCGATGAAGCGGCGCGTCACCTCGAGCGTGATCAGCACGTAGGCGATGCCGAACGCGAGGTCGGCGGGAAGCGGGAAGCCGATCCGCTGCGCGAAATTGTCGTAGTCCTGGAAGACGTGAATCATGCCGGCGACGAGGACGACGACGCCGAGCGCATCCGGCAGGACGTCGTACCACCGGCGCCGGTACCACGGCTTGCCGTGCGCCGAGCGGACGAGGAGACCGAGCGACGCGATCGCGCAGACGAACGCGATCCGCTGCAGATACGCCGTCAGCGTGCCGAACGCCGCAGTGTAGAGCAGCAGCAGGCCGATGAACAGGCTGATGAACATGATCGCCGCGGCGAGCAGGCGCTGCAGCGGCCGACCGCGACGAATGACGTCATGCAGGCCGACGAGCGCATCGCCTTCGGCGAGCAGCGCGGCATCAACCTGACCCGGGGTCGAGCCCGTCATCACGATCCATCCCTTTCACCCGAGGGGCGGGGCCCGAAGGCCCCGCCGCGCGAGCCGCCGTTCACGTCGGATCGCCCCCGTGCGCGATCGTCCGGATCGGGATCTTCGCCTCTTCGAAGCAGCGCCTGGCGCCGGGATGGAGCGGCACGAACACGGTCGATGCCGCGCGTTCAGCCAGCTTCTCGGCGCCCTTCCAGCTCGGCACGACGTCACCCCAGATCTTCGCGTTGTCACCGACATAGAGCTGCTTGCAGATCTCGTAGACGACGTGTTCCGGAAGATCCTTGTGGACGACGTAGCCGAGCGAGAGCTGGACGCCCACGATGTCCTCCTTCAGCCAGTCATAGGTACCGGCCGGCATCGTGTTCTTCGTGAACGTGGGATATTCGTCGAGAAGGGCCTTGAGCACGCTGTCGCTCATCGAGACGAGCCGCGGCTTATGATTGGCGGCAAACTGGGTCACCATCGGCGAGGGATGGTCCGCCGTCACGAACACGGCGTCGAGCTGACCGTCGCCCAGCATCTCCATCTGCTGGTTCCAGTCGCCGGCGACGACCAGGCCGCCGTTCTGCTTGATCGCATCGTACGAGAGGTTCACGCCGCGCAATCCGACGTTCACCATCTTGGCGGTGAGGCTGTCGGCCGGGCCGATGCCGATGCGCTTGTTCTTGAGGTCTTCCCAGGACTTGAGCCCCGAGTCCGCGTTCGTGATGAAGGTCGGGCTCGCCGACGGCCGCAGCAGGAAGCCGAGATAGCCGCCCAGATAGCGGATGTTCTTCATGGGCTGGCGATTGGCGAAGCTGCGCGTCGCCGTCCAGGCATCGACGATGCTCTCGCCGACGCCGTGACCGATCTGGGCCTCGCCGCTTTCGATACGCGGCGGCACGGCCGATGCGGTCCCCGGCAGACGGCGGATGCTCGTGCCGCCGCCCGGGAAGGCACGCTTGATCGCCTCTTCCATCACCGTGAAGGCGAGATCGCTGGTCGATCCGCTGGAGCCCCGGCCGATGATGACCAGCGACTTCGGCGCCTCGGCAGCGGCGGCTGCCTCCGCCGCGACCGCGCCGAGCGAAACGGCCAACAACGATGCAAAGACGAACCGCAGTCTTGGAACCTTGATCATGGCGTTTCTCTCCTCTCCCGCATTGTTATTCCGTCGTCGTTCCGTCGCGCCGTCAAACCTTGATTGCAGGGCCGTCGGGCACTACGTCCGGACCACGCCGCAGCGCAACAGATCTTCGATCTCGTCATCGCTGAAATCCAGGCGCTTCAGCACATGCCGCGTGTCGGCCCCGACGCGCGGTCCCGGATGCCGCACCTTACCGGGAATGTCTTCGATCCTGGGCAGAGGCGCCGGCATGGCGATGCTTTCGCCGCCCTCGCCCGACACCCGGACCACATCCCCGCGCGCCGCGACGTGGGCGTCGGCCAGGATGTCATCGGCGTCGTAGATCGGGCCGACAACCACGTCGTTCTCGCGCACGAGTTCCATCGCGCGGTCGGCATCGTGGCGGGACATCCATTCGGCGATGATCGCATCGAGCGCATCCATGTTGCGCCGGCGGTCCGCCGGCGTGCGGAAGCGCGGATCGTCGCGCAGCTCCGGACCGCCGATCATCGTGAGCAGACGGTCGGCCACCGACGGCGTCGCGGCGGATACGGTCAACAGCTTTCCGTCCCGCGTGCGAAAGATGTTGCCGATGTTGGAGTTCATCGGAAAGCGGTTGCCGTTGCGCCACTCCGCCCGGCCCTGCGCGCCGGCGACGACGAGATGCCACTCGTTCATCCGCTGCAGGGCTTCGTGCAGACCGATCCGCAGCGGCGTGGGTTTGCGCCCCGCAAGACGCGCCGCGCGAAGCTCGGCCAGCGCGCCGGAAGCGGCCAACAGACCGGACGTGTAGTCGGCGAGCGGAAATTCGGGCTGCATGGCCGGTCCGTCCGGATCGCCGGTCAACGCCATCATGCCGGTCGCCGCGGCGGCGAACTCCGGCGCGACGCTCCACGGCCACAGATCGGGGCGGTCGGCACCCGGCGGCAGAAGCTGCACGTCGAGCAGCCGGTCCGCCGCTCGCGCCGCCAGCGTTTCGCCGCGCCCGGCGCCATCGCGCAGCAGGAGGTCCGCCCGCGCCGCAATTCGCCCCATCACCGACGCGGCACGCGGGTGATCGGGATCGACGGCAAGAGACAGCTTGTTCCGGGCAAGGATCGACCACCAGACGTCGCGCACGCCCGCAGCGCCGAGCCGACGCAGGGGTGAACCGTCCGGCGGCTCGCAGATGACGACGGTCGCGCCGAAATCTCCCATCAGCGCCGCCGCGAACGCCGCAGCCGGCGTATCGCAGGCCTCGACCACCAGCAACGGCGCAAGACCGTCGGATGAATGGACGTCGCCGCCATCCATGGCGCTTCCCTTCCCTAACGTCACATCGTCTTTGGCGGCGGCTTCAAGCGCCGCCTTGGCTCGACATTGAAACAGCAAGCGACTTTTCAGACTATTGAAAACATGTAAACAATTGATCCAAGGAAATGATCAATCTGAGCCTCGTCCAGATCTCGACGTTCCTGACCGTCGTCGAGACGCGCAGTTTCCGCCACGCGGCGGAACGGCTGCACATCTCGCAGCCGGCCGTCAGCGCGCGCGTCAGCAACCTGGAGGCGATACTGGGCGTGCGGCTGCTGAACCGGACGACACGTTCGGTGACGTTGACGCGGGAGGGCGAGCGCCTCGTCGCCGCCGCCTCGCGCACGCTTGCGGAACTGCACAGCCTCGCCGATCAACTGCGCGAGGAGGCGGCCCTGCAGCGCGGACGCGTGGTTCTCGGCGCGCTGCCGTCCATGGCGGCGACGCTGCTGCCGCCGGCGCTTGCCGCATTCCGCAAGCGGTTCCCGGGCGTGTCCGTCGAACTCTATGACAGCTATGTCGGCCGGGTTCTCGAGTACCTGACGAGCGGCCAGGTGGACCTGGCCGTGATGTCGCACGTGCCGCCGCAGCGCGGCCTGTCGTTCACGCCGCTGTTTCGCGACGAATGCCTGATCGTGGTGCCGCGCGGGCATCCGCTGTCGCGGCGCCGCGCGGTAACGCTGGCCGAGGTCGGTGCCTACCCGCTGATTCTGCCGGCGCGCGGTACCGGATTTCGCGAAACGGTCGAAGCGGCCTTCGTGCGCGCGGACGCGCCGATGCGGGGCGTGCACGAAGCCTTCAACCTGTCCACGCTGCTCGGCCTGGCCGAGGCCGGTTTCGGGATCACCTTCGTCCCGAGCATTTTCGCCGCGAAGCTCGACCTCTCGCGCTGCCGGACGCTGCACGTCAAAGGACCGCCGATGTCGCGCGACATCGGCATCGTCGTGGTGCGCGGACGCTCGCTGTCGCCGGCGGCCGAAGCGCTGAGCGACTTCCTCAAGGAAAATCTGGCGGCAGCGATGGCAAACCAACGGCGGGGCACCGATGCGCCGCCGCGGCAGCCACGCGGCGGGTGAGCCGGCCGCCCGAATGCGACGCCGCGCCCGTCAAGCCGCGCAACGGCGCCGCCGCGGAACACGCCGGAAAGCGACGTGTTACGAGAGAATGCATCCCGGTGCGACCACGCGGTCGAGTGCCTGCGGCAGAGCTCGGCGGCACGACGCGGACCGATGACGAGGTGCGCCGGGATTTCGAGTCGAACCCGGCGGTGCGACGCACCCGCAAGGCAGGAGAGTACGATGGCGCAAACTCAAACACCGACGCGGCTGGTCGATCTGAACAGCGCAAGCGTCGACGAGATTGCACAGCTCCACATGATCGGACGCGAGCGTGCGGAGGATCTGGTCCGGCACCGTCCCTTCCGGCGCTGGCAGGACGTCGGCCGCGTGCCCGGCTTCTCGATCGGCATGATCGAGACTCTCAAAAACAGTGGCGCCACCATCGACCAGGGGTCGGGCGGGACATAGGCGGCGGGCGCCCGATCCGGCCGATCGCCGACCAGTCCCGTCCGCTCAGGCCGCCCGCGGCGGCGACGTCGGATGGACGTAGCGAAGGCCGATGGCGACGCGGTTCAACAAATTGATCACGCCGATCGCGAGCGTGAGATCGACGATCTCCTTCTCGGAGAAATGACGGCGAAGCTCCTCGTACACCTCGTCGGGCGCATGCGTATCGGCAACCCTGGTCAGGGCCTCGACCCAGGCGAGTGCGGCGCGTTCGCGCGGCGTATAAAGCGGCGATTCACGCCAGGCATCGAGCAGATAGATCCGCTCTTCGCTTTCGCCCTGCGCGCGAGCATCGCGGGTGTGCCTGTCAATACAGTAGGCACAACCGTTGATCTGGGAGGCGCGGATCTTGACGAGCTCCAGCAGCGAGAGCTCGAGACCGCTTTCGTGGACATACTCGTTGACCGCGCGCACCCGCTTGATCCCTTCGGGAGCAATCCGATTGGCATCGAGTCTTGGATTCATTCCGTTCTCCGTTCCGAGGTTGCTTGCATCGGACTCAATCCGATCGGATGACAAGACGCGCGAGCCCGTTCGGCCGTGACAGCCGACAGATCTGCGGCACGCTGTGCCGCGGCGCAGGACGGATCGAGCGCAGCCACCCGACGCAGCTTGTCGGGATTCAGGACGCGAAAGACCGAGAGGATGCGCTGCCCATCCGTCTCGAATGCGGTCGCCGCACACGGCCGGCCGTCCATGTAGGTGAGGATTCCGGGCTGACCGTTGACCGGCGCGATGACGTCCACGCGATCGGGCAGCTTCCGGGCAAGCGCGAGCAGAAGCCGGACAATGCGATCGGCGCCGCGAATGACGTTGAGGGCCGCCCAGGTCTTGCCGCCGCCGTCGCTCGTGAACGTCGCATCACGGGCGAACAGGGCAAGAAGCCTTGCTTCGTCGCGCGTACGCACGGCCTCGGCATATTGCTGCAGCAGGCGGCGATGGGCGGCCGGCGACACCTGGAATCGCGGCCGACCCTCGCGCACACGCCGGCGCGCCCGATGGACGATCTGGCGGCACGCGGCCTCGCTCTTGCCCAGCGCCTGCGCAATCTCGGCATAGCCGCAGTCGAACACGTCGTGCAGCAGAAAAGCCGCACGCTCCTCGGGCGCGAGACGCTCCAGCATCACCAGGAATGCCATCGACAGGTCCGAGGCGAGCTCGACGCGCCGGTCGGGTGCCTCCGGCGGATTGCCGACCAGCGGTTCCGGCAGCCACGGCCCGACATAGGCGGCCCGCTCGACCGCGATCGCACGCAACCGGTCGAGGCAGAGCCGCGTCACGACGGTGACGAGCCACGCCTCGGGCGAGCGGATTCCGTCGCCGCCGGCACGGTGCCAGCGCAGGAACGCCTCCTGCACGACGTCCTCGGCATCATCCACGGCCCCCAGCATCCGGTAGGCAAGGCCGCGCAATCGCGGCCTGAGACGCTCGACATCTTCCATGCGGTCGGTCATTCCCCTTCCCCGAACACGTCCGGGAACATAGACGGTCGGGTACAATGGGTTGTGACAGACCCGAACATGTCCGAATGAGGCGCTTCGGCCTCAACCCGCCTGGTCACGGATGCCGCCGAGGCGCGCGATGATTTCGTCGGGGATGCGGATCGCCCGCATGCCGGACGGCGCTTCGGGATCGACCATCGCCATGACGCGAGTCTCCGAGCCCTCGACCGCCACGCGCCCGTCGCTCTTGACGATACGGTGCGCTACCTCGAACGAGCGGTTGCCCCAGCGTGCGACGCGGCTGAACACGGTGAGACGGTCGCCGACCGTCGCCGACGCCGAGAATACGATCCCGGCCTTGACGAGCGGATGCCCCACGAGCTTGTAGCGCTTGCTCAAGACCTGAAGCGTGAGGCCGACCGACGTGAAAAGCCGCCACGTCGCCTGATCGAACCACTTGAAATAGTTCGGATAGAACACGATCCCAGCCGGATCGCAGTCGCCGAACGCGACCTCCAGCTCGAGCGTCTTCATCTCCCCCTTTTCCGTGGGAGCGGCGGTCTCATTCTCCGGCGACATTGACTTCCCTTCGGCGGTGGATGGCGCGGGCTCGTCTGCAATCGGCCGAGAGCGAGACCGGCACAAGACATGTACATATCCCGGCACGAGACGAGGTCCCGCTGCGGCAAGGCGCCATGTCACAGGGATAGCCGTCCACCGCACGTCCCCCGTTCATCCGCGAATCCTCCCTGCATTCCATGTCATTGTTGGATTTCCCGATGTCGCAGGCAACCGCCCTGGCCGGGGCCGCGACGATGCGGTCAGGACTGCATTCACGGTCAGGGCTGGGGGTGCCTCGTACCGGGCACGACGGCCGGCGAGCGGTTTGCGCCGACAGCAACGCGCCTGCGGCCCGATCAGACGAACAGAAAATCGTCGGCGGTCAGGGACGACGGCGATACGTTCCTGAGCACGATCGCATTCGCCGCGTCCAGCATGAGCGCCGTGTCGGTCCCGACCTGCGTGCCCGATGCGAGCACGGCGGCCGGATCGCCGAAGCCATTGCCGGCAAGCTCGAGGACGTCCTCGCCGGTCGTGAAATCCGACACGATGTCCCGGCCGAAGCCCGGCGCGAATACGAACCTGTCGCGGCCGGCGCCGCCGGTCAGAACATCATCGTCCGCATCGCCGGCAAGCCGGTCATCGCCCGCATCGCCCCATAGGACGTCGGCGCCGGGACCGCCGGCCAGGACATCGTCGTCCACACCGCCGGCCAACACGTCGTCCCCGCCTTCGCCCTGAATCGCGTCGTCGCCGCCACCGCCGACGACCATGTCGTCACCATCGCCACCGGACAGTTGATCGGCGGCATCGACCGGTACGGTTCCGGACGTCAGCCGGAAGACCTCGCCATCGAAGTCGACGACGTAGAGATTGCCGCGCGCGTCCTCGCCGAACGAGACGGGGCTGTCGATATTCCCGACATCGGTCGTGATCTGCGCCGTCCGTTCGACGGCCGTCCACGCGTCGTCCTGCTGCCGCAAGGTCCAGATCCGGCCGCTACCGACATCGGCGAAGAAATAGTGGCCCTGCAGGCCGTCGCTTTCGCCACGGTACACATAGCCGCCGGTAATCGCCGTCCCGACGCCGTGATCGTAGGCGAAGATCGGCGGCGTGACGGTGCCGCCCATCGGCTCGCCGGCCGCGAACCTCTCCGGTCCCTCGAACAGCCGCCAGCCGTAGTTGGCGCCGGCGGCGCCGAGGTCGATCTCCTCCCATTCCGACTGCCCCACGTCGCCGATGAAGAACTCGCCCATCGCCCGGTCGAAGCTCGCCCGCCAGGGATTGCGCAGGCCGAATGCCCAGATCTCGTCGGCGCCGTCGCCGGCGGCGAACGGATTATCGGCCGGGATGGCGTAATTGCGGTCCGCATCCGCCGGAAAGGCATCGGTGCCGACGTCGAGACGCAAGATCTTGCCCAGCAGGCTATCGAGAGCTTGCGCGTTGTCGAAGGGATCGCCCCCGCCGCCGCCGTCGCCGAGCGCGACGTAAGAGATACCCGTCGGGGCCGAAGCCGATCCATCCGCCCTTGTGGTTGGAGAACTGATCGGGCTGGTCGACCGTCAGAACAAGCTGCGCGCTCGAGACGTCGGCCCGGTTCGGGTCCTCGGAGACCCGATAGCTGCGGATCTCGGTATCGCCACGCGTATTGTTCAGATGAACGTAGAAGACGCCGTTCTGCGCGTAGGCCGGATCGAAGGCGAGGCCGAGCAGACCCTGCTCACCGGTCGCCACGATCTCGCCCGAGACGTCGAGAAACGGAACCGGCGCGAGCTGCCCGGTGGCGAGATCGAGGATCTCGATCTGCCCCGTGCGCTCGACGATGAACAGCCGGTTCGCATCACCCGGCGGACTCGTGACGAAAACGGGCTCGCTCAGACCGGCAGCAACGCGCGCGGCGGCGATCGCGTCGACCGCCGGCAATCCGCCGGGATCGAAGCCATAGATCAGGTCGGCACCGTCGCCCCCCGTGATCGCATTTGCGCCGGCATCGCCGGCCTCGACGCGTACGTCCGTCATCGAACCTCCCGGGCCGTCGAATCAGCCAGCCGGCGGCAGGGATGCCGAGTTGACACCCCTTGCGATGCCGATCGCGGCCCGTCGAATCTCGATCGCGGCGGCCGCCAAGTTAATCTCCATCCGTACGGGATCGTGACAGATCGCCGTTTCTCACATGAGACTGAGACAACGGATATGACCGGCGTCCCGTTCTGCCGATGATGGGCGCCGGAACGGGGAAGCGGTGCTTAGCCGGACGAGGGGAGCAAAGGCCGAGCGGCGTACCGACGAGATGCGGCAGTGATGCACCCAAGCCACACCGACGACGTTTTTTCTCGACGTGCGCATCGCGGTGCTAGCTTCGCCAAAACTTTCCGTTAACTAAGATCTGGAATTGGTGGAGCGGCTCCCCACCTGAAGACCCGTTCACCTCTTACGCCATGGAATCAATGATCGACCACTACGACGCTGTTACCATCGCTGACAGGATCGCCGTTCCCTGCTTCGCGGATCGCAAAGCGCCGCGCGCCAAGCACGACGCCATCGCCCGGGCCGGCATCACGGCCATCGACGTCGAAGTCGTCGCGATCGCACGCGTCGACGGCAGCGAATGCCTGATCGACGCCTTCTTCGACCCGACGCGCTTCGACACCAAGAAGTTCGGGCATATCGCCGGCGACCCGACGTTCCTCGCGAACCTGAAGGCCGCTCTCGCGGCACGCGGGTACCCGAGCGATACGCTCGCCTACACCGACGAGCACGACCAGGAGCCGCATTGCGTCAGCTTGGTCGCGGGCCCCGACTTCGCGCGCGCCGTCATCGCGCAGCTCGACGCGGAGGCGAAGAAGCAGGCCGCCTGAACGGTCGTGCCGTGGCCGCCCGGTGGCGACGCGGCCACGGCTCCTCATACCCGGCCAGCGGGCCGTTTCAGAACCGCCCCAACTGATAATCCGCGATCGCCTGGCGAATTTGCTCGGGCGTGTTCATGACGAAGGGCCCCCAGCGGGCAACCGGCTCACGCAACGGCCGCCCGGCGATGAGCAGCAGACGCGCGATCCCTCCCGGATTTTCGATTTCGACGCGGGCACCGTCGCCCAGCACGCCGAGGTCGCCACGCCTGAGGGGGATGCCATCCACACTCACGGCGCCATCATACACATATATGAAAGCCGTATGTCCGACCGGCAGTGCGTGCGCAAAGACCTGGCCGGCCGGCAAGATCACGTCGAGATAGACCGGATCGGTGGCGATCCCCGTCACCGGGCCGCGCACGTCTCCCATGACCCCGGCGACGACGCGCACCCGCCCGCCGTCGGGCAGCGACACCTCGGGAATCGCCTCCGGCGCGATGTCCTGGTATCGGGGCGCGGTCATCTTGTGCGCCGCAGGCAGGTTGACCCACAGCTGGAACCCCCACATGAGGCCGTCCTGCTGCTCCGGCATCTCCGAATGCACGATACCCCGCCCCGCCGTCATCCATTGCGCGCCGCCCGCCCGCAACAGGCCCGAATTACCGTGGTTGTCGGCGTGACGCATGCGGCCCGCGAGCATGTAGGTGACGGTCTCGAAGCCACGGTGCGGATGATCCGGAAAGCCGGCGATGTAGTCGCCGGCGTCGTCGGACCGGAACTCGTCGAGTAACAGGAACGGATCGAGATCGGGCAACTGCGCCGTGCCGATGATCCGCGTGAGGCGTACGCCGGCGCCATCGCTCGTCGGCGTGCCGGCCACGACCCGTTCGACGCCGCGCAAACCTGCCCCTTTTGCACCTGGCAAGACGGTCGGCCTGTCCCTGGTCATCGCGTCACCTCTCTAAAGAGTCATAAAGATATAGGATGCCGCGATGGAGACCGGTACCGGTCAACGCGGCAACATATTGTCGCCAAGGTGGAAACGACGGCCGCCGATCCGGGCGGCGCGGAAGCGGCCCAGGTCCCGGGTCAACCCGGCGCCACCCGACTTCGGGACAGCCTCGATCGAGGCGCGCGACGCGCATGCGCCGTCGCTTTTCCTTCCGGCGGCAGCCTTACATTGATGCCGGCCATCGTCCGGTCTGCCCGAAACCCCGGTTTCGGTGCCATCGGCCCCCAAGGACAGGCGCCAATGATCCGGCGGCAAGACCGCCCGCCACGACGGTTCACGACGCCCCGCATTCGCGGTACCATGCTCGACAATACGATGGCTTCAGCGCCGCCGCGCATCGGCGCGCCGAAGCATCTCGATGGCGACGTTGACAGCCGGGTCGCGGCGCCGGAACACGTCGCCGGAAACACGGGCCTACGGTGCAGCCATCCGGCGGTAAGGGAGTTCGCGAGGAGGACAAGATGCAGATGCTCGAGGAATTCAAGAAATTCGTGATGCGCGGCAACGTCATCGACCTCGCCGTCGGCATCATCGTCGGCGCAGCGTTCACGGCCATCGTCAACTCTCTCGTGAACGACATCATGATGCCGCCCCTGGGGCTCCTCATCGGCGGGATCGACTTCTCGGATTTCTTCATCACGCTCAGCGGCGGATCGTACGAGACGCTCGCGGAGGCCAGGGCCGCCAGTGCCGTCACGATCAACTACGGCGAGTTCATCAACCAGATCGTCAAGTTCGTGATCGTCGCCTTCGCCGTGTTCATCCTGGTCAAGCAGATCAATCGCCTGCAGTCGCCGCCGCCGCCGGCCGCGCCGCCGCCGCCGACGCGCGAGGAAATCCTGCTTGCCGAGATCCGCGATATCCTGAAGTCGAAATAGAAACGACGGGCCGCGGAACATCCGGCGCGATCGAGGCGAGGGCCAACGCGACGGCCCTCGTTTTTTTTTTCAATCCGCCGCGGCCGGCGCCACCCGTCCGGTCCGGCGGCGCCCTTTGGTGCTTCTTCCTGCGCGGTCCGAGTCGCCGACCGATCGTCGATCAGCCCAAGAGGAAGCCTCTGGCCGAGGGCACCAGAGGCTCAAGGTTCGTGCTTTCGCGGGGCGGTGAAAGCACGCCAGTGGGGTCGTCGTCCCCTACGCAACCAGAACGCGCCGGACCGCATCGAAGTTCCTTCCTGCAGTGGTAAAGATCCTGCGGCCGCAACGACGGGCGGCATACCTCCTTGGGCGGGGGCGACAAGCGGTGGACTGTCCCGAATGGTTACCCCCCTTGATCGGCAACGACGGGACTGCCAGGCGCGACGGGCCGGTCATGGGCACGGATGTCAGTCGCATTGACAGCAGGCCGTGCGCCCGCCGAAAAGCACCGGCAGCAACATGGATCCTGGGAGAGCTCGGTGACGGTCCTGTTCTACGCAGCCCTGGCGCTCGGCCTCGCCGGCCTGTCGGCCGTCATCGCGCGTGAGCTGGCGCGGCGCGCCGTCTTCGTCGACGTACCGAATGCGCGATCCTCTCACGTCAAGCCGACGCCGCGCGGAGGCGGTCTGGGCATTCTGGTCGCTTTCAGTGCGGGACTCGGCGTGCTGGCCGTGAGCAATGCAGCGATGCTGACGGTGCCCGTCTACGCGGGCTTTGCCCTCGGCGCGCTGGTCGCCGGACTCGCCGGCCTCGTCGATGATCTGCGCCCGCAGTCATTCGCCGTCAAACTCGGGGCCCAGGTCGTCGCCGCCGTCATCGCAATGGCGAGCGGTCTCGTCATCGAGACGCTCTACGTTCCCGGCATCGGCCCCGTGAACCTTGGCGCCATGGGGCCGGTGCTCACGCTCGTCTGGCTCGTCGGCCTGACCAACGCCTACAACTTCATGGACGGACTCGACGGACTCGCCGGCGGGACCGCCGTGCTGGCGGCGGCGTTCGTCGCGCTGTGCGCGCTGACGATCGGGAACGGAACCGTCGCCGCCCTCGCCCTGCTGATCGCGGCCGCGAGCGCCGGATTCCTCCCCCTCAACTTTCCGCCCGCGCGCATCTTCATGGGCGACGTCGGAAGCCAGTTCCTCGGCTTCGCCTTCGCGGCGATCGGTGTGCTGCTGGCGAGAGGCGATGCCTCGGGCACCGTGATACTGGTCCTGCCGCTGCTGCTTTTCCACTTCCTGTTCGACACGGTCTTCACGGTGATCCGGCGAATCCGCCGCGGCGACAACCCGTTCACCGCCCATCGCGAGCACCTTTATCAGCTGCTCAATCGCGCCGGGTTCGAGCACCGTCAGGTCACGTTTCTGCAATGCGCGATGGTTGTGCTGCAGGGTCTCGGCACCCTGTGGATGACGGCCCTGCCCGAGCCCTACAGGTGGCTGATCTTCCTGCCGTTTCTGGCGCTGCAAGTTATTTACGCGGTCTGCACCCTGCGGTTGTTTTCATCACGTCAATAAATCACCCAATCAGGATTGCCTCTACCGCGAGATGTATTTTGTCATCCCTGGATAAGTGTTGGGCAATTCTGTGATCTTCTGGCGGATTAACTGAGATTTTAACCAACCGTTAACGACGAATCCCTACCCCTGGCGCCAGCCCAACCAACCACTCGGGACTGGCCGGCATGAGCCATCAGGCGGTCGAACGCGCAGACAGCAACGCGGGAGAGGTGCGGGCGGCGGAGGACGAGCTGCTCTCCTGCCTCGTCTGGATGACGCGGCATTACGAGCGACCGGCTTCGGCCGATGCGCTCAGGGCCGGGCTGCCCCTGGTCGACAACCGCCTGACGCCCGAACTGTTCGTGCGCGCAGCCGAGCGGGCGGGACTGGCCGCGCGCGTCGTGAAGCGCCCGTTGAAGGGCATCTCGAACCTCGTCCTTCCCGCCGTCCTGCTGCTGAAGAACCAGCACGCCTGCGTTCTTGCGCGCCTGAACGAGAATGGCTCGGCCGAGATCCTTCTGCCGGAAGCCGGCTTCGGTGCGAGCACGATATCGCTCGACGAGCTCGAGAAGCGGTATCTGGGCTATGCGCTCCTTGCCCGACCGGTGTTCCGCTTCGATGAGCGGGCCGGTGCCGGCGCCGCCGAGGACACGCAGCCCGGCAAGCACTGGTTCCGCGACACGCTGCTGCGCTTCTGGCCGATCTGGGGGCAGGTCGCGGTGGCGGCCGTCCTGATCAACCTCTTTACGCTGGTCACGCCGCTGTTCGCGATGAACGTCTACGACCGGGTCGTCCCGAACCTGGTGTTCGAGACGTTGTGGGTGCTGGCGATCGGCGCCGGGCTCGTCCTCATCTTCGATTTTCTCGTCCGCCTCTTACGCGGCTATTTCATCGACTTCGCTGGCAAGAGCGCCGACGTGCTGCTGGCCAGCCGCATCTTCGAGCAGATCATGGGCATGAAGTATGCGCATCGACCGCCGTCGGCCGGCGCGTTCGCGAACGAGCTGCGCGAATTCGAAACGCTGCGCGACTTCTTCACCTCGGCGACGCTGGCGACTCTGATCGACCTGCCGTTCGTGTTCCTGTCGATAGCGGCGATCGCCATGATCGCCGGCCCGCTCGCCTGGATTCCGCTTGCGGCGGTGCCCATCGTCCTGGCGGTCGGGCTGCTGCTGCAGTTGCCGCTGAACGCCATCGTCCGACGTTCGTTCCGCGAGGCCGCACAGCGCCATGCCATCCTGATCGAGACCCTCAACGGCCTCGAGACCATCAAGAGTCTCGGCGCCGAAGGCCGCATGCAGCGACGTTGGGAGCAGTTCGTCGCCATGTCGTCGAAATCGGGCCTCGCGGCACGGCTCTTCGCGTCGATCGCGGTGAACTTTTCGGTCCTGGCTCAAGGCCTGGTCTACGCCATCATGATCGTCTGCGGCGTATACCAGATCGCCGACGGCCATATGACGACCGGCGCGCTGGTTGCGGCCTCCATCCTGTCGGGCCGGGCCATGGCGCCCCTGTCGCAGGTCGCCGGTCTTCTGACCCGCTACAGCCAGTCGATGGCCGCGCTCAAGGCATTGGACCGGCTCATGCAGGCGCCCCGCGAGCGGCCGCGCGGGACCCAGCTGCTGCACCGCCCGACGCTGACCGGCTCGATCGAATTCAACGACGTGTCCTTCGAGTACCCGAACGGCGGCGGCAAGGCGCTCAACGGCGTCAGCTTCCGTGTCGCGCCCGGCGAAAAGGTTGCAATCGTCGGTCGCGTCGGTTCGGGCAAGAGTACTGCCAGCAAACTGATCCTCGGGCTTTATCACCCGACCTCGGGTGCCGTGCTGATCGACGGAACCGACAGCCGCCAGATCGACCCTGCCGACCTGCGCCGGCACATCGGGGTGGTGCCGCAGGACGTGTTCCTGTTCAACGGCTCCATCAAGGAGAACATCGTGCTCGGCGCGCCGGATGCGGACGATGCCGCGGTGCTGCATGCAAGCCGGCTGGTCGGCCTCGACGACTACGTGCAGCGCCTGACGCAGGGCTACGATCTGAACGTCGGCGAGCGCGGCGAGCGCCTGTCCGGCGGGCAGCGCCAGCTGATCGCGCTCGCGCGCGCCTTCGTGCGTGATCCGTCCATCGTGGTGCTCGACGAACCCACCAGCGCCATGGACCAGGGAAGCGAGGAGCGCGTGAAGCGCCGGCTGGCAATCGCCCTCAAGGACAAGACGCTGGTCCTGATCACGCACCGACCGTCCCTCCTGTCGCTCGTCGACCGCTTGATCGTGTTCGACAGCGGGCGGATCATCGCCGACGGTCCGCGCGACCAGGTGATGCGTGCGCTCACGCAGCGGCCGCTCCACGCGGTGCCGACCGCACCGGACGGCGCGACCGCCATCCCGGGCTCCGGAGCCAAGGCATGAGAACGAAGTCGCAAGACGTCGCGTTCATGTCGGAACTCGACGCCGCGACCGCGGTGCGGCCGCCGCTCGCATCGCAGCTGTTCCTCGGGCTCGTGGCCACGATCTTCGCCACGTTCATCGGCTGGGCCGCGGTGTCGCACATCGACGAGGTCGCCGTCGCCCAGGGCAAGGTCGTGCCGTCGTCGCAGGTGCAGATCATCCAGAACCTCGAAGGCGGCATCGTGGCCGAGATCCTGGTCAAGGAAGGCGACATCGTCGAGCAGGGACAGGTTCTGCTCCGCGTCGACGACACCACGTTCCAGTCCGAATATCGCCAGAACCGCGCCAAGCAGATCGCCCTCGCCGGCCAGATCGCCCGCCTGACGGCCGAAGTCGAGGGAACGGAGATCGAGTTCCCGGCATCGGTGCTGAGCGAGCGGCCCGACGTGGCGGCGAACGAGGTGGCGCTGTTCAACGCGCGGCGCAACGAACTGAACGCCGCGCTCGAAGGCCTGCGCCAGCAGGTCGAGCAACGGCGGCAGGAAGTCACGACGCTGCTGTCGCAGGAGCAGGCGATCGACCGCAGCCTCGCCCTCGTCGTGAAGGAGCTGTCGATCTCGGAGCAGCTCGCCGAGAAAGGCTATCGGTCGAAGCTCGAGGTCCTTCGCCTGCAGCGGCAGGCCAACGATCTCGAAGGACAGCTGACCGCGACCCGCATCGCGATTCCGCAGGCCCAGGCGGCGCTCGCCGAGGCGGAGCGGCGGCTCGAGGAGCGGCAGCTCGCCTATCGCAGCCAGGCGCTGACCGAACTTACGCAGCGCCAGGCCGAGATGGCGCAGCTGGTCGAGATGCTCAAGGCACAGGAGGATCGCGTGATCCGGCGCGAGGTTCGCACCCCGGTGCGCGGCCTCGTCAAGCAGCTCAAGGTTCACACCATCGGCGGCGTGGTCCAGCCGGGCGCCGACCTGGTCGAGATCGTGCCGGTCGACGACCAGCTCGTCGTCGAAGCGCGCGTACAGCCGGCGGACATCGCCTTCATCCGCCCCGGCCAGAAGGCGATCGTGAAGCTGACCGCCTACGACTATTCGATCTATGGCGGGCTCGAGGCCGAACTCGAGCACATCAGTGCCGACAGCATGGTGACCGAGCGGGGGGAGCCCTACTACCTGATCCGCGTGCGCACGAAGCAGAACTATCTCGGCACCGAGGACAAGAAGCTCGCCATCATCCCCGGCATGATCGCATCCGTCGACATCGTCACCGGCGAGAAGACCGTGCTGCAGTACCTGCTGAAACCGATCATCAAGACCGTCGAGCGCTCGCTGCACGAGCGCTAGGGTCCGGTGGGGGGGCCGGACCGGAGCGCCCGCCGGGGAGACCTGGCGGGCGCTCTTGCTTCGGGCCGACGGCATTGCCGTCATTTCGCGCAATCCCCGGCTCGTCGCCAGCTACGGGACGACCGGTTCCGTTGCATTCTTCGGCGCGTGCGGAAACGTCACCGTGAAACGGGCCCCACCCGCCGGCGCGTTCGCCACGACGAGATCGCCCTTCATCAAACGTGCAAGGTGACGCGAGATCGACAGCCCGAGGCCGACGCCATCGTGCGGCCGCGAGTAGGACGAGTCGTGGATCTGTACGAACGGCGCGAATATCGCCTCCTGCTTGTCCTCCGGAATGCCGGGACCGGTGTCCCAGACCGTGACGCGGACGTCGTCGACGCCGATGTCGAGCTCGATTCCGACGCGCCCGCCCGCCGGCGTGAACTTCACGGCGTTGCCGAGCAAATTGACCATGATCTGTATGGCGCGCGTGCGATCGACCATGACCATGACGTCGCGGGGGCATTCCGGCGGCATGATCTGAATCTGCTTCTCGTCCGCGCGCATGGCGACGAGAGAGACCGCCTCACTCAGAATCTCCCCAAGCGGCGTCGGCGCCAGATCGACGCTGACGAGATCTCCCTCGAGCCGCGACACGTCGAGAATGTCGTTGAGGATGCTGAGAAGGTGGTGGCCGGCCTTGACGATATAGCCGGCATACTCCGCATAACGCTCGAGCTTCTGCCCGAACCGTTGTGACGCGATGACCTCCGCGAACCCGATGATGGCGTTCAGCGGCGTGCGAAGCTCATGGCTCATATTGGCCAGAAACTCCGACTTCGCGCGCATCGCCGCCTGCGCCCGCTCGAGCGCCAGGTCGAGATGCAGGTTCTTGGCATTCAGTTCGGCGAGAGCGGCCTCCAGCTTCTGCCGCGATTCGTTCGTCGCCTGCTCGGCGGCATGCTGGGCGCTGATATCGGTACCGGTGCCACGAAATCCGACAAATCGACCCGTCTTGAGGTGGAAGAACGGTACGCCGCTGAGGACATGGCGGCGGACGCCGCCGTCGCGATCGACGAGATCGAACACGCAGTTGCGGAACGGTGCCCGCGCCTCGAGCATGGCGGCAACGGCATCGCCCCGCCCCTCGCCGAGATCCACGAGCCGCCGCCCGATGATCAGTGCCGGCGGCTTGCCCAGCACCTCGGTAATGCGCTCGGAAATGAATGTGACCCGCCCTTCCTCGTCGGTCTCCCAAACCCAGTCCGAGGCGGCGCGCAGTATGTCGTTGAAGGACTCCTGGGTGGTCCGCAGCTGTTCGGTCACCATCACCTGCGCGGTGATGTCGTAATAGACGCCGCCCAAGGCCACCAGACGGTTCGCCCCGTCGAAAACCGGAAAATACTGGATCCGGTAATGTGCGAGCCCCGATCCCGTATGGATGGCGCGCTGCGCCCCCAAGCGCCGCGTCTCCGACCGCAGGCTTTCGAGCACGCCGGAAAGTTCCTTGCGCAGGCTCGCGAGATGCACGTCGATCTCTTTGCCGTTCGCACCGTTCAGCCCGAACAGGCTGAGATAGCTGTTGTTCGCATAGAGCAGATTGCGTTCGAGATAGACGATGAAGACCGGCGACAGCTCGTTCATGACGATGCGGGCGAGCGCTGCCTGCACGTGCGCGTCGATGACCGTTCCGCCCATGCCCGACACCAGCTGCGCGGGCTCCTGGAGCGGGCCGTTCGTCGTCGGCACGAGGTCGCCCGCCGCTCCGCTCTTCATCCAGCCCCACCCTCCATCGCGGCGATGGCACGGTGATATTCAGTGTCGGCGCGCCAAAAGCGGAGCACCGCGCGCGCCCGATCCGCCGTCACGGCGTCAAAGAACTGCAACGCCTCCTCGAGCTTGTGCGACCGGGTCTCCAACGGCGTTCCCTGCGTTTGACGCAACAGCAGGAACATCGAACCGAAGACGTTGCGGTCGGCACCGGTGGCGCGGGCGATGATCGCCAGGCTCTCCCCGCCGGCATCAAAGACGGCGCGCCGCACGATCACGGGGTCGAGCCGGGCGAGGTAGCTGAGCCCGCCGATGAAGAGGGAAACCTTGCTGCCGCGCAGGGCCTGAATGAGAAAGCGGTAGTCGAGCGCGTTGGCTTCGACCAGACCGTCGATCAACCGCCGAACGTGATCGTCGCGCCGGCCGGTCGCCTCGGCGATGGCGGCGCGCGCCGATTCCTGAAGGCAGTCGTCGAGCAGTATCGAGTCGACCGTAAAACGGCTGAGGATCTCCTTGCGCAGGGCCGCCGAAACCCACCAGAACATCCGGTGGGCGAGGTCCGACGGAAGGTCGTGCCGGCTCAGGAGCGGCTCCTGAAAGCTGTCGACGCGCTGCGACTCTCCCACCAGATATTCGAGCGCACGGCGCGACAGGACGGCATCCTGATTTTTGAGGAGCTGCTCGATTACGTGTTCGTTGCCGTAGTCGACGAGCGCATCGGTGACATCGGCCGAAAGCGGCGCGCGCAGTGCGACGACCAGCAGATGCTCCTGGCTGCGATGCCTGACGATTTCGACGAGATCAGGGTCGCTCAGCAACCGGCTGTTTCGCAGTATCGGGTAGGCGACCTCGACCTGGTCGTTGGCCAGCATGACGACGAGTGCCCGCGGCGCCGTATCCATCTGCGCCAGGCGTGCGGCGAGCGCACGGCGGACCTGCATCTCCATCTCGTGCAGGAGCTTGCTCATGATGTCGATCATGAGCGCACGCTCGCGATCGCTGAGCCGCCCCTCCGACGAGAGGAACAGGTCGTTGATGTTCTCGAAGATGACGCGACGGCTATGCTGCGTCTTGTCCTGCGCGAGCTTTACCAAGTCGCGCAGGGACGCCAGCCGCGCCTCCCTGATCCCTTCCGCCATGGTCGAACAGCGTTCCCCGCCCACCCCGGGCGCCGCCCAAAGAGGGAGTGTTAGCCTAACAAAGCCAAGCTTGCTTTAGAACGAAAAGTTGTCGACCGCCGTTAACCATATTTATTCACGGTGGTTCAGGTGCCTCGCCGGCGGCGACGACACAGCCGCGGGAAGACGACGGTGCCTCAGGACGCGGCCGGCGGAAATCCGATCGCCTTGGTGCGCTCGATCGCCGCCCCCACCGTCAGCACCGTTTCCTCGCCGCCGGGATGGGCGATGACCTGGATTCCGACCGGCAGACGGTCCGCCGTCAGACCGCACGGCACGGACAGGGCCGGTACTCCCCCGAGCGTCACGACGAACGTCGGCGCGACCCAGTCGATATAGGTCGCCATCGGCCTGCCGTTTACCGTCTCGGGGTAGTTTTTCTCCACCGGGAAAGGCGGCACCGCGGCACACGGCGTCAGCAGCACGTCCCAGTCCGCAAAGAGCGCGCGGAAGCGTTCGAACACCTTGGCCCGCCCCTGCTCGCCCATCGCGATATCGCACGGCGACTGTGCAAGCCCCAGGCGGATGTTGCCGGCAAGATTCGGGTTGAGCCGGTCGAGCCGATCCAGCTTGTCGAGATGCCGGTCGACCATGTACTGCCCGCGGAGCTGCTGAAACGCCGACCGCGCGAACGAAAGATCGAAGGCGATCTCTTCCACCTGCGCTCCGTCGGTGGCGAGGTCGAAGGCTGCCGTCCGGCAGATCCGCTCGATTTCCGCATCCACGCCGATGCCGGCCACGTCGGGACAATAGGCAACGCGCAGGCCCGTCGGCAGCGACGCACGGGCGGCAGCGAGGAAGTCGCGCCCGTCTACCGACACGATCATCGGCGAATAGACACTGGGGCCTGCGATCGCCTGCAGCATCAGCGCCAGATCCGCGACACTGCGCGCCATCGGCCCATGGACGTCGAGAGTCGACCACGGCGCCGGCGTCGGCCAGCGCGGCACGAGACCCGGCGTGGGACGCAGGCCCACGACGCCGCAGAATGCGGCCGGGGTCCGCAGCGAGCCGCCGAGATCGCTGCCCGTCGCCAGCGCAAACATGCCGACGGCGAGACCGGCGGCACCGCCGCCGGTCGAGCCGGCAGCGCTAAGCGCCGGATTCCACGGATTGCGCGTGGCGCCGAACACCGCGTTCACGGTATTGGCGCCGGCCGCAAATTCCGGGGTATTGGTCTTGGCAATGACGATGGCCCCCGCCGCCTTCAGCCGTTGCACGATGAGCGCGTCCTCGGCGGGAACATGATCGGCATAGAGGGTCGAGCCGTAGGTGGTCCGGATGCCGGCCGTCGGATGCGTATCCTTGACGCCGACCGGTACACCGGCGAGCGGGCCGGGATCGCGCCCTTCCGCAAGTTGCCGGTCGACGGCGGCCGCCGCTTCGCGTGCATGATCGGCGGCAAGCGTGCACACGGCGTTGATGCGCGGATTCTCGCGCGCGATCACGTCGAGATGGGCCGCAATGACGTCGCCGGCCGACAGTTCGCGGGCGCGGACGCGGCGCGCGATTTCGACAGCCGAAAGCCGGGTGATCTCGGGATCCATCACGCTCCCCTCCTGTTGCGTACGCAAGTTTGGTACATTTAAACCACCAGGATGCCGGCAAGACCAAGCGCAACCGCACCGGCAGACGGCGGCTTGCCCCCATCGGGCAATGGCCGTTACTCTTGAGCGAACATGCCGGATACGGGAGTCATAGCCGGACGGTCGCAGCGCGGCGAGATCGTCCACAGCGCCTGCCCGCACGATTGTCCAAGTACATGCGCGCTCGAAGTGGAGCGCCGTGACGCGCACACGATCGGCCGGATCCACGGCGCCGCCGCCAATCCGTACACGGCGGGCGTCATCTGCGCCAAGGTCGCCCGCTATGCCGAGCGCGTACATCATCCTGATCGGCTTGCCGTGCCGTTGCGGCGAGTCGGCGAGAAGGGCGTCGGCCGCGCCGCCTTCGAACCCATATCCTGGGACGACGCGCTCGACGAGGTCGCCGAACGGCTGACGCGTGCCACACAACGTTACGGCAGCGAAACGGTGTGGCCCTACTTCTACGCCGGCACGATGGGGCTGGTGCAGCGCGACGGGATCAACCGTCTGCGCCACGTGATGCGCTATTCGCGCCAGCACAGCACGATCTGCGTGGCCCTCGCCGACGCCGGCTGGATCGCCGGCGTGGGCGTGAAGCGCGGCGTCGACGCCCGCGAAATGGCGGAATCGGACCTGATCGTGGTGTGGGGTGGCAACCCCGTATCGACCCAAGTCAACGTCATGACCCATATCAGCCGCGCCCGCAAGACGCGCGGCGCGAAGCTCGTCGTGGTCGACCCGTACCGGACGCCGACCGCGGAAGTGGCGGACATGCATCTGATGCTGCGGCCGGGAACGGATGCCGCGCTGGCCTGCGCCGTGATGCACGTCCTGTTCAAGGAAGGCTATGCCGACCGCGCCTACATGGCGAAATACGCCGATGCGCCGGACGAGCTCGAGGCGCATGTCGCCTCCCGCGACCCGGCCTGGGCGGCCGCAATCACTGGACTTCCGGTCGACCAGATCGTCGCGTTCGCCCGCCTCTACGGGCAGACCAAGCGCAGCTACCTGCGTCTGGGATACGGGTTCTCGCGCGCCCGTAACGGCGCGGCCAGCATGCATGCGGCGTCATGCCTTCCCGTCGTCACCGGCGCATGGCAGTACCCCGGCGGCGGGGCACTCTACTCGAACAGCACGCTCTACGGCCTCGACAAGACGCTGATCGAAGGGCTCGATGCGCTCGATCCTTCGACGCGCGTGCTCGATCAGTCGCGCATCGGTCCGATTCTCACCGGTGACCGCCGGGATCTCGGCGACGGCCCGCCGGTGACGGCCCTGTTCATCCAGAACACCAATCCGATGGTCGTGGCACCGGAGCACCTCAAGGTCCGCGCGGGCTTCGCGCGCGACGATCTGTTCGTGTGCGTGCACGAGCAGTTCATGACCGAGACGGCCGCCATGGCGGACATCGTTCTGCCGGCGACCACGTTCCTCGAGCATGACGACATCTATCAGGCCGGCGGCCATACGTTTCTTCAGGTCACCAAGAAGGTGATCGAGCCCTACGCCGAGTCGCGCTCCAACCACGACGTCCTGTGCGCGCTGGCGCGGCGCCTCGGTGCCCGGCATCCCGGCTTCGAGATGACAGCATGGGAGATCATCGACGCGACGCTCCGGTCGTCGGGTTATCCCGATGCCGAGACGATCTACCGCAACCATTGGCACGATTGCGCCCTGCCCTTCGAGAAGGCGCATTTCCTGACCGGTTTCGGACATCCCGACGGCCGGTTCCGTTTCAAACCGGATTGGGCATCGCTGGGACCGAACGGCGACAGGATGCCGGCGCTGCCCGACCAGATGGCGTTCGATGCGCCCGACGCGGAGCGCCCGTTCCGGCTCGTCACGGCACCGGCGCGTTCGTTCCTGAACACGACGTTCACGGAGACGCCGAGCGCCAAGGCACGCGAGAAGCGCCCGATGGTGCTGATCCACCCGCAGGATTGCGCGGCGCTCGGCATCACGGACGGTGCGCGCGTGCGCCTTGGCAACGATCGCGGTGACGTGGTCGTCCACGCGCGGGCCTTCGACGGCGTGCAGCGCGGCGTGGTCGTCGTCGAGAGCATCTGGCCCAATGCCGCCTTCGAGGAAGGCCGCGGCATCAATACGCTCACCAGCGCCGAGGCGGGTTACCCCAACGGCGGCGCCGTTTTCCACGATACGGCGATCTGGATACGTCCCGCCTAGCGTCGCGCAGTGACCGTCGCGGCGACCGCGACGATGATGATCGCGATCGCGACGAGGGAAGCGGGCGTCAGGGTCTCGTCCGCGACCACCCACCCGACGAATACGGCGACGACAGGATTGACGAAGGCGTAGGTGGCGACGCGCGCCGGCGCGACGACGCCGAGCAGCCAGACATAGGCGTTGAACGTAATCAGCGTGCCGAAGACGATCAGGTAGCCGAGACCGGCGAGCGACGCGAGCGATACAGCAGCGATGTCAAACACCCACAACTCGCCCCGGACGGCCGACAGGAGCAGCAGCAGCGTGCCGCCGCAAAGAAGCTGCAGGCCGGCGCTGAGCATGGGGGACAGCGGCAGCGACATTCCCCGCACCACGGCAGTCCCCGCCGCCCAGCAAAAGGCGGAGAACAGCAGCAGCAGCGCATCAAGGCCGCTCACCCCGCCGGCGAACGGATCGCGCACCACGTGGATCAGTAGCGCCACCCCGGCAAATCCCGCCACGAGACCGATGGCGACGCGCGGACTCGGACGCTCCGACAGGCCCGCGCCCCAGACCAGCAGGGGGATCCAAAGCGAGATCGTCGCGGTGAAAACGGCGGCGAGGCCCGAGGGAACACGCTGCTGCACGTCGGCGAGCACGCCGTGACAGCCGACGAAGAACAGGGCACCGGCGATCACCGCGCTGCGCCAATACGCCGGCGTCAATGCCGCGCCGCCCGAGGGTCGGCCGAGCGCCACCAGGGCCGCACCGGCGAGCAGGCATCGCGTCGCCATCATGAGGAACGGCGGAATAGTCTCGACCGCGTAACGGATGGCGAGAAACGTCGTGCCCCAGATCACGTAAATGGCGGCGAACGCCAGAACAATCCGGAGCAGCGAAGCTGCCCGTCGCGATCCCGTACCAGCCGGCACCGATGCGTCCATGGATCCTCCGCGCCGGACATTGCCACAGGCGCGAGTGCCGATGGCTTGTCATGGACGCATGGCGGCAATGCGCCGGACCGGGATGAAAAGTCGGGCGCCACCGGTATCCGGCGGCGCCCGGTCATGCTTACCTCGCCGATAAGGGCGAACCGACCGGATACCCGCCGGCCAGATCCCGGAACGGCTAGATCGCCGATTTCCGGTGCTCCGACACGGCGGTCGAACGGCGATCACGTGCCGCGAACTGACTGATCACGACGACCGCGAGCAGCGCCGCCCCGATCAGGTCCGTGACCCAGCCTGGCTTGATCATACAGAACGCCGCGCCGACAAGGCATGCACGCTCCCACAGCAACGCCGGCCGCAGCAGATAGCCATGCAAACCGGCAGCGAGCAGAACCGCACCGATGCCCGCGGTGACGACCGACGAAATGATCGTGCCCCAGTCGCCGATCATCAGGAGCGCCGGCTCGTACACGAACATGAACGGCACGATGAAGCCGGCGGCACCGATCTTCACCGACGCCCAGCCGGTCGCCCACAAATCGGACTTGGCAAGGCCGGCCGCGGCATAGACGGCGAGCGCCACCGGCGGCGTTATCGCCGACAGGATCGCGAAGTAGAAGGCGAACATGTGAGCCGCCGGTTCGACCACGCCGAGCTTGATGATCGCCGGCACAAGCAGGGCCGTCATGATGATGTAGGCCGGCGTCGTCGGCATTCCCATCCCGAGAACGATGCCCGCGATCATCGTCAGGATGAGTGCCAGCAGCAGGTTGTTCTGCGCGAGGCCGACGACGACCTGCGTGAAAACGATGCCGGCACCCGACAAGGCGACGACGCCGATGATGATGCCGGCGCACGCGCAGGCGAGCGCCACGGCCAGTGCATTGCGCGAGCCGTCGATCATGGCGTCGATCACGTTCCGGATCGTCACGCTCTCGCGCGTGACCTTGCGCATTGCGGCGACCGGAAAGCATGCGAGCGTTCCCGCAAGGGCCGCCATCGGCGCGCTGTAGCCCGAGTACATGATGAAGAGGATGATCAGAACCGGGATGAAGAGATGGCCGCGTTCGCGAAGCACGTTGCCGAGTTGCGGCAGTTCGCTGCGCGGCACGCCGGCGATGCCATGCCGTTTTGCCTCGAAATGAACCGCACCGAAACAGGCAAGGTAATACAGCAGCGCCGGGATGAGCGCCCATATCGTGACCTGGGCGTAGCTGACGGCGAGGAATTCCGCCATCACGAAGGCTGCCGCGCCCATGATCGGCGGCATGATCTGCCCGCCCGTCGAGGCGACCGCCTCCACGCCGGCGGCAAAAGGCGGCCGGAAGCCGGTGCGCTTCATCAACGGAATCGAGATCGGGCCATCGACCATCACGTTGGCGACGGCGCTGCCCGAGATCGTGCCGAACAGGCTCGAGCTGACGACCGCCACCTTACCCGGCCCGCCGGCCGTGTGTCCCGTCAGGCTCAGCGCGAAATCCATGAACAGCTGGCCGGTTCCCGTCCGCTCCATGAAGCTGCCAAAAAGAACGAAAATCATGACGTAGGCCGCGGACACGCTGAGCGGGATGCCGAAGATTCCTTCGGTCGTCATGAACAGCTGATCGAGGAGCCGCATCGGCTCCAGTTCCGCGATGAAAATCCCGTAGGCGAGAAACACGATCGCCGTGAGCGGCAGCGCCCACCCGATCAGACGCCGCGTCGCCTCGATGATCATCACCGTCAGGACCACGCCGAACGCCATGTCGGCCGGCGTGAGGTCGTCGATGTAGTAGATCCGGTTGACGACGTAGTCGTAGTTGACGAAGAGGTACAGGATCGGCGTCGCCGCGGCCACGAGCAGGACATAATCGAGCAGCGACGGCGGCTTGCCGGCCTGATCGGCGCGTCCGCGATAGAGAAGAAAGACGAGCACCATCGCGAACAGAAGGTGCGTGCCGCGAAAGATGATCGCCTCCGGCGTGCCGAAGGCGATCACCCACATGTGATAAAGCGCCATCGCGACACCGACGACGCCGGCGACCATGCGGACGATGCCGCCGTGGCTCAAATCGAGCTGCATGCGACGCTCTCGCACATGAATTCGGGCAGGAAACGGATCACAGCGAAGCGAGACGGGGCGGCCCTGGCGCCGCCCCGTCCGGCCGTCACATCGCTTTTACGCTGATGCCCTGTTCCTGGTAGAACTTCGCCGCCCCCTTGTGGAATGGCACGCCGATGTCCTCGGCCATTTCCTTCGGCGTCAGACCGGTTATCGCCTTGTTGACTGCCGCCATGCTCGTCACGTTTTCGGAAATGACCTTGGTCATCGTGTAGACCATGTCCTCGGGAAGCTTGCACGACGCGACGAGATGCGTGGCGTAACCGATCACCTTCACGTCGTTCGTCTGCTTCGGGTAGGTGCCGGCGGGAACGGTGACCAGCGTGTAACCCGGGTTGAGCTTCTTCATTTCGGGAAGGTCGGCGGAAAGATCCAGCAGCCTGATGTCGCGGGCCGCCGCAAGATCCATGACGGCACCTGACGGAATCGTCGTGCCGAGCGAGAAGGCCTGGGCGTGGCCGTCCTTCATCTGCTCGACCGAGTCCGTGTACGACACGAAGCTCACCTTCACGTCGTTGTAGCTGAGGCCGTTCGCCTTGAGGATATGCTGCGTGATCAGCTCGCCGGTGTTGCCGCGCGGCTGGGTCGTGATCGACTTGCCTTTGAGATCCTTGATCGAATTGATCCCCGAATCCGCGAGCACGAGGACCTGGAAGTACTGCGGATACAGCGTCGCGATGTTGCAGACGTTCTTGTGCGGCTTGTTGAAGGGCGCGTTGCCCGCGATCGCATCATAGGTGGAGATGCTGTTGCCGAAGCCAATTTCGGTCTTGCCCTCCTCGATGCCGCGTACGTTGGCGATACCCGCACCGGGCATCGACTGGACCGAGAGCCCCGGGATCGCCTTTTCCCACATGTCCTTGAGCTGCCCGCCGAGCGGCACCCAAACGCCGCCCTGCGGACCGGTCATCAGGCGCACCGTTTCGGCGGATGCCGTTCCTGTGAGAGCGACCCCGGCCGAAAGGGCAAAGGCTGCGACGGCCAACTTCATGCCAAACTTCATCGGACGTCCTCCCATTTTATGACTTTCTTTCCTGCCGCCCCCGGCAGGCTCGGCTGCGAGTAAATCACAATCGACGGATCCGTGTCCCGTCCAAGTTTCACCTCCTTAACCCATTGGTCAGCTAGTGAATTTCCGGCTCCGGTATGGGGTCCCGACCCTGCAGGAAGTCGAGGTCGCAACCCTTGTCGGCCTGGGTCACGTGCCGCATGTGCATCAACCCATAGCCGCGCGGATAGATCGGCTTCGGCGGCACCCAGGCGGCACGCCGGCGCGCGAGTTCCTCGTCGCTCACCCGCAGCGTCAGCCGGCGCGCGGGCACGTCCAGCTCGATGATATCGCCGTCCTGAACGAAGGCGAGCGGGCCGCCCACGAACGACTCCGGCGCAATATGAAGTACACATGTCCCGTAGCTCGTGCCGCTCATGCGCGCATCGGAGAGACGGACCATGTCGCGCACGCCCTGCTGTAGCAGCTTCTTCGGAATCGGCAGCATGCCCCATTCCGGCATGCCCGGCCCGCCCAGCGGACCCGCATTCTGCAGGACCAGCACCGAATCCGGGGTGACCGGCAGATCGGGATCGTCGATCCGCGCCGCCATATCGTTGTAGTTGCGGAATACGACCGCCGGGCCGGCATGACGCAGCAGCCTGGGATCGGCGGCCGAATGCTTGATGACGGCACCGTCGGGCGCGAGATTGCCGCGCAGAACGGCGACCCCTCCTTCCGGGAATACCGGCTTCTCGCGCGTTGCGATGACGTCGTCGTTGTAGACCTGCGCGCCTTCGATGTTGGCCCCGAGCGTCCGGCCGTTGACGGTGATGCAGTCCAGGTTGAGCAGATCCTTGAGCCGGGCCATCAGGCCGCGCAAGCCGCCCGCATAGTAAAAGTCTTCCATCAGGTACTTGCCCGACGGACGGACGTTGGCGAGCAGCGGCGTGCGCCGCGACAGGGCATCGAAGCGGTCGAGATCGAGCTTCGCGCCGGCGCGGCCCGCCATGGCGATCAGGTGAATGATCGAGTTCGTGGAACCGCCGAGGGACATCGCTACCATCACGGCGTTCTCGAAGGCCGGCGTCGTCATGATGTCGGTCGGTTTGAGATCCTCCCAAACCATCTCGACGATCCGTCGGCCGCTCGCAGCGGCCATGCGCGAATGGCTTGCATCAGGTGCGGGAATCGACGACGCGCCCGGCAGCGTCATGCCGAGCGCTTCCGCCACCGACATCATGGTCGCGGCCGTGCCCATGGTCATGCAAGTTCCGAACGACCGCGCGATGCCGTCCTCGATCTCGTCCCAGGCCGCTTCGTCGAGATTGCCTGCGCGCTTTTCCGCCCAGTACTTCCAGACGTCGCTGCCGCTGCCCAGCACGTTGCCGCGCCAGTTGCCCCGCAGCATCGGTCCGGCTGGCACGAAGATCGCCGGAACGTTCATGCTGAGGGCACCCATGAGCAGCGCCGGCGTGGTCTTGTCGCAGCCGCCCAGAAGCACCACGCCATCGATGGGGTTGGCGCGGATCAGCTCCTCCGTCTCCATCGCCAGCATGTTGCGGTAAAGCATCGTCGTCGGCTTCATGAACGGCTCACCGAGCGACACGGCCGGCAGTTCGACCGGAAAGCCGCCGGCCTGCCAAACACCGCGTTTCACCTCCTCCGCCCGCGCACGGAGGTGAATGTGGCAGGCGTTCATCTCGCTCCAGGTGTTGATGATTCCGATCACGGGCTTGCCGGCATAGTCTTCGGCGCCGAACCCCATCTGCTTGGTCCGCGAGCGATGGCCGAACGAACGAAGATCCCTGACGCCGTACCAGCGATGGCTACGCAACTCTTCCGGAGTTTTGCGACGCATGTTTCCCCCTGCCATGTCGCCAATTTCGGCGCATGGTCGCCTGCTGTCAATCTCGGCCGTTTGGACCGGTCTCAGCGGCCGTCCCGCGCCCACGAACGACGCCGGCCGACATCCGTGTGCGGCTGCAAGAGAAAGCCGGTTCTTCAGGTGGTCAAATCCGCATTCGAAGCATCACTCGGGCGTCGACAATGACGGACGTCAACACATGCACATCGAGCGCTGCACCACACGGTCGTCGCGGCTTTTCGCGTCGTCGATCCCGACAGAGTCCGCTCGATCACCTCGCGGATGTATCGAGGGACATCGTGTGATGCGCGGAGTGCGCCGAACGCCGCCCACAAGGACATCGAGCCCGCGCCCGACGTATTCATGGACCGGTCAGGGTTCCGGCAGCCCCGTGTCATCGCCTTTGCCGCAATGCACTATATACTCAAGGCTGCCGGTGATGGGCCGCGCCGGCCCGTCCGAGACGGCCGCGGCAACGCCGTATGCTGCAGCCGAGGCTGCATGAGATCGGGGCGATTGCACTTGGGTCGACAGCACTGGGACTGACGGGAGTTATGCGAATGAACGATGTGACGGCGCCGGCGCAAGACTACGTGGTGGCAGGCGGGGCGAAGCTCGAATGCCTCGACATTCCCGGACGTGCGCCCGACCTGCCGGCCATCGTATTGCTGCATGAAGGGCTCGGGTCGGTCTCGCTCTGGCGCGACGTTCCCGACACCGTGGCTGCCACCACCGGGCGACGGATCTTCGCCTATTCGCGTCGCGGCTACGGAAAGTCCGATCCGGCACCGTTGCCACGACCGATGACCTATCTGCACGACGAGGCGTTCCTGGTCCTGCCCGAGGTTCTCCAGGTACGCCGCATCGAGCGGCCGATCCTCGTCGGTCACTCGGACGGTGCATCCATCGCGATCCTGCATGCGGCCCGGCACCCGGTGTCGGGACTGGTCCTGATGGCGCCGCACGTTTTCGTCGAGGATCTTACGGTCGCCTCCGTCGCCGAAGCGAAGAAAGCGTACGAAACCACGGATCTGCGCGCACGTCTCGCGCGCCACCACAACGACGTGGACAACGCCTTCCGCGGCTGGAACGACACCTGGCTCGATCCCGCATTCCGGTCCTGGAACATCGAGGCCTATCTGCCGCAGGTGACCGCGCCGGTGCTCATCATCCAGGGACTCGAGGATCAGTACGGAACGATCGCGCAGGTCGATGCGATCGAACGTCAGGTCCGTGGACCGGCGCAGCGCCTGATCCTGTCGCCATGCGGCCACACGCCGCATCGCGACCGACCTGCCGAGACGCTCGAGGCGATCACGAAATTCATCGCCGGGCTGACGTGACCCGACCGACCGGGCATCGCCGGACCGCCTCACGGACGCGCCGGGCAAGATCGAATCCGATGCCGGTTCCGCGGTGTCGCCGGGACGCTGTGGCGCGCCGGGGTCCCTGCCAGGGAAAACCCAATGCCCTAGCGGCCGACATGCACCGAGATGCCGCCGATGCGCCGCCCGCCCGACAGGTGGGCGACATGGATCGTGGCGTCACGTCCCAACGGATTTGCGCTGAGCTCCATCCGGAAGCTCGCACCGCGCGCCACCCGCAACCGCGGCACGACGAGTCGGGTTCCGCGCCATGCGTCGCATCTGGCGGCAACGCGGACGCCGCCGCCGGCGATCGCCAGGTGCGATGCGCCCTGGATATCCGTCAGTGCCATTACGTCGTCCTGACGAACTTCACGTTCCATCCGAACCAACGGATCATCGGCGGCACCGGCGGCGCCGGGCAAAGGTCGTGGTCCACCGGCAGCGGCGTTCAGCGCGGCATCGCGCCACATGAGCGCCCGGGCCGGAAAACCCAAGGCAAACTCGCATGCCGATGCATCGGTCCAGGCGATCAGGCCGTCGGTATCGTCGGAACCGGTAACGGTAAAGGTAGCCGTTCCACTGCCGTCGGCGCCATTCGCGCGAAGGCGGATTTCCTGTCGCATGGCGGCGTTGTTGCACGTCCTGATCGACGTAGCCGTCCGGGACCGCACTTCCGCACCAAAGGGATCATCGTGGGGATGGCGGGCGATCGCGAGAACCGCCGCGTCCGCTCCGTCATTTGGCCGTACCCAGACAAAGCGGACGCGCAATCGCTCCCCCGCCTGTAGATACCCGATCTGGGCGACATTGCCTTCGATGGCGTAACGGCGCCGCCTTTCCTGCTCGTATTCGGGACATCCGCAGAAGCCGTCGGCACGCCAGCCCAAACGCCGGATTCCCGTCGGAATCCCGAGATTGGTATCGGGCGGGCGATGGAAGATCTCGACCACGACGCCCCGCATTTCCTCGCGGCCGCGATTCCGCACGGTGACGTCCACGAAAACAGAGCTGCCCGAGCCGGCCGGATCCGGCAGCATCTCGATGGCGGGACTGAGCCAGATGACTTCATCGACCAGCGGATCCGATCCGTCATCGCCCGGCGAACGATCGATGGAAACGTCATATTGCGGCAGAGAGGGCGCGCAAGCGGCGTTGACGTCGAGAAGGCCGTAGCCGAACGCGCGATCATGCACGACCCCCGCGGGCAGCGGCGATCTGTCTGCATTATCGATCAGGGCCTGCCTGAGATCCGCCCATGTCGCGGCCGCACCGCGGCATTGAAACAGCAGCGCACACGCACCGGCGACGAGCGGTGCCGCAAAGCTGGTGCCTGTCGCGGATTCGTACCTGCCCGGCAGGTTCAGATGCGGCGTATGTTTTGCCGGGCAGTCGACATCGGTTCCGATGGCCGCAAGCTCCGGCTTCTCGCGCCGGTCCCGGCTCAGGCCGCGACCGCTGGACGGGTGGATCTGCACCGCGGAAGCATCGGGCCGGCAGTTCGCAACCGTGATCGCCGCGTTGGCCGTCGACGGCACGCCCAGCGTCGTGGAGTCGGCACCGGCTGCGGCGTCGCCCCACGTTACGTATCCCAGGTTGTTGCGATCGATCCAGGCGTGAAAGCCGCCATCGGCAATGGTGCGTCCGATCAGCTCGATCCGCCAGTCGCCGCGCGGAATGCCGATGTTCGGCGGGGCGTCGAACGTAATCGTGATGCAGTTGTCGCCGTTGCGCCCGTCATTGACGATGGACTGCACGGCAATACGCGCGGCGACCGAATCATAGACGTCCGTGCCTGGAATCGACTGACCCGGCTCCACGAGAACCGGGACCGGTACGGCGCCCGGCATGGGCGGCGGCGTCACGCGGACGGCCAACGTATCGCCGCCCTCGGACCAGATCTCCACGGCGTCGGCATTCACTGCATTCTTCAGATACGTCAGCGTCAATGGCGTGCTTGCGCCGGCCTGTGCGACCTGCCCGGCCGCATGCATGCGCAACGGACTGCCGTTCGCGCTGGTCGCGACATTGGCATTCCCGGCAGAAAGGACGATGCCGCGTCCTGGCGTAAGGAGAAGCCAGTCGATGACCTGCTCCAGCGCGCTCGTCCCATCATGGGCCCCCTGGTTGTCGCTGTTCGCGAGAATGGCGACGCAGGGTCGCGACCCGGCACGATCGAAGACGTAGCAAAGCGCGTGCATCACATCGACCGTCTCGCCGAACGCAAATTCGTTATGGCCGGCAATGCTGGCGAAGATGAGATCGGCGTCCGGTGCCACGCCGGTGAACGGGCCCTGCACGATCGTCCCGGGCGATTCGAGCGCCAGCCCGTTGCCGGCGGCGCATCCCGCAACGGCCGTACCGTGGGATTCGAACGGCTCCATATGATCGGGGATGGTCGCCGGGTCGCCGTGGGGAACGAGAGCGTAGGCCTGAAAGCCGGCCGCCCCGAACCGGTAAGCGGCGATGGCCGCATCGATGTCCGCGCACGTATACTCGACGCCGGTCAGCGTACAGTTCCCGACGGCGCACGGCGCCGGCGGTGCTCCCCGTGCGCCGGCGACTGGTGTCGCATTCTGATCGAGCAGCGCGATCAGACGGCTTTCCCAGTTGCTGCCGGGAGACGGCGGCGGGCGGCAGAGAGCCGGGTGATGGTAATCGACCCAGTAGTCGATCACGCCGATGATGCCTCCCGTCCCGGTCAGGGTCGGATCGGCGAGTCGCAACTGCGGCAGCTTCGCCGCCGACGTGGCGAGATCGAGCGTCGGCAGAACGGGGCGTGCAAGCTCGATGAAGCGGGTCGACAGATCTGCCGCCAGACGCTGTATGACGGTCTCATCGAAGGGAATGAACGCGGAGAATACGTCACCGACCTGCGCCCGAACCACCGCGCCGGCCGCGGCAAGATTGGCCCGGCTTGCCTCGCTGATGATCAGAACAGATACATAGGGCGCATCCCGCGCAAATCCGGGTGGGCGTACGTAATCCCTTCGGCCCGGCAGACAAACGCCGAAAGTCTGCGGCACGAAGAGTCCAGTCCACAGCTCGTCGCGGAGTTTGCACCGTTCCTCGGCGGAGTAGTACCTCCAGCCGCGCTCGTGCGGCCGGAGAGCCTTTCGGACGAGCTCATCGACGGCCGCGACCTCGTCCGCACGGCGGCGCACCGTTCGATCCACGCCAGCGCCGAGCAGCCGCTCCAATCTCGGATCAATGCGCGAGGTACGCCGGGACGTCTCCTGCACGGGATCGCGCCGCCCCGGCCCGCCGCTTCCGGCGTCGTCCGACATGACCGCCGGCAGACTATAACCGCAACCCGACCGCGATCATCGGCGCGACGTCCCATTCCGTCGAAAGATCGCCGAACTTGGACAAGAGTTCGAGACGGGTTTCCTGCCGGTTCGGGTCCATCTCGACCCAGCGGCGGAACTGCCGGAACACTTCGAGCACGTCGTCCCTCGGGGCCGGTACGCTGGCGCCGATTTGCTGCGGTGCGGCCTGCGCCGACTGAGATGCCTGCAACGCGGTCGAGAGCTTCGTCAGGGCCTGCGTGCCACGGAACCACCAGTAGGTCGAAATCTTCGCCTGCGGCGTACCGACCGACACGAACGTACCGCCGTACTTGACGCCAATCGCCTGGTCGACGCTGAACAGCCACTCCTCGACCGTGTTTGCGACCGTGTTGCCGGCACCATCGACGACCTTCTTGCAGAGCCACTGACGCAGATCGTTGGCGTCCCCCCACGGCAACGTGTACTTCCAGAGGATGATCATGATGCCGAGCGGCGCATAGGCGATCGGCTCCGCCGGTGTGGGATCATCCTTGAACTTAATGATCCCGTCTGACCGGATCTCGGTTATGACGTCGTCGACGTCGGCGCGGGACAATCCGCGACACGACAGCAGATGTGTCGCGGCAAGCAGTCGGGCGTCGTTCCTATCGGTCATCGCACATCTCCCTCGCTGCCGATCTCGCCGCCAGCCGGCGGCATGCGCGTGCCGGTACGCGTAACGATTCCTTTGGCCATCAAGTCTTCGAGGCCGTGCACGAATATGCCCGGCTCGCCCGTCCGCCCGGTGGATTCACGGACGATGGTGGCGAAGCTGGCGGCGATCTCCGCGCCGGAGCGCCCGTCGCAAAGCTCGAGAATCAGCCAGGCCGTCGCGTTCAACGTGTAGAGGTTCGGGTTTCTCGGCGTATAGACGAGACAACAGCCCATCTCAGGCACCGGCCGAATCCTCAGGTCCGGAGCTTTCACGTAGCAGTCGCTCGGGCAGAACACGGATGTCGACTCCCTGATTCATCGTCGGGCAGAACGGATCGGGAGCATCCCACCGGCCATGAAAGGCATATGCCGACGCGCGGCAACCGCCGTTGGAGCGTTGACTGCGCGCGCAGCCGCCGCAGGCGTGCGGCACGTCCGCCTGCCGGAGCCGGCGATAGAGCGGACTGTTGAACCATGTGTCGAGGAAAGGCACATGGCGAATGTTACCGTGGTCGACGTACTCGCGCAGATACATGCAGCCGACCGACCGGCCATCCGCCGTGACCGCCGCGCTCTGCCAGCAGCAGTTATGGTCATGGGGATGCCACGACTGCATCACGTCGAGACCCGCGGGCGGCTCGAGCGCGCGGATCACCGCCATCTGCTCGTCGAGGGAAAGCGCGATCTCCGGCCAAAGCGGTTTCGCACGACCGAGCGGATAGAGTCGCAGGATGCCGACACGACGCGCGCCGAGCCCGTGCGCCAGCCGCAGGAAGTCCGCAATCTCGGGCGCGTTCTGACGCGTGAGGATCACGAGCACGTCCGTGCGTATTCCCGCGTGCACGAGGTGGCGGATCGCATCGCATGATCTGGCGAAACTGCCCGGTACACGCGTGAACCATTCGTGGGTCGCGGCGGTCGCCCCCATCAGGTCGACCAGAACCCGGCCGACACCCGCGGCCTTGAGACGGCGGGCCATGTGCCGATCGACGAGCGTCCCGTTCGTCCGGACGATCGTCATCATCCGTTTGGCGGCGTAGGCGACAAATTCTAGGAAGTCTGAACGGTGGAGAGGCTCTCCACCTTCGATGTATGCCTGGATAACTCCGTTGGCCGCCAGATAGTCGCAGAACGAGATCCACTCGGCGAGCGAAAGCTCGGACTGCTTCGGCTGTCGCGCGCAGACGCTGTAGCAGATGCGACAGTCAAGATTGCACGATTCCGTATAGGAGATCGTGATTTTCGGCGGCGTGTTGAGATACGGCTGCATCTCCGTCCCCTTTCGCGAGCCCGCGGTTGTAATCGCGCCGCACGATGCAGCGCCACATTGCCGCCGCAGCGGAACCCCGGATCGGGATGCTGACTTGCATCAACATACGCAGCATACTTTCACCTGCGATCGGGTGTCATTTACCCAGTTGGGAATACAAGTCCCGTGCGCAACACGCGCCCCACGAATTGGGCCGGTACGTGCGGAGGCGAATGGAGAGCCGCCAGGCCATGCAATGCACCGCCTGCGGTCGTACGAATTCCGACTCGGCAAGGTTCTGCGGCGGGTGCGGCGCCCCGTTGGCGCAACGCTGCGCCGCCTGCGGCGCCGTCAATGCGCTGTCGAATCGCTTTTGCGTGGAATGCGGAACGAAACTTTCACCGGCGTCCGCCACGCGACAGACGCAACCCGCCGAGCTGGAACGCCGCCAGCTCACCGTCATGTTCTGTGACATGGTCGGGTCGAGCAGGCTCACCGAACGGCTCGATCCGGAGGAGTACGGCGATCTTCTGCTACGGTATCGGGGCATATGCGCCACCGCGATCCGCCGCTACGGCGGTTTCGTCGCCCGCTATATCGGCGACGGCATTCTCGCCTATTTCGGCTACCCGCAGGCCCATGACGACGATGCGCGCGCGGCGGTGCGTTCGGCGCTCGACATCGTTGCGGACCTTACCGTGTTCAGCGATCAAATCCGGATCGAGCGCGATCTGGAGGTTCGCGCCCATATCGGCATTCATACGGGTCTCGTCATCGTCGGCGATCTGTCGAGCGCCGAGACGCATGAGGCATCGGCAATCGTCGGCGAGACGCCGAACGTGGCCGCGCGGCTTCAGTCGCTTGCGCCGGCCAGTACGATCCTTATCAGCGCAACGACGCACGAGCTCGTCAGAAACTACTTCGATTGCCGGCCGTTCGAGGTGCAGCGCCTTGACGGAAATGGCCGTCCTTTCGGGGCGTTCCAGGTCCTTGCGCGCAAACGCTCACGCGGCCAGCTCGACGCCCTCAGAGCGCGTGATCTGTCCGCCCTCGAGGGACGGGGCGAGGAACTGTCGTCGCTGCGGCACCGATGGGACCTGGCGAAGGCGGGGCAGGGACAGGTCGCCCTGATCAGCGGCGAGCCCGGTATCGGCAAGTCCCGCCTCGTACTGGCGCTGGATGAAGCGCTTGCGGCAGAACCGCATACCAGTCTCGTCGCGTACTGTGCGAGTCATACGTCGCACAGCGCATTCCTTCCGGTGGCCGAGCTGATCGAGCGCGAAGCGGATCTTGGCGGCGATCTCGCAGTCGACATTCGACTGCGCCGGCTGGAAACATTCGCAACCGAACGCGGCATCGCGCCAGCGGGGGCCGTCCCCGTCCTTGCGCGGCTGCTTTCATTGCGTACGCCCGGCCAGATGGATCTCGATCCCGAACCGCCGCGCCAGCAGCGGCAGCGGACACTCGAAACGCTGGTCGGATGGGTGATCGCGGAAGCGCGGCGCCGGCCGACCATCCTCATCGTCGAGGACATCCATTGGGCCGATGCCTCGACGATCGATTTTCTCGGCCTTCTCATTCCCCAGGTCGCGCGGAATCCGCTGCTCGTCGTTCTGACGTCGCGTCCGGAATTCTCGATGCCGTGGCCCCTGCACTCCCACATGCTTCACATCATCCTGCAGCGCCTTCATCCGACGCATGTGGAGAGAATGATCGCCGGGCTGGCGCGGCGGCGACCGTTGCCGGAGTCCGTCATGCGCGAGGTGATCGCGAAGAGCGATGGCGTTCCCCTCTTCGTCGAGGAGCTGACGAAAACGATCCTCGAGGTGGGCGGCATCGTCGAACCGACAATTCCGGCGACGCTCCAGGGTTCGCTCTCGGCAAGGCTCGACAACCTGAACGTGACACGATTGGTCGCGCAGATCGCCGCAACGATCGGCCGTGAGTTCCCGTACCGGCTGATCGAAGCCCTGTGGCCTGGATCGACGGAAGAGCTGCAGCAGAACCTTGCACGGCTCGTCGACGCCGAGATCCTGTTTCAGGAGGGCCTGCTTCCCGAGGCCAGCTTCGTCTTCAAGCACGCCCTTCTTCGGGAAGCGGCCTATCAAACCCTTCTTCTGTCGCGGCGGCGCGAATGTCACACCCGGATCGCCGTCACCATCGAGGAGCGGTTCCCAGCTCTCGTCGAAGCGCAGCCCGAGTTCATCGCCCATCACTATGTCCTGGGCGGGCGGCCTGAGCGCGCCGCTCCCTTCTGGCACCGCGCCGGGACGCGGGCGCTCGAGCGATCTGCCACGATCGAAGCGATCTCCCACCTCGAGAAGGGCCTCGATGCGGTCGCAGCGACACCACCGTCGCCCGAGCGGAACAGGCTCGAGCTCTCGATCCTCGTGGCACTCGGCAATGCGCTGATCGCCGTCAAAGGATACGCTGCGCCGGAGGTCGAGCGTGCCTACAGCCGGGCTCGCGACTTGGCCCAGTCCTCAGGACCGTCGGTATCGATGTTTTCGGTCTTGCGTGGGCTTCAATCCTTCTATCAGGTGCGCGGCCCCCTGCGCGCCGCGCGCGACATCAGCCGGCAGCTCCTCACGATTGCCGAGGCATCCGGCGAACGGGTCCTGCGGATCGAGGCCGATCGCCGGCTCGGTTGGTGCCTGTTCTGCCTGGGAGAAATCGCCGATGGGCGGCGCCTGCTCGAGGAGAGCCTTGCCCTGTACGACGCCACCCTGGCGCGCCACCATATCGTCACGTACGGATCGGATCCGGCAGCCTTGGGTTGCGTCAACCTGGCTTGGCTTCTGTCGTTCGTGGGCCGTCCCGGCGACGCCGAGCAACGATCCGCGCAGGCGATCGAGCATGCGCGCGCGCTTGGCCATTCCCTGAGCCTCGCCTATGCGACCGGCATGTCGGCTGCCGTTCACCAGAATCTCGGGAACGCAACCCGCGCCGCGGCGCTCGCGCGCGAGGCACGTAAACTTGCCGAGGCGCGCGAGATCCCCTATTGGGCGGCCTGGAGTATGGTCATCGAGGGATGGGCGGACGCCGTCGCGGGCCGGATCGACCAGGGGATCGCCGCAATGCGGCGCGGGCTTGCCGCCTATCGTGCAACCGGTGCGGAGCTCTTCCGGCCATACTCGCTCGGCCTTCTCGCCGACACACTGCTTCGGGCCGGCCGTGCCGAAGAGGCCGCGCGGGAACTCGACGATGCCATCGCCAGCGCCGAGCGCACGGCCGTCCACTTCTATTCGGCCGAACTGCACCGGCTACGCGCCGCGGCGCTCCGGGCGGCAGGGCGTCTTCCTGAATCCAGCAGCGAGCTGCAGCATGGTCTCGACCTTGGCCGCCGGCAAGGCGCGCACATGTCCGCCTTGCGCGCTGCCCACGACCGCTGTGTCTTTGCCGTTAGCGAGGCTGAACGCGTTGCAGCGGCCGAAGACATCGCCGCCATTCTTCAGGTACTCGGCCCCAACCTTTCGCACCCGGCGTTCGCCGCGAGTGCCGCGCTTGCGGCACGATATGGAAAACCGGCAACGGCTGCCTTCGATTGAAGCCGATCGCGGACTACGGTTTCCCGGCGCGAGATCGCGGAAGCCGGCCGAGCGTGCGCACCGGAGACAGCGAACCGTCAACTTCGGGCCCGGCAGCCCCACGGCCTCTCTCCCTTGTCGACAATGCAATCAAATCAGCCGTGACCCGCGACGCGGAAGATGCCGCGACGTCTCGCGGGCGGGTTCATGAACCGTCCGGCCGGTACCCGCTGACGGCGATTTCGCGCGCGTGTCCACGGGTCCCGTCTGCGCCACATACGCGAACCACGAACCGGGCGGCACAAGCGGTTCGGCGCTTGGGCCCGCGAGAGGCCCAAGCGCAGGATACGTATCAACCCGCTTTCGCCAGATTCTGGTTGGCGAAGTCCCAGTTGACGAGGTGTTCGAGGAACGCCGCGACGAAATCCGGCCGGCGGTTCTGGTAATCGAGATAATAGGCGTGCTCCCACACGTCGAGCGTGAGCAACGCGGTCTGGCCGTGGACCATCGGCAGATCGGCATTGCCGGTCTTCGTCACCTTGAGCTTGCCGTTCTCAAGGACGAGCCATGCCCAACCCGAACCGAACTGGGTCGTCGCCGCCTGCTTGAACTGCTCGACGAACTTGTCGTAGCCGCCGAGATCGTCGTCGATCTTCTTGGCGATGTCGCCGGTCGGCTTGCCGCCGCCCTTCGGCTTCATCGAGTTCCAGAAGAAAGTGTGGTTCCAGACCTGCGCGGCATTGTTGAAGATCCCCGTCTTCTGCGGATCGTTCGCCGAGGCCTTGATGATCGCCTCCAGCCCCTCGTTGGCAAGGGGGGTGTCCTTGATCAGGTTGTTCAGGTTCGTGACGTAAGCCTGATGATGCTTGCCGTGATGGAACTCGAGAGTCCGGGCCGAAATGTACGGCTCGAGCGCGGACTTGTCGTAGGGCAGCGGTGGGAGTTCAAAAGCCATGATGATCCTTCCATCAGGAACGGGTTGAAATCCGATGGCGAGGCCGAAGGTCGTCGCGAGACCCCCGATTCCCCGCCCGAACTGCGCACCGACCGGCACGCGGCCCCATCTATATAGCTTGGCCGCCGCAAACTTTAAGATCCAAGAACAACAGGGGAACGCCCCCTGGAATCCGTGACGTTCCGGCCACGCCGCCGCCACTGACCATCACGGACGGCTCAACGCGGGCCGGGCCAGATCGTCTGCCAGACCGCCTGCGTCAATGCGCTGTCCTTCCGGCAGAGTTCGAACACGATGTCGAAGTGGTTGGTTCCCGGCGCGGCGACGAACTGGCAATTGCAGCCGACCGCCTGACAGGCCGCCATGTACACCTCGGACTGGCGCTTGAACTCGTCCGTTTCGTTGGGGGCATAGGAGAACACCATGGGAAGGCCCGGCGGGGGCAGCATCCGGATGGGGCTGTTGCGCAGGGCGGCTGCCCGATCCAGCTTCAGCCACTCGTTCGGGTGAGTCAGGAGAAGCGGCTCGAGATCGTACAACCCGCTGAGCAGGGTGGCCCCCTTCACCACCCCCTCGGGCAGGCCAAACGACGGCGCCCACGCGGCAGCGCAGAGCATCGCGGCAAGATGCGCGCCAGCCGAACTGCCGGCCACGTGAATACGGTCCCGATCGCCGCCGTAACGGTGAATGTTCTCATAGACCCATGCGAGCGCAGCACGGCATTGACGCACGATTTCGTCGAGGCTGACGGCGGGCGCCAACGCATAATTGAGGGCGACGACGCAGATGCCGGCCGCCGTGAACGTCTCTGCCATGAAGCCTGAGTCGGCAGCGTCCAGCAGGCGCCAGTAGCCGCCGTGGATGAAGATCCATACCGGTGCCGGCCCGCTGCTCCGGGCAAGATATATGTCGAGCCGTTCCGGTTCGGACGGGCCGTAGGATATGCCGGTCACACATTGTGTCCGGGACTGCGCTTCCCTGGTCCGGCGTGCATACTCGGCGATGATCGGCCCGATATCGGGAACGGTGCCGCGCGCGTTGTACTGGCGGTCCAGCTCCGCCTGATCGTAGTAGCGGTACATTCCGGCCTCCGCTTTCCCGATACTCTCGTCGTGCGGCCTCGGCACCTCAGATTCCGATATAGTTGCGGACGGTCTCTTTCTCGCGCTCGAGCTCAAGACTCGTCCCCTGCCAGACCGTACGGCCTTTTTCGATGATGTAGTGCCGGTCGGCGAGACGCTTCAGGACCTTGAGATTCTTGTCGACGATCAGGATGGAGAGTCCATCGCCCTTGAGGCGGTCGAGCACCGCCCAGATCTCGGCACGGATGACCGGCGCGAGCCCTTCTGTCGCCTCGTCCAGAATGAGAAGGCGCGGATTCGTCATCAGCGCGCGGCCGATGGCGAGCATCTGCTGCTCGCCCCCGGACAGCGTGCGCGCGAGTTGATGTTCCCGTTCCTTCAGCCTGGGGAAAAGCCCGAACACGCGCTCCAGCGTCCAGGCATCGCGCCGGCCTTCCCGGTTCGCGGCCGTCGCGACCAGGTTCTCCCGCACGGTCAGCGTCGGAAACACCTGCCGCCCCTCCGGCACGAGCCCAAAGCCCAGACGGGCGATCGCTTCCGGCGGCAGGCCCGCGATCGGCCGGCCCCGGAATTCAACCGTTCCGCCGCTCGGCGGATTCAACCCCATGATGGCGCGGATCGTCGTCGTCTTGCCCATGCCGTTGCGCCCCAGCAGGGTGACGACCTGTCCCTCGTTCACGGCGAGATCGACGCCGAACAGGACCTGGCTACGTCCATAGGATGCCTGAAGACGCTCGACGCGGAGCATCACGCCTCGTCCTCGGTCAGATATGCCGCCCGCACCTCGGCATTCGCCCGGATCTCGGCCGGCGAGCCGGTCGCGATGCAGCGGCCGTACACAAGCACCGAGATCCGGTCGGCGAGCGCGAACACCGCTTCCATGTCGTGCTCGACCAGGAGCATGGTGATGCGGCCCTTGAGGCGGCCCAGCAGTTCCGTCATCTGCCGCGACTCGGTGGCCCCGAGCCCGGCCATCGGCTCGTCCATCAGGAGGAGCTTCGGCTCCGTCGCCAGCGCGATCGCAAGCTCGAGCTGTTTGTGCTCGCCATGGGAAAGATCGGCGACGCGGACATCCGCCCGATGGTCCAACCCGACCTGTTCTAGATACCGCCACGCCGCCTCCCGCAACGACCGGTCGCGCCGCGCGTTCGCCCAGAACCGGAAGCTGTGACCGAGCCGCACCTGGACCGCCAGCGCGACGTTGTCGAGCGCCGTGTAATCCTCGAGCAGCTGCGTCACCTGGAATGAACGCGCGAGGCCGAGCCGCACGCGCCGGACGGTCGACATGGCGCTGATTTCCTGGCCGGCGAAGATGATCTGGCCGGCGTCCTGGCGCAGCTCGCCGGCGATCTGCGACATGACCGTCGTCTTGCCGGCACCGTTCGGCCCGATGAGCGCATGCAGCTCCCCGGGTCGCACGTCGAGCGACAGATGGTCGGTCGCCACGAGGCCGCCGAAACGCTTGACGAGCTGGACGATCCGCAGCAGCGGTTCAGTCACGGCCATTCCCCCGCAGACCCGGAATGAGGCTGTAAAGGCCGCCGCGCGCGAACAGGACGATCAGCACCAGGATCGGGCCCAGATAGAATTGCCAGTTTTCCGTCCAGCCCGACAACACGGACTCCAGTCCGATCAAGGAGATCGCCCCCAAAATCGGACCCAGCAGCGTCCCCATCCCGCCGAGAATGACCATGATCATCAGCTCGCCGGACTTGGTCCAGTGCAGCATGTCCGGGCTGACGAACCGCGCATGGTTGGCCATGAGCGCGCCCGCGAGACCGGCGCCCATGCCGGCGATCACGAAGGCGACGAGCTTGTACCGGTACGTCGAGACGCCGATCGCCGCCATGCGGCGCTCGTTCTGCCGGATACCGCCGATCACCATGCCGAAACGCGAATTGACGATCCGGCCGCAAAGCCCGACATACGCCGCAAGAAAGCCCAGGGTCAGGAAATAGAAGGTCAGTTCATCGCGGAGCCTCAGGCCGAGAAGCTCGTTCGGTCGCCGGATGATCAGACCGTCATCGCCGCCATACATCTCGAGCGACACGAACAGGAAGAACACCATCTGCGCGAACGCGAGCGTGATCATGATGAACTGCACGCCGCTGGTGCGCAGTGACAGCGCCCCCAGGGCCAGGGCGAAAAGGCCGCTGACGAGAAGGGCGGCGGGAAGCGTGATGAGGAACTGGTTCGTGCCGGGAATGATTCCGAACAGCGGGTCGCCGGAAACGAAATGGGCGTACAGGATGCCGACCGTGTAGCCGCCGAGACCGTAATAGGCGGCGTGGCCGAAGCTCACCATGCCGCCATAGCCGAGAATCAGGTTTAGGCTGGATGCGGCGATGGCGTAGATCATCATCCGCGTTACCAGGCTGATCGTGGCGGTCGAATCCAGGGCGGTCGCCACGAACGGCAACACGAGCAGCACCGCGAACGTCAGTCCCAGCGCCATCAACGGCCGTCGATTGGTCGTCATGCCCCGTCGAGTCGCCTCAACCTGTGGTCAGCCATGGGCCGGGACCAGCCCCTTGGGGCGCAGAAGCAGAACGAGCGCCATCAGCAGATAGACCCCCATCGACGACAATCCCGCGCCCAGGGCATCGGCTTCCGCACCGGCCATCATCCCCCGCAGAAGGGTCGGCAGAAACGCCCGCAGCATCGTGTCGACGATGCCGACCAGCAGGGCTCCCACGACCGCGCCGCGGATCGAGCCGATACCGCCGATGACGACCACCACGAACGTCAGAATCAGGATCTGCTCGCCCATGCCGACCTGGACCGACGTGATCGGCCCCGCCATGAGCCCGGCGAGACCGGCGAGCAGCGCCCCCAGGCCGAAGACGACCGTGTAGAGCAGCCTGATGTCGACGCCGAGGGCGCGGACCATCTCGCGGTTCGTCGCGCCGGCGCGAACCAGCATGCCGATGCGCGTGCGCGTGATCAGCAGGTAGAGGCCGACCGCGACGGCGATGCCGACCCCGATGATCAGCAGGCGGTACACCGGATATGGGACGCCCGGCACGATCTCGACCGCGCCGGAAAGGGCCGCCGGAATGTCGACGAAAAGCGGTTGACGCCCGAACAGCATCGTCACGCCCTGATTGAAGAAAAGGATCAGTCCGAACGTGGCGAGCACCTGGTCCAGGTGATTGCGCGCATAGAGCCGGCGCAGGACGACATATTCGATCGCCATGCCGGTCACCGCGGCCGCCGCGAGGCCGGCCAGCATCGCGAGGATGGCCGACCCCGTGGCCGATGCCGTGACGGCCGCCGCGTAGGCCCCCACCATGTAAAGCGATCCGTGGGCGAGATTGATCACGCCCATGATCCCGAAGATCAGGGTCAGGCCGGCGGCGAGCAGGAACAGCATCACGCCGAGCTGCACGCCGTTGAGTATCTGCTCAAGAACGAGCGTCATCGGGCGTGTTCCATACCCGGCCACTCGGACGAAATGCAAGAGCGGCCCGGCCTGGCCGGGCCGCCCCGCAATCGACCGTCACCGGTCAGAGTTTGCACTGTCCGGCGTAGGCATCGGCGTGGTCGGACAGCACCTTGCGCTGCGTACGGAGCGCAAGCTTGCCGTCGCTGCCGCGCTCGACGCGCAACAGGTACCAGTCCTGGACCGGATGCTGGTTGGGACCGAACTTGAAGGCGCCCCGCGTCGACTGGAAGTCCGCCTTCAGCATCGCCTGCCGGAACTTCTCGGTGTCGGACAGGTCGCCGTTCACGGCCTTGAGCGCCGCCGCGATGGCGAGCGCCGTGTCATACCCCTGGCTGCCGTAATAGGTCGGGAGCCGGTTGTACTTCTTCTGGAACGCCTCGACGAACTTCTTGTTCGCCTCGTTGTCGAAATCGGCGTTCCAGTGCGACGTCACGCTGATGCCGACGGAGGCATCGCCGACCGCTTCCATCGTCACCGAATCCATCGACGGCGCGGCGACGACCATCGGAATGGTGCCGAGCAGGCCGGCCTGCTGGTACTGCTTCAGGAAGGTGATGCCGAGACCGCCCGGATGGAACTGGAACACGACGTCGGGCTGCGCCGCGCGAATCTGCGCCATCTCCGCCGCGAAGTCGGTCTGATCGAGCCGCGTATAGACCTCGCCGATCACCTCACCCTTGAACAGGCGCTTGAACCCAGTGAGGGCGTCCTTGCCGGCCTGGTAGTTGGGCGCCAGGATGAAGGCACGCTTGTAGCCCAGATCGGTGGCCGCCTGACCCGCGCTCTCGTGGAGATTGTCGTTCTGCCACGAAACGACGAAATAGTTCCGGTGACACTCCTTGCCGGCAAAATTCGACGGGCCCGCATTGGGGCTCACGTAAATGCCGCCTTCATCCAGGATGTCGGGGACGACGGCGCCCGCCACGTTCGAGAACACGATGCCGGTGAACAGGCGCACGCGCTCGCTCTTCATGAATTTCTCGGCGATCTGCTTGCCCTGTCCGGGTTTCAGCGCGTCGTCCTCGACGAGGAGCTGCACCGGCACGCCACCCAGCTTGCCGCCCTCGAGATCGATGGCGAGCTGGAACCCGTCGCGGATGTCCTGCCCCAGATAGCCGCCCGGGCCCGACAGCGTCGTGACCATGCCGATCTTCACCGGCTGTTGCGCCACGGCGGATGTTGCAAGTCCCGCGAGCACCGTAAGCGTCAGCAGAAAACCCTTCCTGTTCATTGCGTCTTTACTCCACGGATGGTTGGCTCAAAACGTGAAATTCGTCATGTCCCGGCACGAAAGGTCACAGCGCCCTAGAGACTGACCCATCCCGGCGGTGGCTCCTTGCCCGGATGGACGGCGCCGCAGTTCGAGCAGGTCCGCGCCTTCTCATCGGCGTAGAATGCTTCATACAGCGGCGGCAGATCGGTGACGATGTTCTTGAGCTGCACCTCGACGCGGTGAACGCGCTGGCCGCAGCCGAAGCAATACCATTCGAACCCGTCGATGTCGGCGGGGCCCCGCGTGCCCTCGACGACCAGCCCGATCGAGCCGGGCACGGGCCGCTGCGGCGAATGGCGGACATGCGGCGGCAGCATGAAAACCTCGCCCTCGCGGATGACGACGTCGCGGATGCGTCCATCCTCGACGATCTTCAGCACCATGTCGCCCTTGAGCTGATAGAAGAATTCCTCGACCGGATCGTCGTGGAAATCCACCCGCTGGTTTGGGCCGCCGACCACCTGAACCACCATCTCGGTCCCTTCGAAGAGAAGTTTGTTGCAGACCGGCGGCTTCAGCAGGTGGCTGTTTTCATCGAGCCATGCCTTGAAACTGAACGGGCCGTATCCGGGTGATCTGGTCATCGCCTTGGCTCCTCGCTTTCCTCGCCGTCGCGTGCGCCGCCTCAAGCGGCGCTCGATCTCGCTTCGCTGCGGTTCTCGAGCTTCAGACCGCAGGTTTCGAACGCGGCACGGGTCGCGGCCTTCTCCTCCTCGGTCAACTGCAGCATCGGCCGCCGGACCGGGCCGCCGACCTGACCCAAGAGTTCCTGCCAGTATTTCTGGTGCGCGTGCGGCTTGCCCGGCGGACGCGTGCGCTTGAGGGCCTGCCGGACGGGATTCAGGCTGTCGCGCACCGCCCGCGCACGCTCGATTTCCCCCTTCATCGCCAGCTCGGTGTACTCACGCATGCGCTGATCCACCTTGGTTTGGATCAAATACGGCGGCGACGAGCACAGATAGACCTGCCAACCCAACTCGACGATGTTGTCGAACCACTCCTCTTCCGAAGCGGTGCTGACGATCAGCTTGTCGCCGGCGAGACGCGTCAGCTTCGCATACATCTCGCGCGGCACGCTGTACTTGATGGCGACGATGTTCGGCAGCTCGGCGATGCGGGCGCAAAGCTCCGGGCTCATGAGGTAGCCGCTGTCCGGGTGGCTCCACATGGCGATGCCGATGTCGACCTGTTCGGAGATGTACTTGTAGTATTCGTACACCGTCTCGTCCTGCGACGTGACGAAGTGGAGGACCGGCGCATGGACGACGATGTAGTCGGCGCCGATCGCCTGGGCGTGCTTCGCAAGCTCGATCACCGTATCGAGGTTCTGGTCCGAGCACGACATGATCGTGCCCGCGCGGCCCCCCGCTTCCTCGACCGCGATCTCGAAGGTCCGTTTGCGCTCGGCGATCGACATCGAGAAGAACTCGCCCTGCTTGCCGGCGATGAACAGGCCGTCCAGCTTCAGGTCGTCGATCCAATGCCGCAGGTTGCGGCGAAAGCCGTCCTCGTTGAGCTGCAGGTCCGGGGTGAACGGCGTCAGTGCCGCCGCCCAGATCCCCTTCATGTGCTCTCGCGCATAATCCTTCGCATCCAGCTTGCGATACTTCATTTCGCGTCTTCCCGGTTTGCGGCGTCCCTAAGGGCACGCCAGATCTTCTCGCTCGTCAACGGCATGTCGAGATGGCGCACGCCGAACGGCGCCAGCGCGTCGACGACCGCGTTCACGATGGCGGCGGGAACACCGATGCAGCCCGCCTCGCCAACGCCCTTCGCCCCCAATGCATTCACCGGCGACGGCGTCGCAAGGCTCCGCAGCAGGACGGGCGGCATGTCGGCCGCACGCGGCAGGGCATAGTCCATGAGCGACCCCGTCAGGATCTGTCCATCGCCGTCGTAGACGACCCGCTCCATCAGCGCCTCGCCGATCCCCTGCGCCATGCCGCCCAGCAGCTGGCCCTCGACCAGCAGCGGATTGACGACCACGCCGGCATCGTCGACCCATGCCAGATGTTCGATGGTCGGAACGCCGGTATCGGCGTCGATCGATACGGCCGCGATGCAGCAACCGGAACTCCAGGCCTCGCCATCGGCATGGAACACGACGGACGAGACCAGCCCTTCGCTGTCTTCCGCATAGGCGGCGTCGGCCAGAAGCTTCCAGCTGATGCGACGTTCCGGATCCGTGTCGAGTGCGAAGCCGTCCTCGTCGACGATGATCTGTTCGGGCCGTAGCTGGAGCAGGCGTGCCGCCAGCGCGCACGCTTTCGTGCGCAGCTCCTGCGCCGCGCGCAGCAGGGCACTGCCGCCGATCGCAGTGCTCCGGCTCGCGAGCGCGCCGATGCCGGCAGGCGTCTGATCCGTGTCGCCGTGCTTTACGGACACCGCATCGGGCGGCAGCGCAAGGACATCGGCGACGATCTGTGCATAGGCCGTTTCGTGCCCCTGCCCCTGCGCCGTCGAGCCGGTGGCGGCCATGATGCTGCCGTTGCGCGCGAGCCGCACCACGGCGCTTTCCCAGCCCTGGCCGCACGGCTCGACATACATCGCGACGCCGACGCCGAAGATTCCGCCATTTGCCCGTCGCGCTGCCTGCCGCTCGCGCAGTGCCGCGTAACCGGCGAGTTCGACGGCCTCTTCGAGCACGACCCCGTAGTTGCCGGAGTCGAGGGCGACACCGGTAGGGGTCACGCGCGGCGCGGCATGACCGACCAGCAGATTCCGCCGCCGCAGCTCCACCGGGTCGATCGCCAATTCCCGCGCCGCTTCGTCCATCAGGCGCTCGAGCAGCATCGCCGCCTCGGGACGACCGGCGCCGCGATAGATCCCGACCGCTGCCGTATTGTCCGGAAAGGCATCGAGGTGAATGTCGACGGCCGCAATGCTGTACGGACCAGGCAAGATCCGTGCCGCATTCCAGCCCGGTACGACGCCGCTATAGGGCATCCAGTGGCCGAGCGGAAATGAAAGGCGGGCGCGCAGGGCGAGCGCCTTTCCGTCGGTGGACACCGCCAGCTCGCCCTCGAGCGTGCCGCCGCGGCCATGCGTTCCGGCAAGAAGGTCCTCGCCGCGCGAACCACGCCATCGGACCGGTCTGCCGAGACGCCTCGACGCCCAGGCGACGAAAATGTCCTCGGGGAAAATGGAAGCCTTGCCGCCGAAGGCGCCGCCGACGTCCGGCGCGATCACCCGGATGCGCGCCGCATCGATTCGCAGAATCGTCGCGAGATCCTGGCGGGCGCGATGCGGCGTCTGGGTGGAAAGCCAGACGGTCAACCGTTCCTCACCGGCGTCCCAGTACGCGGCAGCCGCCCGTGGCTCGAGCGGCATCGGTGCGACGCGCGAATGTTCTACGCGCACCCGTACGACGCGCGCCGCCGTGCGAAACGCCGCGTCCGCATCGCCGCTCCGCCAGTCGTGAGAGACCGCGGCCTCGCCCTTCGTCTGTACGGGCGCGAGCGTGACTTCGGTCGGCTCGTAATCGATTTCGACCAGTTCGGCGCCGTCGGCTGCGGCCTCGGGCGTTGCCGCGACGACTGCCGCAACCGGCTGTCCGACGGCACACACCGCGTCCCTTGCCAGAACCTGAAACGGCGGCACACGCAGTCCCGGCAACAGATGGTTAACCGCCGGCGCCCCCAGATCGGCGACATCAGCCCCGGTGAAGACCGCGACCACGCCGGGCACCGCAGCGGCGGCGTCCGTGCCGATTCTTCTCAGCGCCGCGGCGCCGTGAACGCTGCGGACGAATGCGACGTAGAGACACCCGGGCAGCGAAACGTCATTGACGTACCGGCCGCGGCCGGTCAGCAGCCGCTCGTCCTCGACGCGCAGGCGCGAGCGACCGATCCAACCCGTTCCCTCTCGCTTGATGCGCGCCCCATCGGGCATGTCCGCCGCCCTTCCCTCGACAGATTCGTCCCCCGGTCTTTCTTGCCGGCACTTCCGAACGCGCGGGATTTTGGCCAGTGGCCCATTGATACGACAATTGCTTTTTTCATATCGATTAATACGCTGAGCGTATGAATGTAACGGTCCGCCAGCTCCAGGCCTTTCTCGCCGTCGCCGAACATCGCAGCTTCACCCGCGCGGCGGAACGACTGCACGTCGCGCAATCGGCCGTTTCGGTGCTGGTGCGGGAGCTGGAGCATGAACTCGGCATCCGCCTGTTCGACCGGACGACGCGGCGCGTCGAGCTGACCGAACCGGGCCGGGAGTTCCGGTCGCATGCGGAGAAGCTCCTGGCGGATCTCGATCACGCGGTCCGCAATGCCCACGATCTCGCCGCGCGCCGGCGCGGCCGCATTACCGTGGCGGCGCCGCCGCTGCTGGCGGCGACGCTTCTGCCCCAGGTCATCGCAACGTTCGTGCAGCGGTTCCCGGGCGTGCGGGTCGGGCTGATCGATGCCGGAACGGATCAGATCGTCGCGCGCGTGCGATCGGGCGAGGCGGATCTCGGCGTCGGCACGTTTGCCCCCGAAGAAGACGGCATCGCGCGCCGGCTACTCGACCGGGACACGCTCATGCTCTTCTGCAGCCGGAAACACGCACTGGCTGCCCGCCGGCAGGCGACGTGGCACGATCTCAAGGGCCAACCGCTCATCGCCCTCACGCGCGACAGCGGCATCCGGGCTCTCGTGGACGGCATACTGGAACCGGCCGGCCTGGGCGCCCAGCCCGCCTACGAAGTGTCGCATATCGCAACGGCCCTGGCGCTGGTGGAGGCCGGCCTCGGCGTGAGCGTCCTGCCGAGCTACGCGCTTGCCATCATCCGTTCCCGAAGCATCGTTGCCCGCCGGCTGATCAATCCGATGGTCACGCGCGAGATCGTCGTGATCTCGCGGCAGGGTCGCTCCCCTGCGCCGGCCGTTCCCGATCTGATCGAACTTCTGGAAAGCCATGCGCGGACGATCAATCACCCCGACCGGGTGTCGCAGGTCGGCGGCTGAACGGGCCGATGACGCCTGCCGCGCTCTTCGCCGATCCCGGTAAGCCGAGCCGGCTGTCGCCGCCCGATCGGTGACGCGAGCCGGCCTCGGGTCGAGCGAAACGGCGCCTGTAGTCTATGGCGCCGAGCTCGTCATCGCGCTCGGTCGCAGGAAGGCGAAATCGCAGCCTTCATCGGCCTGCAGAACCTGCTCGAGATAGAGTTTGAGATAGCCGCGTTCCTGGTTCTCGTGGACGGGCGGGCGCCACGCGGCGCGCCGGCGCGCAAGCTCGGAATCGTCGATCAGTACGTCGAGCCGGCCATTCACCACATCGAGGCGTATGAGATCGCCGTTCTGCACCAACGCGATCGGCCCGCCCACGGCCGCTTCCGGGCAGGCATGCAGCACGATCGTGCCGAACGCGGTCCCGCTCATGCGCGCGTCCGACAGACGCACCATATCCTTGACGCCGGCCTGCGCGAGCTTCCTTGGAATCGGGAGATAGCCCGCCTCCGGCATTCCCGGCGCCCCCTTCGGACCGGCGTTCCTCAGCACCAGCACGTCCGACGGCGTCACGTCGAGGTCGGGGGAGTCGATCCGCCGTTCCAGATCCTGGAGCGACTCGAAGACGACGGCGCGCCCGGTATGCTGCAGCAATGCAGGCGTGGCCGCCGACTGCTTGATGATCGCGCCGTTCGGGGCGAGGTTTCCGCGCAGCACGCGGATCGCCCCTTTCGCGTAAATCGGATCGCTTATCGGCCGCACGACGTCCTGCGGCCATCCGCCGGGCGCGGCATCGATGTTCTCGCCGAGCGTACGACCGGTGACCGTAAGGCAATCCTCGTGCAGCAGATGCCGGATCTCGCGCAGCACCGTGACCAGGCCACCGGCCCGATGCAGGTCTTCCATGTAGTATTGGCCCGAGGGCTTGAGATCGACCAGAACGGGCGTCGTGGCCCCGATCCTGTCGAATGCGTCGAGATCGATGCGGATCCCGAGTCGCCCCGCGATCGCAGCCAGGTGAACGAGGGCATTGGTCGATCCGCCGACCGCATGCACGACCCGCAGCGCATTGGCGAAAGCCTGCGGTGTCATGATTTTGTCCGGCGTGATACCGGCCGCCGCGAGTGCCACGGCGCGGGTACCCGTCGCTTCCGCGTGCCGCAGCCGGTCGGCATGAACGGCGGGGATTGCGGCACCGCCCGGAAGCATCATGCCGAGCGCCTCGGCGACCAGCGCCATGGTGCTGGCCGTGCCCATGACCATGCAGGTGCCGGCCGTCGGCGCGAGCTTGCCGCTGATTTCCTCGATTTCGTCGGCACCGATCTCGCCGGCCCGGAATCGCCCCCACAGACGCCGGCAGTCCGTGCAGGCACCAAGCCGCTCGCCGCGATGGTGTCCGGTCGACATCGGGCCCGTCACGGTCAGAATCGCGGGCACCTTCGCGCTCGCCGCCGCCATCAGCAGTGCCGGGACCGTCTTGTCGCAGCCGCCGATCAGGATCACAGCGTCCATGGGCTGGGCGCGAATCATTTCCTCGACATCCATCGCCATCAGGTTGCGCAGAAACATGCTGGTCGGATGCGAGAACGACTCGTGCATCGAGATGACCGGGAATTCGACCGGCAGGCCGCCCGCCAGCATCACGCCGCGCTTCATCGCCTCGATCATCTCGGGGACGTTGCGATGGCACGCGTTGTATCCGCTGAATGTGTTGGTGATGCCGATGATCGGCCTGTCCAGTGCTTCGTCCGAATAGCCCATCGCCTTGATGAAGGCTTTCCGCAGGAACAGGGAAAACTCCGCATCACCATAATTGGCGAGGCCGGCCCGCATGCCGGTCGGCTTGTCTTGCACGCCACGTCTCCTGTCGGTTTGGCTCACGGCCGGTGATGATAGCGTCGATTCGTTCGAAAGTGCTTCGGCGCAATGATCCGCGCACATGCTGAGTAGACGGGCACGCCGCACGCGACAAGTGGTCGCATCAGCGCCGCCCCGCGAAAAGAATCCGGCAGGTGCGACGAACTGCCTCACTTGAGCCGGGTGGGATCGGCATTATGTAACTTCGCGAGCGACCGCTAATGCGGTCGTTGTGTTTCCTCCCCAAAACTCGGCCTGGGTGCCGTTAGGGCACCCGGGCCTTTCTTTTCGATGCCAGCGTTGATCGGGATTCCGCACGGCGGTTGGGCGGTCTTCGTCAATTGGGCCCACGCGGCCATGGCGCAGTGCATGCGAGGCACCGTGCAACATCGCTGCCGCGGCCGCACGCGCCATCGACGCACCGCGCGAGGCGCGGTCGTGTGCGGCGTGGTTCATCGCGGCGCCGCGGCCACGGACATGGATCGGGTCGCCGGGCGCGCGGCGGAGGCGCAACGACGTCTGCGCGCGACCGGTCGGTGTGCCGGGGTCGAGGACATTGCGCGCACGGGTGGTGCCTCCTGCGGGCTCGCGCTTCATCACGGGTGTGTCGATCGCTGGCGATGTGGGGTTAGCCGAGTTCCTTCAGGGGTACCGCCACTCGCGCGCTGGTGTGTGCGTGGCTCGAGGAATCCGGACGAGGCGGGACGGTCCGGCTGTCATGCATGAGCGCGCCGGGGCGGTTGCGCGCTGGTGATTTGGGGGCGCTGGCGATTGAGCAATCGAGAAGCCGTGCAGCGCGGGTTGCGTTGCACGGCTGGTGGCGATGACGTGATGGAGAAGGTGGTTGCGGGGGCAGGATTTGAACCTGCGACCTTCAGGTTATGAGCCTGACGAGCTACCGGGCTGCTCCACCCCGCGGTGGT